>Ga0315282_10005759_pt1 | contig 20999 bp, 16 predicted proteins | sample YL17G07_20_MG_FD_203693 | JGI IMG/M metagenome (GOLD analysis project Ga0315282, IMG submission 203693) | Sediment microbial communities from Yellowstone Lake, YNP, Wyoming, USA - YL17G07_20 | ecosystem: Environmental > Aquatic > Freshwater > Lake > Sediment | place: USA: Wyoming | collected... | reverse complement strand
GGATGGCCCGCTGGCCGGCGCCGGGCTGGACGTCTTCGCTCAGGAGCCGCCGCCCGCCGATCACCCGCTCTTCTCGATGGAGAACGTGGTACTAACCCCCCACTCGGCCGGACCAACCGGGGAGAGCTGGCCCCGGCGCTTCGCCAACGGCTACGCCAACATCCAGCGGGTCGCCCGGGGCGAGAAGCCGCAGTGGGTGATCCCGGAGCTGCGGGATCTGCTGGAGGGCTAGCGCCGAGCTGGCCGCAACCAGCCTTTGACTCACGTCTCCGACCCGTCGATTCGGCTGAGTCTCTGGCCCCACGCGTGGCGGCCTGGGACGTCACCCGGGCCTGTCCCCTGCTTCATCTCCCACGTCGGCGAGGTCCGGGGCTGCGGCTACTTGGCCCTGACGGTCGGCAACGTCCGGGAGCGGCCGTTCAGCCGGGTCTACCGGACCTCGCCCGTCTTCGCCGCGCTGCGCGATCCGGACCGGCTCGGCGGCAAGCGTTGCGCCTTCGAGCTCAAGCAGGTCTGCGGCGGCTGCCGGGTCCGCGCCTACGCCGCCACAGGCGACTACCCGGCCGAGGAGCCGTACTGCAGTTACGTGCCCGGGCGGGCGACGGCCAGAGGGGAGTAAGGTCGGCCCCCCCGGCGTCCCCCCAGCCCCCGATCCACTTCCGGCGCTTGTGGTTCAGACCCCAAGTCGGCTAGAATGTAGATGGTGAGTATCTCCGGCGGGCGGACGATCGATGAGCGCTGTGGACCAGTCTGATGGATGAGCCCTGGGCCGGCGAGGGGGTCGGGGCTTCCTCGCCGTGGGCCTGGAGCGCCTACGGCCCGGAAGGGCGGCTCCTGGCGGCGCTGAGGGGCGTCCTGGAGGTGCGGTCGTCGCGCCGGATCGAGCCGGGGCGCCAGAGGCTCGGCTTCTTCCCTCGGCCGACCCCGGGGCTGGAGTTCCGTGGCCGTCTGCTCGTGCCGTCGGAGGATGCCTACGACCTGGTCGCCGAGCGGTTCCGCGCGCTCGGCCACGTCGCCCTCTTCCGAAAGATCGACGCGGACGACGTCGTCCTGGCGGTGCCGGGCGAGCTGCCGTCGAGCCGGGGGCGCGTCGTCCTGGCCGTGGCGCTGTTCGTGGCCACCTTCGCGTCGGTGCTCGTGACCGGCGCGCTGAACGAGCAGCAGGCCGGCCAGGACTTCAACCCCCTTTCTGGCTGGCCGTTCGCGGTCAGCCTCCTGGGCATCCTCGTCGCCCACGAGATGGGGCATTACCTGATGGCCCGCCACCTGGGAGTCCCGTCCAGCCCGCCGTTCTTCATACCCCTGCCGCTCTCGCTCTTCGGGACCATGGGAGCCGTGATGCAGATGAAGGCGCCGCCGCGCAACCGCCGCGCGCTGCTCGCGGTCGCGGTCGCCGGACCGCTGGCCGGGCTCGCCGTGGCCGTGCCGGTGCTGGTGATCGGGCTGCTGCTCTCGCCGGTGCTGCCCATCCCTCCTGGCGGCGCGGCCATCCAGGAAGGTAACTCCCTGCTGTACGCCGGCCTCAAGCTCCTGCTCTTCGGCCGCTTCCTCCCCTCGGGCGGTATGGACGTCCTCCTGCATCCGGTCGCGTGGGCCGGGTGGGCCGGACTCCTGGTCACGGGGCTCAACCTGATGCCGGCCGGCCAGTTGGACGGGGGGCACGTCGCGTACGTCCTGCTCGGCAGGCGTGCGCGCCACCTCACCTGGCTGATGGTCGTAGCACTGCTCGCCCTGAGCGTGCTCTGGACCGGCTGGCTGATCTGGGCAGGGCTGGTCTTCATCTTCGGCCAGGCGCACGCCGTGCCGCTGGACGACATCACCCCGCCGCGCGCCCGGGAGCGCGCTCTCGCCGCCTTCGCGCTCCTGGTGTTCGCCCTCGTCTTCGTGCCGGCGCCGATGCACATCGGCTACTGAGAATGCACCATAGCATCAGGCAGCCAGAGGAAGGCCATATCGGCGTCTTACTTGGGCGGGGTCGGTGCTGAAGCAGAGCTGGCGCACCACCTCCAGGAGGATGAACACCTCCTCGACGTCGAAGATGCCGTAGCAGTCGCCAGCGAAGATGACGACCTTGCCACTTGCCTCCTGCGCGCGCTGGCGTCGGATGCCACGCTGGGCCAACTCCTGCCCAGACTCCGAGCGGAAGGCGTTGGCCAGAGTGAAGGTCAGCAGCGTCAGGAACACATGCCCGGTGACAGCCTTGTCGGTCTTCTTCGGATAGCTCTCCAGACACCAGCCGTGCTTCAACTCCCGAAAGGCCGTGTTCTCGATCAGGCTGCGCAGATCGTAGAGATCCAGCACTTCCAGGGCAGGGCCTACTTGGCGCCAGCCCCTATCCTAGTCGGGAGGCTCGTTTCTGTAAAGCCCCCTTATGGTGCAATCCCAGTACCACAAGCCCAACCCCCTGACAAGACCCAGCCCACTGGCTCCCCGACTACCTACGTTTCCGTGACGGCGAAGCTGAGAACGCATCTGGCGCCGATTGGGACCTGCCCGGCCTCAACCGGATGCTGGATGCTGCCAAGCGCCAGGAGTTCCAGGTGCTCATCGTGCCGACTCTTGACCGCTTCGCCAGGTCTATGGTCAAGGCGCTGGTGATCGAGGAGCAATTGCGTAAGCACGGGGTGCGCCTGGTCTACATCGCCGTACCGCTGGAGGATACCCCGGAGGGGCGACTGCTGAAGAACCAGCTCTACCCCTTCGCCGAGTACGAACGCGAGAAGATCGGGATGCGCACGATGCGCGGCAAGCGCGAGAAGATCGAACGCGGCCTGGTCGTCGGCCAGCGGCCGGCACCCTACGGCCTACGCTTCGTTCGCGACGCCAACGACAGGGTAGTCGGTCTCGAGCCCGACCCGCTCACCGCGCCCGTCGTCCGCATCTTCAGTCTGAGCAAGACCCGCTCATCGATTGAGGTCGCTAGCTTGCTCAACGCCGGGGGCATCCCCAGCCCAAAGGGGGCCAGGTGGAAGCAGAACACCGTCCAGCACATCCCCAACAACCCGGTTTACATCGGTCAGGTTGTCTACGGGACGGATGCCTATGTAACCTAACGCATAGCTTGGCCGTGGTTGCCAAACTATGCTTCCAATGGCCGGTGGTTTCGCAAGGCTGTGCTGGTCACGTCCGCCAGCCGAGTTCGCGCAGTACCTCCCTTCGTTCCGCAATTGCCACGGGATTTCGGACGAATCCCGGCTGACTGATCAGGGAGGCGATCCGACAGGCGCTGGGATAGATCCCCTGATTGTGCAGTTGCAAGGCGGCTTGCCGGACCTCGGCGCAGAGTCGCTGTCTCTTCTCGGCTCCTTTCTGATGCCGGTCAGCCAGATACCGCGCCGAAATGGCGTGACAGAGCTCGGGGAGGTAATGGATCAGCTCCGCATGACCGCGGCCCAGACGCTTCGCCACCTGCCGCATCGGGGGCGGTGGCTGTTCATCGCGCGCCAGGACTGCCTCCAGCGCGCTTCGCATCTGGGCGATGTCAAACGCCCGACGGGGCGATCGTGGGCGGCGGGGAACATCGACCAGATTGGCCACCGTTAGCCGTGGCCGCTCCGCTGCAGAACGGGGAACCCGGCCGAGCTCGTCGGCGAGAAAGCGCCAAGGCGTGATTCCCAGGCGATAGCAGGCCTGCAGCAACAACTCCAGGGAGGGCAATGTCGTTCCCCAGCGCCACTGCGCAACCGTGTGCATGTTGATGCCCAACTCGCGTGCGAACCGGGTCGCGTTCCCGCCAGCCACTTCCTCAACGTAGACCGCGACCACCCGGGCCAGTCCCGGCCGGGTGGGAATAGGTAGACAGTCCGGGAGCTCCTGCCAGGAGTTCCCCCATCGCCTCGCCCACCCAGCCCTGGGATTGCAGCTCCTCTGCGGTCAGCTCGTCTCCGCTCCCCCACCGATCCTCCGCAGAGACCCCCAACCACCGTCCGCACGCGGAGCAGGAGCCGGGGCGGGAGTGTTGCCTGAGCAGTGGCAGGGGTCGCCGGCAATCGGGGTGGGGACAAGCCTGCTGTAGGCGACGCCGATGGCGCGGCCAGGCGGTGACCGACGCCAGGGTCCAGAGGAGCGGCTCGTAAATCACCGCCCCCGCCTGGCGCCACTCCTCGTAGCAGGCCGGGCACCAGGCGCGCTGGCGACGCAAAGGATGAGGGAGGCGCCCGCCGGCTGCTGGATGGCACTCATCAGCGCCTGGTGCGCCTCTTTGAGCCGGGGGTGGGTTGCCCGAGCAGTTCGGGCGGGAAGCGATCGGATGTTGACATCTCAGTAATCTCCGTAGATGACCAGGGCCTGTGCCTCACCACCTCGGCCACTCTCTGGACTCTCGCCTGCTGCTGGGGCCGTGCTCCCCTGCTCGATGCAGACCATCTCGGGGAACACCGGGCCCACTGCGTTGGCGCTTGGCGCGACCACATCCGGCGCGCGCCGGGCCAGTGCCTCGCGCACCGCGGCATCGCGCAGCCGTTGCTCCACGAGAGCTTCTTCTGCCTCGATGGAAACCAGGAAGTCGGCGAGCTCGCGTGCCGTGACGGTGAGCTGCTGGGCGTGGCGCTGCTGACGCCGCCGCAGCTCCACGGTGGCCAGTTGGACCTCGCGCTCGGAGCGCCCGGCGAACTGGGCGTAGTGCTCGGAGATGCGAAGTCCTCGTCGTAGCGGATGAGTCGGTGGAGACGCTCCCCGCCCTGCGCCAGGCCGGCTGCGAAAGCCTCCCGAGGCGATTGCCCGAGAACCGGATGCTCGAGGGTGTCGTAGACCTCGCAGGCCCACTCGCGCAGTCGGACGTAGAGCCGATCGAGGGGCCAGCGGGCGTGCTCCTTGGGATCAACGGCCTTGGTCACCTGGCGGACGTTCTGGAAGAGCTGGGTGTTGCCGACGAGGTTGGGGAAGGCGGTTATGGCGACGCACGCATTCCCGCAGGATCATCATGCAGGAGCGATAGCTTGGCGGGTCGAAGGTGAGGTAGACCGCGAGCAGCCGCCGACAGAAGGCGTCGGTCAGGAAAGTCGCCCAGGGGCGGCCAAGGTTGCGCCCGGTGCGCGAGCAGACGAGCTCGACGTCGAGCTGGGTGTGGTGGTCGACGTGGGCGATCTCGAAGGGCCGATCCCCGTGCCGGGGAGTAGTCATAGCCAGCTCCCAGTAGAAGGGCGCCTCCTGGTACGCGGCACGGCTCCCCGCGTGCTTCGCCACCTGCTCCTGGCGCGCGCGCCGGTTGACGGCCGCGGCAAAGGTCTTGTAGCTCGGGACGGTGATTCCTTTCTCCTCGCAGGCGTGCACCAGCGCGGCGTACACCGCGAGCTTGGGCTTCTGCGTGAGGGTCTCGTACTCGGTGGCGATGAAGGTGTCGAGCAGACTGAGCGTCGCCTCCGGCAGCTTGCGCGTGTAGTTGCCGCTCTGGCCAAGGCGCGGCAAGAGTCCGACATAGCCGCACTGGTCCATCTGTTCGGCCGCGTGCCACTTGGCCAGCCAACGGCGCATCGTGCGCACGGGCGTGCTGGTCGCGACCGCGGTGCCACCGGTCAGATGTGGGACGATGATGTCATAGCGGCGGTTCGCTTCCTGAAAGTCCGCCGGGCTAGCCCGCGCGAGCCGCTCGCGAGCCGTGATGCTGATCGCCGCCAGCCTGCCGGCCCCGATCAGCTTGCCTTGGTTGATCAGGGCTTCGAGCGTGGCCGTCGGGAGTTCGACCAGAATCCCATCGTCGCCCAGGAGCGCCGTTGTGGTCTGCCCGACGTTGACGATCATCCAGCCGCGGCCATCCCAGATCGCCGCAGAGCCGCTCGGTGGCGATCAGGTGGTAGACGTCGTCGCTCCTCGCCCCCTCCAATCGCCGGAGCAGTTCGCCGAGAGGTAGCCCGGGCTGCTGTGCGACCAGCGCCCGGACTGCTTCGTCCGCCCGCCCATCCACTGGCGGGCAATCGGCCCGCAGGTAGTCCTCGAGCAAGAGCAGATTGCGCTGGAAAACCCAATCGATCTCGGCCGAGGAGCGCACCCGATGGGAGAACCCGAGCGGCTGGGCGTACTCCTCCCCGGGTGGGCAATGCCACTGACCGTCTTCGCCCCGGCGGTACCGGTGGGGCATGGCGTCTGCGAGTCGCTCCAACTCCTCCGCCATCTTCCACTCTTCCCAGCCGACGGAATCCGTCCGCAGGACGAAGTAGCCGGGCGTGTGCAACACCCCCACCCGCCGGCCGCTCTTGGCCGAGTAGACGAGCTTGATCGGCGGTGGCTGGTCGTAATACTCCAACGTCGCCGGATCGTGCTCTTTGTCGTGAATACCCGCCAATTCGTTGCGATGGCTCTCGGCTTGAATCGTGACGCCCATCTTCCGACTGGGATAACGGGCGCTGACGTTGCCGGCGACGCTGCCAACGCGGCGAGACGGGGGCGAGGAGCGGATGCTCTCGATGATCGCCTGGGCCTCCTGGGACAGACCCAGGTCCCGACAGAGTTGGGTAAGCTGGCCGTTACTGAGCATGCTGGTCTCTCCAAGCAAAATGTGGGCGCTCGAACGGCCTTATGGTAACTCTGACAGCGGACGAGGTCCAAACTCATGGCCAGGGAATGCTTCCAATCCATAACTCTCGGCCAAACTATGGTTCCAACGCTCGCACGACGAAGGCTTCTCTGGGGCAGAACAGGCCCTTTTTGATGCTCAGACGGCCAAACTATGCTTCCAGTCACGGCCAAACTACGAGTAAAGTCACAGCCTACTACAAGCGGCACGCGCTGGACAACGGCGAGTCCGTCTCGACAGTCTCAGTGCCAGCACTGATTGACCGCGCTACCTGGGATGCCGTGCATGAGGCCCGGTTTCACCGCCGGACGGCGCGACGAGGCCGCCAGCCGTTAGAGGCCGATCCTTACCTCTTGCGAGGAATGCTGACCTGCGGCTACTGCGGGCGCACGCTCGCCTGTCAAGCATCGCAGGGCATACGGTACTACGTCTGCCTATGCAGACAGCCGCGGCTTGCTCGGATGTACGACTGGGGCGACCCTCGCGAGTTGCCTTATGTCCCCGTCGCAGACCTTGAGGCCTACACCTGGCAGCAGGTCTGTCAGGCCCTCCTTGACCCCGACCGGCTAGCCGAGGGGATGGCCGCGTCCCGAACGCAGCATGACCAGGCCAACATCCAGCGGTTCGAGCGCATCGCCATCGTCGACGCCGAGATCCGGGAGAAGCGCACACGTCTGGACAAGATCGCCGAGCGGCTGCTAGACGCGGAGCGTGGAGGCGAGCTGGAAGCACTTTGGAAGCGTCAGGCCAAAGAGACCGATGAGACCCTGCAACGGCTGAAGACCGAACGGACGGCGCTGGAGGCGATGAGGGCCGAAGGGCTGAGTGCCGAGGATGCCGAGAGTCTTGAGGCCTTCGCCGCCGAAGTGCGTGAGGGCTTCGAGAGCTTCACCCCGGCCGACGTGCGGCACGTCTTCGAGTTGTTGCAACTCCGGGGCACCGTGAGGCTGGATCCCAACGGTGTGAAGCTGGGCCGCGCACACACCTACCGCATCGACTGGGAGGCCAGGGTTTCCATACCCAATAGCGAGCACGGCACGTTGATACAGTGCTTCTCGAAGAGCTTGCTCGTGATGCTCGCGAAGCGCCGGTGCAGAGCCGGCATCTTGCCGGGGACGACCTCGTAGATCCGCAGTTCATGGATGGCCATAGCATCTCTCCTCAGCGTGAGCTTTCCGTCGTGCGGCGCCGTCATGTGGAGCACCGTCGGAGCCAGCCGCGTCCGAGCGCGCCTGGCCTGGCCGTCGCGGCGCCGGAGGCGCCCGGCGGGTCACACCTCGGGCGGGCAGCATAGCAGCTTCCCTGCCATCGCGCTATTCGGCAACAGGTATGATGACACGGACGGCCGGGCCGGCGCCCGCTATGCCGCCGCCCCGCCCTCAGCGACGTCGATCTGGGCCCGCTGGAGCCGGCCGGAGTAGTCCACGAAGATCGTCTTCCACTCCGAGTAGACGTCCAGCGCGGCGATGCCGGCCTCGCGGTGGCCGTTGCTGGTCTGGCGCATGCCGCCGAAGGGCAGGTGCACCTCCGCGCCGATGGTGCCCGCATTGACGTAGACGAGCCCGGTCCGGATGTCCCGCACGGCGACGAACGCCTTGTTGACGTCCTGAGTGTAGATCGAGGTGGAGAGCCCGTAGGCGACCTGGTTGTTGATCCGGATCGCCTCTTCCAGGTTGTCGACGGCGATGATCGCCGTGACCGGGCCGAAGATTTCTTCCTGAGCCACCCGCATGCCTGGCGCCACGTCGTCCAGGATGGTCGGCTCGTAGAAGCTGCCCTTCGCCACCTCGCCCTCCCGGGCGATGTGACCGCCGACGAGGACCCTGGCGCCCTCCTGCTTCGCCGTCTGCACCGCCCGGTCGATCTTCTCCAACTGGGTCCGGTTGATCACCGGCCCGACGTCCGTCGTCGGCTCTAGGGGGTCACCCAGGCGCAGTTGGGACGTCCGCTCGACCAGGCGCTTGACCAGGCGGTCCTTGACGCCGCGCTGGACGATGATCCGGCTGGCGGCGGTGCAGCGCTGCCCGGTCGTGCCGAACGCGCTCCAGACGATGCCGTCGACGGCCAGCGCCAGGTTGGCGTCGTCCAGGACGATGATCGCGTTCTTGCCGCCAAGCTCGAGCGAGATGCGCTTGCCCGTCTGGGCGGCTTCGGCCGCGACGTGCCGGCCGGTCTCGTTGGAGCCGGTGAAGGAGATGAGCGCGACGCCGGGGTGCTTGATCAGCGCCTCGCCGACCGTCGAGCCGGGGCCGTTCACCAGGTTCAGGACGCCGGGCGGAAGCCCGGCCTCCTCGAGGACGTGGACCAGCATCGTGCCGAGGATGGGCGTCTCCGCGGAGGGCTTGAAGACGACGGTGTTGCCCAGGACGAGCGCCGGCATGAGCTTCCAGGTGGGGATGGCTAGCGGGAAGTTCCACGGGGTGATGGCGGCGACGACGCCGACCGGCTCCCGGACTGCCATCGCGAGCTTGTCGGGTAGCTCCGAGGGCGTCGTCAGGCCGAAGGCCCGGCGCCCCTCGCCGGCCATGTAGTACGTCATGTCGATGCCCTCCTGAACGTCGCCCCGGGACTCGTTCAGGACTTTACCCATCTCCATGGACATGAGCCGGGCCAGCTCGTCCTTGCGCCGGACCAGGATCTCGCCCGCCCGGAAGAGGATCTCGCCGCGCCTGGCGGCGGGGTACTTGCGCCACCAGTCGAAGGTGCGCTCGGCCACCTTGACCGCCGCGTCCACGTCCTCCGGCGTGGACTTGGCCACCTCGCCCAGCTCTTCGCCATTAGCCGGATTCGTGACCTTGAATGTCTCGCCGCTGCTGGACTCAACCCAGCGCCCGTCGACGTAGTTCCGGTAGAGCATCCTTTCACCCCCCTGTGAACGCGCCGGCCCGAAGCGCCGAAGGCGTCGAGACGCCAGTGCGCGGAGACGCCTTGCGTTGTCTCTACCATGAAGTATAGACCTGATCGCGCCGGCTTGGGCCCCGCGGGGAGTGCTCACCTGCCCCGCGGGTCTCGACGGGCTGGCGCTTGCAGCCAGGGCCCTCTCACGTTTTCTACCGAGCCTAGAGCGCTAGGTAGGCTGTCTGTCATCCTGAGCGAGCCCCGGCGCCACCGGCGCGAGGGCGAAGCGGAGAATCCGTAGCCCCGACATCCCGAACGACGAGGCGACGGGTTCCTCGCCCGCTGCGGCGGGCTCAGAATGACACACAAGCGGGCTGCAGTCGGGGAACGCATGGCCCCTGGATGCGCAGGTGAGTTGCCTTGCTCCTTGGAGCGCGCCTTGGCTATAATGGGCTGGACATCCCACCCTCTGTGCGCGGGCCTGATCGATGTCTGAGCATAGGCGAGGAAGGTTAGCCTGCGCGTCGGTGCTTGGTGCAGGATGCCCGAGTGCTGGGTGGTCAGGGGACAGGTGAATGAGCCCGAGACTGCCGCCTGCGGAGGCTACTGTGAGACGCTATACAGTGATACTCACGCCAGAGCCAGAAGGCGGGTACTCCGTCCGGGTGCCGGCCCTACCTGGCTGCTATAGCCAGGGCGAGACCGTGGCCGAGGCGCTCCAGAACGTGCAGGAAGCTATCGAGCTCTACCTCGAAGTGCTCAAGCAGCGGGGCGAGCCTATCCCTGAGGAGACCGAGCCAATCCAGGCGATCCAGATAAGCGTGGCGGCGTGACATTTCCGCGGGGTAACCTGCAGGGCGCCGGATTCTGGCGGAGGGCGACCCACAGGCGGGAAGAGTGACCGAGGCGCGCTGATGGCTTCGAGAGCCGGCGGCTCGTGGCCCTCAGCAGGAAGCAGGAGCCACCACGCCGAGCCAGAGACGGTATCGACCATTTGTTCTTGCCCCCTCGCTCTCCCGCAGGTATAATGGGCCTAGCGTGTGGCTGGCAGGATGAGAGGAGAACAAGAACTGTAGAGCTCGAGCAGAGCCAACGAGGAGACGCCGGAATGGAGCAGGCCAGCCCGGGTGAGCCCGCCGGCTCGGCCCGGATCGGCGAGGTCACCGAGGCGAGCACGACCGAGTTCACCGCCCAGAGCTACGTCCTGCACGACGCGCCGGCCTTCGGCAGCTTCGTCCGGGCCAGCGACGGCGAGGTCGATGTGTTCGCCGTCGTCGCCAACGCCTGGACGGGCAGCGTCGACCCCGGCCGCCGGCCGGTCGCCCGGGGCCAGGACGAGGAGGACGAGGAAGACGTCTATCGGCGCAACCCCGAGCTTCAGGAGATCCTCCGGACCGAGTTCACCGCCCTCGTGGTCGGTTTCCGGGATGCCGGCGGCGCGTATCACCAGCGGCTGCCGCGCCGGCCGGCCCGCCTGCACGCCTTCGTCCACTCCTGCGCGCCGGACGAGGTCGCCGGCTTCGCCGAGCGCCTCGACTTCCTGCCGACGCTGCTGGGGGGCGCCGCCGGCGCCCCGGCCGACGAGCTCGTCGCCGCGTGCGTCCGCGAGGCCAGCGCGGCCCGGGGGCACGACCGGGCCTTCCTCGTCCGGTCCGGGAAGGAGCTGGCCGTCCTCCTGGCGATGGACCTGAATCGGCTGAGCGCCGTCCTACGGAGGTTGCGGCAATGACTGCGAGCGAGCAGGGGGCTCGGGACGGGGCACCTCGGCCGCCGAGCCTGCAGGGGCGTCGGGACGGCGAGGTCGGGGCTTGGGGCAGCACCGCGCCGGGGCGATCCCTCGGCCGAATCGTCTCGGGCTCGCTCAGCGAGGGGCTCGAGGCCCGGCTGGACGCCAGCACGTCCGTCGAGGACATGGCCGTCGGGCGCTACATCGTGGTGGCGGGCGAGAAGCGCCGGTTCTTCGGCATGATCACCGACGTCGAGTTGGGCGCCAGCAACGCCCAGCTCACGCTCTCTCCGCCAGATGTCTCCGACCCGTTCATCGCCGAGGTCATCGCCGGCACCTCGACCTTCGGCACGCTGAAGGTTCAGCCGATGCTCACCATCGACGAGGAGTCGGGCGCCCCGCAGCCGGTGAAGACCGTCCCGACCCACTTCTCGCCGGTCTGTGAGGCGAGCGAGGACGACGTGAGCACCGTGTTTGGGAAGGAAGACGAGGCTCACTTCTACATCGGCCAGCCGATCGACATGGACACGAAGGTCTGCATCGACCTCCGCCGGCTGGTGCAGCGCTCGTCCGGCGTCTTCGGCAAGTCCGGCACCGGCAAGACCTTCCTCACCCGGCTGCTCCTCGTCGGCATCGTCAAGAAGGACGTCGCAGTCAACCTCGTCTTCGACATGCACAACGAGTACGGCTGGCTGGGTAGCTCGGAGGAGCACGGCCAGGGCGTCAAGGGGCTCCAGGCCCTCTTCCGCTCGAAGGTCGCCATCTTCACGCTCGACGAGAAGTCGTCGCGAGCCCGGGGCGTCAGCCCGGACTACGTCGTCGAGATCGGCTACGACCAGATCGAGCCCGCCGACTTCGAGCTTCTCCAGGAAGCGCTCAACATGACGCCGGCGCAGATCGAGTCCATCTACAAGCTGGTCCGGGTGTTCGGAGAGCGCCACTGGCTGGCGCGGTTCATGGACCTGGCGCCCGAGGAGCGGGAGCGACTGGCGGCCGACAACGGCCTCAACCCTTCGACCCTCCAGGTGCTCTACCGGCACCTCGAGAACCGGGTGCTCCGGCTGCCGTTCATCAAGCGCGAAGTGATGGACAACTCGGTTCAGCGCATCCTGGAGTGCCTCGGCCGCGGGATGAACGTGGTCCTGGAGTTCGGCCGCCACCAGAGCCTCGAGGCGTACATCCTCGTCGCCAACATCCTGACCCGGCGCATCCACGAGCGGTACGTCGAGGCGATGGAGCAGGCCATGGGCGATCAGACGGCCAAGCCCCGGCCCCTCGTCATCACCATCGAGGAGGCCCACAAGTTCCTCAACCCGAAGGTGGCTGACCTGACCATCTTCGGGACGATCGCCCGGGAGATGCGCAAGCACAACGTCACGCTGCTGGTGGTGGACCAGCGCCCCAGCAGCATCTCGGACGAGGTGATGTCCCAAATCGGCACCCGGATCACCTGCCTCCTGGACGACGAGAAGGACACGGCCGCCGTTCTGGGCGGCATCCCGGGCGGCCAGGCCCTCCGGAGCGTCCTGGCCCGGCTGGACTCGAAGCAGCAGGCGCTCATCCTCGGGCACGCGGTCCCGATGCCGGTCGTCATCCGGACCCGCGAGTACGGGTCGCTCGAGTCTTACCGGGAGCTGACGGCGGCCGACGCGCCAGCGTCCGGCCCCGGACCCCAGAGGCCGACCATCCGGAGCCTGGAGGACCTGTTCAAGTAGGGACGACGAACATAGCCTCCTCCTGTGTTAGCGCGACGCCAGAAAGCGTCGGGCCAGCCCGACGACGAGCCCCTCCCCCGTCTGAAGAGAGCCCGCCAGCACAGCGCCTCGCGGCTGCCTTCCCCCGTCGGCGCCGTGCGCGTCGAGGCCGCGCTCCGGGAGGCGCAAGATGTCTGCCAGAGCTGACGGCGCTCTGACCTTCGGCCTCGCGTCGCCGCTCGCGCTGCTCAGCCTGCTGCCGCTCCGGCGGATCGCGCCCGGCCAGCCCCACCACCACGCTGAGTGATGGCACGGAAGGCGTGGCCCGACTCTTGTAGGGGATGGCAGTGCCGCTTTGCAGCCGCTGGGGAGGTAGCCGAGGTGGATCGCTCGCTTGAGGTTCCTGCCGACAAGCTCAGGCAGGTCTGTGACCCATCGCAGTTCGACTTCGAGACGACCGACGAGGTCGCGCCGCTGGACGGCACCATCGGGCAGCCTCGGGCTACCGGCGCGCTGGAGTTCGGACTTGCAATTCGGACGCAGGGGTTCAACGTGTTCGCGGCCGGACCTCCGGGCACCGGCAAGCTCACCACCGTCCTCGCCCAGATCAACCAGGTGGCCGGCGCCGAGCAGACCCCGAACGACTGGTGCTACGTCCACAACTTCGACGACCCCTACCACCCGACCGCGATCAGTCTACCGCCCGGCACGGGCGGCAAGCTGGCCCGCGACGTGGACGAGCTGGTGGCGGGCGCGAAGCGGGAGATACCTCGCGCCTTCGAGAGCGAGAACTACGAGGAGCGACGCGGGGAGATCCAGCGCGAGGTCGAGGCCAAGCGCGACGAGCTCGTGTCCAAGCTGCACGACGACGCGACCAAGCAGGGACTCGCGGTGCAGATCACCCCCATTGGCATCCTCGTCGTGCCGCTGGTGGAAGGCCAGCCGATGAGTCGGGAGCAGTTCGAGGCGCTGCCAGAGGAGGCCAAGAAGGAGATCCGGGAGAAGGGCGAGAAGTTCCAGACCGAGATAACCCAGACGTTCGGCCTGATCCGACGGCTCGAGCGCGACGTGGAGGAGCGCACGCGCCAGCTCGACCGGGAGGTCGGGCTCTTCGCCGTGGGCCACCTGGTGGAGGAGCTTCGAGAGAAGTACGAGGCGTACCCGCCGGTGGTCGAGTACATCGGCCGGCTCCAGAACGACGTCATCGAGCACCTGGCCGACTTCAGGAAGAGCGACCAGGAGGTCGAGGGGCTGGAGCGGCTGGAGCGGGAGGATCGCTTCCGCCGGTACCGGGTGAACGTCCTCGTCGACAACTCGCGGACGAGGGGTGCGCCGGTGGTGCTCGAGAACAACCCGACCTACTACAACCTGTTCGGCCGGATCGAGTACCGGGCCCGGCTCGGCGCGATGACCACCGACTTCAGCATGGTCAAGGCCGGCGCCCTCCATCGCGCCAACGGCGGGTACCTGGTCGTCCAGGCTCGCGACGTCCTCCTGGGCCTGTTCGTCTGGGAGACGCTCAAACGCCACTTGCGCAGCCGGCAGATCCAGATCGAGAACATCGGCGAGCAGTTCACCTCGGCGCCGGCGGCGACCATCCGGCCGGAGCCCATACCGTTGAGCGTCAAGGTCGTGATGGTCGGCCACCCGCTCATCTACTACTTGATGTACCAGTACGACGAGGACTTCCGGAGGCTGTTCAAGGTCAGGGCTGACTTCGACGTGGAGATGAACCGAACGCCGGAGCACCTGAACGCCTACGCCGGCTTCATCGCCGCGCGCTGCCGCGAGGCCGGGCTCAAGCCCTTCCACCGCACGGCCGTCGCCCGGCTCGTCGACTACAGCTCCCGGCTCGTCGAGGACCAGGCCAAGCTCACGAACCGGTTCCTGGAGATCGCCGACACGGTCTCCGCGGCGAGCTTCTGGGCGGCCAAGGCCGGCAGCCAGCACGTGCTGCCCGAGCATGTCGATCGGGCCATCCGCGAGCGTGAGTACCGCTCGAACCTGATCGAGGAGAAGGTCCGCGAGGCGATCGACCGGGGCTTCATCGTCGTGGACACCCAGGGCCTGGTCCCGGCGCAGGTGAACGGCCTCGCCATCGCGTCCCTCGGCGACTACTACTTCGGGTACCCCTCTCGGATCACCGCCCGGACGGCGTTCGGGCCGGGGCGGGTCGTCAACATCGAGCGGGAGAGCAAGCTGAGCGGGCGCATCCACAACAAGGGCTTCATGATCCTGGCGAGCTACCTCAGGGCGAAGTACGGCCAGAACAAGCCCCTCGCACTCGCGGCGACGATCACCTTCGAGCAGACCTACGACGAGGTCGAGGGGGACAGCGCCTCCTCGACCGAGCTCTACGCGCTGCTCTCGAGCCTGAGCGGAGTGCCCCTGAAGCAGAACCTCGCGGTGACGGGCTCTGTCGACCAGCGGGGACACGTCCAGGCCGTCGGCGGCGTCACCCGGAAGATCGAGGGCTTCTTCGACGTCTGCAAGGCCAGCGGGCTCCCCGGCGACCAGGGCGTCGTCATCCCGGCCGCCAACCTGCCGAACCTGGTCCTGCGGGACGACGTGGTCGACGCCGTCCAGAAGGGCCAGTTCCACGTCTACGCCGTCAAGGCGATCGACGAGGGGATCGAGCTGCTCACAGGAATGCCGGCCGGCGAGCAGCGGCCCGACGGCAGCTACCCCGAGGGGACGGTGAACCACCTGGTGGACCAGAAGCTGCGGAGCTACGCGCGACTGCTCCGGGAGCTAGGCCAGAGGGCCGGCGTGGCTGTGGCGGGCGTCGGCGCCCCCGAGCCCGAGCCCGCGCTGGTCCGGGGCCGTGGCGCTCGCCGCCGCAAGGGCGCGCGGGCGCGCAGAGGAAGGGGCTGACCGCGGAGCCCGCTCCGTGCGCCGGAGCGTCGGTCCAGGGCGTCCAGTTCTTTCGGAAGTGCGTTGCCTGGCACGGGTGACGCGGCTCTGCACCGAAGGGGGAGGTCGCCCAGCAGTGTTGGGGCGAGCCGGCGACGCGGCTAGCCTGGATGGGAGAGCAGCTTGAGGAAGGCAAGTCCTGAGGGAGCGCGGACGGCCGCAGTGAACCCGGAGCAGGCCGAGCTGGCCCGGCGGGCGGCGGAGCTAGCCGCCCTCCAGGCCGTGACCGAGGTGGGGCTGGCCAGCCTCGAGTTGGACCCTCTCCTCCAGGCGCTCCTGGAGCGCCTCGTCGACCACGAGAAGGCGGCCGCCGGAGTCGTGTACCTGCGGGAGGACGACGAGCTGGTGGTCCGCAAGGCCGTCGGCGTGTCCGGGGCGGAGCTGGCCGGCCTGCGCGTGAAGGTGGGCGAAGGTCTGGCCGGGCGGGTCGTGGCCGAGGGACGCCCCATCGCCGTGCCTGACGTCCGGCAGCGGCCGGAGACGCTCAGCCCCTACGCCCAGCGCCGGGGAATCCAGGCCATCCTCGGCGTCCCCCTGCGGAACAGGGGTCGGGTCATCGGCGCCGTCGAGCTGGACTTCCCCCGGACGAGGGAGTTCAGTCCGGAGGAGACTCACCTGCTAGAGGTCGTCGCCGAGCGGGGTGCGCTGGCGATCGACCGCGTCCGGCTGGTCGAAGACCTGCGCCAGGAGCGAGCCTTCCTCCAGGACGTGCTGGAGCTCCTGCCGGCCGCCGTCGCAGTCATCGCCGGCGGCCCTCGGCACGTGGCCGAATACCGCAATCCGGCCCTGGAGAAGGCGTTCGGCGAGGTGATCGGCAAGCCTGCGAGCGAGTTCTTCCCGGTGACGCTCCCCTCGGGCGAGAGCGTCTGGGAGCACGTCACCCGTACCGGCGAGCCGGTGAGCCTTCGCGACTACGAGTACCAGGCGCCCGGCCGTGGCGCCACCTACTGGGACCTCTACTTCTGGCCGATCAAGAGCGGGCAGGGAGTGGCGCAGGCCATCCTGCTCGTCGGCTGGGAGACGACCGCCCACGTCCAGGATCGGCGGCGCATCGAGGAGCTGGCCAAACTGGCCGAGAGGCGAGCCCGCGAGCTCGAGGAGGAGCAGGCGCGGCTTCAGCGGGCGCTGTCGATGGTGGCGCACGACTTGCGCACTCCGGTGACCATCCTCCGGGGCTACGCCCAGCTCTTGAGCCGCTGGGAGCAGCTCGCGCCGGAGAGGCGCGAAGAGTCCCTCCGGGCCATCGAGGACGCCACTCGCCGCCTGGAGCGGCAAACCAACGACCTGCTCGACGCTAGCCGGATCGGCGTCGGGCGCTTCGAGGTCCAGCCGAAGCCGATGGACCTGGCGGCGCTGCTCCGGCGAGTGGCCCAGGGCATCCAGGCCACCGCGCCCGAGCACCACATCGACGTCCGGGCGCCGGCCGGGCTGGTCGGTTGCTGGGACGAAGATCGGCTGGCCCAGGTCCTCAACAACCTCATCGGCAACGCCGTGAAGTACTCGCCCGATGGCAGGGAGATCCGGGTCTGGGTGGAGCGCAGGGACGACGAGGCGCTCCTCGGCGTCGAGGACCAGGGGATTGGTCTCACCCCGGAGGAACTTGCGACCGTCTTCCAGCCATTCCGGCGGGGCGCCGCCGGCCGCAGGGCGGAGGGGCTTGGCCTGGGGCTGTACATCTCGAAGGGGATAGTCGAGGCCCACGGCGGGCGGATCTGGGCGGAGAGCCCGGGGCCAGGCCGGGGCTCCACCTTCTACGTGTCGCTGCCCATCTCATCACAGGCGCATCTGAAGGCGAGCTGCGCTTCCTGATCTTGGCCTCAGCCGCAGCCGGTCGCAGCCCTCACCCTTCTATGCCGCCGAGCTCCGGGCGACGGGTTGGGCCCTATACATCCCCAGAATCTCCTCTTCGGTCGTCGCGTCCTGCGGCCGTCGGTCGAAGCGCAGGCGCACGACCCGAGGGAAGCGCAGGGCGTAGCCCGGATGGCCGTCGACCTTGCCGCAGGTGTGCAGGGGGCTCCGAGTGATCTCGTCGGCCTGGACCTCCACCACGTAGCGCGGCTCGACCCAGACGTCGGGCTGAATGACGGAGTCGACCTGTCGGGGCTTCTCCGGCACTCGGGTCTCGTCCAGCCTCGCCCGCAACTCCTGCCACTCCTCGTCGGTGAGCCCCGAGCCAACCTTCGAGACCGTCCGGTAGCGGTCGGTCCGCGGGTCGTAGACGGCGCCCAGAAGGGAGCCGATGCCCAGGCGCGCCCGCCGGCCTCGGCCCAGCAGGTAGCCGACGACGACCACGTCGACCGTGTCGCGCAGCTCGGCCCGGTAGCCGCGCTTGAGCTTCACCCAGTTGAAGCTGCGCTGCCCGGCCTGGTAGGGGGCGTCGAGCCGCTTCACGACGAGGCCCTCCAGACCCCGCTGGAGCATCTCTTCGAAGAAGCTCTCCACCGCGGCCGCGTCGCCGGTCACGACGCGCGGGGTGGGCTGGATCGGGTCGTCGGGAGTCCAGCGCAGCGCCTCCTCGAGCTTCTGCCGCCGCTGGTCGAGTGGATACGGCGTGCAGTCCTCGCCGTCGAGGTAGAGGAGGTCAAAGACGAAGAGCCGAAGGGGAAACCTGACTTCCATCTCCTCGACGGCGTGCTTGCGCTTGCGCCGGACGGTGGTCTGGAAGGGGCGGAACTCCCCGGTCTCGGGGTTGTAGGCGACGGCCTCGCCGTCGAGGATGGCCTGTCGGGCCTGGATCTGCCGGCGAGCGGCCGACGCCAGCTCGGGGAGCGTCTCCGTCATGGGCTCGAGGCGCCGGGTGAAGAGCCAGATCCTCTCGCCGTCCTTGTGCAGCTCGACGCGGAGGCCGTCGTACTTGGGCTCGGCCTGGACGGTGCCCAGCTTCAGGACGACCGCCTGCGGGGAGGGCAGGCGCTCGGCGAGCTCGACGCGAACGGGCCGGCCCGGCCGCGGCTGGATGGCGAGCAGCGCCTCCGGTCCCTCGGTCAGCAGGACCGTGGCGACGAACCCCAGATCGGAACAGACGTTGAAGGCTCGCTCGATGGTGGCGCGTAGCTCCAGATGGCCGACGATTGCCCAGGAGAGGGCGTCCATGACGGTGGCCTCGCCGACGCCGAGTCGCAGGCGGCCCTGGACGACCCGCAGGACGTATCGGGCCTCGTTCCCACCCAGCCGGACGAGCAGGCCACGAAGCAGACGGACCTTGCGCTCCTGGGCCCCGGGTCCGGTGGCCTCGGCGATGGCCCGCAGTGCGTCGTACACGTCGGCCAGAGAGAGCCCCTGGCTCTCGCCGCGCAGCAGCTCCTCTCCGGCCGATCCGACGTCGCCCGTGCGGCGGTAGACCTCCTCGACCTGCCCCGGAGCCAGGCCGGTGGCCTCCGCGAGGGCGCGGAGGATGAGCCTCTCGTCCACCCCGAACTCGACTGGCTCGAAGAGGGGTCCGAGTCGGCCCTCCAGCAGGTAGACTAGCTTGCCGGCCTCGTCCCCGGTGGCCTGGCGGAAGAGCTGGCCCAGGATTCGCGTGATCTCGGTCCGACTGGTGGTGCGCTCCAGCGCCTCGAAGGTGCCGGCGACCTCAGCCATCCTCATGTTCGGCCTCGCAGCGCCCGCCGTCTCCGGCCTGCCCTGGTGGCGGGCACGGTCTCGGCCGCAACAGCCGTGCCAGGGCAGATCACCTCCGAATGCCCCCTCCGGGCTACTCCCCGGGCTAGCCAGATGTGACCACGCTCCGTGGAGCCAATGGGCTATGTCACCACCCCTTCGCGCGACCGAACCATCTAGGTGAGCGGCATCGCTCATCGCTGGTGAGGTTCGGTGGTATGCCCGTTCGCCTTCTCGCCCTCACGTTCTACGTCTTGTCCCTGGTGGTGGCACCCCTCCCGTGGGCGTCCGCCGCGTCGGCGTCCGGAGTGGACTTCGAGCGGCAGGTCGTCGACCTCGTGAATCAGGTCCGGTCCGACGCGGGCCTGGCCCCGCTGGCGGCCGCCCCCGAGCTTGCCGACTCGGCGCGCCGCTACGCCTCGTACATGGCGGCCGCGGGGTTCTTCGCGCACGAGGGTCCCGATGGGTCCACGCTCGCGAGCCGCGCCGAAGCGGCCGGCTACCGGGGCTGGTCCTACCTCGCCGAGAACCTGGCGGCGGGCCAGCCCGACCCCGGAAGCGTCGTACGCGCCTGGCTGGACAGCCCTGGCCACCGGGCGAACATCCTGTCGTCCCGGGTGCGCGAGATCGGCGTGGGGTACGCGCTGCGCTCCGGGAGCAAGTACGGGCACTACTGGGCGCAGGAGCTTGGCGCCAGGACGTCGGGCAGCGCCAGCCTGGTCCTGGGTCAGGCAGTGCAGGTAGATCCGGCCGGCCGCTCCTACGCCGAGGCCGGCGGGGGCCGGGGTGGCTACCGCATCGGCGACGAAGGCGGGATCGCGTTCTGGTCCAGCTTCCAGGCTCTCGGGGGAGTCGACGCCCTCGGATATCCCTCTTCCCAGCGGTACCAGCCAGGCGACGGCTTCACCTACCAGGCGACCCAGGGCGTCCTCCTCCAGTGGCGGCCGGAGCTCGGCCGCGCGCTGCCCGCCAACATCTTCGAGATGCTCCAGGCGGCCGGCAAGGACGACTGGCTGGACCGCGCCAAGGACATCCCCCGGCCCATCGCCGACGACGGCTCCGGCGGCGACCCTGCGCGGGCGCGGGAGATTCGCCTCTCCTGGCTCACCGACGACGCCATCCGGGCGAAGTACCTGGCCGCCGGGTCGATCGACCGCGCCATCGAGTTGTATGGCTTGCCGATGTCGCAGCCGGAGCGGCGGGGACCGTTCGTCGTCCAGCGCTTCCAGCGGGTCGCCTTCCAGCATTGGGTCGAGAGCGTGCCGGGGATGCCGGGGCCGGGCGTCGTGGTCCGGGTTCTCGGCGGCGACCTGCTCAAGGAGGCCGGCCTCATCCCCAGCTCGGCCACCCAGCCGACGCCAGGCTGAGGCGTGCTGCGTAGTGGTCGCGTGTGGCGACAGTCCGCGCTCTCCGAAGAAGATAGAGCGAGGGAGTCCGTCTTTCATCCCGGATGCATCCGAACACTCTAACACGCCAGCCACGATCCGCGCAGGGCGCCCTCGCAGGTGCGCGGCAGCATTTGGCTGCCAGGCTCTAAGCCTGTCGTCTAGAGCCTGGGCAGGGCAGCTTGGCGGCTGTCGAGCCCTGGAAGCAGGCAAGTGATCGGTTTCAGGCGTCTAGCAGCCTGTCGGAGAGAGTAGTTCAGGCGGTCCCGCTCCGACCAGCAGCCTGCTTTATCAACGCATGGGCAGCCTGTTCGGCCGCTCAGTCCTCGCTA
>Ga0315282_10005758_pt1 | contig 20999 bp, 12 predicted proteins | sample YL17G07_20_MG_FD_203693 | JGI IMG/M metagenome (GOLD analysis project Ga0315282, IMG submission 203693) | Sediment microbial communities from Yellowstone Lake, YNP, Wyoming, USA - YL17G07_20 | ecosystem: Environmental > Aquatic > Freshwater > Lake > Sediment | place: USA: Wyoming | collected... | reverse complement strand
GGCTCCTGCATGGCGTATTCCTCCTGTTCCTGCTGGCCTACCAGGGCTCGTCAGGTTTTTCTTTCAATGGCTTTCAGGAGAATACGCCATTCCTTTTTCTACAGAAATCGGGACGGGACCCGGCCGTTGTGCAATCTTCAAAGCGTCTTCAGCCCTTTGCTGTTCGTTGAGCACAATCGTGAGGCTCTTCTGTGCTATCCAACCCTGCCAGAAAGACACGCCTGTGGCTAGAAAGGCGATGATGATGGCTATCCATTCTGGGCCGTGGCCTCGCTTTCGGTCAAGAACTTCCTCGACTATCTCGTTCGGGTCTTTGTTCATTTCAGTTGTGCAAAGATGCGCGGGTGGCACATACATGCCGCTTTCGGCATGTGTGCGAACCTGGGGCTGTAGAATGCTCGCGTGTTACGCCAGCGCCATTATAGGCTGAATCATCGCACTATTTTCCCCCGGCACCCAGCCCCGCGCCCGCCACCTGCCCTGACGCGGAGCTACTTTACCACCTTGGCCGCCGCCTCCACGTCGGAGACGCCGAGGATGACGACGGCCGCGCCCGCGCCTTTCAGGATGCTTCCGTAAGCGTATCGGACGTCAATGTTGTGGTCCGCAAGCTTGCGCGTCAGCTTCCCGAGGGCTCCAGGGCGGTCCGAAACGCGCGCCGCAATTACGTCTTCCTCGACGTAGTGGGCCCCCAGGCTGTCAAAGACCTTCTTGGCTGCGTCCACGGCATTCACGACAAAGTGGACGGGCGCCACGCCGGCCTGCTCCGGCACGGAAAGGGCAAGGATATTAACCGCCACTTTGGCGAGTTCGGAACACAGCTCGGCCAAGGCTCCCCGTTTGTTCTCCAGCCTCACGGAAAGCTGCTTCATCACCGCCACGTTTACATCTCCCTCCGGCGTCAAGAGCTGACTCCGCCCTCGACGCCGCTCGCGGAATCTCCAGGGCGACTCTATACAGATTCGAGCCGCGGTGCAACGGGGTTTGTCCCATGGAGCTGCTGTCGGCGTTAGCCCAGACCCGGCTCGCGCCGAAAGCAGAAAAATGACCCCCACGTGCGATATTTCCCCGCCAGCTTGGGCAAGGTACAACGCCTGGCTTAGAACGTCAGGGAGCGCAAACTCCGCGTGAATTGACAGGCAATTGTCTCGAACTCCTCTTGACGAACGGTAAGGCAACCTGTAAAGGTTAAGGACTATGTCAACCGAGAGTCACGTTCCCTTGGGCAGCTTCCACATCCTGGAACGGATTTCCTCGAGCGTTCCGGCCCTGACTCACCTGGAGAGTGAAATTACACAGGCCCTGGGCAGGCTGGGCCTGCCCCTGGAGAGATTGCACGGGCGCAGAATTGCCGTCTCGGTCGGCAGCCGCGGGATCGCCAGCCTGCCGGAGATCGCCCGAGTAGTCTGCGGTTGGCTAAAGGCTCAGGGCGCGCAGCCCTTCGTTTTTCCTGCCATGGGCAGTCACGGCGGCGCCACCGCCGAGGGACAACGCCAGATTCTTGAGGACTACGGCGTCACCCCGGAACGGATCGGCGTGGAAGTGCGCTCTTCGATGGCAACCGTGTGCCTGGGAACAGCCCCCCAAGGCTTCCAGGTGTTCATGGACCGCAACGCCTGGGACGCCGATGGCGTCCTGGTGTTGAACCGCATCAAGCCGCACACGGATTTCTCGGGAAAGACTGAGAGCGGCCTCCTGAAGATGATGGCCGTGGGGATGGGCAAGGAGGATGGCGCGAGAGAGACACATCGTTGGGGCTGGAAATATGGGTTCGAGCAGGTGATCCGCGCCATGTCTGCGGTGATTTTGGCCAGCGGCAAGATCCTGTGCGGGCTGGGAGTGATCGAGAACGAGCAGCACCAAATCTGCGCAGTGCGGGTCGCCCGGCCGGAAGACCTCGCTACGCAGGAAGAGGAAGCCCTGAAAATGGCCCGGCCTCTCGTCCCGCGCATCCCGTTTTCCAAGCTGCACCTGCTGGTTGTCGACGAGATGGGGAAGAACATCAGCGGGACCGGCATGGACACGAAGGTCATTGGCCGAGGTGTGGAACTCCAGCCGGGCGAGGCGCCAGAAATTGGCCTGATTTACGTCCGCGATTTGACGCGGGGGAGCGAGGGGAATTCCATTGGCGTGGGCTTCGCCGACCTGATCCACGAGCGCCTTTACCAGAAGGTCGATTGGGGAAGAACGTACCTCAACGCGCGGATCTCCTTGAATCCCGCGGCGGTTCGTCTGCCCATCCATCTCGCCTCCGACCGCGAAGCTCTGGATCTCGCCCTGGGCCACCTGGGTAGCCCAGGGCCGGACGAACAGCGCCTGGTCTGGATCCGTAATACGCAGGAGTTGAACCGCCTTGCCGTCTCAGCGCCGCTGGCTCGCGAGGCCACCCGCCTCACCACCTGGCGGCTGGCGCCAGAGAGTTCCACGGTCGAGTTCGACTCCGCCGGGAACGCCACTTCCCTCCTCTAGCCCGACGTGCGCTGGCGTTTGAATCTGAACACTGTCGGCTTCGTCGCCTTCAACCCAAAGAACTGCCCAATCGCACGCCCGCATGCAAGGCAGCGGAGCGGCCAAAGCCAGCCGCGATGCCGCGCCAGGGTGATCTGCGCTTGAGTCAACAGGGCTGCTGTTGTATCCTTTGGCGCGAAGCGGAAGCTGAATCGGAAGTTCCGGGTGAATTGTGACGATCTTGGCCCGCGTGGCCCTCACTTCCGATGTCTGCCAATGGCAAAGCTCTAGCAGACCTTTCGGTTGTTATTGTGCCTGAATCATCCGGCCCTAGCAGCGAACTCCGCTTCCGACAGATTCACGTGGATTTTCACACCTCACCGCTGATTCCGGTCAACGTAAGAGAGTCTGGTGCATAATGGGAGTTACCCGAGAATGTAGGATGGGAATCCCGGCTTAGGAAGGAGAGCCCCCTATGAAACGATTGTTCATCGCCTTAATGGTCCTCTTCCCGTTGACGATAGCCCTGCGGGCGCGAGCTCAGAACTACGCGCCCACCTGGGGGTCTCTTGACCAGCGCCCCACGCCGCAGTGGTTTGACGAGGCCAAGTTCGGGATCTTCATTCACTGGGGCGTCTATTCGGTCCCGGCCTATGCCGACCCGCACTCGAAGATTGGTCAGTCTTACGCAGAGTGGTACTGGAATCACATGGAGGACAAGAATGGGCCGACCTGGGCGTTTCACCTGGCCCACTACGGCGCTGACTTCAAATACCAGGATTTTGTCAGCCAGTTCAAGGCCGACCTGTACGACCCCAATCAGTGGGCCGACCTTTTCGCGAGCTCAGGCGCACGCTATGTCGTCTTGACGTCGAAACATCACGAGGGCTTTTGTCTGTGGCCATGCCCTGCGAGTTGGAACTGGAACAGCGTGGACGTTGGCCCGCACCGCGATCTGGCTGGCGATTTGACCCGTGCTGTTGTTGCCAAAGGGCTGAAGATGGGCTTCTATTACTCCCTCTACGAGTGGTACAACCCGCTGTATCTCAGCGACCCGCAACGCTACGTCGACGAGCATATGATCCCACAGATCAAGGATCTCGTCGAACGCTATCATCCCTCGGTTCTCTGGACCGACGGCGAGTGGGAGCACCCCAGCAGCGAATGGAAGTCCACGGAGATCCTGGCATGGCTTTTTAACCAGTCGTCCGTGCGCAGCGAGATTGTCATCAATGACCGCTGGGGAAAAGAAACGCGCAGCAAGCATGGCGGGTTTTATACATCCGAATACGAGACCTTTGTGCCGGAGGGAATCAAGCACGGCCCCGCACACAAATGGGAAGAAGATCAGGGCATCGGCAAATCTTTTGGCTTTAACCGCATGGAAGGCCCCGACGAGTATAAATCCGCAACCACGCTGGTCCACATGCTGGTGAACGTGGTCTCGAAGGGCGGCAACCTCCTGTTAGATATCGGCCCCACCGCCGACGGTCGCATTCCGGTCGTCATGCAGGAGCGGCTCCTCGCCATGGGCGCCTGGCTCAAGGTGAATGGCGAGGCGATTTACGGGAGCCATCCGTGGCGACAGATCTCCGAAGGCGATGTCCGCTACACGAGCAAGGGCAACACGGTCTATGCTATCGCGGAAATCTGGCCGGGTCAGGAATTGGTGCTCAGCACTCCACGGACTACAGCCACGACGACGGTTGTACTCCTCAATGGGAACTCGCCGCTGAAGTGGCACAACGACGGCGGGAAGCTGCGCATTGAAGTCCCACCGCTTCCCCCATCGGCGCTGAATCTGCCTGAAGCCTACGTTTTCAAGTTGACTGGGGTCGAATAGCGGTTGGGGAGGACTCACGACGCGCTTGGCGCCGCATCCCGATGGTGAGATCCTCCTCAAGGCGTGAATCATCCATCAGCCTGGGAAACGCAGCGGAAATCCCACTTACCATCGCCAGGAGATATATTATGTCCACCAAATACCTTTTCCTGAGAAGGCGCCTTGGGGGGCTGTATCGAAAGAGGGGGAGGATTATCCCCTGTGTGGTCGTGGCAAGCTGCATCCTCTTGTTGAGTCTTCACATGTCGTCCCCCAGCGACGCAAGATCCGCGCCCCGTGATCTCACCTGCTCTGGACTCCGAGATGGCTTTGCAGACCCTCCCACATCCGCTCGGCCCATGGTCCGCTGGTGGTGGCCTGGCGGCGACGTCACCGATCAAGAGCTTTCGCGCGAGCTGCGGATTATGAAAGAAGGGGGATTAGGCGGCGTCGAGATTCAGTCGTTCAAGATCGGTCTCGACCCCAAAGCTCCTCCCGAGGTCAGGCGGCGCGTCGATAGTTTTCTCAGCCCGGAATGGTTCGGCCATGTCAAGCACGCTATCGAGGAGGGTGGCCGGCTGGGGCTCAACGTCGATTTGACCTTTGGCTCCGGGTGGCCTTATGGCGGCCCCCACATCCCCCTGGAATTATCCGCGCAACAACTCAACGTGAAGGTCACTCCCCTGAAGGGTCCCTCCACTTTCGACGGGAAAATTCCGGGAGCTCCGCTCGCCTCCAGCATGAAGCTGGTGGCTATCGTCGCGGTGCGAGGCACACAACCGGAGTTCGTCAAAAAAAGGATCACGGGTGATTCTCGGCCGTCCGAAGTCGTCGTCAAGCCCGGCAATGTCGATCCGACTTCGGCCGTGGTCTTGACGCGCGAAACAAAGGCCGACGGAAGCCTCAACTGGAAAGTTCCGGAAGGGAACTGGCTGCTTTTCAGCTTCATTCAGGCTCCTACCCGTCAGGCCGTCACCGGTGGGGCGGGGGTGGGCACGCAGTGGGTGTTGGACCACCTGAAGCGGGCAGCGCTCCAAAGGCATATTGACGCGATCGGCGAGCACGCCAAGAAGTACTTCGGCCAAGACTTCGGCACGTCGCTCCGTGGGATCTTCTGCGACAGCCTCGAAGTCACTGCCCAGAACATGTATTGGACCGACGGCTTCCTCGGCGAGTTTCAGAAGCGCCGGGGCTACAACCTCACGCCTTACCTTCCGTTGGTCAAGCACCCCGGCTACAGCGACCCTTATGTGGAATACCCCTCGCCGCCGCTCTATGACGCTCCTGAGATCGGCGAGCGGATTCGTCACGACTACTGGCAGACCGTCTCCGACGTGATGATCGACAACTTTTATCAACCTCTCATCGATTGGGCCGACGCCAATCACCTGAAGGCACGTATCCAGGCATATGGCTCGCCCACTGATCTTTTGAAGATCTTCGGCCATTCCGATATCCCCGAGACCGAGAACCTATACGCCGACGGCCGCTACGATTTCCTGAAGCTCGCTTCCTCCGGCGGCCATCTTTTCGGGCGCAACATTGCCTCGAGCGAGACCTTCGTGTGGGAGAGGCACGATTACGAGACCACTCCGGAAAAGATGAAGTACACAGCCGACGAGCTGTTTACCGCCGGCATCAACGGGATCCTCTACCACGGCTTTCCGTACGAATACATGGACCGGCCGGAGCCCGCGTGGTTCCCCTTTTCCTCTTATGTCGAGCCGACCAGTTCGTACTCCTCCCACCTCAATTTTCACAATCCCTTCTGGCCTTATCTGAAGCCGCTCAACGATTACATGGGGCGCGTCCAGTACATCTCCCAGTCGAGTCACTTCGTGGCGCCGGTGGCCCTCTACTCGCATTACCTCTACTACCCGGGCTGGATGCCGGTGGACGAGGATTATCCGCTCGAATATGCGCTGATGGCGAACGGTTACAACTTCGATTTCATTAACGAAGATACGCTTTTGCACGGCACGACGGTGGAGAATCACGAGCTGCATACGCTCGGGAGCGTTTACCGGGCGCTTGTGCTCCGTCATGAAACGCGCCTGACGCTGCCCCTGGTGGAGAAACTCCAGGAGTTTTCCCGCGCGGGTTTGCCCATCGTTTTCGCCGAAGGGTTGCCGAGCGAGGAGATCTCTTTCAAAGACTACAATGCGAACGGGAAGCGTATCCGTGAAATCATGAGCGAAGTAATGGGAAGCGATGTGGCAGCCCTCGAGCGGTCGGGAACGACCAAGTGCAACGGCACAACACTCTTCATCAAAGAGGCGACGGCGGTGCCGCAGTTGTTGGCAGACGAGCTCGGCGTGAAGCCCAATTTGCGCTTCGCGTCTCCGCAACCTTACCTCTTCTTCGCGCAGTTCGACCATGGTCCTACGAGCTTCTATTTCTTCCGCAACCCTAAGGCCGAGGCCCAGGAAACTCGCGTCACCCTGCCAGGCAGGGGGCGCGTGCCCGAGATCTGGGATCCCTGGACGGGCGAGGTTGCTCTCGCGCCGCAGTTCACCGTGGACGGTGGGGGCGCTACCCTTGATGTTCACCTGGCCCCGTACGATTCGTTGCTGGTGGCGCTCGTCGAGGCCCCGGAGGGCCGGCATGTTGTCCAGACCAGCTTTGCGCGGATCGAGCATTCGGGCGAAGGATGGGTGGGAATTGCCCCGAAGCCAGGGAGCTATCGCGCGACCTTCAACGATGGTAAGACGGCGGAAGTGACAGTGGGCGATAGCGAGATTCCCGGCGCGCTCACGCTGGGGCCTGACTGGCACCTGCACATGGCGGGAAAGGACAAGGACGGGAAAGAGTACACCCAGGATGTCCACTCGACGGCGCTGCGCGATTGGAGCTTGGCGCAGAACCTTCGTTACTTCTCGGGTCAGGGTCACTACGTGCTCGACTTTCCGCTTGATGAGAAGTACCTGAAGCCGGGTCTGGGTCTCGACCTCGACTTGGGCGAAGTGCACAATGTCGCCGAAGTTTGGGTGAACGGGAAAAGGGTGACAACGCTTCTCCTTCGGCCATACCGCGTGGAAGTTGCCCCTTACCTGCGGGCGGGAGAGAACCACCTGGAAGTCGTCGTGACGAACACGCTCCGCAATCGCCTCGTGGGCGACGGCCTCGGAGGTCATCCCAAGTTCGTCAACTTTGCGCGTAGGGTCTTCTTCCTGCCTTCTGGACTTGTGGGGCCGGTACGCCTAATTCCGTTCCGTCGCGTCGACCTTGAGTGACCACCTCCTTCTGGTGGGTGGCCGCTGGGTGATCCCGACACGCCACGTGGGGCTCCGATCGGAGGGACGGATCTGTTTCCGTGGGCTTCGCCCGCAACCATTCATGTTCCGCCTAAAGAAGGAGAGTGTTTGATGGTGCGGATACCTGTCTATAGGAGGTTCCTATGCGGCGTCGCAGCTTCTTGCAGGGCTCGGCAGGATCGACGCTTGACCTGCTAACTAGTTCTGTAATCGCCTTCGGCTAGCTGTTCGCTGGCTCGAAGCAGCTTTGGGCAGGTTCATCCGCGGCGACAGGCAGTGACCACAGCTCGCTAAAGTCCGCCTTCGAGAATCCCCAAGCAATTCGCAGAACTGGACGCGATGGTGGCGGTTTGGCCCAGACGCTACCGAGGAGGGGATAGCTCACGAGCTGGAGCAGATGCACAAACAGGGAGTCGGTGGGGTTGATCTCCAGTGGATGGCTCCCCTGGAACTTGAGGGGAACTTTGATTTCCTTTCAGATCGTTGGTCCAGACTGGTGCCGTTCACGGTGCAGAAAACCAAGGAGATAGGAATGCCAGTGGACTTTATCTTGGGGACCGGATGGCCTTTCGGCGGTCTGTGGTCCCTCTTGAACTCAGTTCTCCGTGTGTCCGCGTGACGGAAGAAGCGGTGTGGGGCCCGCAAGGTCTGGGTGTTGAGATTGCCGGCGGCGTGGGTCCAGGGACGATACAGTTACCGGCGCGTGTTGGTCGATCCCAACGAACTCCGAATTCGACCAGAAGCCATTCCACTTCTCAGCGCCCCCGGCAGGAAAGAAGGCAGCCGTTGAGTTGCGCACACCGCAGTGTTTCCTACCCTATTCCTTATCGACCTGAAAGGTGGCATCATGCAGCACTGGCTTGGATACGCAAGCCCGGACGAGTTGCGACGTGCGGTCATGGAGTGGCTCAAGGGTACTCAGAACCCGCAATAAGGAGAAAGGCCTAAGGGTGCCTGTGGCGCCGCCGGGCAGAATCACCTGTAGAGGGGAGAAAAGTACCATGAAGAAGTTTACTCGCCTCACTCTCACTCTGGTCGTGGTTGGTCTGCTGGCACTTACGACGCTGGCCGGTGTGGCCGCTGGCCAGGACCATGGTGAAACCAAGGCCACAATCGGGAAGGCCAATGTCTCCATCGAGTATGGCCGACCACTTCTGAAGGGCCGCGACCCGATAAAGATGATGGAACCCGGGAAGGTTTGGCGGATAGGCTCCAACGCTCCCACCACGATCACGTCTGACGTTGACCTGGACTTCGGCGGGACGCGCATCGCGAAGGGCAAGCAGATCCTGCTCGCTCGCCTGGCCGAGCCCGGAAAGTGGTCGCTGGTTCTCGCCACCAAGAACGTGTTTCAGTATGAACCCAGCGCCAAGCTGGCCGAAACCCCAATGGAACTCAAGCAAGACAAGGAATCGGTCGAGTAGCTTACGATCACACTCGCGAATAAGGACGGGCACGGGGTCATCGAGGTCGCCGGGGGGACTTCACGGCTCCTGGCCTCTTTCGCGCTGGCAAAGTAAATTCGGGATGGGGGGCGCGGCACCGGGGGTTCCTCACTCGCTGGCGTAGAAAGCAACGCTGCATTCTACACTTCGAACCTCGGGCTCCAGTGCTCAGGCAGGATTTTCCCTATGTCCCCACTGGTGAAGGTCCTCGCACTTTTCGCGCACCCAGACGATGCAGAATTCCTCTGCGCGGGCACGCTGGCCCACCTGGCCAATCGCGGGGCGAAGATCCACATCGTGACCATGACGGCGGGCGACTGCGGGAGCGCTATCCTGCCCCCCGCCAAGATCACCCGCATCCGCCGGGCAGAGGCGGCGCGCGCGGCGAAGCTTCTCGGGGCCGCGTACACCTGCCTGGAGGAGAAGGACCTTCTGGTTTTCTACGGCGGGGCAACCGTCAAGAAGGTATTAGAGCTTGTCCGCCGCGTGGATCCAGCGTTGGTGCTGACGCACTCGCCCGTGGACTACATGGCGGACCACGAAGCCACCAGCCGCCTTTGCCAGAGCGCCTGTTTCGGCGCCATGGTGCCTAACTTTCGCACCGGTGCTCGTCGCCCGGCCAAGGCCGCCCGCCGCGTGCCGCACCTCTACTACGCGCAACCTTTCGGGGGCCGGGACATTCTCGGAAAGGAGATCCGACCCAGTTTGTTCGTTGACATTTCGCCGACGCTCGAGCTCAAGGAACGCATGCTCGCCTGCCACGAGAGCCAGCAGGCGTGGTTGCACGCCCAACAGGATATTCCTCGCCTCGCCCATCCAATGCGTCAGATGGCTGAGCGGGCCGGAGAACTCTCGGGCTTTCGCTGGGCAGAAGGTTTTCGACAACATCTGGGCCAGGGCTTCCCCCAGAACAACCTGCTCGGCAAGCTGCTCGGCGGCTTGCTCCAATCGGTGGAAAGCTGACTCCCTCAACGCCTCACTTCCCTCGGGCAATCCTGCAGGACCTATGCAGCCAGAGACTTCACTCGAGCATCTAGAGGCTAAGATCCCCGAGGTCTCGCTGGATCTCGACCCGGAAACAATGCGGCGCGCTGGCTATCGCGTCGTCGACTGGATGGTTCAGTAGGTCGTCGGCTTGCGCGAGATCACTCTCGGCCAGGAACTGAGCCGCGAAGAGACCGAACGGCTGCCGCGCGAGTCGATGCCGGAGGAGCTAAGTGATTTCGACCGCGCGTTTGACGAGTGCGCGCGCCACGTGGCGCGCGAAGAACGCGAAGTGAACTTCTGCGACTACGGCGTGCAATTGACCCGGAGCTTTCGCGCTCTGAAGGTTTGGATGACGGTCAAGACCTTCGGCGCCCGGCGCATCCGCCAGGTCATTGACCAGTGCCTGGATCTTTCCGAATACGCCGCCAGGCTCTTTCGGGACTCCCCTTACCTGGCGATCGTCACCGGCCCGTCGCTGGGCATCTTTACGTTCCGCTATGTCCCAAGGAAGCAGGCGAACGGGGGGTAAATGACGAGATTTTCCTCAACCGCCTGAACGCGGCCCTGGCAGCACGAATCATCGCCAGCCGTCGGTTGATGCTTTCCTCGACACGTCTGGGCTCGCGCCACGTTCTGCGCTTTTGCGTGCTAAACCACCGTACCCGTAAGGAGGACGTGCGCGAGGCCTTAAGGCTCATCGAGTACTTCGGCCAGGAGGTCGAGAAAGATCTTCGTTAGTTTCTGCGCGCCGATGCAGACACTCCGCACTCGGACGACAGGAGGCAGGAGACCTGGCGACTCCACTGCCCCGGCCACTGCGAGCAAGCCTGGGTCCCAGAAGAAATGCGGTTTCCGGTTAGACAGCATACAGACTATAATGCACCTCCATTTCTGCCGCGCGCTGGGAACTGAAGGGTGAGGCTGCATCTCCACGCCTAGACTTCAGCATCGCATCCTAAGGATGTCAATTTGTGACCGCAGACTATGCGGGCACCGCTGGCATCGGGCAGCAAGCTCCCGACTGTCTTGCGCGTTTGCCCCCTTCTTGCTGCCGCTGGTCCTCGGACTGGCGTGCATGGGGAGACTCTTCGCCGACCCGCCCGCGTGGGGCCAGCAGGTTACTCGCCTTCGGCTGGATTGTGATGCTCACCTGAAGCTGGAAGATCTTGCGCCGCAGATTACTCAAAAGGTGGGGGAGCCCCTCGAGCGCGCCAAGGTCCAGGAAAGCCTCAAGCGTCTGTTTGCCACGGGCCGCTTCCGCGAACTGCGAGCTGACGCCGAACACACCGACTCGGGGGTCGAACTGGTGTTTGTCGGGCGCGCGGTGTTTTTCGTCGGCACCGTCGGCGTGGAGGGAACACCGAGGGCTCTCGACTCACGTGTCCTCGCAACTGCCACGCGCTTGCGCTTGGGCCAACCTATCACGGAAGAGGAATTGGAAGCCGCACGCAAGCGCTTGGCAGCGCTCCTCGCGGAAAACGGTTATGACCAGGCCAAAATCGACCGGCGCTTGCTGCCCAACCCGGAGACGCAAGCCGCCAGCATCGTCTTTTCAATTGTCCCCGGCGAGCCCGCGCGACTGAGCGCCGTGGAGTTCCAAGGCGCGCTCACCGTTCCGCCCGAGAAGCTAGCTACCATCTCCGGCTGGCGGCCCGGTTCGCACTTGACCTCCGCCCTGCTCGAGCGCGGGCTTCTCAGAATCCGCCGGTTCTACGCGGAACGCGGGAGGTTGCAGGCAACAATCAGTTTCATCAACCGGATCCATGAACCGCAACGCCACACCGAAAAGCTTCTGGTCCAGGTGGAACCGGGCCCCTTGGTGCACGTGCGCGTGCGCGGGGCACGGATGTCGCCCGCCAAGACAAAAGAACTGCTTCCCCTTTTCCGCGAAGGCACCGCTGACGAAGCCGCCGTGGCCCGGGGCCAGCAGAGTCTGGAAGATTACTTCCAGCGGAGGTCCTATTTCTCCGCGACGGTCAAGGCTGAGCGGGTGGTTCATCCCGACTCGCAGACGATAGGAATCACTTACTTAGCCACGCTGGGTGAGCCCGGCATTTTTGTGGGTTATGCCTTCCGCGGCAACCACAGCGTGCCGGCGCAAGAGCTCGCGGCGGCTCTGACTATTCATCCCAAGGATTTTGTCCGGGAACGCGGCATCTTCAGCCGGGAACTGCTCGCGCGCGACGTAAGTGCCCTTCAAGCCCTTTACAAATCGCGAGGGTTTCTCGACGCGCGCGTGACCTCGCAGGTGAACAATCGTCATGAAGGGCAGCCGGGGCACTTGTTCGTTACCTTCGAAATCGCGGAAGGTCCACAGACCAAGGTGGCGCACCTCGCGCTGCGCGGCATCGATGCGGAGGCGCAAAAAGGTCTCTGGCCCTCCCTGCTCTCGAAGCCCGGACAGCCTTATTCTCCCACGCGCGCCCAAGCGGACCGAGAGTCCATCCTCAACTATTTTGCTGACCGGGGATATCCCTACAGCGTGGCGAACTGGAACGCAGGGCCCGCGTCTTCCGCCCACGAGGTTGACCTCGCCTTCGAGATTGAGCCCGGGTTGCAGGAGAGGATCCAGCGTGTGGTCGTGGTTGGCAACGAGCACACGCGCGAGGGAACAATCCGTCGCGAGCTCGCCTTCCACCGCGGCGACCCGCTCCGTCAGAGCAGCATCCTGGAGTCCCAACGACGGCTCTATGACCTGGGCACATTCAGCCAGGTTCAGGTTGCTACCGAGAATCCGGCGGGCCCGGAAGCTCGGAGAACGGTGCTGGTGAATGTGGAGGAAGCGCGCCGCTGGACCGTCGGTTACGGCGGCGGGATCGAAGTGCAGCGCCTGGCAGGCAACCAGCCCGAGGGACAGTTGAAAGCTAGTCCCCGGCTTTCTTTCGAACTTGCGCGTCTGAATGTGGGCGGGCGCGCCCAAACGCTCACCCTGCGTGGCCGCCTTTCGACGCTGGAAAAAGGCGGCGCGATCAGCTACCTCATCCCCCGGTTTGCCGCGCGGCGCGACTTCGATCTTCGCCTCGGGGCGCTGATAGACCGCAGCCGCGACGTACTGACGTTCGCGGCAGAGCGCGAAGAAGCCTCGGTGGCCGTCGAGAAACACTACAGCCCGGCGGCCTGGGTCCAGGGACGATACAGTTACCGGCGCGTGCGGGTCGATCCAGATACGCTTCGGATCAGCCCGGAAGCGATCCCACTTCTCAGCCGCCCAGCGCGCGTCGCCATGTTGGGATTGAGTTACGCCAATGACCATCGCGACGAGCCCACCGACGCCACGGATGGCTCCTACTCCTTGGCCGATGCGGGCATTTCCTGGACGAAGCTGGGTTCGCAATCGAATTTTGCGCGGTTCTCGGGCCAGAACGCCACCTATTATCGTCTGGGTGCTCACCTGGTTTTCGCCCGGAACACGCGTGTCGCGATGGAATCAACTATTAGCCCGGTAAGCCCCACGGGCGAGATCCCACTGCCCGAGCGGTTCTTCCTGGGCGGCAGCGAGTCACATCGCGGATTTTCCATCAATCAGGCAGGCCCGCGAGATCCGGAGACTGGGTTTCCGATCGGCGGCAATGCGTTGTTCCTGAATTCACTCGAACTGCGCACCCGGTTTGCCGGAGGGCGTCTGGGCTTCGTGCTGTTTCACGACGCCGGGAACATTTTCTCGACCATTCGGCGCATGCGCCTGCTGAAATTCACTCAGAACTCCCCCACCGATCTTGACTATACCTCGCACGTCGCGGGGCTGGGCGTGCGTTACCGGACGCCGCTCGGGCCTGTGCGCCTGGACGTAGGCTACAACTTTAATCCTCCGCGGTATCAAGTCATCGACCAAACTGTGAACCCCGCGGGGGAAGTGGAGGTTCGCCGATTATCGCATTTTCAGTTTTTCTTGAGCATCGGACAAAGTTTCTAGTCCAGCTCGGGCTCAGCCTCGCGCTACTTACCGCGTCGAATATCGTGCCGAACGCGGCGGCTGAGACCGTGGATCGAGTCGTGGCCTCAATCGGCAATGCTGCCCTGACGGCGAGCGACGTCGAGCAAGAGTACCGCTTCGAACTCTTCCTGAACGGGCCATCGCCGTCAGCGCCATTGGATTCCGCCACCCGCGAACGCGTTCGAGAGCGCCTGATCGACCAGAAGTTGCTGGCGGGGGAAGCTGCGGCGGAAAACGTCGACCGGGCCGACTTGCCTCAGCAAGCTGCCGAGGCGCTCGCCGAGCTGCGCAAGAAGTATCCAGGTGAGGAGGCTTTCCAAACAGCGCTGCGGACGATCGAGATGGACGAGCGGGAAGTCCTGAAGCGGCTGGAAGATCATGTGTTTGTCCTCCGGATCATTAATCAGCGTTTGCGGCCGACCGCCTGGGTGGAGCGCTTGGAGATTGAGGCTTACTACGCCAAGACGTTCGCGCCCGAGTACATACGGCGTGCGGCGGGGCCGGCACCGGCTCTGGCGGAGGTCGAAAACCAGATCCGGGAGATTCTGGTGCAAGAGAAGATTGATCAACTCCTGGCGACCTGGCTGGACGAACTCAAAGCCAGTCGTCAAGTCAAACTTCACTCGTTTTAGCGGGGAGCCCGTAGGCATGGGTTCAAGGGGCAGCAAGATGCCGAGGTGGTTTCGCCGGTTGCTTTATGCAGCGGGAGCGCTGACCGTTCTGGCCGCCCTGGCCCTCGGGGTGGTGAGTACCGCCTGGTTCCAACGTGCCCTCGAACGGCGGGTGGTCGCGGAGCTGGAAAACCTCACCGGCGGGCGGGTCGAAATTCGCGGATTCCGCCTTCAGCCCGCCATCTTTCAAGCCACTTTTCGCGGGCTGATTCTTTATGGAAGACGACTGCCTGCGGAATCGCCTCTTCTTTCAGCCAAAACCGTCACGCTCCGGCTTGACCCTGTTTCCTTGCTCCGCCGGAAGCTGATCTTGCGGAGTCTCGACTGCGAAGAGGCAGAGGTCCACTTCTACACGCGCGCCGACGGCTCGACTAACTTGCGGTCACCACTCGCATCTCTGAGTGCCGGCCGTCGTGCGGCCGTACAGGCCGACCTTTCCATCGGACGGCTGACCCTGGCCAGGACGCAGTTCTTCTGGAACGACCAACACTTGCCCATGGATTTGAGCGCACAGGATGTAGCCATCCTCTTGCGTCTCGAACCTTTCCAACACTACCTGGGCAACCTCTCGTCCTCCGCGGTAGCAATCAAGACCGGAGAGCGTGCGCTGTCCCTGATGGCCGTTCGAGCGGCGTTCGAGCTCTCCGACGAACGCCTAGAGGTGAGCTCGCTGGCGTGGCAGAGCGCCCACCTTCGCGGAGAGGGCACCTTCAGCCTCGCCAATTGGGCATCTCCTGAAGGGCAGCTTTCCTTCCAGGCGCGCGGTGAAGTCGCCGAACTCGCCCAGGCCTTGGAGCTGAGGGAGGTCCGCGGTGGGAATATCGAATTGTATGGCCAGGCGAGTTATCACCGTGGCGAGTTCCGAGCGAAGGGCCGCATCCGGGCTCGCCGACTCTCGTTCCAGTCATCAGCCTTCCGGGCAAGCGGCATCGACCTGTCGACGGACTTTTCAGCCGAGCCTCGCCACCTCGAGCTGTCAAATCTCACCGTCTTCGCGCTGGGCGGCACCGCCCAGGGCCGTGGTGAGATTTTCTTGCGCGATTCCCGACCGCGAGTTGCCCTCCACACCCAGCTTCGCGGCCTGCGGCTGGACGCGGCCCTGCGTTTGTTGTCTCGGCCACCAGCGCTCTTGGACAGCTTGCGCCTGGCGTCTCAGGTCAGCGGCACGTTGGACGCCGCCTGGGATGGCCGACTGGAGAACCTCCACTCGCAATTCAACCTGCAAATGCAACCGCCACCCGCCAGCCCTCCGGATGCGCCTCCGCTCCGTGGGTTCGTGCGGGGCAACGCAACGACAGCGCACGGCCTGGTTTTCGAGATTCAAGATGCCGAGTTCGAAACCCCGCACTCGACTCTCACAGCGCGCGGGACGCTGGGAATCGAACGTGCAGGCTTGACGCTGCGGTTGGTGACCACCGACTTCGAGGAGTGGAGGCCGGCGGTCGAATCCCTCACCGGCAGCCTGGATCACATCCCGCTCCGGCTCAAGTCCGAGGCGACCTTCACCGGCGAGGTCGCGGGGCCTGTCACCGGCCCCGAGATCCGCGGACGGTTTGAAGTCGGGGCGCTCAAATATCGTGACTGGACCTGGGACAGCCTCAGGGCAAACGTGGTGGCAGCCCCTGACCGTCTGGAGGTCTCCTCGGCACGCCTGCGACGCGACGAAAGCACCCTGGCGTTGGCCGGCGCCGTGACCCTCGAGAATTGGCAGGTCGCGCTGCACGCTCCGGCGCGCCTCACGGTGCGCCTCGAGCGCACGCCCCTCGCGGGTCTCGGAGCCACGCTGGGCTTTCGCCTGCCGGTTGGCGGTGTAGCCACGGCTCGGCTGGATGCCGCAGGCACGCCATCAAATCTCTCCGGTGCCGGAGAACTCCGAGTTGACCGCGGCGCGCTGGCTGGTGAGCCGTTTGATACGCTTTCCGCCCGTCTTCGCGTCGCCGAGTCGGTCTGTTATTTTGAAGACGTCCAACTGGCCAAGGGGCACGGCCGGCTGTGGGGCCAAGCCCGCCTCAACCCAGCGCAGCGCGCCTTCCGGATCGAAGCCCGGGGCGCCGATTTCTCCCTGGCTGAGTTCAAGCGGCTGGCGCTTCCCAACCCCGCCGGCGGAGCAGGCCGTGTGGACGGCCGCGTCAGCTTCACCCTCGACGGAGAGGGGACTCCGGAAGATGTCGCGCTCCTGGCGACGTGGGAGGCGCGAGATCTGGCTGTGAACGGGACGCCTTTCGGCGAGCTCCACGGCAAAACCGAATGGAAAGGGCTGCAAATGCGATTGGAGGGCCGGTCCCAAGGACCGGCCGGCGCCGTTTGGTTCTCCGGGATGGCACGCAGCGAAGGCGATTGGCCCCTTGAACTTTCAGGTCAATATACCGACCTGCGTGCCGACCCCTGGGTTCGCCTGTGGTTGGAGAAGAAGTTCAACGCTCGGGTTATCACCAGTGGCACCTTCAGCGTCAACGGCCCGCTCCGAGACCCCAGCCGGCTGGAAGTCCGGGGTCAGGCGCGGAACCTGGAACTCAGTTTCCCCAGCTTGACCTGGAAGAACGATCAGCCGGTTGAGTTTCGTTACGCCAACCGCACAGTGACCGCAAACCGCTTCTACGTGCGTGGCCCGTCGACAGACCTCGAGGTTGAAGGTTCGCTCCACGTCAACCAGCCCGTGGCGCTCTCGCTCACTGCCCACGGAAAGGCGGACGCCGCCCTGCTCAGCCTGGTTGACCCGACACTCCAGGCCACCGGCCAGTCCGAGGTGAACCTGCGCGTGAGCGGCAGCCTCGGGCATCCACTTCTCTACGGCACGCTCGACGTGCAGGATGCCAGCCTGGGGTACGGCGACCTTCCTTTCCGCCTGACCGGATTGAAAGGCGCGATTGCTCTGGAAGGTGACCGGGCCACGATCCGCTCTTTGCGCGGCACGAGTGGGGGAGGCACGGTAGCGCTCGGGGGATTCCTGACTCTCGCTGACTTGCCGCGGTTCAACTTGGCAGCGGAACTGACTCAGGTGCGGGTTCGATATCCGGCCGAATTCAGCTCCGTACTGGACGGTTCTCTACGCCTGATCGGGACATCAGAGCGAGCACAGCTCGGCGGAGAACTCTCTGTCCGGCAGATGTTCGCGGGTGAGAATCTCAACTGGTTGGCGCAGGTGGGAGAGGCAGGGAGTTCCCCGGGAGGGAAACCACCTGCTATTCCTTCTGTGCTTGCTTCGAACATTCGACTGAACGTCCAGGTGGGCTCAGCCCCAGCGGTCAGGCTGGAGACGCGCGACCTCCGCTTGGTGGCCGACATCGATCTGCGCATCCAGGGAACGCTGGCCAGCCCCGTCGAAGTCGGAACCATCCACATCCTCAGCGGCGAGGCGGTGTTCCGCGGCAATCGTTACCAGCTCAACCGCGGAGATATCAGCATGACCAACCCCTTCCGCACTCAGCTTGTCGTGGATCTGGAAGCACAGACCCGCATCCAGAGGTATGACCTGACGATCGACCTCTCCGGCTCACTGGACCGCGTGAAGGTTTCTTACCGTTCCGACCCGCCACTTCCCACCGTCGACATTATTTCGCTTCTGGCCTTGGGCTACGCGCGCCAGCAAGAGGAGATGGCCACCACCGCAGCTCAACCCGTACCCACCGTGGGGGCGAGCGCTTTACTCTCCGAGGCGCTCTCCACCCAAGTGTCGGGGCGCATCCAGCGGTTGTTTGGGGTCAGCCGGATCAAGATCGACCCAAATGTGGGCGGACTGGGCAGCACCGGCGGCGCCCGCGTCACGGTCGAACAACAAGTGACCCGCGACCTGACCCTGACTTACATGACCACCACAACTTCATCGCAGCAGCGCATCATTCAGTTCGAGTGGGCCGTGAGCAACGAGATCTCGCTGGTGGGCGCCCGCGATCAGAACGGGATTCTCGGGATGGAACTGAAGTTCCGCCAGAGGTTCAAGTAGGCCCGGCACCGGGATCGGGAGAAAGTCGGCGCGCGCTTCCCTACCTCCCGAACAGGCGCGAAGACCCGTTGAGCGGCGCTCGATGCTATACTGTTCAGGCACCGCAAGGGTTTGCTCTCCTATCGGTTTTCGCATCTGGGGAGGAAACTTGCGGCGGAGGCGACGCGGAGAGGTGTCCGAGTGGCTGAAGGAGCACGCTTGGAAAGCGTGTTCACGAGAAATCGTGACGTGGGTTCGAATCCCACCCTCTCCGCCAGTTCCTCTACCCCAGGGGATTCCATCCCTCCTGATCTCCAACCCATCTACTTGTGGATCACCGAGAGAACCGGGCAGGCCGCATTGCGGATCATGAACTCCGTGGTCGAACCGAAAAGGATACTGCCTAGAAGACTCCGCGGGTGCGCGCCCACGACGACCAGGTCGGCCCGGGATTCTTTCGCCTCCGCCACAATCTGCTGAGCCGCGTGGCCCCAGCGCACGACTTCCTTCACCGTACACCGGCTCCGGACTTCTGGCGCAACCCAATCACAAAGTCTCCGGCGGGCCTCCTCCAGAGTCTGGCCCTCTTCCGCCGCCGGCTCCAAGACATGCGCGGCAATTAACTCCGCACCGGTCCTGGCTGCCAATGCAGCAGCGAGCCCGAAAGCCACGCGCGCGGAATCACCGTAATTGACGGGACAGAGCACCCGGCGGATCAAGCCCAGCGACCGTGTGGGCTTGATGCTGGGCCCGACGGTCAAAACGGGCACGCTGACTCGCCGCAACACACTTTCGGTGACCGACCCCAGCCGAATCCGCGCCAAGCCGGTCCGGCCATGAGTGCCCATCACCACCACGGCAGCCGGCAGCTCCTTCAACGCGCGCAAGACGGCCAAGACAGGGTCGTCCTCCACCAACCACACCGCGCGCTCCACCGCTTCAGGCAGGTTATTGGCTGCGAAGTCGCCGACGAAGGCGCGGGCGGCCCGCGCACTTCTCCGCAGTTGCGCCTGGAGCGCCTGCGTCTGCGCCGGCGTGAAATAAACAGGGGCTTCCAGGCGCTGGGCGTGGAGGACGTTCACTTCAACGCCATAGGCCTTCGCGACTCCACCCGCCACCCGCAATGCGGCGGCCGAATGCTCGCTGAAATCGATGGGGCACAAGATATGCTTCGGCTGGAAGGTAGCCACGGGATTCTCCTCCGCTCCGTGTCGCGCGTCATTTTAGCGCGAAGAAGTTGGCTGCGGAGACATTCCTCAGCCTTCCGTCTTGGATCGGACCCGCAGGCACCGAAGCGCGTTTCGAAGCCGAGAGCCGAGCATGACAAACTCAAGGCGGGCTCGCGGCCGTGTAGGCTTCGTCGAGCAACTCGACCACATGGAGAACGCGCCGGCGGTTCCCGGAACGCGCCACGCCCGCCCGCAGTTGCAGCAGGCAGCCCGGGTTGGCGGTCAGAATCAGCTCCGCGCCCGTCTCCTGGATGCGCCGCATCTTGTTTTCCAGGAGTCGCTCCGCCAGCTCGTTGTGCACCACGTTGTAGACCCCGGCACTGCCGCAGCAGATTTCCGCCTCCTTGAGTTCGACAAGCTCCAGGCCGGGCACGGTCGCAAGCAGCTTGCGCGGCGCCGCCCTGAGGCGCTGCGCGTGACCGAGGTGACAAGGATCTTGATAGGTTGCCCGCACCTTCCTCGGGGCAAATTCGCGGTTGAGGTCAATGCCTGCGAGAAATTCCGTGACATCCTGGAGGAGCGCGCTGAACCTCCGGGCAGGTTCGTAGAACTCCCGCTCTTCCTCCTGGAAAAGCCGCGGGTACTCCTTCATGACGGAGCCACATCCGGCGGCGTTGGTAATAATCGCGTCGTAGCCGTCCGCCAGAAAGGTGCGAATGTTCTGCTTGGCCAGTTGGCGCGCCAAATCGCGCATGCCCGCGTGCACGTGCAGGGCGCCGCAGCATCCCTGGTCAGCGGGGATGACCACATCGCAGCCGTTGCGGGCCAGCACGCGGACCGTCGCTTCATTCAGCTCAGAGAAGGTCAGGTTGGCAATGCACCCGGCAAAAAAGCCCACCCGGTAGCGCCTCGGGCCGAGGGCCGGAACCACCGTCCCCAATCTTTCCGTGAAGAACCGCGCGTCGATGCGCGGCGCCAGGCGCGCCACTTCGGCCAGCCGCCCCGGGAAGAGCTTCAGGACGGCTGAAGCAAGAATCGCCTTCTCCAGTCCCGAGCGCTGATACAACCTAAGCAGTTTTCCGACGAACGCCAGCCGCCGGGGATGTGGGAGGACGTCGCGATAAAAAAGCCTGCGGAGGAATGCCGCGACCAGCGGTCGCCGGTGATGTCTCTCGATCTGGCCGCGTGCCGCCTCTACCAGCCGCCCGTACTCGACGCCCGACGGGCAGGCGGTCTCGCAGGAACGGCAATCCAGGCAGAGATCGAGGTGCCGAACGAAGCTCTCCCCCAGGGGCAGCCGCCCGCGCTCCACCTGGATCATCTGGTAGATCCGCCCGCGAGGCGAAT
>Ga0315282_10005757_pt1 | contig 21001 bp, 16 predicted proteins | sample YL17G07_20_MG_FD_203693 | JGI IMG/M metagenome (GOLD analysis project Ga0315282, IMG submission 203693) | Sediment microbial communities from Yellowstone Lake, YNP, Wyoming, USA - YL17G07_20 | ecosystem: Environmental > Aquatic > Freshwater > Lake > Sediment | place: USA: Wyoming | collected... | reverse complement strand
ATGGCGCGCTGCGTGCCGTCCACCCACAGACTGACCTTCGAGAGGTTCCCAAGCAAGGGGTCCCAGTCCTTCGAGGACAACTCGCCCGATACCTCGATGGTGTCGTCGCGCAGCAGCCCCAGGTCGTGCCAGCTCGCGTAGTCGCGCGTGAACAGGTCAATCTCCGACGTGCCATAGAACGTGAGGTCGGTGTTCGACCGGATGGGCCCGGAGACGTGGAACACGTAGTTGCCGCCGTTGAGCCCCTCCCGCGGCGCCCCGCCCATCTCCACCCCCGCGACGCCCAGCGCCGCCGGCTGGTTCGTCTCGTAGCGGTCGGTGATGAAGCGCGCGTAATCGGTGAGCAGCAGCGGCTTCAGAGCCAGGATGGTGTGCCGGAGGAAGGGATTGTCGGGGAAGACCGCGCTCGCCACGATGCGGATGAAGCGGCTCTGAACCTGCGTCGGGTTGGGGCCGTAGCTGATGTCAATGGTCACCTCGCCCCCGCCCGTGCGGTAGACCTTCTGGCTGGGCCGCCAGTCGGCCCCGTCAATGCCGTAGGAGAGCTGTTCGTTCGCCCATCGCAGCCCCGCCTCGGCGACGTTGCGAAGCTGCACCATGTCCGCGTGCCGGCCCGTCTGCGCGACCTGCGAGCTGATGATGGCGGTGAACAGCGCGGCGAGGGTGGCGACCGCAAACAGCACCAGCACGGCGACGATCAGCGCCTGCCCGCTGTGAGTTGCCGTGTGTTCCCTGGCTGTCATTCTGAGGCGCAGCCGAAGAATCCCGCCGTTGTGGTAGCTGCTGGAACGGCGTGACCCCTTCGCTCCGCTCAGGGCAGGCTCTTCGCGTCGCGCAGCGCGCTCGCCCAGGATGACATCTTCGGTTCCCATGGTCTAGACCAGTTGCCCGGAGTTACGGATTCTCGCCATATCTGATCTCACGCAGAAGGTTATGCAGCTTCACACGCCGCGTCAGGAATGCGGACTGCGAGATGCGCTGCCCGACTTGGGCGCTCGGGTCCGCGCGGCTCACGGTAATGCTAATGTCCACGATGGCGTCGGTGCGGTAGTAGGCCGCGATGATGTCCGGCTTCTCCACCATGACGCCCGTCTCAGGGTCCTTGGTGAACACACTGTTGTTGCGCCAGCGGTACTCGATGATGAAGGTAGAGGTGGCTGTGTTGCGGCCCTTGCTGTCGGCGCTCGCCAGCGTCGTCGGCAGGCGAATCCATCCGTACGGTACGCCGGTAACGCCTGTGGGGTCGATGCCAAGCTGAAACTCGTCCCTGCCTTCATGCGGCGCGGAGTAGACCTGCTTCAGCGCGCTGATGACCTTCGTGTGCCATGCCCCGGCGCCGTCCTGGGTCACCTCAACATGTCTCACCGTGACCGAGTCGGGCACGACTGACGCGACCAGGCCGGTGCCAGAGGCGTAGTCTCGCCAGTACTCATCGAGCGGCACACCATAGAAGCCGCCGCCGAGGTCCGTCGGCGTCACGCTGGGAGTCGAAAGAGCCATACCGCTCGGATAGTTGACGTATTGGGTTGTGGGGAAATCGAACCGCAGCGAGCCATCCACCCAGTCAACGCTGAAGCCGAACCAGGGGCTGCGATTCGCGATGAGGACGCTGGGACGGGAGCGGGTATACGGGTCAGCCGCGGTGTCATAGAATCCCCCGCGCACCAGGTCGAGCACCTTCATGGTGCGCGTCCGCGGGTCGAATGCGCCGAGTGCCTGAAGTTGGTAGTAGCCGGACATGCCCGGCGAGCCCGGCATGTAGTGGGCGATGAGCAGGAACGGGTCCCGCGCCCACTCGTCCATGTGAAGGCCCTTCATCACGCCGATGAGCTGCGGATTGCCCGCCAGCGCCGACCAACCCGTATATGCCGTGCCCTGCCGCCAAAGCGGATAGCGGGCCCGGTAGACGCACGCGTTCGGCCCGTCGGCGTCGTCAATCGCCCGCAGGCGCTCGCCCGCCACCGCGGTGGGGTTGAAGGACATCTGAGTCACATCGTACTCCGGCGCGTTGGGCGTCAACCCTACCACCAAGTTGCGGTACTCGCGCACCCCTTCGGCCGGCAGCTTCAGCCCGTACCTGTTGATCAGCGCGAGGTACGGATAGCCCGGCTGAAGCGTCCTGTTCCGCGCGCCCGTGATCCACGTCCCGGTGAGGGAGTCATATCGCGTGTCAATATCCGCGTTCACCGCCCGCGGGATGGCGGCCCAGGCGCTGACCCCTGGCATAAACCCCGCGAGGTTGATGGGCTGACTCGACGCCCAGTCGTCATTCCAGCGGTTCCACGCGTCCCCGGTGGAGAACGGGGTCTCTACCACCGTCCGGGCAAGGAAGTACATGTTCGATGGCTCGAGGTACGCGCCCGGGTTGTAGTTGCGGGTCGGGTCGTTGAGCGCCTGCCAAAAGCGAATCGCCCGGCTCCAGTCCGGCCTCGGCGGAGTGACGATCTCGCTATTCGGGTCATCGGGATTCACCCGCAGCGGCGGGATGAACGCGATCATGCTGTTGTCGTACATATCGAGCTGGACGTACATCGCCTCAGAGAGCTCGCGGGCGATGGCGTCCAGCGCGGTGCGCGCCACCGTCTGCGCATCCGCGCGGGCTGTGGCCGTACGGAAATACCCCATCGAGCTGGTGATCGGATAGAACAGCAGCGCCAGCACGATCATCAGCAGCCCCAGCGTGATCACGATCTCGATCAGGGTAAAACCACCAGTTGGGCAGGGGCTTGCCCCTGCCATTCTCCATCGGCGTAGGCCGTGCCGTGGCCGCTGGCGCTGCGAAGCAGCGCCAGCCTGCGCAACCTGCTGATTCCGCCATTTCCGGTCGTGTCGCGTGGTCACACTCATCTCAGATCGGCGCCCTCGTCAGGTATGTGCTGATGATCACCTGGTGCCAGATCTCCTCCAGGTCCGGCGTGACGCCGGTCAGCGGCCTGTTGATCTCCCCGCTGCTCGGGGCCTGCTTGACGAACTGCTGGAAGCTCGCCGAGCGGCCCCTGGTGACCCAGGTGGTTCGGGCGCGCACGCTCAGCCCGCGCACGGCGGTCGGACCCCAATCATCGATGCTGTTATCGTTCGGCGCATTCGGCGCATTCCTGAGCGGCTCCGACAGCGCGCACACCCACTGATCCGGCACACTGGTCGCCGCTGATGAGAAGTCGCTCGGCGCCAACATGTGGAGCGGTCCGATGGTGTGCACCTCGCCCGACACGAATATCTGCTGCCGAGCCCCGGTGACGAGGTCCTTCGGTCCCAGATAGTAATAGTCCACCGCTACCGTCTGACCGGACTCGCTCAATGGGAAATAGAGCTGCTTCTTGTCCACCTGGTCAGGCGTCCATGAATAGGTGAGCAGACTGCTGGCGGTGCCGGCCACCGCCACCGGATTGCCGGCCGGCGACCGGCTGTCGGACCGCGCGTACAGCCGCGATGCCGTCATCAACTGAACCGCCCAGTCGTTCTCCGCCCGGCAGAAGATGCGGTAGGTGCGGCCGGAGCGGCTTGGCGTGTCAACATCCGGGTGGTAGCCGTAGACCGTGGTCGGGTTGTAGTTGAAGTACAGCAGACCTTCCTTATAGTCCACGTTGAACCGGGAGCGCCGCATCCACGGGTTCACCGGCCAGCCGGCGGTCTCGGAGAGCTCGTTATCGGTGAGGATGCGGCCGCTCTGGCGGTCCACCGCGATCACGTACGCCCAACTCCGCTTGTCCTTCGGGTCTACCGCCTGCAGAGCGCCGTTCGCGTCATAGAACTCGCGTACCCCGCGCGCGATCTCCTGCGGCCGCGGCTGGCGAGGCGGGTTGCTGTAGCCCAGCGACTTGAGCTTGCGCACGGGGAGCTGCACGTATGCCTTGGCGAGCGCGTCGAGCTGCGCCCTCTCCGCGGGGTCCAGGTCGGCGATCGGCTTCCTCAGCACCGCGCTATCCATCGGGACGCTCGGCACCTCGATATCGAACACCAGGATCTGCCAGTCGAATACCCGGTAGTCAACCTTGGCGATGGTGATGTCTGTGGGCTTCGGATCGGCCTGCAGCGACGGGGAGAACTGAATCTGTCCGCTCACCGTGCTCGCCGCGTTCACGTAGTAGGCGTTGCGCGGCCAGTAGTCCTCGGTAAACACGTTGTTGGCCAGCATCGCCTGGTACTGGTCCTCCGTCAGCGGGATCATCCGCTCGTAGACCTGGATCGTCCCCGGGTCCGGGGCCGCCTGTTGCCCGACGCCGAGATCCGGGATGGCGCCCGACGGCTGGCGGCGGTTGACTGTCACCGTGGCGCCGATCACCCGCTCCCTCGTCTTCAGATCGGTGTAGTCCACCCGGAAGATGCGCTGCTGCGCTACCGGGTTGACCACCAGTTGGTTGCCGAGGACAGAGAACTCTCGCGGCTGCAAGTTGTATCCTTCGGTGACCGCCTGAACCAGCCGGTACCGCCACAGCCGCGCGTCATACACATCGAAGTAGACCGGTATGGGAGGGGGCGGCGGCACCTGGAGCAGCGCCTTCGGGTTCCGCTCCAGGCGCAGCGCGTCGCACGGCGCGTGCGACAGCAGGTAGAACGGAACGCCGATGCGGCTCGGCTGGGCGGTCGCGCCGACCATCATCTGCGGCAGGCTTCGGATGTCAATCCTCTCGCCCACCACCGTGCGCGGCAGATAGAGGCTGTTCGGCTCCCAGTTGGGATGCGTGGCAATGCTGTAGAGGCCGCCCTGATCCAACGGCGCTCGCTGCACGGTGTCGAAAACGCTCGGCGTGATGTCGGTCGGCGTGTAGAGGAACGGCCGCGCGTTCTGGTCCAGCAGAGCCAGCTCGCGCTCGCTCACCGTCTTGTGGTCGTAGTCCGTGGTGAGCGGCACGACGGCCGCCTTCGTGCTGTACGTCAGATAGGGCGGGATCCCGTCGGTCTGGTTCCCACTCAGCGTGTTTACGCTGTTCGTGAGGGTGGCTCGTATCAGCTTCCCGCTGTAGTCGGTGGCGAGGATGGCGTCCGGCAGCGACTCCGGGTCGAGCTTCCACCGCGCCAGCTCCGCGTCCCCAAGCTGCGCCGCTGTGGTCTGCTGCTGGGTCGCCTCCACCGCGGTATACCCGGATGGGAAGACGCGCAGCATTCCATAGATCCCGATCATCAGAACCACCACCGCGATCAGCAGCTCGATCAGCGAGAAGCCATGTGTAGGGCGGGTATGCGACCTGTCCGCCATAGCCTTGGCGAAGGCGGAAGCATGCCCGCCGCTGCAGGCCACAAGCCTGCGGCTCTTCGGGCGATGCCACCGATACCTCCCTGTCACGGAAGCGAAGGCCATGTTGTCTCAGTTACCACTCATCACATGATGGGTCCTGCGGGCCACCCCGGGTTGTTCGGGGGCTCGCGGTAGAGCTGGCCGTCCGCGCGGCTGGCCATGCGGTGCACGCTGCCATCCGCGAACAGCACCAGGTCCTTGTCACCGGCGCTCACCTTCCCCTCCACGCCCGGGCCGTTGGGCGCGCCCGCCTTCCGGTGATGCGCGCACCACGTCACCGGGGTATCCGACGGAGGGTAGGGCTGAAGCAGATGCCGATTCTCCAACACCCCGTTCGTGATCGGCAATATCCTCGTGCCCGGGTTCCAGAAGTTGCGCCGGTAATACACGTCGTAATTGTTCCAGCCCCCGAGGGTAGGTACCCCCGACACCTGCTGGGCCGGATCTACGTTCCTCGTCAGGTCATCGTCGTTCAGCCCGGCCGGATTCGCCGGGCAGTGGAATACCTTCGGGTCCGTGATGTAGCCGCCGCTGCGGTACCACTTGAACGCGTTCAGGCCCTCCCGCTGCGCCGCGATAACCCCCCGCAAGGTCGACCCCAGCCGCTTCTCCGCCTCCAGAGTCGTGGGCGGCAGCGTCATCGAGTACGCGCCCAGGTAGTAGAGCGTGTAGAGGCCGCGGCCGCGAATGCCGGTGTTGACCGGGATGCCATTGGCGTCATAGGCCGCCTGAATCGAGTCGGCTGGCCCGGGGCTGCCGTTGATGTTGTTCGGGTCCTGCGGCAGCACCAGGTACTCCGTCACATCCGGCGGATAGCACTGATAGTCCTCGCGGAACAGCGCCAGCGCCTGGCCGATGGCCTTCAGGTTGGCGGCGCAGATGTTGCGCTGGTTCTGCGCGCTCATCACCTTGTAGCCGGGGATGACCAAGGCCACCAGGATGATCATGATCGAGATCACGATCATGATCTCGATCAGCGTGAACCCGCGTTGGGCAGGGGCTTGCCCCTGCCATTCACGCCCTCGGTTGCCGTCCCCTGTTCGCTTCATCTACCCCGGTCTCTCGTCCAGCGCTGTGGTAATGTCTGCGGCTACGGTGACTACTTCGGCTGCACGGCCCAGTTGTACTCCCGATATGGCGGGCCTGGGATGATCTCCGCCGTTCCATCGAGTCGCAGCGCGATGTCGGAGTTCTTGGTGAACCTCCGGTGATTCAGGCAACGAGTGATGATGGTATTCTCAGGCGCGTTGTGGTTGATGAGACCGGGAAAGACCCCGCTCGGCAGGCCGGTCCGTACCGAAGTACTAACCTCGTCTTCCGGCGCCACCTCGTCCCACAGCGGACGCTTCAGGCTGTCCTGCAGCGGATAGAACGCGCCGCTCGAGGGATTGCGGTAGATCCGTCTGTCGGTCTGCGGGTAATACTGCCAGTATACCTGCTGTGCGAGGTAATAGGGCAGAACGTCGTTCACGAAGCCCCGCGTCCAGGCGTTGTTCTGAACTCCGAGCACATTCTCAGGATCGTACTGGAACCACTTGTACCAGAAGGCGACGTTGTCCGCCCAACCGACCCGGTGTTTCGCTCCCGTGGTTCCGCTGAGAACCTGAATCTGGTCATCGTAGCGCGCCGGGTCGTCGGCCTTCTTGGGCGTGACGGGAAGCGCCGGGTTCGGGTCCCACCAGACGTAGCCGATCCAGTTGTACAGCAGATTGTAGCTTGAGTAGTTCTCCTGGAAGAATGCCTTGCTGGCGTCGCTTTCCCCATACGTCTTCAGATCATTGGAGTCGAGCCATGGGTAGCCGTGGACGCCCTGCAGATTGCTGTACATGTTGTGCGCGAGGTAGAGCAGTGTCGCATAAGGATTATTGGGGTACTGCCCCGGCACCTGGAACGGCGCAGCCGTCGCGTACAGCAGCCCGCTTTCGATCGGGTCGTCCGGGCAGATGAATACCTTGCGGCTGGATACGTGCGTGGGGTAGAGCGCATTGAGGCCGCCCTGCCCGGTCACCGGATCGTATGGCCCGGGGTATCCACCCTCGTCCAGCCGGTACAAGCGGAGAGCCTGCTGAATCTGCATGAGATTCGCCATGCAGGAGGCTTGCTTTGTCTTCTCGCGCACGCGGCTCATCACCGGTAGGCCGATGGCGATGAGCACCGTGATGATTGCGATCACGACCAACAGCTCGACCAGAGTGAATCCGCCTCGGCGGACACGGAGTAAGTTCATGCCCTTCACCTCGTTTGCACTTGCCGGCTCGCCGCTTGCCAGGGGAGCCATCGCGCCGGCGCCTGCATATTGGCCGCCTTGCCACTCAGTCCAGTGGTCGGTAGCTCTCCCACCGACCCCGGCCCGATAACAATACGCCCCTGCACGCGCCAGCACCTGTTGCGCGGCAACCTACTCCACAAACTCGGGAACTGCGCTTGCACGGATAACGCGGTATGTCTCTCGTATACCCTTGGCCGCAAGCCGGCCAAACTCTTCTCAGCCTCCCGTGGCCGGCGACCCTCGCCCTGCTGTCACGCCCGCGCCTCAGCCGCGGTGCGCTGCGTGCGATGCGGCCTCAGCGCGCGACATGGGCCAGCCGGCAGGAACATTCGCGGCTGCGTTCTATGGGCTGTACCAGCGACGACATAAGTGAACGAGATCTCCCGCCTCGCCCGAGCGGCAGGCTGCTCTCTCATATCCCATATCCACGCCCTGGGATTCCACCCAGGAGCAACAGGCAGCGCGCCCAGGGCGCTCGATCGGCCCGACCTCCGGCGGCGGTGGACCGTCTCGTCCCGCCGCGCCTCTCAGGCGCCTCCCAGCAACCGAGCCCAGTCATGGTACAACGATACGGCCGCGCGTTCAAGTGGGACGGGCATGAGCAGCACGGCCAGCGCCGCAGCCGCCAGGAATGGACCGAAGGGTAGGTACTCCATCCGTCGCCGCAGCCTGAGCGCGATCAGCGCAATCCCCAGCACCGCCCCCGAGGCGATGGCGAGCCCGAACCCGAGCAGAGCCAGCTTTGGCCCGAGCATCGCCCCGATGGCACCCGCCAGCTTCACATCCCCCAGGCCCATGCCCTCGCGGCGGAAGAGGAGTTGGCTGAACCCGCGGATCGCCACGAATAGCACGTACCCCAGCGCTCCCCCGGCCACCACTCGCGGCAGGCCGATGGCCGTGCCGGGTATGCGCACCGAGAGCAGGGGCTGGCCGCCCGACACCTGGATCGCCTCGGAGAGCACGGCCGCCGCCAGGCCGGCAACCACGAGCGTGTCCGGGATGATCATGTGGTCCAGATCGGTGAAGACGACGGCGATGACGACGGATGCGAACACCCACCAGGGGATGACCTCGGGGCTGCCCCCCGCCGCCTCCCACACGGCCACGAAGACCAGCCCGGTGAGCAGCTCGACCGTGAAGTAGCGCCAGGAGATGAGGCCCCCGCAGCGCCGGCACTTGCGGCCCAGCGCGAGGAAGCTGATCAGTGGCGCCAGGTCAATGGGCCGCAGCCTCGATCCGCACTGGGGGCAGTGCGACGGCGGGAAGACCACCGAGCGGTCCCTGGGCATCCGGTAGATGCAGACGTTGAGAAAGCTGCCTACGACGCTCCCCAGCACGAAGACCAGCGGGTAGGCTAGCGCCCTCGGGAGAAGCACCCAAGGGCCTCCCTATCCTCCGCCTCCGGCGCTGCTGCCCTTCTCCAGTGCCCCGGACTGCAGAGAGCTGATCGCCTGTATCAGCGGGAGGAACATCGAGATCACGATGGACCCCACGATCACGCCCAGCATGACGATCAGGATAGGCTCGAGAGCGGCCGTCAGGCTGCTCAGCGTCGCATCCACCTCGGATTCGTAGAAGTCCGCGATCTTGCTCAGCATCTGGTCGAGCGAACCGGTCTCTTCGCCGATCGCCACCATCTGCACCACCATCGGCGGGAACATCCCGCTCCGCTGAAGCGGATCGCCGATCTGCTCGCCTTCCCGGATGGCCGCCCGGGAGGCGAGGATGGCGTCCGACATGATCTCGTTGTCCACCGCTCCGGCAACCGTCTCCAGCGCCTGGAGGATGGGGACGCCGGAGACCAGCAGCGTGCTGAGCGTACGCGAGAAGCGCGCGATGCAGATCTTGTGGTTGAGCTTGCCGAAGACCGGCAGCTTCAGCTTGAGCCAGTCGAAGTGCCGGCGGCCGATCCGCGTGCGCTTGTACGCGCTGGTGACCACCGCAACACCGATCACGGCGAGGATCATCATGTACCACTTGGTGGTGAGGAAGTTGCTGACCTGGACCATGATCCGGGTCATGAGCGGGAGCTTGTCGCTGATGCCCAGGTCGTTGAACACCTTGATGAACTGGGGCAGAACGAAGGTCACCAGGCCGATGACCACGGTGGTCGCGAAGACCAGCACCATCACCGGGTAGGTCATGGCGGCCTTGACCTTCCGGCGCAGGCGCTCGTTCTCTTCCATGAACACCGCCAGTCGGTTCAGCGCCTCGTCCAGAACGCCGCCCACCTCGCCGGCGCGCACCAGGCCGACGAACAGGTTGCTGAAGATGTGCGGCCACCGGCTGACAGCTCGGGACAGCGTTTCGCCCGACTCGACGGATACCTGGATCTCGCGGATGATCTGGCGGAGCCTGGCGCTTCCGGTCTGCTCCTCGAGAACCGCGAGGCACCGGACCAGAGACACGCCCGCGTCGATCATGGTGGCGAACTGGCGGCAGAAGATCGCCAGGTCCCGGCCGCTGACTCTGCCGAAGGAGCCCATGATGCTCCCGCCGGCGCCCTTCTTCGCCGCCGGCCGGGCGGCCGCAGCCGAACGGGCCGCGTTGACCTTCTGAACCCAGTAGCCCTTCTCTCGCAGGCGGCGGACGAGGATCTGCTCGTTCTCCGCCTCAGAGGTGCCTGTGATGACCTTCCCCAAGGCATCCTTGGCTACGTAGTTGTATGTCGCCATATCATCGCCTCCTCAGGCGGCGCGGCTGGGCACATCACCCATTCCCTTAGACGCCGGAGGCCGCCTCGCCGTTCCCTGCCCGACGGGCGCGGCCCGCACTGCCCTACTCCTGGTCCCCCCGCGTGAACAGCATCTTCTTCAATTCGTCCTGGTTCATCGCCCGGCCCATCGCTTCCTCGTAGGTGATCAGGCCCCGCTGATAGAGATCGCGCAGGCACTGGTCCATGGTCTGCATCCCGAGGTGCGCGCTGGTCTGGATGATGGAGGTGATCTGGTGAGCCTTTGCCTCTCGGACCAAGTTCCGGATTGCGGGAGAGGCGATCATGATCTCCATCGCGGCCACCCGGCCCGGGCTGCCGGCCCGCGGGAGGAGCTGCTGGGAGAGCACCGCCTCCAGGTTGTTGGAGAGCTGGATTCTGATTTGCTCCTGCTGGCCTGGCGGGAATACGTCCACGATCCGGTCTATGGTCTGCGCGGCGTTGTTCGTGTGCACCGTCGAGAAGACCAGGTGGCCGGTCTCGGCGGCGGTAATGGCCAGCGCCATCGTCTCCAGGTCGCGCATCTCTCCCACCAGGATCACGTCCGGGTCTTCTCTCAAAGCATGCTTCAGCGCGGCCGGGAAGGATCGCGTGTCGGCGCCCAACTCCCGCTGGTTGACCAGGCTCCGGCGGTGCGTGTGCAGGTACTCGATCGGGTCCTCAATCGTGATGAGGTGGCATGATCGCTCGTTGTTGATCTGTCCGACCATGGCCGCCAGCGTGGTGGACTTGCCGGACCCGGTGGGGCCGGTCACTAGGATCAGCCCGCGCGGCCGCCGGCTCAGGTCCTCCAGGACCAGCGGCAGGCCGAGCTCTCGCACGGTCGGGATTCTGGATGGGATGACACGGAAGGCCCCGGCGACCGATCCCCGGTCGCGGTAGACGTTGACGCGGAACCGCGATATCCCCTTCAGCTCATACGAGCAGTCCAACTCGTAGTCGGTCTCGAAGGCGCGGATCTGCTCGTCATTGAGGATGGCGTAGATCATCCTCTGGACTTCGAAGTCGGTGAGGGACTCGTAGTTCGTGGCCAGCAGCTGCCCGTCTATGCGCAGCACGGGCGGCACGGCCGAGGCGAGATGGAGGTCGGAGCCCCGCTTCTCGACCACGAGACGCAAGAGATCGTCAATATGGACTTCCTCGATCGCTCGCGGCGTGGTCACCCGCGCGGTGGGCAGGCGCTGGGCGGCGGCGGCAGCCACGGCTTCGTTTGCTTCGGCCATTCCTCTTTCCTCTCTCCAGCAACTGCGCCGGCGCCCATGACGGCGGCGCGTGCGGCTCGACTAGGGCTTCGACCTGACGTCCACAGAACCCGCGCAGGGCTCTGCCGGCTGTCCAGAAATGCTCTGTCGGCCGTCGTTCGGAGAACGACCGACAGTGGGCCGCGCGGACTGTGGCGCTCTGCTAGCTGCCTCCCGCGGTGAATATCACGCGCATGACTTCTTCAATAGTCGTCTTTCCCTCGATGATCTTCTGGAAACCGTCCTGTTTGAGGGTCTTCATGCCATTGGCGAGGGCAGCGTTGCGCACCTCCGACAGCGGCGCCCGCTTGACGATCAGGTCCTGGACCTCTTCGTTCATCAGCATCAGCTCGAAGACGCCCAGGCGGCCCCGGTAGCCGGAGTGCCGGCACTGCTCGCAGCCGCGGCCCCGGTAGAAGACGATGCTCTCGGCGTCCTCCATCTTGAAGCCCACCCGCCGAAGCGCGTCGGCAGGCGGCTTGTAGGGCTCCTTGCAGTTCGGGCAGATGTTGCGCGCGAGGCGCTGGGCGAGCACACCGATGACGGATGCGGCGATCAGGAAGGGCTCGACGCCCATGTCCACCAGACGAGTCACGGCGGAAGGCGCGTCGTTCGTGTGCAGCGTCGAGAGCACCAGGTGTCCGGTCAGCGATGCCTGGATAGCGGTCTCAGCCGTTTCCAGGTCGCGGATCTCTCCCACCATGATGATGTCCGGGTCCTGGCGCACGAAGAACCGCATCGCGTTCGCGAAGGTGAGACCGGCCTTGCGGTTCACGTGAACCTGGTTCAACCCGAGAAGCTGGTACTCGACCGGGTCCTCGATGGTGATGATGTTCTTCTCGACGTTGTTGATCTTGTTCAGAACGGAGTACTGCGTCGTGGTCTTGCCGGAACCCGTCGGTCCGGTAGAGAGGATCATGCCGTTCGGCTGGACGATGATGGCCTCCAGCTCCGCCTGTGTCTCCGCGAACATCCCCAGCTTGTTGAGACCGATCAAGATCGAGCTTTGGTCGAGGATACGCATGACCACCTTCTCACCGAACACGGTGGGGAGGCTGGACACGCGGAGGTCGTAGTCCTTGCCTTCGTTGCGAATGTGGATGCGGCCGTCCTGGGGGAGTCGGCGCTCGGCGATGTTCATGTCTCCCATGATCTTGACGCGGGAGATGAGCGGGGCATGGACGTACTTCGGGACCTGCATCACCTCGTGAAGGACGCCGTCAACGCGGTAGCGGATGCGCACGCCTCGGCGGTCCGGCTCGATGTGGATATCGCTCGCGCGGTCCTTGATCGCCTGCTGGATGATGACGTTCACCACCCGGATGATCGGCGCTTCGTCTTCCAGCGCCGCTCCCCGGTCCACGTCCTCGTCGGTTCCGCCGCCGGTAACGTCAAGGTCATCCGCCAGCATCGCCGCGGTGCCGCCGTCGAGGGCCTGGAGCGCGGTGTTCAGGGTCTCCTGGGTGGCGCCGTTGTCCGCGCCGCGCATCAGTGCGTTGATATCATCCGGCGCGGCCAGTATCGGGTCAATCTCGTACCCGGTGATCAGGCGGATATCGTCCAGGGCGAAGACATTGGTGGGGTCGGCCATGGCCACAGTGAGGCGATTGCCGCTGCGGCGAATGGGCACCGCGTTGTACCGCTGCACAACGCTCTGCGGAATCGCCTTCGCGACGTCCTCATCTACGCTGGTGCGATCGAGCTCAAGGAACGGGATCCCGAGTTGCTCGGCGTGCGCGCGCAGCACGTCCTTCTCGCTCGCAGACCCCAGTTCCACCAAGATCCGCCCGAGCTGCTCGGTCGTGTTCTTCTGGACCTTGAGCGCTTCGTCCAGCTGTTCCTGGCTGATCAGACCCCTCTCCAGAAGGATCTGACCAAGCGGCTTCTTCGGTCCCCGTGGCGTCGCCATGCGACTTTCCTCCAGTTACACCGGTTCCAGGTGAACTGGGATGAATGAATAGATAATGCGAGTCGGGGCACCCACAGGACCTGAGTTGATTATACCACACATAGCTCCCGCCGCAACTCCTTTCAGCCCTCGCCTGCCGCGCACGCCCGGCGCCGTCGCTACGTCCCTTCCGGCGCCTCCCTCTCACGTGCCAGGTCCAGGCCGAATCCCGTCACGATCACCTGCAACGTCGGTCTCATGCGCGACTGATAACTGTCACGCCGAACGATGGCGCGCGTCGGTGCGGATGGATTCTACGCGGTTCCCAGAGGAGGAGCAAGGACGTCCGCCCGATACGCTCAAAAGAGCCTGATCCCCGACGGGCCGCTTCCGCGGCGCGCGAACAGGAATACGGCTACGCTATCCTGTGGACTCAGCCACTACACGATTCCACCGGAGCGCACCCGACACCTCTTGCCCTCCGATGCCCAAGCAACCGCCGACATTATACCACAGAGGCCCGGGAAAAGTGACCCTATCGCGACGATTTCGCCCCGCCGTCTCTCCGCGCGGTCACGGTATGAGAGCCGAATATGGTAACGGTGGCTTCCCACCGCCTCCGCAGAGGGCTCTCGATGAGGCGGATCAACCGGGTGTGAAAGGATTCCCTCGGGCTGAGGGGCTCCACCAGCACCGTGACCAGGCCCAGGCGGCTCGCACCCAATATGTCCGTGAACACCTGGTCGCCAATGGCGCAGGTGGACCTCGGGTCAGTGACCAGAGCTGCCATTCCCCGCCGGAAGGCGCCCGGCAGCGGCTTTCCCGCCCGGAGGACCGCTCCGATCCCCAGCTCCTTAGCGACCTGCTCCACGCGGCCGCCCCGAACCGCGTTGCTCACCAGGCAGAGCCCTAGCCCGCGCTCCCGCGCAGAGCGAACCCACTCCCTCACCTCGGGGCGCAACCAACTCTGGTTCCAGTCCACTATGGTATTGTCGAGGTCCAGGATAATGCCCCTGACGCCCAGCCGCACGAGAGCGTCCAAGTCCACCGACCACACGGACTCCGCAAGGAACGTCGGGGTCACGAGTGAGCGCACCGAGCGGCCGGCGCCTGCACGAGTTGTGGGAGGCCTATCACCGCGGGAGCCACGTGCCATCGCCTAGGGTTCGGCCCAGCACGAGCAGCCGGATGGTCCGCTCGGCGGCGGCCTGGAGCAGCTCACTGGCTTTGCTCATCGCGTCCTGCTCGGCGATCGGCCCGGGCGCGATCGGCACGACCGCGTGAATGCCGCGTTTGGCGAGCTTGGCGGGCTCCTCCTCCAGGCTGCCGGTGAAGGCGACCACCGGCACACGGTACTTCTCGGCCAGCAGCGCGACCCCGCTGATGGCTTTGCCGAACTCGATCTGGCGGTCAATCTTCCCTTCGCCGGTGAGGACGATGTCAGCGGCCTCCAGGTGATCCTCGAAGTTCATGATCTGTAGCACCAGGCTCGCGCCCGAGCGGACTTCGGCACCGCAAAAGGCCACCAGCCCCGCCCCCAGGCCACCCGCCGCGCCGGCGCCAGACACCTCGCGGACGTTGGTCCCGAGGTCGTGCTCGATCACATCGGCGTAGTGCGCCAGCGCCTTGTCCAGCATCGTCACCATCTGGGGGCTGGCGCCTTTCTGGGGCCCGTAGATCGCTGACGCGCCCTCAGCGCCGCACAGCGGGTTCGTCACATCGGAGGCGGCCCAGACCGTGGCGCGGGCGATACGCGGGTCCATGTCGGACACGTCAATGCGGTCCAGGCTCATCAGCGCCCCGCCGCCGCGGCCTATCTCGCTGCCGTCCACCTTGAGCAGCCGCGCTCCCAGCGCCTGCGCCATGCCCGCTCCACCGTCGTTCGTCGCGCTCCCGCCGAGGCCCACGATCAGGCGTGTGCATCCCTCGTTCAGCGCGGCCAGCATCAGCTCGCCGACGCCATAGGTCGTCGCGATCAGCGGATTGCGCTCCTCAGGAGGCGCCAGCGTCAGGCCCGATGCCTGCGCCATCTCGACCACACCGGTCACATCGTCGCCCAGTACGCCGAGCATCGCCTCCACCGGCCTGCCGGCGGGCCCGGTCACCAGCTTCTTGACGAAGCGCCCCCGAGTGGCCAGCACGAGCGCCTCGGCCGTGCCTTCGCCGCCGTCCGCGAGCGGCACCGAGACGATCTCCGCGTCGGGCATGGCATCCCTAATGCCCTGGACGATCGCATCCGCGGCCTCCATCGCCGTCAGGCTGCCTTTGAAGCTGTCAGGTGCGACGATGATATTCATGGTCGTCCTTCGCAGCGGGGCGGTCACCGCACAGGTAGCTCCAGGTCCAAGCCCCAGGTGGTACCTATGTAGTACCGCAATCGCGGCCGTTAGGCAATAAAGGTTGCTCGTGACGCGCCAGGACCAGCCGTGCGAGCAGGAACATCCCAGGCAGGAACAGCAGCGCCACGCCAACGCCGAACAGGGCACAGAGTGAGACGGACTCCCTGCCGGAGACACGACCCGTGCCTGCGACATTCGCCCAGGTCCGGCGGACATCCGTCAAGAGCCACAGGCCGACCAGGGCTGCACAGGCGACTAGCGCCAGTGTCCGGGGCAGCAGTTCTGGAGCCGCGCCCCTCTGCCTCTCGGGAACCCGGTTCATACCAGCTCCCATCCACCCGCCTCGGCCGGCAGTGTCATCTGCGCAGCGCGGAGATCGTCCACACAATCAGCGTCAGCAGCAGGCTCACCAGAATGGACGCGGCGAGAGGGAAGACGAACGTGAACCCGGGCCGCGAGATCACGATGCCACCGGGCAGCACCCGCCCGCCCCGCGCGCCGATCACACCCAGGAATGCTCCCAGCGCCGCGATCAGCAGACCCGCGCCGGCGAGGCCGAGTCCAAGCCAGATCAGCATGCGGTCCATGGCGGTGCCCAAGCCCGTCACGCCGCCGCGTTCAGCAGTCTGTGCAGCGCGCGTTCGCCGCGGCGCCGAGCGCGTTCCAGGCTGCTGAACAAGCATCCACAGTAGCTCTGTTGGTAGAGGTTGAGCTCTCGCGCCCGCTCGCGGCTCTCCGCGTATCGCTCTCGCAGGTCGGCGAACAGGAACGTCAGCCCGAGGCGTGCGGCAATCGCCCGACCGGTCTCGCCGATGAGAGCGATATCCTGATAGGGGCTGATGAGCAGCGTGGTGGAGAACGCGTCGAAGCCGCGAGCGGCGGCTTCCCTCCCCACGGCGCCCAGGCGAAGCTGATAGCACGCGCGGCACCGCTCCGCGCCCCGAGAGGCAAGCGCGAGGAGGAACGTGCGAAGGTCGAGCTGAGCGCCTGCGGACAGCACCGGCAGACCGAGCGCGACCGCAGCCTTCGCGAACGCCGTCTCTCGGCGCTGCGCCTCATCCAGCGGGTGGATGTTGGGGTTGAAAAACCACCCTGTCACCTCGTCGCCGAGCGCGCGGAAGTGTTCGACGGTGACAGTCGAACAGGGGCCGCAGCAGCAGTGCAGCAGGACATTCATCACGACATCCTTGGACTCGCCGTCGCGCGCCTCACCCCCGCTCGGCGGGGCCGGCCTCGCGCGCGCCGGTCTGGCTGAACCTCGTGAGGTCCGCGCCCAGATCTTGCGCTTGCGCACGGGCCTTCCGGAATGCGTCGCGCAGCAGATCGGCGCGGCGCTTCCGGTCGGAATCGTGCGTCTGGAAGTACATCAGGGTCTCGAAATCCGACTGGTTGAGCAGGTTGTACGCGAGCACCCGATACCTGTGAGCGGGATCGAGCTTGGGCGACGCCTGCATCCGCTCCGCCAGCGTGGCCAGCCTATCGGACTGGTCGTGCAGCGACTCCAGTTCCGCGTTCAGCGCGTCGCCGGTCAGCTCGCGCATCGGCATCTCTGCGATCGTCGCAACCCGGCCAGCGATGGCCTCGCTCCCTTTGTCCAGGTCGGCCGCGATCGGGAGGTAGTCCACATCCGAGTACGCCGGGCGATTGGGCGTCTGGTAGCCGAGCAAGGCCTCTACGCCCTCGGTGTAGCGCCCGGCCATCAGGTATGCGCGAGCTATCGGCAGGCCGACATCGCTGGGCTGCATGGAAGTCAGTCGAATGCCGTCATCGCGCGAACCGGCCAAGATGCCTGGAAGGGACTCGTTCAGCGCCGCCGCGCCGCCGGCTTCCGACGCTTCGGGCCTCGGCCGGTAGATGCCGAGCAAGGAGAGCAACTCCCGGTAGTACGTCTCGGAACGCGACCGATCTCCCTGGACTCGCGCCGTTCTGGCAGCGCCCTCCAGCCCCCGGAGATCACGCGGGTCCGAGTCGAGAACCCGCCGAAACGCTGCCTCCGCTTGGTCTGGTTCACCCGAGGCAAGGGCAGCGTCCCCGATCCGCAGCAGCGCCTCTTTATCATCGGGCCGAAGATCTGAAAGCCGCCGGAGTAGCGGAACCGCCTCCCCCGGCCGACCGCGGGCGACGGCCGCGTCCGCGGCTGCGGAGATATAGTCAGGGTTGTCCGGCTGCCCGGCGAGCGCGGCTGCGAACTCCAGCGCTGCATCCTGGTGCCGGCCGGCGGCCATCGCCGCCTGCCCTGAATCGTAGCGCGCCGGCGCGCCATCTCGACGGCCGGCGTCGTCCGCCCCCGCCTGCGCCCAGACCTTCGGCGCGAGCTTCGCCGCCAGCTCCTGGGCGAGCTTCCGCGCCACCTCCTCGCGGCTGGCGCCACCTGCGTTCCCGGTCCCGACGGGAGCTGAGGCCTCGAGGCTGGCTTGCCGGTGCGACACCGCTCCCGCAAGGTCTCCTCGCAGTACCGTCTCGGACTCCCGCTCGCCCACCTCCGCGGTCAGGGAGGCCTCACAGCCGGTCCGGACCGCGAGGTTGTGCCTCACGATCTGCACCCTGTCGCCGGTCAGATCCTCCGGACTCAGCCAGCCCTCCGACACGCCCAGCCGATATGCCGGCGACCCGGGCATCATCACGGTCACCGAGAAGCCGGCCTTCAGCAGCGCGTCGGGGAGCGATTGCGCCACCGCCTCGGCCAGCGGCGCGCTTACCCAATGACTGCGAACGGGGAGCACCAGTACCGAGCCCCTGGTGGTGGGCTTCTCTGCGCGTGCGGGGACGGCGAAAGCGATGAGCAGAGCCAGTACTGACAGCGCGCCAAGCATGGCGGGCAGGTTGGTGACAGATCGCGGGGCAGCCACGCGCCGACTGCCCCGTCTGCGCAGCTCTGAGGGGGGCTTCGCCAATCTGCCGGGCGGCCTCAGCCGGCTACTTTGCTTCGAGTGCCTTGAGGGCGGATAAGCAGGTCCGTACGCCATGCCGGGCGGCCTCCGCGTTGTGCGACCGATCCAGGTCGGCCTGGTATTGGTTCAGAGCGCGCTCGTATTGCCGAACGGCTTGAGAGCGGTCCCCAGCTTCCGTGTAGACCCATGCCAGTTCCTCGCGAGCGGCCGGACCGGCAGTCGGGTGCTCAGCGAGGTACGTCTGGTACGCGTCGATGGCCCGCTGGTAATCGCCCTGGAAGTAGTAGTTGCGCCCCGCGTCCGGGGTGAAGCCGGTGGCGTACTGCCCGCCCCCGGCCGGCCGCCAGCCCGGCGATGTCATCGTCGGAGGCGCTGAGCTGTAGACTGGCACCGCTCCCACGAACGGGCCGACGGCTGCCTGCGGCTGCCTCCTGGGTGCGGCCCCGCGTTGGCCCACGACCGACGGAAGCACATATGTGCCTGGGCCGACCCACTGCGCCGTTCCGTAGCGGTACCGCTGGGCGGCCTGGTTGGGCTGGCGCGCGAACGTGCGCGGCGCCGTGGTCCTCGGCATGTTGAACCGAGGAGAGCCGCTGTAGTACTGGCTGCCAGGGCTCGGCACATAGGTGCTGGTCTGAGCTGGCGCGACCTCGCGCTCCGGATACGCGCGCTCCGCAGTGACGCGCCCCGCTCCGACTTCCCTCTGGGGACGCGGGGGCTGTTGAAGTGTCATGATGATCGCGCCCACCAGCACTAACGCAACGATGGCCGCGCTGCCGGTGACAGCCAGGCGGGCAGTGCGCGGCGATATCCCTCCGGCCGCCTCCCTGGCGGCCGGCACGCCCATGAGTTCGTTCAGCCTGCGCCGCTCGACCGTGCTGCCGGGGCTGAGCGTCAGCACCTGCTCGTACTCCCGGATCGCGTTGTCGCGGTCTCCCTGGCGCTCGAACAGCGTTCCGAGCAGTGAGTGAGCCGACGTGGAGCTGGGGTTGATGACGATCGCTTGCTGACAGGTCTGGATAGCGGCCAGCACGCGGCCTTCTTCGCTGAGCCGGAATGCCTCCTCCAGCAACCGGCGCGCCCGCTCCTCGGCTGTCAGACCCTGCGGGGCCGCGCTCGCCCCGCGCCCAACCAGCGCTTCGCCGCAGGCGCGACAGAACCGGCTTTGATCGGGGCTATCCGTACCGCACTTCGGGCACCGAATCACCTCGCGCCTCCTGCCTCTACATCTCGCAGTGGAACTCCGCTATGAGCGAATCCCTATAGCTGTTCGCACATCGAAGCAATGCACGCCCAGAGGGGTTCCGCCGTTACTTCTCTTGGCGAAACCCATCAGCATTACCATACCAAAGCTTACGGGATGACTTTGTTCAGCGGATACTCGACGATGCCCTCGGCGCCCCCGCGGCGGAGCTCGGGGATGAGGTCGCGGGCAGCTTTCTCGTCGAGAACCGTCTCTACTGCGACCCAGTCCTGGGTCTGAAGCGGCGAGATAGTCGGTTGGCGCAGGGCAGGCAGAAGGGCGAGCACTCTCTCCAGGTCGGCGCGCGCCACGTTCATCTTCAGCCCCACCTTCTGCTCCCCGAGGAGCGCGCCCTGGAGCAGCATCGACAGCGTGTCGATCTTCTCACGCTTCCAGGGATCGTCCCAGGCGTTCTGGTTCGCGATCAGCTTCGTGTGGGTCTCAAGCACCGTGTCGAGGATGCGAAGGTTGTTCGCCCGCAGCGACGCGCCGGTCTCGGTCAGCTCGCAGATGGCGTCTACCATCTCCGGCACCTTCACTTCGGTCGCGCCCCAGGAGAACTCCACGTCCGCGGTGACGCCGCGCTCGGCCAAGTACTTGCGGGTGACGTTGACCACTTCGGTGGCGACCCGCTTGCCCTGGAGGTCCCTCGGCGTCCGGATCGGGCTGTCGTTGGCGACAGCCAACACCCAGCGGGCGACCTGGTTGGTGGCCTTGGAGTAGACGAGGTCGCAGACGCTGACGACTTCGGCATCCGTCTCGACCACCCAGTCCCAGCCCGAGAGGCCGGCGTCGAGGGCGCCTGAGGTGACGTAGCGCGGGATCTCCTGCGCTCGCATCAGCACGGCATCTATCTCGGGGTCATCTACCTTGGGGTAGTAGGAGCGCGAGCTCGCGCTGACGTGGTAGCCCGCCCGAGCGAAAAGCGCAAAAGTCGCTTGCTGGAGACTTCCTTTGGGCAGGCCGAGACGTAGAACCAACATGGACCTCCGGACCAAAAGCGTGTCAACTGAGTATATCCCCGCGCACAGACAGCGTCAAGCAGTGGCGGCGCGGCAGCAGGAGCACCGGTTTAGGGGAGTGAGTGCCATCGGGAGGCCCAGACTGTCATTGCGAGTGGCTAGGCCCGCAGGGCCGCCATGGCGGTCGGCAAAGCCGACCTAGCCACCGCCTCGGCGCCT
>Ga0315282_10005756_pt1 | contig 21003 bp, 18 predicted proteins | sample YL17G07_20_MG_FD_203693 | JGI IMG/M metagenome (GOLD analysis project Ga0315282, IMG submission 203693) | Sediment microbial communities from Yellowstone Lake, YNP, Wyoming, USA - YL17G07_20 | ecosystem: Environmental > Aquatic > Freshwater > Lake > Sediment | place: USA: Wyoming | collected... | reverse complement strand
AAATAAAGTTATGAAAAGCCATGGCTCAAGTCAAGGTAAAGAGAAAAGCATGGAAACTGGCACCTGGAAGGTTAAGACCGGGCTGGCTCAGATGCTGAAGGGTGGGGTGATTATGGATGTGGTCAGCGCGGAGCAGGCTACGATTGCTGAGGCGGCGGGCGCCTGTGCCGTGATGGCGCTGGAGAGGGTCCCGGCCGATATCAGGGCTGCCGGCGGGGTAGCCCGTATGGCTGACCCAACGATTATTGAAGCCATTATGAAGGCGGTCTCTATCCCGGTAATGGCTAAATGCCGCATCGGGCACTTTGTTGAGGCCCAGGTGCTTGAGGCTCTTGGCGTGGACTTTGTCGACGAGTCTGAGGTGCTTACCCCGGCTGATGAAGCCCACCACGTCTGGAAGCATGACTTTAAGGTCCCCTTTGTCTGCGGCTGTCGGGACCTGGGTGAAGCCCTGCGCCGCATCGGGGAGGGGGCAGCCATGATTAGAACCAAGGGCGAAGCCGGCACGGGCAATATTGTCGAGGCGGTCAGGCATATGCGGGCGGTGATGGGTGGCATACGTAAGCTGGCAGATACGCCTGAGGATGAGCTGATGGCAATCGCCAAGGAGATGGGGGCACCCTTTGAGCTGGTAATGGAGGTGCACAAGACAGGGAAGTTGCCCGTGGTCAATTTTGCCGCCGGTGGGGTAGCGACCCCGGCCGATGCCGCCCTGATGATGCAGCTAGGCGCTGACGGCGTCTTTGTTGGCTCAGGCATATTTAAGTCTTCAGACCCCGAGGTTAGAGCCAAGGCTATAGTCAAGGCAACTACCCACTTCCAAGACCCTAAAATCATCGCCGAGGTCTCCAAGAACCTGGGAGAAGCCATGCCCGGCTTGGATATAAAGCAAATCCCCACCGAAGAACTGCTAGCCCCCAGAGGATGGTAAGATGAGAATTGGCGTCCTTGCCGTGCAGGGAGCCTTTATTGAGCATATCGCCATATTGCGCCATCTCGGTGTAGAAGCCTTGCCCATCCGCCTGCCCGCTGAGCTTAACGGCCTGGATGGGTTAATCATTCCCGGCGGAGAAAGCACCTCAATTGGCAAGCTGATGCAGGACTACAACCTGGCGAGCGAGATAAAAAATATGGGCAAAAACGGCTTGCCCATATTTGGCACCTGCGCCGGGATGATTCTCCTCGCCGGCCGGACTTCAGACCTGGAGATAAAACCACTGGGGCTTATTGCTATAACGGTCAGACGCAACGCCTTTGGCCGGCAGCGGGAGAGCTTTGAGACCGAGCTTGTAGTACCAGTGCTGGGAGAGAAGCCGTTTCCTGGTGTCTTTATCCGAGCGCCAGTAATTGAACAGTCAAATAGCGATGTGGAAATTCTGGCGAGGCTGGGTAATGGCACCGGCGTTGCCGCCCGACAGGGAAAGATTCTGGTCTCCGCCTTTCACCCTGAGTTGACCACTGACCCCAGGTTCCACCGCTATTTTCTGGATATCGTTTAGGAGGCGTTATTGCAGAAGGTAATCACTGATGATTTAGATGCTCTGCTTAACATTTTACCGCCACATATCCGCCAGCTATTGTCTCAGCAGGAGGATATTAGCCAGTTACTGGAGGTAGTCCTTGACCTGGGTCGTCCCCCTGAAGCCCGCTTTCCCCAGCGGGAGATAGTCCTCAACTCCAAGGAAGTCGGCGAGCAGGATATAGAGCACGTCGTTTCCCGTGTCAGCAGTTTTGGTGATGACAACCGCGCCGGGATTGAGCGCACCCTGCACCGCATCTCCGCCATTCGTAACCGCAAGGGGCGGATTGTCGGGCTCACCTGCCGTGTGGGCAGAGCCGTCTTCGGCACAATCAAGGTCATAGATGACCTCATCCAGACGGGTAAAAGCGTCCTGCTTTTAGGTCGTCCCGGGGTGGGCAAGACAACCATGCTCCGTGAGGTGGCGCGGGTACTGGCCGATAACCTCAACAAGCGGGTGGTCATCGTTGACACCTCAAACGAGATTGCCGGGGACGGTGATATTCCCCACCCCGCTATCGGGCATGCCCGGCGGATGCAGGTAAAGACCCCGACCATGCAGCATGCGGTGATGATTGAAGCGGTTGAAAACCACATGCCTGAGGTAATCGTCATTGACGAGATTGGCACCGAGCTTGAGGCTCAGGCGGCGAGGACTATCGCCGAGCGTGGCGTCCAGCTTGTTGGCACTGCCCACGGCAATACCCTGGAGAACCTGATGATGAACCCCACCCTGGCTGACCTTATCGGCGGTATCCAGTCGGTAACCCTGGGTGATGAAGAAGCGAAGCGGAGGGGCACGCAGAAGTCAATACTGGAGCGTAAATCACCCCCGACCTTTGATATTGTCGTTGAGATTCAGGACCGGGACAGGGTAGCCATTCACCCCGAGGTCAGTGAGGCGGTTGACGCTGTCCTGCGCAGCCAGCCGGTAGCCACCGAGGTTCGCTGGCTGGATGAGGCGGGGGAGGTCAGGATAGAAAAACAAGCCCCCCTGCCCACCATGCCGAAAACTGCCAGAAGAAGGCAAACCAGGGAAGGTGAACCGCCCCGCCTTTACCTCTTTGGTGTAAACCGGGGGAGAATAGAGCAGGGGGCAAGAGAGCTCAGGCTGAGCCTGGATATAGTCGATAACCTGAAGGATGCCAGTCTTTTTGTGACCTCTAAAAGCTACTATCGGCGCAAGCCGCAGAGGGTCAAGGATGCGGAAAGCGCAAGCCTGCCTGTTTATGTCCTCAGGAGCAATACCCCGGCTCAGGTCAGGCAGCTACTGGATACGCTCTACCCCAGCCTCGGCACCGGCAAAGCCAACCGCTTAAAACTTGCCCTTGGTGAGGCAGAAGAAGCTGTTGAGCAGGTGAAAAACGGGCGGGGGGTGGTGGAACTCAGCCCCCAGAGCGCCTATATTCGGCGACTGCAGCACCTCATTGCCGAGAAAGCCAGCGTATTCTCAAAGAGCCTGGGCAAAGACCCCCATCGGCGGGTGACGATTTATAAGTAGTAGGGGGTTAATAAATGTCCCTATTTATCACCTTTGAAGGAGGGGAGGGGAGCGGCAAGAGTGGCCAGGCGAAGGCGCTATATCAAAGGCTAACGAAGCTAGCTATCCCCGCAATCTTGACCCGTGAGCCTGGTGGTACCACGTTTGGTGACAAGCTAGCTCGCTGGTTAAAGAGGACTCAAGATACTGATATATCGCCACTTGTTGAGCTTTTGCTCTTTAATGCCTCCCGCGCCCAATTAGTAGCTGAGGTAATCCAGCCTAGTCTAAAAAGTGGTATGGTGGTTATCAGCGACCGCTATGCCGACTCCACCACTGCCTATCAGGGCTACGGGCGGGGGCTGGATTTGCAAATGGTCAGGGCGATTAATAATACTGCCACCCAGGGGCTGAAGCCTGACCTTACTATTTTGTTGGACATACCAGCCGAAGACGGTCTTGCCCGCAAAAAAGGTGGAGAGAAAGATCGCTTTGAGCAGGAAGAATTAGCCTTTCACCAGCGGGTGCGGCAGGGCTATTTCAAACTCGCCGCCGCTGAGCCAGAACGCTGGCTGGTAATAGACGCCAGCCAGCCCAAGGACAAGATACATAAAATTATCTGGGAAAAGGTCAGGCGATTGCTTTCAGGCGGAGGCTAATATATGCGAGTTGCCGTCGCCATGAGCGGTGGGGTGGACTCATCACTGGCCGCTGCCCGGCTAAAACAGGCTGGCTATGACGTCTTTGGCGTTTATATGCAGCTCTGGTCAGACCCTAACCTGGCGCGCACCATATCTGATTTAGAGTATACCTGCCAGATTCTAGATATACCTTTCTATCAGCTTGACCTCGAAAGAGAATTTCGGAGCCTGGTCATTGACTACTTCTGCCTGGAATATGGGCTGGGGCGGACGCCAAACCCGTGTATCGCCTGCAACCAGCGTGTAAAATTTGGTCTTCTCCTTGATAGGGCACTGGGGATGGGGGCAGAATGTCTGGCTACCGGTCATTATGCCCGGGTAGAGCGCTCGGCGGATGGCTACCGCCTGCTCAAGGCCGCCGACCGGAGCAAGGACCAGTCATACTTCCTCTACATTTTGGGGCAAAAGGAGCTTAAACGTCTACTGCTACCCGTTGGGAACTTGCGTAAGGCAGAAGTAAGAAGATTGGCAGACGAGCTTGGCTTACCCACAGCTAACAGGCATGGAAGCCAGGATGTTTGCTTTATCCCCGATAATGACTATCGCTCGTTTATAAGCGGGCGTATCCCGCTCAAAGGCGGGGAGATAGTTGACATAACGGGTAAGGTCCTGGGCAGGCACGGTGGCCTAGCAAGATACACGGTGGGGCAGAGGCATGGGCTTGGGCTCAATTCAAGCAGGCAGCTATATGTGCTCAAGCTGGATGCCGAAAGTAACCGGCTGGTGGTAGGCACCAGGGAGCAGCTTTTACATAGTATGCTTGTTGCCACCAAATTAAGCTGGGTATCGGGGGAAGCAGCTAAAGAGCCCCTCACGGTAACGGCTAAGGTCAGGTATAAAGCACCTGAGGTAGCTGCCGAACTTCGCCCCGGTGACGGTAGAGCTGAGGTTCGCTTTATCAAACCCCAGTCGGCGATTACCCCGGGGCAATCGGTGGTATTTTACCAGGGCGATGTTGTCCTGGGTGGGGGAATAATAGATGCCGTCCTTTGCTGAAGAAGAGATGCTTGCCGCACAGGGCTACCAGCGCATTGCCGGCATTGACGAGGTGGGGCGGGGTGCCCTGGCCGGTCCGGTGGTAGCCGCCGCCGTTATTTTACCCCGTCAGATAGACGCTCCATGGTTCAGCGAGGTGAAGGACAGCAAGCAGTTGACCCCCGCCCGAAGAGAGCTTTTATTCCACCGCATCCACGAGATAGCCATCTCCATCGGCATTGGCTTAATCCCACATAACCTTATTGATGCTCAAGGTATAATTAAAGCAACACGCCTGGCGATGAAACTGGCGGTGGAGCAGCTTTCGCCGCCAGCCGAGTCTTTGCTTATAGACTATATGCGCCTGCCCGAGGTCAGTCTGCCGCAGAAGGGGATAACCAATGGTGACAATTTATGCTTCTCTATAGCCTGCGCCTCTATCATTGCCAAGGTAGCGCGAGACCGGCTCATGGTTGAGTTTGATAGAGTCTATCCCGGCTACGGGCTGGCTCAACATAAGGGCTATGGCACCAGGCAGCACCTTGCCTGTTTATATCGGCTTGGTCCCTGCCCGATACATCGCCAGTCATTCAGGCCAGTGAGGAACATAGTTCAGAAATATGAAACGTAGAGACACCGGCATTCTGGGTGAAAAACTGGCCAGGGATTTCCTCAGAAAACGTGGCTACCGCATCCTGGAGGCTAACTACCGCTGTCCTGCAGGTGAGGTTGACCTCGTCGCCGAGCATAGAGACTTTCTGGTCTTTGTTGAGGTGAGGACTAAAAGAAGCCACGAGTTTGGCACCCCCGAGGAGTCAATTACAGCGACTAAAAAGGAACGGTTGATAACGGTTGCTGCTTATTATCAGCAGACCCACCATAACCTCCCCCAGTCATGGCGCATTGATGTTGTCGCTGTGGAGCTAAACCGGAAGGGGAAGCCATCACGAATTGAACTGATTGAGAATGCGGTAAGCGAGGCCTGATGCCTTTGCTCTCTCAATCGGGCTATGTTAGAATTAGCTATGGCTTCAGATGCAGTGTCAAGGGCAAGGCTACGCGTCATTGATGCCAACCTGAATCGCGCCGGGGAGGGGCTTCACCTTCTTGAGGATGTCGCCCGGCTGATGCTTAATGACGGCGGTCTCACCCAGCAGCTCAAAACTATACGCCATGAGATACTAAGGAGCGACCGGGCGTTTAACCAGCAGCTTATTCAGTCCCGGGACTCGGAGGCTGATGTCGGTATTGAACCCCCGGAGGCAAAGGAAAGGGAGCTGCCGCTCATGGTGGTGGCTAATGCCAGAAGGGTTCAGGAATCGCTGAGAATCCTGGAGGAGCTAGCTAAAATCCCGGACACCGCCCCCAAGCTTGACCCCCAAAAATTTAAGCAAGCCCGCTTTGCCCTCTACACCATAGAGCAAAAACTGCTATCTAAGCTGCTGCGTCAGGATAAAACAGGGCAATTAACCGGGCTTTATGCCGTCATCGATAGCGAGGTTTTAGGCGGTCGCCGCCATATAGAGGTCGCCGAAGAGCTAATCCGGGGTGGGGCTAAGATAATCCAGTTCCGTGATAAAAGCCGGGACAAAAGCGAACGCCTGTCGATAACCCAGGGGCTAAAAGACCTGTGTTCCAGGCACGGCGCGCTTTTTATCGTCAATGACTATATTGGTCTAGCCCTGGCGACTGATGCTGACGGCTTGCACCTTGGTCAAAAAGACCTGCCGGTCTCGGTAGCCCGCAAGATATTAGCCATTGATAAGATTATTGGCTGTTCGGTCACTACCGTAGACCAGGCGAGAGCGGCTGAGGCTGACGGTGCTGATTATGTTGCCGCCGGCTCAATCTACCCGACATCGTCCAAGGAGGGGGCAGTGGTAGTTGGGCTAGAAGGGCTGCGCCAGATTAAGCAGGCAGTAAGCCTCCCCGTAGTGGCTATCGGCGGCATCAATAAAGACAACGCGGCTGAGGTTCTGGCGGCTGGCGCTAACTCAGTGGCAGTGATTAGTGCTATCCTCAAGGCGGAGGATATAAAAGAGGCAACCCGACAGATTATAGCCGCATTTGGGGCAGGAAATGGGCAGACTGACTGAAAATCTGGACTCAATCGCTAATCGTATTCGCCAGACCTTCTTATCCAGGGATAGAGCCAGGGAGAAGGTTATGCCCCTGTGCCGCGAGGTGGTTCGCCACTGTGGCAATGCCATCCGCGCTATCCACCGCCAGGAGTTTGACCAGGCTAAAGGGTTGCTCAAATCAGCCCGCAGTCGCTTAAGTGAGGTTGAGCCGGCTGTCTCTGGCTATGGTGAGCTTAGCTATGCCGGCTTTTTCCGGGATGCGCAGAAGGAGTTTGCCGAAGCCAGTATTACCCTTGCTCTGGTAACCGGGAACCCCCTCCCCGAACCCGATGAACTGGGTGTTGACGCCGTCGCCTACCTCAACGGAATGGGTGAAGCTGTCGGTGAGCTCAGGCGCTACCTCCTGGATAGCATGAGGCGGGGTGACCTGTCGCGGGGGGAGGAGCTATTATCAGCCATGGATGATATCTATAATACGCTGGTTACCATGGACTTCCCTGATGCCATAACCGGCGGTCTGCGCCGTACTACTGATATGGTCCGCGGGGTGCTGGAGAAGACGCGCAGTGACCTCACTCTGGCTATGGGGCAAAAGGGGCTGGCGGATAAGCTGGCAGATTTCCCTAAGGATAAGCGGCGGAGAGGACAAGCTTAAGCTAGGCTTGGCTTCTCCTTCTTGACAAAGTGTACCGAGGCATAGCGGCAAAGCCTCTGGCTGCCGGGCAACTGCTTCAGCTTGGCAACCTCATCATCGCCGACAACGGCTATCGTTCCAAACCTATCCTGTATATCCTGGGCAAAGGCACAGTGCCCACATTCATAATTGCGGTCGCAGAGGCGGTAGGAAACGGCACCGAGTTCTAACCAGAGGTGTTCCTTGCCTAATTTTTTTTCCTCGACCTCTCCCAGTGCCCCCCTGATTAACTTCTCCAGCTCCTCAAGCTTAAACGGCTTGACTAGATAGTCGAGGAGTCCCAGCCTTTTCGCTTTTTCCAGGGTTTCTTTTGACGGGTAGGCGGTAATGATTATCCCCTTAGCCTCTGATTTGAGCTCTTTGGCTTGCTCAAAAACCTGAAGGCCGTCAATGCCGGGCAACCTCAGGTCAAGGACAATGGCGCCAAACTGTTCCTTTTTTATCTTGTCCAGAGCTTTCTCACCGCTGTCAACGCACTCAACATCATACCCATCCTCGGTAAGCCAGTCTCGCAGTGCTTCCCTCAATACGGTCTCATCTTCTACGAGCAGAATCTTTCTCTTCTTGGCTTCCATTACCTTACTCCTTTTCAAAGCAAAGGGTATGCTTCTGTAGTTTAGCATACCCTTTGTTGAAATACCACTAGTCTGGCTAGGCTTTAGCTTTTTGCTCCTTTTTGAGTAATGCCTCCCGTCGTGCCTGCAGCTTGGCCAGCTTTTGCTGGAGGGCGTCCTCCATCATCTGCCCGAACTCGCAGACGGAACACTGGAAGAGGCGGGAGCAGATGCGGTGGGAGATATCACCCTTGATGGCGTAGCGGCAAAGCCGCTGGCTACCTGGTAGCTTCCTGAATCGCTCCAGCGCCTGGTCAAGCTCGGGGGTTCCGCCGGCCGCCATTTTCTCCTGCATCGTCTGGTCAAACTCGCAGGTGAGGCAGTCATAGTCGCGGGTGCAGATGCGGTAAGCCACCAGCCCCATCTTCATCCAGAGGCACTCCTTGGGCTTGGCTTCGACGACAACAACCCCCTCAATCCTTGGCTCGGCTAGGACTTGCTTCGTCTTTCTAATCCAGACCCGGGTCTCAATGTTGGCTGGGGCAACGGCGATGATAGACTCAAATTCCCTTAGTGCCTCAGCGTAGCGACCGGTGTCAAAGTATTCCTTTCCTTGTTTAATGTGGAGCGGGATTTCCTCCGGGGCAATAGCTATGATTTCTTCAACCTTAGCCTCTTCCACCGGCGGAGCTTCTTTGGGGGCGACCTTTGGCTTTATCTCCAGTTGCACCGGTCCCAGGGTCTGCTGAATCAGCTTTTCTAGGGTGTCAAGACTAAGCGGCTTGGTTAGATAGTCAATGGCGCCTAACTTCATTGCCTCCAATACCGTCTCTACTGACGGGTAGGCGGTAATGATGATACTGTTGATTTTTGGTCTTTGTGCCTTGGCTTCCCTTAATACCTCAAGCCCGCTTTTCCCCGGCAGCCTCATGTCAAGGATGAGGAGACTAAAATCCTGCTCCCCAATTACCTTTAACGCCTCTTCACCGTGCTCCACTGTCTCTACCGGATAGCCTTCATCAGTAAGCCAGTCTCGGAGCGACTCCCTCACAATGGCTTCATCTTCTACTACCAGTATTGGCTTCATTTCTTTACCTCCAATTACTCGCTTCCCATACTTAGTAGATGCAATTTTCTTGCCAAAAGAAAGGGATATCCTGAAAGTTCATGATAGCCTTTATCTACCCTAAGCCGAAGGCTTGGCTACCACTTCTGTCCATTTTCTTTACATTTATTCCATAGGTCTTGGCTTTATTATAGAGGGTCATCCTTGAGATGCCTAAGACTTTTGCTGCCTCGGTATAATTCCCCTTGGTCTGAGCCAGGACATTTATAATATGGTTTTTCTCCACCTGTCTGAGGTTTTTCCCCACCGGGATTGGGCGACTCGCCAGGGTTTGTTGCGGCAGGTCATCAATCTCGATTATTGGTTTTCTGGCTAGTATGACTGCCCGTTCAATAGCATTTTCCAGCTCCCTGACATTGCCCGGCCAATCGTACCTAAGTAGAAAATCGGTAGCCTCAGGGGAAAACCCCGCAATCTCTTTATTATTCTCCAGGGCGAACTTCTTCAGAAAATGCTGGGTTAGAAGGGGGATGTCCTCCCTCCTCTCTCTTAATGGGGGCAGTTCAATGTTGACCACGTTTAACCGATAATAAAGGTCTTCCCGGAATTGCCCCTTGGCTACCGCCTCCTTCATGTCTCTATTGGTGGCGGAAATAACCCGTACGTCAACCTTAATTGGCTCATTGCCACCAACCCTGGTGAATTCCTTCTCCTCCAGGACTCTCAGCAGGTGGACCTGGATATTAGCGCTCATCTCGCCAATTTCATCTAGAAACAGGGTCCCCCGGTTGGCGATTTCAAACTTCCCCTTCTTTTGAGCGTAAGCCCCGGTAAAAGCACCCTTCTCATGACCGAATAGCTCGCTCTCAAGGAGGGTCTCGGGCAGGGCGGCACAACTGACGGCAATAAAGGGCTTGCCACGGCGCTGGCTCCGGGAGTGGATAGCCCGTGCTACCAGCTCCTTTCCCGTGCCGGTCTCACCGGTAATCAATACCGTGGCATTGCTCGCCGCCACTACCTTAATTGCCTCAATCACCTGTTGCATCCTGGGACTTTTGGCGATGATATTCTCAAACCGGTAACGCTCCTCCAATTTCTGGTGCAGGGAAAGGTTTTCCTCAATTAGTTGCTGGCGCTCCAGCAGTTTTGCAATCAATATTTCAGTCCTCTCCGGGCAGAATGGCTTCTGAATGTAGTCATAGGCTCCTTCTCTTACTGCCGTGATGGCGGTGGGGATGCTTCCATAGGCGGTAATGATGATAACCTCAATGTCAGGGGATACCTGTTTGGCTCGTTTCATCAGCTCAATGCCATCCATCCCCGGCATGACTAAATCAGCAATAACAATCTTAAGCCCCTCCCTTTGGATAGCCTGCAGGGCTTGTGGTCCATTTTCCGCAGTGAATACTTCGTAGCCGGCGTCGTTCAGCCAGTCACGAAGCGAGTCGCGGATAATAACTTCATCATCAACAACCAGGATTTTAGCTTTATTCTTCATGGCGCAGTGGCAGGTAGACGGTAAAGGTGGTACCCTCTCCCTCCTTACTTTGAACTTCAATCCTTCCCCGGTGACGCTGGATTATTCCGTAGGACACCGCTAGACCCAGCCCTACCCCTTTCACCTCCCGCTTGGTGGTGAAGAATGGGGTAAAGAGCTTGCGCATATTCTCCGGGGAAATGCCAACGCCAGTGTCCTGAACCTCTATCTTGACCTGAGTTTTATCGGCTGAGGTGCGTATGGTCAGTGTGCCACCTCCAGGCATTGCCTGGATGGCGTTCATAATGAGATTGGTGCAGACCTGCTGGAGCTGGTCAAAATCAGCGGTAATCTTGGGCAACGCCGGGTTAAGTTCTTTTATCACCTGAACGTGCTGTAGTTGCGCCGAGTGAGAGGCAAGCTCAAAACTGCGGTTAATGACTTCGTTGATATCTACTTCCCAGAACCTCGGTGGTGATTGCCGGGCAAAGTCCAGGAGGTTTCGGATTAACCTGGAGCTACGGATGAGCTCAGTCTCCATCTTTGACAAGTATTCAGTGGCGCTTTCCTTGTTGAATGTGTCGCTGTTTATCTTCTTGGCTAGCAGCTGAGTATAGACCAGTACTCCGGCTAAAGGATTATTAATCTCGTGGGCAACGGAGGCTGCCAGCTGACCCAGAGAGGTCAGCTTCTCGGCCTGGATTAGACCTTCCTGGGTGGTCTTAAGCGTCTGGAGCACATATGGCCAGCACATCTCAATCTCAGCTATGCCCTGGCAAACAGAAGTGGCCAGCTCCCGACAGGTGCTATAGCCGCAGGCACCACAGTTAATCTGGTTTGGCTCTTCTTTGCCAATCTGCTTTAAGACGCCTTGAATCTCCTCCTCACTTGGGGTAGCCAGCCCGATACCTTGGGCGGTGAACTTGCGCTTAAGGTCAGTGCCGGCGTACTCCTTGATGTCCTTCTCGGTTTGAGCCGGGTTCGCCTGGCTGCGAGCATAATTAGCGACAAGCTCCTTGCGCCTGAAGCCGCTCAGGTCGTTGTCAATAATCGGCCCATCAATGCAGCCGTGGCAGAAATGCAAGTTTATAAGCCGGGCGGTGATTTCTCCTTCGGCAAATTCCCGGAGGATTTTCTTCACGTAGTCTTTGCCATGGGCGTTTATCGTGTCATTTTTAACAATATCCTCAGGCAGTCTTGCCACCCTGAATAATCCTTTTGATAATGGGAAGAGACGACCAAGGTCGGGTTTGGGACCGGAGAATGACTCCTCCCCCTCGGTCTCAGGGTTAATCCCTTTGGCGGCAAACATCTCCTTCAGCTCGGCAAAGGTCAGAACGCCGTCTACTGCTCCCGCCACCCTCTCGTCCCTGCCCTCGGCCTTCTTGGCCACGCAGGGACCAATGAAGACCACCTTGGCCTTGGGATTATACTGTGATTTAATCAACCTGCCCATGGCAACCATCGGCGAAACAATAGGCGCCAGGTTGCCAACTAGCTGGGGGTGATATTTCTCAATGTAGGTTACCACTGCCGGGCAGTTAGCGGAGAGGATAGGCTTGCCTTTATCTTTACCGATGAGCCGGGCATATTCCCTGGCGACAAGCTCGGCACCGAAGGAGTCTTCCATAACCTCGCTGAAGCCAAGCTTTTTCAAGGCAGCTACCAGCTGCCCGGCGCTGCACTTGAGCAGGGCGGCGGGGAAGGAGGAGGAAAGAACAGCAATGACATTAGGATGCTGAGTTAGCAGTTGCCAGACTATCCCGATGTCGCTCTCCACCTGCTTTGCCTTTGGCACGCAGACATCAAGGCAGGTGCCGCAGGCGATACAGCGTTCCTTTATCACCTGAGCCAAGCCCTCCTCCACCTTGATTGCCTTACAGGGGCAGATGCGGATGCAGGCATAGCACCCCTTACATTTTTCGCGGTCGGTATAGACTATGCTCATTTCATCTCCTTCTTGCCGAGATTTTTAGTTCCTTCCTCAGGTTGGCTACCGAGCGCCGGGAGATAGCAACACCGAATTTCCTCTCCAGCTTTGCCCTGATTGCCTCGTCGGTGAGAAGCCCCTCCTCGGTTTTAAGTAGCTGCCTTAAGAGCTCCTTCTTAAAACCCTTCGGTCTGGGGAAAAAGTGCTTGAGCGGGATTTCCTCCCCCCAGGGTGTGTCAATACTTTTGCCTCTGATGGCGCGGCTCACTGAACTGGGGGCAAGCCCAACCTTTCTGGCTAGCTCCTTCTGGCTGAAAGGCAGAAGCGCCTTAGGCTCGCCAGACTCAAGGTAGAGTGCCTGGCGTTCAACAACGGCTTGCAGTATCTGGGTTAGTGTATCCTTGCGGGTATTGACGAGCTCCACCTTCCTTAATAGCTGCCTGGCTTGCTTAATCTCAGCCTCGGTGAGGCCGCCCTTTAACTGCTCAAATCTTTCATAATCAATGGAATACCTCCCCCGGGCGAGGAAGGGTGAAAAATAGCCGATGATAAAGCCCTCCCGACTCCTCTCCACCGAGGCAATCCTGATATAGTAGACCTCCCCTGAGTTAAGAGCCGAAGGGTGATAAAACTCGTTCAGGATGGAGAACTCGTCAATGAGGCGATTAATTTTTTGGACCTCGGAAACGGCCAGGTCGCATTCCCGGGCAATTTCTTCCTCGCTTATCCCCGATTCGGGAAATAGAAAATATCGCTTGAACTTATACTGCCCTAGCCCCTTTATCTGCTCAACAAGGTGTTTCTTGTCGAAGAGAAGGGATTCAATATCAAGGGGGCTGCTACCTGCTACTAGCTCCGGTTTAAGTTGATAGAAGCTGGAGGCAATATCAGTCCTGGGGAACCTCTGGCGGCGGATTACCCTCTCCTGCTGGTACAGCCGCTGGAAGAGGGGGCTCCTCTCTATCTCGGCAATGAGCTTCTGGAACTCCTCCTCAGGCATCTCCAGCAGGGTTGCCTGCTCCATTCTGAGGATTTGCCTTAGCTCTTGCCTCATCTGGGGGAACTGCTTTTGCTCCACTTTTATGCCGGCTCCTGTATAAAAATTTTACTCTAGCCGTAAAGAAATGTCAAGAAATTTATCAAATTCTGGCAGCAGTAATGGCTTGACCATGATATCTCCGTATGCTAATATAACTCGGTTTAATGAATTAGACCTTGCCGGACAGAGGAGGGCAAAGTGGAGCCTAAGATCGGTGTTTATGTCTGTCATTGTGGGACCAACATTGCGGGCGTGGTGGATGTAGAAGCGGTTACCGAGTTTGCTTCGAAGTTGCCTTTTGTGACGATTGCTCGCCGCTATATGTATATGTGTTCTGACCCTGGGCAGGACCTTATCCGGCAGGATATTAAGGAGCTGGGGATTAATCGGGTAGTGGTGGCTTCCTGCTCCCCAACCCTGCATGAGCGAACCTACCGCCGGGTCTGTCAGGAGTCAGGACTAAACCCCTACCTCTTTGAGATGGCTAATATCAGGGAGCATTGCTCGTGGATAACCGAAGACCGCGCCGCTGCCACCGAGAAAGCCAAGGCTCTGGTTAGTGCCGCAGTAAGGCGTGTTGCCTATCAGGAGCCCCTGGAGACCAAGAGGGTCCCGGTCAACCCCAATACCCTGGTGGTGGGAGGGGGCATTGCCGGGATTCAGGCGGCACTGGAGATTGCCGATTCCAGGCATAAGGTCTATCTGGTGGAGAGAACGCCCAGCATTGGGGGGCATATGGCGCAACTAGATAAGACCTTCCCCACCCTTGACTGCTCGGCTTGTATTCTCACCCCCAAGATGAGTCTGGCCGGGTCTCACCCCTTTATTGAGCTAATGTCCTACAGTGAAGTAGAAGATGTCTCGGGCTATGTTGGCAATTTCAAGGTCAAGATAAAAAAGAAGGCAAGGTATGTTGATGTTGACAAGTGCACCGGCTGTGGCGAGTGCGCTAATGTTTGTCCGGTTACGGTACCAAATGAGTTTGACCTCGGGCTGGGCCAGAGGAAGGCAATCTATAGGCCCTTCCCTCAGGCTGTGCCCAATGCCTTTGCAATTGATAAGAGGGGCTACCCGCCGTGTCGCTCCGCCTGTCCGGCTGGGGTCAATGCCCAGGGGTATGTCGCCCTTATCTCTCAGGGCAAATTCAAGGAAGCCCTTGAGGTGCTACGGCGAACCATGCCCTTTGCCGGGGTCTGCGGGCGTGTCTGCACCCACCCCTGTGAACTGGAGTGTGAGCGGGGGAAGGTTGATGAGCCGGTGTCCATCCGCGCTCTAAAGCGTTTCATGGCTGATTACGAGATGAGGGTGGGCAGAAAAAAGGCGACCCCGATTGAGCGGACGAAGGAAGATAAGGTGGCTATTGTTGGCTCTGGCCCGGCGGGACTGGCCTGTGCCTACGACCTGATACGACAGGGATATCCGGTTACCATCTTTGAGGCGGCTCCGGTAAGTGGAGGTCTGCTGCGCTATGGCATCCCTGAGCACAGGCTGCCGAAGAAGGTGCTTGATAATGAAATTAGCTATGTTGAAGAGCTGGGGGTGGAGATAAAGACCAATGCCCCGGTAAAGAACCTTGAAGACGTCTTTAGTCAGGGCTATGAAGCCATATTCCTGGCTACCGGTGCCGGGGAGAGCTTGAAGATGGGGATACCCGGTGAGGACGCCAGGGGTGTAATCCATGCCCTGGACTTTCTAAAGCGGGTAGGCTTAGGGACTAAGGTTAGCCTTGGGGAGAAGGTGGTGGTTATCGGTGGGGGCAATGCTGCAGTAGACGCCGCTAGGGTGGCCTCCCGCCTTGGGGCAAAAGAGGTCTCTATTGTCTATCGGCGCTCCCGTGCCGAGATGCCCGCCGTTACCACTGAGGTGGATGAGGCGGAGCGGGAGGGGATAAATCTCCACATTCTGACCGCGCCGGTCAGGGTCATAACTAAGAACGAGCGGGTAACCAGTATCCAGTGTATTCGGATGGAGCTGGGGGAGCCAGATGCCAGTGGCCGGCGGCGCCCGGTGCCGATTAAGGGCTCGGAATTTAATATGGATGTTGATAGCGTGATTATGGCCGTCGGGCAGGCAATAGATAAGGCAGTGCTTCCCAAGGAGCTTGAATACACGGCGTGGGGTACTCTTGCCGTTGACCAGGTAACCCTGCAGACAAACATTGAGGGTGTTTTTGCCGGTGGCGATTTAGTTTCCGGTCCGGCCGATGTCATTGCTGCCATTGCCGCCGGTAAGGAAGCCGCCATCTCAATTGACCGCTATCTAAGGGGGGTTGACCTGAAGGTGGGGAGACCAACTCCTATCACCAGGGTGAAGGAGGTATCAAAGAAGGGGGTAGTGCCCAAGGCAAGGCATACTCTGCCAACGCTTGAGCTTCAGAAGCGGAAGGGCTTTGCCGAGGTTGAGCTCGGCTTTGATGAAAAGGCGGCGATTGAGGAAGCCAAGCGTTGCTTGAACTGTGGCGTGTGCTCGGAGTGCATGGAGTGCGTTAAGGTATGCCAGGCCGGGTCAATCAACCAGGAGATGAGGGAGGAGGTTGTGGAGGTGGAGGTGGGTAACATAATCGTGGCTACTGGCTATGACGCCTTTGACCCCACTCCCCTCTACCAGTATGGCTATGGGCGCCTTGATAACGTTGTTACTGCCCTTGAGTTTGAGCGGATGATTAATGCCTCGGGACCAACCGCCGGCGAGGTCTTCCTTAAGGACGGCTCCCATCCCAAGACGGTGGGCATTATACACTGCGTGGGCAGCCGGGACAAGAAGTATCACGAGTATTGCTCGCAGGTGTGCTGCATGTATTCAATGAAGTTCGGTCACCTGATAAGGGAGCACCTACTTGGAGCCCAGGTCTACGAGTTTTATATTGACCTCAGGTGCGTGGGCAAGGCCTTTGAGGAGTTCTATAACCGTGTTCTTGATGAAGGGACAACATTTATCCGCGGGCGTCCGGGCTCGGTGACCAATATCGCTGAGAGCCCTGAGGAGGAAGGCAAGCTTATCATTATCGGCGAGGATACCCTCATCGGTCGCCAGCGCCGAGTCCCGGTTGATATGGTGGTGTTGAGCTCGGCTCTCCAAGCGAGGGCAGATGCTGACGAGGTTGCCCGGCTGTTCTCCATCAGCCGTAGCGCCGATGGTTTCTTCCTGGAGAAGCACCCCAAGCTTGACCCGGTGGCTACCATGAACGATGGCATCTTCGTCGTCGGCTGCTGTCAGTCGCCCAAGGATATTCCTCAGAGTGTGGCTCAGGCTTCGGCGGCGGCCGCCCGGGCTCTAGCTACCATCGCCGCCGGCGAGATAGAGGTTGAGGCGACCACGGCTGTGGTTGACGAAGAGCTCTGTTCCGGCTGCAAGACCTGCAGTGACCTCTGCCCGTTCCATGCTATTTCCTTCGACGAGGAGAAAAAGGTTTCCAGTATTAATGATGCCCTTTGCAAGGGCTGTGGCGTGTGTGTCGCTGCCTGCCCCAGCGGTGCTATTGCTGGCCGGCACTTTACCACCAAACAGCTTATGGCTGAGATAGAGGGAGTGCTGGTCTAAAAAGGAGGAGTCTAAATGGCTGAGGTAAGCTTTATTGACGAGGTGTGTTCCATCCCTGGCGGCGGGGCTATTCGCTCCTGTATTCAGTGTGGTGTGTGCACCGGCTCCTGTCCTACTGCCGGCAGGTGGGACTATCCACCGCGGCAGGCTATTGCCATGGTGCGGGCGGGGCTGAGGGATGAGTTATTGTCCAGCAATTCAATGTGGTTCTGCTCTTCCTGTTATGCCTGCACCGTGCGTTGCCCGCGAGACATTAAACCCACTGATATTATGCATGCCCTTGAGGTCCTGGCCATTAAGCATGGCTTGAGCACCCGGCGAAGCCGGACACCGGTGATGTATCAATGCTTTGTTGAATCAGCTAAAAGCAATGGGCGGGTTTATGAGCTTGGCATGATGCTCAAACTCTTCCTGAAAACCAATCCCTTTGCCCTCCTTAAGCTGGCACCGGTGGGGCTGGGAATGTTTTTGCACCAGCGCCTGCCACTGAAGCCAAGCCGGATAAAGGAGACAGGCGAACTTAAGGCTATCCTGAATAAGGCTAAAGCCCTGGGAGGTGCCAAGTGAAAAATTATTCCTATTTCCCCGGTTGTTCCGCCGAGGCGGCCGCTTCACCCCTGGGTATTTCCGTTCTGCCGGTTGCCAAGGAACTGGGTATGGATTTAATTGAGCTTGAGGACTGGAATTGCTGTGGCTCAAGCCCCTACGGCTCGGTGGATAAACTAGCGGCGGCCTGTATTGCCGCCAGAAATCTGGCGCTGGCGGAAAAGACTGGGCTTGATCTGGTAACCCCCTGCTCCAACTGTTACGTTGTCCTGGATGGAGCCAACGACAACCTCAAGGAATACCCTGCCCTCAAGGAGCAGGTGAGCAAGGCACTGGCGGTGGCTAAACTGGGCTATAAGGGCGGAGTCCGGGTCCGGCACCTGGCTGAGGTCTTGTATAGCGATATTACCCCCGAGGTCATCGGGTCTAAGGTAATCAAGCCCCTCAAGGGGCTCAGGGTGGCATCTTACTATGGCTGCCAGCTGGTTCGTCCCAACGGCTTTGATGACCCGGAATCCCCCCACTCGCTGGATGAGCTGGTAGCCAGCCTCGGGGCTGACGTCGTCTCCTGGCAGATGAAGGTCCACTGCTGCGGTAGCTCTCTGGTTATGCCGGAGCAAGAGGTGGCTTTGGGACTGGTTAATAAGATTCTGCGCAATGCCCAGGAGAATGGTGCCCAATGCCTGGTTACCCCCTGCCCCCTGTGCCAGATTAACCTTGATGTCTATCAGAGCCAGGTCAACAGCCAGTTCAAGACCAGGTATAACCTTCCCGTCCTATTTCTTACTCAACTGGTCGGTGTTGCCCTGGGTATCAAGCCTGACGCCCTGGCTCTGTCGCGAAACATCGTATCACCAATGAGGGTATTAGCCCCGTATCTTTGAATTGAAAATTGATATGCGCCTGAGCTACATCATAGGGCCGCTGGCTATTTTGTTATTGTCTTTAATTCTTGCCGCCTGCTTTTACCACCTGCTTCCCGCCGAGCTTGCCTGCCACTTTGAGCTTGATGGCACGCCAGATAGGTGGCTGAGCCGTGAGGTGACCATGGCCTGGATGCTCCTGCCCCAGCTTGTCCTCGTTCTTGTGGCGTGGGGTGTTGCCTGGGGGGTAACCAAGCTTAGCCAGCGGTTCGGGCAAATAAAAGGCACTGGGGTAAGAGCAGAAGGGGTCGTTTTATTCATGGGCAATATTTTTGCCCTGCCCCAGCTTCTAGTCTGCTTTGCAATGGTTGATATTTTTAGCTACAATCTATACCAAAGGCACATCATGCCGATGTGGGTATTTCCTCTGGTTATCCTGGGACTGGTTACCATTGCTCTGGGGATATTCCTGGTCTACATTTTCTCAAAGGTAAGAGGAGGGCAGCGTGGCTGAGCCGGGCAAGGTTGATATGGCAAAGCTCGTCTCTCTGTGCCAGCGGCGCGGCTTTATCTTCCCCAGCAGTGAAATCTACGGAGGACTGTCCAGCTGCTGGGACTACGGGCCTCTGGGTGTGGAGCTGAAGCAAAATATAAAACGAGCCTGGTGGCAGGCGGTAGTTCAGGAGCGCGATGATATCGTCGGGCTGGACGCCAGCATCCTGATGCACCCTCGCACCTGGGAAGCCAGTGGGCATGTTGAAGGTTTTAAAGACCCCTTGGTTGAGTGCAAGAGCTGCCATTTGCGCTGGCGCAGCGATGAGGTCAAGGGTGATAAATGCCCTTCTTGCGGTGGCGAGCTGACCGAGCCTCACCTGTTTAATTTAATGTTCAAGACCTTTATCGGGCCCATTGAAGAGGAGGCTAGCGTTGTTTATTTGCGCCCGGAGACCGCCCAGGGCATGTTCGTCAACTTCGAGAATGTGGTCAATACCACCAGAAAGAGGCTGCCCTTCGGCATCGCCCAGGTTGGCAAAGCCTTCCGCAACGAGATTACCACCGGCAACTTTATCTTCCGCTGCCGCGAATTCGAACAGATGGAAATAGAGTTTTTCGTTAAGCCGGATAGCGCCAAGCAGTGGTTTGACTACTGGCTTGAGGAGAGACTCGGCTGGTATACAAAACTGGGCATTAAAAAAGAGAACCTCAGGCTCCGCCAGCATTCCAAGGAAGAACTGGCTCATTACGCCAAAGACTGCTATGACATTGACTATCTTTTCCCAATGGGCTGGGCTGAGCTGGAGGGTGTTGCCAACCGCGGCGACTTTGACCTGGTTCAGCACTCAAGCTTTAGCGGCAAGAGCCTGGTCTATTATGATGAAGAGACCAAGGAGCATATCACCCCTTATATCATTGAGCCATCGGCTGGGGTTGACCGTTCCTGCCTCGCCTTTTTGTGTGATGCCTATAGTGAGGATGTGGTTGAGGGTGAGCTGAGGGTGGTGCTCCACCTCCACCCCGACCTCGCCCCGATTAAGGTGGCGGTATTGCCCCTGAGCCGGCGGGAGAATCTAGTTTCCCTGGCTAAAGAGGTTTGCGCCGACCTGCGCCGGCACTTCATGACCCAGTATGACGACGCCCAGAGTATCGGGCGGCGCTATCGGCGCCAGGACGAGATTGGCACCCCCTTCTGTGTTACCGTTGACTTCCAATCTTTGGAAGATAAGCAGGTCACTATCAGGGAGCGCGACAGTCTAAAGCAAATCCGAGTCCCCATCGCTGAACTTAAGAAGACCCTGCAAGCTAAGCTTGGTGGTGAAGACTTATTTGTCCTTCCCCCCGGCGGCAAGATATGGAAAGAGGGGGAGGCGTCTAAGCAGTAGGCTTTATGAGGGGCGAAGCCCCTCTTTTTAATAATAAGGAGCTGAGGTCAAAACTTGAAAATCCTCCACTTTGCCGACCTTCACCTTGGTGTTGAGACCTACGGGCGTCTTGACCCGGCTACCGGGCTGTCCACACGCCTGCTTGACTTTCTAAACGCCTTAGACCAGGTGGTGGATTATGCCATAGAGAACAGGGTAGACCTTGTCCTTTTCTGCGGTGATGCCTACCGCAGCCGCGAGCCAACCCAGACCCACCAGCGGGAGTTTGCCAAGAGAATCAACCGCCTGTCCACCAGCGGCATCCCAATATTTCTTCTCGTCGGCAACCACGACCTGCCCAACGCCATCGGTAGGGCTACCACCACCGAAATCTTTGACACCCTGGCTATCAAAAACGTTTATGTTTCAAACCGCCCCGATATTTACCACATACCCACCAAGAGTGGCACTATTCAGGTTGCTTCTCTGCCCTGGCTGAGGCGCGGCGCTTTGCTGACTAGAGACGAGACCAAAAATCTAACCTTCGACCAACTCAACCAGAGGCTGGAGCAGGCACTAAGCAGTGTCATCGCGGCCAACGTCTTAAAGCTTACCCCGGAACTACCGGCGATACTGGCGGCTCATGTCTGGGTCTCCGGCGCCCAGGTAGGCTCGGAGA
>Ga0315282_10005754_pt1 | contig 21009 bp, 19 predicted proteins | sample YL17G07_20_MG_FD_203693 | JGI IMG/M metagenome (GOLD analysis project Ga0315282, IMG submission 203693) | Sediment microbial communities from Yellowstone Lake, YNP, Wyoming, USA - YL17G07_20 | ecosystem: Environmental > Aquatic > Freshwater > Lake > Sediment | place: USA: Wyoming | collected... | reverse complement strand
ATCTCTATAACCCAGTGGGTTCCGGGAGAGCTTTATCCATACAATTATGGGCCATCAGAAGACTGGTTCCTGTCACAATTAAAGAAAGACTACAACGCGGAAAATCCCGGATACCCGGCAGGGACAGGTTTCACGCAAGGCCTTATCCTGCAAGCCGCTATGGAGAAATGCAGTAAGCCGCTGGACTCCGACGCGATGAGACAGACTGTCGGTGGAGTAAGCTTCACTGATTTCTGGGGCGACATATGCTTTGACCCGGTAACAGGCTGGCAGACATGCCACAAGATGTCAGCGCTCCAGTGGCAGGATGGCAAACCAGTCTGCGTCTACCCAGACAAAGTTGCAAAGGCACCACTAAGATATCCAATGGCAAAATGGTCTACAATTAAGTAGACCACACTTCCCCCTACTTTCCTTTTTTCTTAGGATGGATAGGTATGGTGCTAGAGTTTTTCGCGCAGACTGTTGTTACCGGTGTTCTTGAAAGCTAGCGCGCGCGGAACCTATGCTCCTTCTAATAAAATTGCGCGCGCTAACATAAAATGGTTGAAGATTATAATTGGTGTATTATGGTGGAAAAGAAAACAACGACCATTAAACAGGTTGTATTCATTCCTGCAAAACCCGAAGAAATTTTTGAAGCTTTTGTAGACGAGAAGAAACATGCAGAGTTTACTGGAGCAAAAGCATCTTCTGATCCAAAAGTTGGAGGAATATTCATAGCATGGGATGGATATATTTTTGGAAAATATCTTAAATTGGAAAGGGGGAAAAGAATAATTCAAGAATGGAAAACCACAGAATGGCCAGATTACCCACCATCTATTGTAGAATTTTCTTTTATGAAAAGAGGTGATGGAACTGAACTTACCATGGTGCATTCAAAAGTTCCAGCAGGCCAAGCCGAATCCTACAAACAAGGTTGGATCGATTTCTACTGGGAGCCCATGAAAAAATATTTTGGGGAAAAATCATTCCCAGTGGGTTCAAACCCCAACGACGCGCGCTAGCTCATAATTGAGGAATATCAACAGAAAAAACCGTAGAACCATTAAAGCAACTTCGCTCTTAGAGGTCTGTGTTCTTCAGGAACTCGCCAAGAGACCTGTTCTGACTAAGCACCAACCAGAGCCTCACTTTCTCGATTCCTGATTTATCCCAGAATACCATTTCAGCCACGAGGACTATGAGATCTGGGAATGATATCAAGGATAGAGGAAAGTGAATCGCCAGAAATATTGAGCACTCTGGTCTTTCGTGGTTCTCTCTGGCTTGAACCTCCGCAGGATGTGAACTTAGTCCGAGTCTCAGATGCAGGTTTCAGAGATCCGATGGCGTGCGCTGTCGCACGCTTGGTGCTCATAGTGACTTCAGATGATGCGCTGTTCAGCGGGGAAAAGTAACTGACTTTAGTCCCAGCCAATGTGGATTGAAGTCAGTCATGTCGAATTGCCTAGTCGTCTTGTAGGGTTCGAACTTGCCGCTTTCCGCTGCCTTCGCTGTTCTGGCCAAGAGGGCTGAACGTTCTGCTTCTGTCATTGGCCTAAAGCTGCGCGCCGCCTCCAGGGCTTGCTCAAGAATCGGAAGAGAGTCGCAGCCGGTCACAACGACATCGACCGGCAGGCTCATCACGTAGTGCAAACACTCTACGGGACTGACCGTCTCACTCTCCAGGATGTGACGGAAACCGAAAGGCTTCATCGCAATGACGCCGATGCTGTGCTCCTTCAGCAATGGTAGCACTTTAGTCTCGAAGCTTTCAAAGTGTGGATCCATGACGTTCAGGGGCATCATAACGGCGTCGAAGACAAATTGATGCTTGAAGGCCGTCTCCAACATCTTCAAATGGACTTCAGGACTCTTGTGGCCAGTGAAGCCAATATAACGAATTCTTCCAGCCTCCTTGGCTTCCAGGGCCGCCTCTATGGCGCCGCCCTGCCCAAAAACCCGATAACAATCATCAATGCGGATGATTTCATGGAACTGCAGTAGATCTATGTGGTCTGTCTGAAGTCGCTGCAGAGACTCTTGGATCTGCTGCTCGGCAACTATCTTATACTGGCCGTCAATCTTCGTCATGAGGAAAACCTTATCCCTGTACCCATTCTGAAGGGCCTTGCCCATCCGGATTTCGCTGATGCCATCGTTGTAGTCCCAGCAATTATCCATGAAGTTTATCCCATTGTCGATGGCTGTGCGCGTGATCCGGATGCTCTCCTCCTCACTCAAATCTTGGGTCCCGATGTGGTACCCACCCAGCCCCACGATAGAGATTTCTTGGCCTGTACGCCCGAGTGTCCGATAGGGGATGTCTCCCTTCAAGTGTGACCACAACTCTTCTTCTTTGATTCTCCAGTGAATAAAAATGCATGGTCAGAAACAAGCGACGGAATTCCCGAATCCAAATAATTCTCTTTCGACTAGCGCGCGCTATATGATGAGTGGTATAGGAAACCAGTCTAAGAATCGGGCAGAACAAGCCCACACAAGAGTGTTGCTGGTTCGTAATAGAATTTGAAGAAATCACGGGCAGGATGGAAAGGACAGTAGACGGAAAGAGTCAGAAGACCATGTGACACCACAAATTTGTCGCGCGCGTAATGAATAAAGATAAATAAGCCCGAAAGATGGGCTAACCAGACACGAGGCAATGCCAATTGAGCGAGGGCAAGATCAGTCGTCGAAAATATTTGAAGTATGCTGGGGCTGCTGTAGCCGCAGGCGCTGCAGCGATTGCTGGATACGGAGCATCCCAATATTATGGCAGACCTCCCACCACTTCCTCTCCCACTACGATGCCTACTACTCCGACCCTAACATCAAGCCCTGGCGGGAAGACGCTGAAGGTAAAGATAGGTGGAACCAAACCCCTAACCGGCATTCAGGCACTACAAGGTATAGACGAAAATCGTGGGCTGGAAATCTGGGCGAAGAGATGGGTCAATGAGCAAGGCGGAATAAAAGCTGCAGACGGGAATACATACGAAGTCGAATTAGTCATCTACAATGACGAGTCAAAACCTGAGAATGTAAGTAGACTATATGAGAAATTGATCAGTGAGGATAAAGTCGATTTCCTGATGGGCCCCATTTGGGCACCTCTTGGTCAAGCTACGGTAGCTGCGGTGGAGAAATACAGGAAACTCGAGATTTATGGCAACGCTGCGTTCGACCCAGCACAGTGGAAAGACTGGAAATACGTAATGATGGTCATAACCAATGGGCCCAATTATCTGAACATCCTAACTGATATGATCATCAGCAAAGTTCTGCCCATGGACCCAGATGCAAAGAACATAGCGATAGTTCACACCGATGACGCATTTGGAAATGTAGCCGGACCATGGGGCTATGAGTATGCAAAGAAACAACCTCAACTCAATATAGTCCATTATGATAAGGTGGCTTTTGACCAACAAGACTTCACCCCAGTACTCACAAAGGTCAAAGAAGCCAACCCGTCAATACTCCTCTTCGAGGCTGGTTCGAAGGCACCACTGGTCGCCAAGAATGTTCGAGAGATTGGGCTGGATCTAAAACTGCTGTACTGCGGTACATACAGCGTGTTTAAGCAATTCTACGATGGTCTTAGCCCCAAGTATGGCGAAAATACGATCTCGATAACACAGTGGGTTCCAGGGGAGAAGTATCCGGCCAATTATGGACCAACAGAAGATTGGTTCGTTTCAACATTCAGCAAGGACTACAATGGGGCAATTCCTCAATACACAGCAGGGACGGGTTTCACGCAAGGCCTCATCCTGCAAGCGGCCATGGAGAAATGTTCCAAGCCACTGGACTCCGACGCAATGAGACAGGCGGTCGGTGGATTAAACTTCACGGGTTTCTTCGGGGACATAGCATTTGATCAAGTAACAGGCTGGCAGACCGGCCACAAGATGTCGGCGCTCCAATGGCAGGGCGGCAATCCAGTCTGCGTCTATCCGGACAAAGTAGCGAAAGCATCATTGAGATATCCAATGGCAAAATGGTCCACCCTTTAGAGTCCCTGGTTCTCATTTTATGGCGTAGGGATTTGTGGGTGATCCCACAGCTCCTGTGAATGGTACTACAGGAGCTACGAACATGAATTCGTATACTTTGTCTTCGCCACAATCTTCGGCGAGTCCCTCGAGGTCAAAGATCTCTCCCATCAAGAGCCCCATATTTGGAAGCACGACCAAATGCCACGGTTGCATGCAGTCCTTTGTAGCGTTTGGTCTGACCTCGACGCCCCATGTATCTGTGGCTACTGCAGCAACTTCGTGCCGGTAGAGCCAATCCGCAGTCTCGATGGCTAATCCAGGTGAATCCCCTCCTGCATAGTCCCCCCATCCTCCTCTTTCCTTGACCTGTACCATACGACCTGTACGAATCAAGAGAAAGTCCCCTCGCTCGACATTCACTTTCTCGCTAGTGGAGCACTCGTCTAGGTCTTCAGATGTAATCTCATAGCTGGGCGGAAGCCATTTGACTTTCTTGCATCGTGCTATGTCGAGTAGAACTCCGCGCCCTACGACTTTGTCTTTGTAATTCTCTATACCATTCTTCTGAGCACCAGCACTCGTGACCAAGCCGCAGTCGTAGCCATTCCACATTTTCTTCTCGTAGAAGACGTGGCTTAGGGCATCCCAATGGGTCGCGCATTGGGTAGGCAGGATGACAAGATCGTCTGCGCCACGAAAGAATGGCCAAGGAATTGGCGCATCTGCAGTAACATCTGCACCAGTCATCAACATTGTGTGGATTGGATTGAAGCGCCTCTCACCCGATAATGGTCGCTGAGGCCCAGCGCTGTCGAAGGGGATGCTCAAAGAGAATATTCTTCCCTTTCTAACCAGACGCGCTGCATTGATGATATTCTCTGAAGTTACAAAGTTTACTGTTCCAAGCTCATCATTAGCCCCCCATCTGCCCCAATTACGGAGCCTCAATGCTAGTTGCTTAACACCATTCAAATTAGTGATCTTGTTCATAGAACTTCGAGAACTAATGAGAAATAGTAAGTTATCAATCTTTAAGCGCGCGCCGTACGTGTTATATGCACTGCGCCCGAGGTCCCACACAAAATGATTGAAGAAATTATGCCCAATTTGTATCGCACGGAAATTCCCCTGCCCAAAAGCCCCCTGAAGTGGCTGAATTCCTATATTGTGAGGGGCGGGGATAGATTCCTGATTATTGACACCGGGTTCAACCGGGAAGAGTGCCAAAATGAAATGAACGCCAGCCTAAAGAAGCTGGGCGTTAACCTGAACAAGACCGATATTTTTGTCACCCACCTCCACGTTGACCACATGGGGCTTGTGGGCACTCTCGCCACGGACAACTCCAAAGTGTACTTCAATGAAAAAGAGGCGCGCCAGATTAACGCCCTGCGTGATGACTGGGCAGGGTACTGGCAGAAACTGCTGGATGTTTACGTGGCTAACGGTTTTTCTGCAGAAGGCGCCCAGCTATCCTTGAAGGACCATCCGGCGCAAAAGTACGGCCTAAAGCGAGAGGTCGCTTTTTCTTTGGTAAAAGATGGCGACGTGATAGAAATCGGTGATTTCCACTTCCAGTGTGTCGCCACGCCGGGGCACTCGCCGGGGCATATGTGCCTCTACGAGCCGAATAAGAAGATCTTGGTCGCTGGTGACCACGTTCTCTTTGACATTACGCCAAACATTGCTTATTGGCTAGAGATGGACGACTCCCTCAACGAGTATCTGATGAACTTGGAGAAAGTAAACGCTCTTGATGTCAACATTGTTCTGCCGGGGCACCGCCGATTGGTGCACAACCTTCACAAGAGAATCAAGGAACTTCAGGAACACCACCGCGACCGGTTGAATGAAGTGCTCACCGCTCTGGGCGATGGTGCCAAGACTACCCTACAGATCGCACCTCGAATCACCTGGAATATTGCCTCCAAGTCCTGGGAGGGATTCCCGCCCGCACAGAAGTGGTTCGCCTTTGGTGAGACTCTAGCTCACGTCAGATATCTGGAAAACAAAGGCAAGGTGCGGCGCCAGAGCAATAACGGTAGAATATTGTACTCACTAGCATGAGCAATTGGCATGCGTGAGATTGGTGGTAGTCATGAGTAAGATATTGAATATCATCAAGGAAAGGCATTCTTCGCGCGCGTCCGTAAGATGTCATTTGTGACTTTATATGTCGAGTCGCTGACTGAGGCGATCATTACTGAGCGTACACAAAAATGATCGCCTTTGCATGTGATATAGTAAGTTAGAACTACTTAGAAATGAATATCGGAGACTCAGAAGTAGTGTAGTGTTATGGTAGATTCAGCGTCTTATCAGGGGGAAGTTCTCAGTCTATCAGTCCAGACAAACATGAGGCCTTCCCCGCCCACAGTGTCTCCTCAAAATTCCATCTCTACCGTGATGGATGTGATGACAAAGGAGAACGTCGGATCCGTCGTGATTGTTGAGAATAATCATCCTGTGGGAATAATTACAGAAAAAGACGTACTGCAGAGAGTAATCAAGCCTGGGAAAGATCTCGACCTGACGCTTGTCAAAGATATAATGTCCAAACCTCTCATAGCGATCGAGGCTGTGCAGTCAGTAGCTGATGCACTGGATGCGATGCACAGGCACAACATCAGAAGACTGATTATCACTAAAAACGGGTCCCTTATCGGCCTTACCACGGAAAAGAGACTGCTAGAGGTCGCTTACGGTCACTACATTATGAAGGAGGCTGGTCTGCTCAGAGGCGCATTTGCCTATGGGGTCTGCAGGATAAGAGTCGCATATGTAAGTACGTATCCGCCACGCGAATGTGGGATTGCGACATATACTAGAGATCTCGTTGATGCTGTATCTACGCTTCGTGCGCGAGCTGTGAAGTTGCCAGCTGTTGTAGCAATAAATGATAAGGGTGGTCATTACGATTATGGATCTGCGGTGAAATTCCAGATCGACGCCGATGAAATTGAATCTTATGAGAAGGCCGCGAAATATATCAACGGATCAGACATTGATATTGTCAATCTTCAACACGAGTACGGTCTATTTGAGGGAGTCTGGGGCGAGCATGTAATCACTCTCTTGGAAAGGCTAGAGAAGCCTGTTGTTACTACGCTCCACACAGTCCTACAAGATCCGATGCCCGAAGCAAGAAGAGTCCTCGAACAGATCCTCCAGTGCAGTGACTCTGTTGTAGTAATGGCTCGGATTGGCATACAAATATTGGAGCAACTCTATGGGAGTCTTACAGACAAGATCAGATACATCCCTCACGGATGCCCGAACGTACCATATATGGGAACTACAATGCTTAAGCAAAGCTTGGGTCTTAGAGATCGAGTCGTACTATCAACTTTCGGGTTGTTGAGCCGTGCAAAAGGGATAGAATTTGTTGTTGAGGCGCTGCCACATATCGTGAAAGAGAATCCACAGGCTCTCTATTTGGTCATTGGGGAGACACATCCAGAAGTCAGAAAACACGAAGGTGAAACATATCGAGAATCCTTGCTTAACATGGTTGATTCTCTGGGATTGAAGAAGAACGTCAGATTCGTGAACCGTTTTCTGTCTGAGAATGAGCTGCTAAGATACCTACAGGCAACAGACGTCTATGTCATCCCCTATCCGAATAGGGAACAGATCAGTAGTGGAACGCTATCATACGCTCTCAGCACAGGCAAGGCAATTGTTACAACTCCTTTTCTTCATGCCGAGGAAGTAATAAACAATAGAGCTGCCCTTCAATGTGAATTCAAGAACCCCAACTCCATCGCAGATAACGTAATGATGGTCCTCAGAGACCGCAAGATCCGCCAAGGGCTCGAGAAAAGGGCATATGAATATAGCAGAGACATGATATGGCCAAACGTTGGTATGCGGTACGTTAACCTGTTCTATCAGTCCCTTGGACTATGACGTCAATTAATGTCACTTGACAATCCACGATCCTGGTATGCAAGAAGGCCGCAGTTACGTGAATCATTAGCTACCTGTAAGCAGAGGATTCTTGTAGAGAAAAGGCTTAAGAGGGTGGTCAGTTTGACCGTTGGGACCATCCGGTATTCATAGTAGGTAGTCAGACTGTTTACCCTCCAAAGGTCTCATCTGAATCCTCTGATAGAACCGCGTCCAAGAAACAGTTGGGAAGAGAAAGGTACATTCAATTCTGGCGGAATTCTTGAGAATGATATATTCCATTTGTTCTATAGATCAGTCGACCGAGAACAGATTTCATCCATAGGATACGCTGCATTTGATCGCGATCTGAAGTTAATTGAGAGATTGGATCATCCGATCGTGGCTCCAAAATATCGATGGGAGCATCTTGGCTGCGAAGATCCAAGAATCACAAGGATCGGAAGCAGATACTATATGCTGTACACCGCGTATTCGAGGACGGGGACAAGAGTGGCCTTGGCATCTGGTTCCGATCGAATGAAATTTGAGAAGAAAGGTATCATCGGACCTGAGCTGGCGGACAAGGATGCGGCTCTTTTTCCTGAAACTATCAATGGCAATCTCATGATGATTCATCGGATTGAACCTTCAATACAGATTGCATATTTCAACAAACTTCAATTTGAGGCTCTGTCCAATTATGAGGTAAGATCTCAATACTGGTCCGAATATCTGCGCAGCTTGGAAACATATACAGTTATGAAGCCAGAGGAATCTTGGGAATGCAGGAAGATCGGACTTGGTCCTCCCCCCATCAAGACGCCAGAAGGTTGGCTGATGATATACCACGGTGTTGACTACAACCTTACTTACAGAGTTGGTGTCGCACTCGCAGACCTTGATGAACCTTTTAAGATCGTGGCCAGATCGAAGACACCCATACTGGAGCCGACTGAACCCTACGAGAAGTACGGGTTTGTTAACATGGTTGTGTTTCCAGAAGCCTCAATGGTATTGGACGGAATTCTCTATGTCTTCTACGGTGCGGCGGACACGGTGACCTGTCTGGCAACAGCACCACTTGATGAGCTTCTCGAATGGCTTGTCAAGCAGAATCAGTAGCTCGTACCTTGACCCAGTGCTATGCTTTGGAGCCGAGTCACCGCTAATAAATATGAGAGAGTCGACTCAGCCCCCTGGTTCAGGTTTAGACCTTCTGGAGTTATCCCGTCACAACATGCACCAGTTCCAGCATCGTATAACTTAACGCCTTTCAGATTTGTTCCGTGATACCATTCAGTGGCTCTCGACGCGAGATCCCAATAATATGAAGAACCCACGGCTTTGGCTGCAGTTGCCAATGCTTCAACAGCCGATCCAGCCTCTACTGGCAGCTGATCAAATTCGGCCCTAACACCATTTCGAGGGTACCAGCCTTCAGATCCTATTGGAATCAGCATATCACCTCTGAATTCGACATCGATCAGAAACTCAAGAGATTTCACTGCAATCTCCAAGCATTCTTCTCCAGCCGAAAAAGCTTGAAAGAGACTCTCGGGCAGCCGCCAGTTCTCATAAGAGATTATGCCTTCAAACCATATCCATTCGTCAGAGGAATTTTGTGCGTGCAACTTGACGAGCTTGTTCACCAAGTATGACAAATTTAGCTTGGCATTCTCATCTTCACTATTTTGGCGGAGGTAACCGCATAGGCCTTTGATTGCATGCGCGACAACTCTAGGAGATGTCGATTGAATAGCCCATGGTAGGGCTTTGTCAAAGACTTCTTTTGCAGAAGCCCGAACACCGACTGGAAGATGTGAATCGACAACGCAGCCTGTGGCCCATAGAACTCTGCCCAAATGATCGCCTGAATCATAATCGTTACTGACTTCACGCGTGTAGCTCATGAAGTTGTGGAAACTTCCGTCCGGCCTCTGCATCCACATTAGGAAAGAGAGGAACTTAGAGGCCAGAGCTGCCCAGCTATCATCCATTTTCAGCTCATATTGCCTTTTAGATACAACCAAGGCTCGTGCATTGTCATCTGTTGTGTAGCCAAGCCTTCTGTCTGGAATACTGAACTTTGAGAATTGGAGCATGCCCGTTTCATCAGTAATTGCTAAGAAATGGTCAAAGTTGAGGGTGTCCACATACTGGCGAAGTTTCAACTTCGATGATTCTGAGAAGCCTAACATTTCTACTTCACCGATCAATCCCGCCGGCAGGCGCATAGTCCGAGTAATGGGCGTCATTAGCGCGCGCTACTAATGAAGCTTCTTTCCCAGATCTCTGCCATTGCTTTGATTTTTTCCATGTTGCGAGTGTCTGTAATCGTTCTTCCCAAGAACCTTATTCGGCCGCCAAAAGCCTCGGCTTGCGCGCGTTGTCATGCAACACTAAGGCTATATTGGCGGGGCAAGTGACAATAATCTTGACCTATGCTGACAGGAGATGAGTGCAGATGTTCCGTCGTGTCCCTCGGGATGTCTCTGCACACGAAGGGGTCGAGCTTGTTCCTGGCGAACTGTAGATGTTTAGAAACTCAATCTCACGAGTCTTCGTGAAAATCAGAGGAAAAGAGGCATGAGTGAACCAGCGAAGATCCTCGTGATTGATGACGATGAGAGCGTGAGGGGAAGCCTTGCAGCAGTGCTTGAAGCGCAGGGATACTCTGTGGACACAGCGGCAGATGGAAAAGAGGCAATCGAGATGTCTAGCAGAAACTATTACAATCTCGCCATCATCGATATCCGTCTTCCAGACATGGAAGGCACGAAACTCCTGACAGAGATCAAAGAGAAGCCTCCGGGAATGGTCAAGATAATTTTGACAGGCTATCCATCGATGGAGACCGCAATTGAAGCAGTAAATAAAGGCGCCAACGGATACTTGATAAAACCGATAAATGCAGAGGATCTGCTGAACAAAATCAAGCAACACCTGAAGAAGCAACAAGAAAAATGATAATTCAGCACAGAGAAAGCAAAAGAATTCGTTGAAAAAAGAATCAACAGGTTTGAGAACAACAAATCCTGATGGGCTGAGGCTCTGCGTTTGGCGCGCACTGAAATAATCTTGAAATGAAAGCGCTCCGAAATGCTTCTACCCACACAAAATGCTAGTTAGTACGACTTGAGAGCGCTTCTAGACAAGCACGCAGCCAAAAGGAAAGAATAAAATAGTAACTCGACATAGGCGCGCCAGAGATCCGCAATCAGCTGCCCCGTCACAACAAGCCAAGAGAAGGAATTATGATGACAAAAAGTCATATTCAGATAACATTAATCCAATTAGACAATTATGGGCCGTGGACGATGAGTCTCGGCCCAGACCGCGAACCTGACCTTCAGATCTTGCAGTCGGAGATCTATGCAGAGATTCAGCGCCTATTCTCATTGAAGAAGGGCTTCGTATTCTACGGTAGATTTGACAATATGCTGGCGGTAACCAACGGAATTGATGTCAACACTCACAGGAAGATCCAAGAGAGAATCTGTGGGCTCTTTCCCGTAACGATTAGCTTGGGGATTGGTGCGGGGGTTTATCCGACGGAAGCACAGGAGAAAGCTACTCGTGTGCTTCAAGATCAAGGCGGATCACAACTCGAAGGACGAAGAAAAGTTCTTGCAGTGGAGGGCCAGCTTCCCTCCGCGCTTGACGGGCTTGTTCAGATCGCTCACATAGATGTGAATGACTCAGCGTCAAAGATTACTGACACAATACCTGCCTACAATGCCTTCACGACGATGCTTAGAGTCCATGACATCCTAGCGAAGGAGTTCCTTTCCAGAAAAGCCTTGGTATTCTTTGCTGGAGGAGATAATTTTCTGGTGGTATCTAATGGACTGAAGGAAGCAGAGTATCATAAGGTTCTCAAATGTGTATCTGGGCAGCTCAACTTGTCACTGAAGGCTGGAATAGGTAGAGGAAGATCGGCAGTAGAAGCTCTAAGCCTCGCCAGTCACGCTTTGGATAAGATCCGATCCAGAAAAGGAAATGAATCAATACACGTTCTCTCAGCCCCTCTGGTTGATAATTGGTAATGAAGACACTCATAGAAGCCCCGTTCCTAGTAACTGGAGACCAGATGGATCTTATCAAGAACGGATACATTCTGATAGATGATCAGAGAATTGCCGAGATAGGATCTGGAGAAGCTCCTGAAGCAGACAGAAGGATCCAATTCGAAGAATCCATGATCATGCCCGGACTCATAAACGCCCACACACACATTGGAGATTCGGCATTCAAGGACGTGGGCTTCGGCAAAAATCTCATTGAACTTTTTCAACCACCAAATGGGCTCAAACATCAACTACTGAAGTCCACCGAAAGACAGACCGTTCTTGAAGCTATTGAAAACAGCTTGCTCGATATGCTAAGCTCTGGAACAACTACCTTTGCCGACTTTCGAGAAGGCGCAATTGACGGGACTAGGATACTTCTTGAAGCGCTACGCAACAAGAAGATCAAAGCTTTCATCTTCGGACGAAGCGAGTATGCATTCTCAAAAGAACAGTTGGAGGAGAACAGAGGCGAAATAGAGCAGGAGTCTCTAGACACACTTGAGGGATTGATTGCTGCGACTGACGGCCTAGCACCAAGTAGCCCAAACGATGCTACAGATCAGGCACTGCGACAGATGGCTAAAATGGCCAAAGCACATGCGAAGCTGAGAGCAACTCACGCTGCCGAGAATCCAGATTCTGAAAGGATCTCAAAAGAACGAACCGGTCTCAGCGAAGTGGAGCGGGCTATCGAGCACTTCGAAGCTGAGATACTGGTCCATTTGACTTATGCCTCACCAAAGGACTTGGATTTGGTTGCGGAACATGAAATTGGGGTTGTTTGCTGTCCGCGGGCAAATGCAACGTTGGGTCTTAAGCTTCCCCCGGTCCAAGAGATGATTGACAGAGGTATTGCCGTTGGGCTCGGAACAGATAACGTGATGCTCAATTCACCCAATATGCTTGAAGAGATGGAATTCACAACCAAAGCATACCGAATAGAAAGAATAGCCAGCCGATATTTGAAGCCGAGAGAAGTTCTAATGACTGCAACCATTAACGGAGCAAGAGTGCTCGGTATCGATCACGAAACCGGTTCGATAGAGGAAGGAAAATATGCTGATCTGGTAGTACTTGACTTGACTGCAAGAAATCTCAAACACACAAGAGACCCTTTGACGGCTGTGACCCACAGGGCTCAAAGCGATAATGTAAGCCTAGTTATGCTGAGGGGGGAGATCGCATATCAAAGTCATGTGGCAAGCTGAAAGATTAACCTTCTCCGAAAAGCGCCGAGATCGGCCCTACACAATCCTAAGCGCAGCCATGACCCTGGATGGCAAGATTGCCACCAAGGCAAGAGATTCTAGAATCTCATGTGAAGAAGACCTACTTAGAGTCCACAAGCTCAGAGCCAAAGTAGACGCAATAATGGTGGGAATAGAAACCGTCCTGACAGATGATCCCCATCTGACAGTGAATCGAGTAAAAGGAAAAAGTCCGATAAGGATAGTTCTTGACAGTAATGCACGAACACCGCTGACAGCCAGAGTACTGACCAGGCGCGGAGAAGAACCCACGCTAATAGCTTCAGCCAGAAATGCTCCTAAAGAGAGAGTCGAAGCATTGCGTTCTGCTGGAGCAGAAATCATAATCACAGAGTCCATTGGTAAGGTGGATTTGCAGTCACTGCTGCTTTCACTTTACCAAAAAGGGATCAAAAGAGTAATGGTCGAAGGAGGCGGCAACGTAAACTGGAGCCTACTCCAAAATGGCTTGGTGGATGAGGTTCGTGTTGCCCTCGCTCCAATGATCGTGGGGGGAAGGGATGCTACAACCCTTGTTGAAGGCGAAGGAGTTAACAAGATCGCCGATGGAATAAGACTGGCCCTACAAAGAATCGAACGCTACGGCGAAGATATTGTACTTACATACAAGGTATTGCCTAAGAGGTTACTGGATGAAGCAAGACCGCGAAGGGCATGACCCCAAGATTGATGAGATACTGAACAGGGCACTCGACGGAATGCCCCCCACAAAAGATGAATCCTACGCTCTCATCAATGCCGATCTCAATGACCTTCAAGATGTAGTGCAAGTAGCATCGACGATTAGAGATAGGGAGAAAGGTCTTCGCATAAGTTACTCGAAAAAAGTCTTCATCCCTTTGACAAACATGTGCAGGAACAGGTGCAGATACTGCGGCTTCAGAAGAGATCCTGAACACCCTGAGGCCCGAATAATGTCTCCTGAAGAAATCTTGAACCTCGCAAGAAAAGGTGATGAATCCGGATGCAAAGAAGCCCTTTTCGTCCTTGGTGAGGCCCCCGAATGTGAACATCCCAAAGCAAGAGATCACTTACAGCAGCTAGGTTACTCGACAATAATCGAGTATCTCCGAGACATGTGTGAAATGGTTACTTCCCAAACCCGCCTGCTTCCCCACAGCAATCCCGGAGTTCTATCCAATGAAGATATGGCGATTCTAAGAGATGTCAATGCAAGCATGGGGTTAATGTTGGAGAGCTCAAGCAAAAGACTATGTAACAAAGGCGGAGCACATGAACACAGTCCGGGAAAGAATCCGGAAGTCCGTTTGAAATCAATAGAGATGGCTGGACAACTGAAGATCCCATTTACGACAGGGATCTTAATAGGCGTAGGCGAGACACTTGAAGAGCGTATAGACTCATTATTCGATCTGAAACTGTTGCACGATAAGTATCGTCACATACAGGAGATCATAATCCAGAATTTCAAAGCCCAACCTCAGACACCTATGGAACAGGCCCCACAGCCAACGATGATCGATATGGTCAAGACTGTAGCTACAGCCAGACTGATCTTCCAGGGAAAAACCAACATACAAAGCCCGCCAAACCTACTTCCAGGACCCTATCGAGATCTCCTTTGCGCAGGGATAAACGACTGGGGAGGAGTCTCAAATCTCACAAAGGATCTCGTTAACCCAGAAGCACCTTGGCCTGAAATCGACACCCTTAGAAAGGTCACAAATGAAGCAGGATTTGAATTAATTCTCAGGTTGCCAGTCTATCCGGAATATATAGTGAGAATGGATGGCTACCTACCCAGCAGCTTAGAAGAGAAGATACGATCACAAGTTGATAGCGAAGGATTTGTCAGAGGGCCAGCAGCTTGATCAAGAGACAACGCTGTAACCACGCTCCGTTAGGAGATCTCTTCAACAGAATCTCACGTTCCATTGACCCGGCAGTCTCTCGCATACTTGAACGAGCACTTGAGGGCAAGCCACCTTCCCGGGATGATGCAATCGGGCTTTTTGGGTGCAAAGGCCAAGAGTTGAATGCTTTGATCATGGTTGCTGACGAGCTGAGACGGAGAACGGTAGGCAACACTGTGACATACGTGGTCAATCGCAACATAAACTTCACAAACGTCTGTGTCGCAAAATGTGGCTTCTGTGCGTTCAGCAGAGCGCCCGATGCGCCTGACAGATACCTTCTCTCTGTGGAAGAGATAGCAAGAAGGGCTGAAGAGGCTTGGAGAATGGGGGCCACTGAAGTCTGCATCCAGGGGGGTTTGCATCCAAGAATCGACGCCTCTTTCTACGCAGAAATCTGCAAGACCATCAAGATGAGGGCTCCGTCAATCCACATACACGCTTTCTCACCCATGGAAATCGTCCATGGAGCAGAAGGAGCTGGGCTGAGCATAACTGAGAACATCAGGATGCTCAAGGAGGCAGGTTTGGACAGTATGCCTGGTACAGCAGCCGAAATTCTAGACGATCAAATCAGGCGAATTATCTGCCCGGGGAAAATGACTACGAAAAAGTGGGTCGAGGTAATCAAGACTGCACACAAATTGGGAATACGCACGACTTCGACAATAATGTACGGTCATGTAGACAAGCCAGAACACTGGGTCAGTCACCTGGCATTATTAAGAGAGATTCAAATTGAGACTTCAGGCTTCACTGAATTTGTTCCCCTAAGCTTCACATATCCAAACACGTCGATCTACAGAAATGGAATGGCTCGACCGGGCGCAACTGGCGCTGAAGATGTGAAGATGTACGCAGTGTCAAGACTGATCTTGAATGATGCTATCAGAAATATCCAGGTTTCATGGGTCAAACTGGGACTCAAGCTGGCCCAGTTATGTCTTAACGCTGGTGCCAACGATTTTGGGGGCACGTTGATGGATGAGAGCATCTCTAGAGCCGCCGGTGCTTCCGCCGGCCAATCTATGAGTGCAGAGGAATTCAACCGACTGATAAGTGACTTGGGGAGAAACCCCGCTCAGCGAAGCACTACCTACCAAATACTTGGATCATTCAAGAAATGATCCCGATCAGGCACAATATGTGCAAGCAGGTTTCTGCGCTAATGTAGTCTAGGCCTATCCGGTCTTGCGGCCACGCACTTTATAAAGGGCGCTTTCCTCTGTAGGCGCAGAAGGTTATTCAGTGGAACAGTTCTTCATTAGAAAGATACCGCTGAAGACCAAACAAGCTCTAACGCAGCATATTCCGCATCGAACCTAGTGTGAAGCTGAATTACCGATCCTGTAGTAGGTCGAATTTTTCGGATTTACACGATAGCCGTGCGGCTATTGTTGTCGAGCAAAAGGAGACATAACAAATGAATAGTTTCGAAGATATGGGCCTTAGTCCAGAGATTGTCGGCGCACTATATGATCTAGGATTCAAGAAACCCTTCCCGATTCAGGAAAGAGTAATTCCGATTTTGTGGAGCGGAAGTGATGTAATTGGTCAGGCTCACACAGGTAGTGGTAAGACTGCAGCGTTTGGTCTGCCAATTCTGGAAATAATCGACGAGAAGAATCCAGTCGTTCAAGCACTCATAGTTGTGCCAACGCGAGAACTCGCGGTCCAAGTTGCGCGGGAAATTAACTCCTACGCAAAGAACACATACAAACGCGCCCTCGCATTGTATGGAGGCGAATCAATATACGTTCAGCTGGATGCTATGAGAGAGCGTCCGCAAATCATAGTTGGTACACCAGGAAGACTTCTGGATCACATCGACCGCAAATCACTCAAACTGGAAGAAGTCTTGTGTGTTATTCTGGATGAAGCTGACAGAATGCTTGACATGGGTTTCATAGAAGACGTGGAGCAGATCCTAAGAGCTACCAGTGGGGTACATCAAACAGCACTGTTCTCAGCTACTATTCCACAAGATCTTCTGAAGCTCGCCCGGAAGTATATGAAGAATCCTCGTGAGATCCTACTAGAATCTGACGATCTAAACGTCAAAGAGATTGAGCAGCATTTTCTCGTTACAGATCCAAAGAAAAGGATTGACTCGCTTATCCGACTCCTCCACAGTGAGAAGGTAGGTCGAGCTATAGTATTCTGCCGAACCAAAAGGGACACATTCTGGCTGAACCGCATGTTGCATGAGCGGGGAGTATCCTCAGTAGCCATAAATGGCAATCTGTCACAGGGACAGCGTGATAGAGCGATGGAGGCCTTCGTAAAAGGCCGCAGCCGAATAATGGTCGCAACAGACTTGGCCAGCAGAGGCTTGGACATCGACGGAGTAACTCACATAATCAATTTCGACGTCCCAGACGATCCCTACGCATACTTCCACAGAATTGGAAGAACAGGAAGAGCAGGAAAGAAAGGAATTGCTATAACGATGGTTACGCCACCCCAACGAGCCAACTTTGAAAGAATACAGGAAGTCGGCGGTAACGTTATCAAGAAAGCCCAGATTCAGAGAGAAGTGCCACAGCATTCTGTGGCCACTTGCATTTCTAACTGACAAAACTGGGCATTAAGCTGTCAGTGCGCGACTTCGAAAAAAGACGATCTGCAAGTCTCGGGCACGCTGCAGTTTCGAGTTGCGCGCTAGATAATGCATCCTGCTGATGTTCAGCTCTTGGCAGCCAGAAAAAATCTCGTGATCTGCTGAAGACTCTTTCGTATCGCGCTGGTTGCCTTATTCGTATTTGCACTATGGTGGCTCTATATCCTTGAACTTGACGGTTCCCTGCTTGCTGAATCTTACAGTGAATCTTCGAGGAGTATCGCTCTCGGGTAAACGATAGGTCCCATCTGCTTCCCACAAGTCTCCCAGTTGTCTAATCTTCCGAAATTCAACTGCGTATCGCTGAGGACAAACCTGTTGGGTCATCTTGAGCACTTTCGCTTTCACTTCCTCTTCGGTTATGCCGGGTCTTTTGTAGCGGGGAATAGTCCCAATCCTCGGTTAGAAATCGGAAATCTTTGACTTAAAGCCTTCTACTAAAGCGTGTGCGCTGAGAATGTGTAAACAGGATCTCATCTGTTCTCGACAACCGCGAGTCTGCCTTTTCTGCCTACGCTCACCTGAAGCTCGCCTCTAAATCTCTTCACTCTTCCATTCTCAATTTGGACAGTGTCGCCGACAGAGACCGTGCTTATCTGGGCATTCCAAAGAGGCAACTTGACAGAACCTGTGTTATCGGAGATTGTGGCGGTTGAAACCCCGAGAGGGTTTCCCATCCTTGAGAAGACTGTTCGTGTATTTGATTTCTCAACAACCTTCGCTCGAAGATTGACCCATTTTACTCCCAGACTTAGGTCCTTGATCTTCACGTCGACCGGTTCTCTCTTCTCGGTTCTCCGCGCTGAGGGTGATTTGTCTGATGGGAGACTTGCAAAGTCGATAGCGGGTAGATACCTCAAAGTGGTCTCACTTAGGCGGATTTGCGCGATCACACTCTCGTCTCGTGTTAGGAGGAAGACTCCGTCCTCCGCTGTCTTCTGGCGGCACAGGATGGATATGCCCTTGTATAATGATAATGACTTCTTCTGTGTCCACGCTTCAACAAAACAACTCATGAATTTTTGTGTGTCAAGGCCATACTTGTTGGAGATCCTGACCAAATATTGTAGACGGGTAATTTCGGCCATGGATTGTCTTTGGCCTCGAGGTCTCCCTCGACCGTAGTGCGGCACATCGCTTACGTATTTCAACAAGATCAGTTTCTAATCGTTAGGCTCACTCTTTAAGCTTTCATGACTGATGCCTATTCTTCCAGGCTCTGGCTTCGCAAGGGTTATATCCTATGGGTTCTACTAATTCAAACGGTATACGTTGATCTTACTTCGGTAGTATCATCTGTATAACTAACGGAAAGAAGGAGTGAGTAAGTTTGGGTTTCGAGAGACGCGGGTTCGGTCCAAGGACTATGCACAAGATAACGTGTTCCGATTGTGGAAAAGAAGCAGAGGTCCCATTCGAACCTAAAGAAGGACGACCAGTATACTGTAGAGACTGTCTTCAAAAGCATAGACGGTTCTAGTCACGGGCTCACCGTCTGGATGGAGACTAATCCCTCATTTTATCAACAATTTTTTTAGTTACGTAATGGCCAGCGCGCGCTGTTTATCGATTATCATGAATCTGGCGAGGCCTGGGTACGTTTTAGCAACGCCTTTTATTCAATAACTGTTACTAAACCCGAATTCCGCTGCATCGAGAGGATGTGAGATGAAAATCAAGAATACCAGTAGATATCCTCAGGCAGATGTTGAAGAACTAGTGCGTTTTGCATCCAGAGGCGTGGACTGCACGGGCATCGAGGTTCACGTGAAGAATTCAAAATGGGTCTTTGCCGGCAGAGCCTGGCACAATATTGGGCGCAATAATGTGGTTAGTGTTGGGGATGACATCAACGATCTGGTTGTGATAAGGGTTGGATCGCCTGACAATTTTCCGATTGAGTTCTCATATCCAGGATTGAAGACTGCTCCAAGATATGAGATAAGGAGTTGGAGGGAAGCAATGATCACCCTGACAGCCCATGAACTGTATCACATTAAGCAGAAGAGGACTGCCATGAGAGCCAGTGAGGTTAGGGCTGAGAGGTGGGCCTTCAAGAGGTTGCTAGAGTTTAGAGAAGCACGTCCTTATCGTTGAAGATAGTGGTGTGCAGTATTGAGAGATTTCGTATACTGCGGCTGCGACGGGGCTCGCCGCGACTGCGGCACCAGCGTACTTCAGATACTCACGGCGAGCAATCTTGTTCTCATTCAATTAGGCTATCCGAGATTCAAGTATTGTCATTGTCCCCTACATATACTTGCGTTGGGTCATGCTGCTAGGTGCTCACTGATCTGTATGTTCTTTTGAAGTCCTCTATCATCTCGTCAATGCTGTACTGAGTTTTCCATCCCCATTCTTTCTTGGCAGCGCTCTCATCTATCGTGCCGAATCCTTTGCCAATTATCTTCACAATTTCTGGGTCGGGTTTGAATGTGATCTGCGCTGATGGAAAGTGCTTCTTCACTATGTCCACGAATTCCTTGGCTGTGTATGAGAGTCCTGAAAGGTTGTAGACTCGGGTCTTGATATTCTCTTTCGGTTCATCGTGGAGCATTATTAATGCGTTGGCTGCATCCTTGAAGTAGATGCAGGGGTTTCGACAATCCTCTTCGACCCAGACCTCAAACGGCTTGTTCATGATCGAATGATCAATCATCCAGGGCAGATATTGGGACATGTGTTTGGTCCTGGCTCCGGGGCCGACGACTGCCGGATATCTTACTGCTCTGAAGTCCAGCCCAAACCTCTTTGCATAGTAACGGCCCAGATGTTCGCCGAAGAGCTTGGTCAGCCCATACATGCTTTCAGGCTTCAGTATGGTAGATTCGTTGATAGGCAGGGTGTATCCTGCGTAGACCGCGTTGCTACTTGTGAATATGACCTTCTCTACATCAAAGAGTCTTGCAGCTTCAAGAACATGCATCATACCATTGACATTGACCCTGTACGATGCCCATGGGTTGGCATCCGATGGTAGGCTGAGCATCGCTCCAAGATGGAAGATACTCTTTACCTTGTGGTCTTTTACTGCATTGAATACCTCAGACCAGTTCGATAGGTCGCCGCGGACGACCTCTACTTTATCTTTGATAGGTTCTACTGCACTGTAGTTTGGCACCACATCGAAGAGTGTGACTTCTTCTCCTCTATCAACAAGTCTTCTGGCAAGTTCGCATCCGACGAACCCTGTTCCGCCTGTGATTAACCGTGTCATGTGAACACCAACTTCATCGTTCCTTTCACGCTCGCCTTTAACCTATCGTATGAACTGACGATCGCCACATTACGTTGAAAATA
>Ga0315282_10005753_pt1 | contig 21012 bp, 12 predicted proteins | sample YL17G07_20_MG_FD_203693 | JGI IMG/M metagenome (GOLD analysis project Ga0315282, IMG submission 203693) | Sediment microbial communities from Yellowstone Lake, YNP, Wyoming, USA - YL17G07_20 | ecosystem: Environmental > Aquatic > Freshwater > Lake > Sediment | place: USA: Wyoming | collected... | reverse complement strand
CTCAGGTCGTACCCACAGAAACCATACTTATCTGGTGGGCCACCATGAATTCGGGTCTGATTGACATTGATAAACACATTGTCCAGACGGAACCAAACTCGATCACATTTCTTGGAGAGGCGATTGTAGTTGTCCTGCATCACTCTGACAGGTGTGTTATCATCATAAAAACCGCAGAACTCACCTCGCGGATTGCCGCAGCGTCGCTTCAACTCAAAGTGCTTCGTTTCGTCCTTCAACGGGAACCCGCTCACCAATTTGCCATACTCCCTTTCTTTCTTGGCAATGCTATAATCATACCGTGGCTGTGGAATGAGATTGCCATCTTTGTCGGCAAGCTTTGGCAGCAAATCTCTGATATCACCTCTGGTGTCATTGAATCGTGCTTCCTTTGCACTACGCATCAAACCACGGAGTTTCTTGGTTATAACGTCTAACGGCAAGTTCCAATTGATTTGCAGATCGGAATGCTTGAGATGCGTCAGGTCTTTCACAACGACATTGTTCTTGTTCCCATCCTTCTTGAATCGATAGCTCCAGATCGTAAATGCAATCGGGAAGCGGCCCTGGATTTTAAAGAACTCGTTTCCCAAGAAGATGAAGCCCATCTCGTACTTGAAATACAGGTCGAACAGCTTTCTAAAACGCACATACGTCGGGCGGGGTCCCACGCACCAACCTGAAATGAATCGACTGCTTCCCTCCATGAATCGACTGTCGGATCTGTGCTCATCCATAAGGGAAAATCCTTCGTGTGTGTCGAGCCGATCACGAAGAGTGTATCACCAACAGCAACGACGGCAGGTGCACACAACTCGTCATACACTTTGTGAAAGGGCTTGAGGAATCGTCGAGGGACGAACTTCCAGCGCACAAGGTCGGGGCTCCACCAGTAGCCGTATTGATTGGTGGAGAACAGATGGTAGCTCCCTTTGAAGAGAGTAATGACCGGATCGGCTGTGGTTCTGTGTTTCCCCTGCTCGACGAAATTTGGAATAGCGTTGTAGGCATAATCAAGATTCAGCGGATTGCAATAGGACTTGATGTCGGATGACTGGCTGTGCAGGGCGCTCGTCGTCAGGAGAGCGATGAGAAGTGTGTGGAGGTGAGGTGACCGTAGCCACGGACGGATCTGATTTTTTCTCCTAGTGAAACTTCTCCAGCCAATTCGTTCGTAGTAACGAAACCTGCGGTTCATCCAAGTCTCGATGCCCCCCCACCAGAGCGACGGCGAGAGATTCAGGCGTCTGTGCACGTACATCGATCCTTTGAAAGCGGCTTGAAGCCTCTTGTTCATTCGAAATGAATCTACAGAGAAGCGATAACGAGGTCAAGCTATTTCTCTGTGCTGCATTACTTTAATTCTTCGTCCGTGGGTCTCTGCTCTCTCTGTGCTTCTGCGCTGGATCTTTTCGACCGGGTTACTAAGGGAATATCTCGCGTACATCCTTCGTCTCGCGTACCCACTGCCAAAGGGGGTAGAGAGCGGGAACTGCAATCATCGAGCCACCGAAGCCGATGAAGCGCCTCGTCACCAGGTTTGTCGGGGGAATCTCCACCTTCTTCAGACGGTTGTAGTACAACTTGACATCATGATTCTTCGCCGCCGAGGCAAGAAAGGTGTTGAGTAATTGTTGGACTTTTTCGGCTCGGAGATCGTTGTGGATCAGAGTCTTCAGCGAATCGTACGACATGATGCTGTCGCCGGGAGCCTGCTTCTTGCCGAGAACAGTGAACACGCTGTAGCCGGTTGGAACTTTCACAGGAGCAATAAGTTTCCCAGTGTCCGAATCGAGCGCGCGGAAGCCAATCTCGGGGTAGTCAGCAGCAACAAAGAAACCAGACTCACCATTGTGCACCGCCCATTCCTTCCGCTTCGAGAAGTTGCGTGCGACGTCCTTCATATCCCCGCCGGCGATGATCTTCTCCATCAACGAGAGCGCTTCCTTCAGACTATCCGACAGAACCTCCCGCACGTTGACTTCGTAGTCCCGTCCGATGAGGTCGGCATGCCCGATGAGATAGTTCAGCACTTCCTCATTACTTACCGTAACATCTTTCACGATCTTCTCCATAAGTGCCTGTGCAAGCCAGTAGGTGGACCATGTTCCGACACCATGCTGCACTGCTTCGGTTTGGTCCAGACCCCTGCGGTAGGCCTCGCGAGCCATTAACTCGCGGGCGACCACCTCCCTGACGCTTGCGTTGAGACGCCGGCGAAAATCATTTTTATTCACGATGGGAAGGAGGAAGTCGAAGCTTCTGTAACTTTCCAGGACATCTGCGACCGACATACCGCCTCCTTCCATCTCCACCATCACGTCGTTGAGATGAGGCTCGAGGCGAGCTTCGGCCGTGTCGACGACCATGTCGAGCCGATAACCTGCTTCGTTCCGATATGCGAGGGAGTCAGTGCTCAGGATGCCATAGATTGTCCGTGCAAACAGATCAAACGTTGCGGGCTTTGCCTGGGCGCGGTGCGGTGCGAGGACATTCGCAGAATAGCGATTGGCAAGCTCTAGCTCATTCCGAATGCGAACCTTTTGCGTGACTGCGCGAGTTCTTTCAGGGATTGATCGCTTCGCATACTCGGGGTTTGTTTGTTTCCCAAGGAGGTAGAGCACTACCCAACCGAGTCGTGGCACAGCAAGCGGCTCTGAGGCGGGAACCCTTTCGGTGAGTCCGTACACAGCATCTTCTTGATTCCGCTCAAGCAGCCCGAAGCTGACTGTAACGGTATCGATGGTAATGGGTGATGTCCCGGGGGGATGCGTAATGATGCTGTCTACTCTTCCATCGAAACGCAGCGCGCTTGAGATGGCTCTTGCATCAGCTCGTATTCGCGCGCCGATCATGAGCACTTTAATTTGCCACGCAAAACGCTTGAGGCCTTCACGAACCTCCCGCTGGCTTACCTTTGCCTTCGGCCTCACCTCCTGCCTGTACAGCTCATCACGCACTATGAGCCCTTCGAGGTTCTTCACGCGCATGCGCATGATGCTGTCCCTAGCCAACCCATGCGCGACGGCTTCCATCGCAAGAATCTGCTCCGCAACGAGACTCTGCAGGGCTTTGACCATGGCACTATCCCGCCCACCTGCTCTGTCCTTCCCAGGCCATGGCATCAGCTCGACCCGCTCGATCAGGTCCTTTGCGGTAATAACCTTTGGGCCTACCTCTGCAAGTACATCCGTAGGGATTTCTGCGTGCTCTTGAGCAAAGGACACAGAGTTGAGACGGAAGCAAGCACAGAGGATCGATGCAATGAAAACGACTCGAACCATGTTCACAATGGTCTTAGAGTCAGCTGGAACAAACTTATTATAATGAGAAATTACCTGACTAGAAACACGCACGGATCTTTCTGGGTGTGTCGCACAAGATGCCAGAGGCGTATTCCAGATTGTGAAGTTGGAGCCAGGGATAATTCCTCTGTGAGTTATTCTTTTATACCACCTGCCATGATACCACTGATGTAGTACTTCTGCACAGCGGCAAAAAGAATGAGTACCGGAGCAATGGTAATCACGGATCCGGTCATCATCAACTCAGTATCTTGCACGTGCTCGAGTGAGAGGTTAGCAAGAGCAACAGGGAGCGTGTACATGGAATCATCGGTCATCACAATCAATGGCCACAGGAAGTCGTTCCATGTCCCCATAAACGTAAAGATCGCAAGCGTAATGAGAATCGGCTTACACAGAGGAAGGATAAGTGACCAATAAATACGAAAGTCGCTCGCACCGTCCATACGTGCGGCCTCCATATAGCTATCCGGGATCGAGAGTGCAAACTGGCGTATTAAGAAAATGCCGAAGATGCTTGCCATTCCAGGTATGATGACGCCGAAATACGTATTGATGAAGCCCATCTTGTTGAGCATCAAGAATAGCGGCAACATGGTCACTTGCGCCGGAATGACCATCGACGAGATGAGCAACTTGAATATCGATTCACGACCCCGGAACCGGTACTTCGCGAATGCATACCCAGCCATTGAGTCAACCACGAGAGAAATCACTGTTATGCTGATGGCAAGGAAGGCGCTGTTGAAGAGGTAACGTGCAAGATTCATTCTGGTGAACAGAGTAACGTAATGGTCGAGCGTAAACTGTTTTGGGAAAAACGGCGGCGGAAACGTGCTCGATTGACCGGTCGGCATAAACGACGCAGACACCATCCACCCAAGTGGTGCCAGCGCCATGCCTGCAATCACAATCATTATCGCGTAGAGGAGCAGCTTTCGGACACTCTTCGTCACGTTCCTACCCATCTTTGTGTGCGCGATTGTGCGACGCCGCCGACAAGAATAATTGCAAATAATACGAAAGCAATTGCCGCTGAATACCCCATGTTCCACCAGCGGAAGCCCCGCTGGTACATCAATAACACGATGCTAAGCGTGCTGTTCAACGGGCCACCTTGCGTCATCACATACGGCTCAGCAAAGAGTTGGAAGTAGCCGATCATGGTAATAATGGTGATGAAAAGCGTGGTCGGGGCAAGCATGGGCACCGTGATGGACCAAAATGGCTGCAGCTTTCTAGCTCCGTCGATTGATGCTGCCTCGTACAGTTCTTCAGGAATGTTTTGTAATCCAGCGATGAAGATGATCATGTTGTACCCAAAATTCTTCCACACGGCCATAAGGATGATCGCGGGCATCGCCCAATTCGGATCACCGAGCCAATCGACTGGACCGATTCCTATAAGCGAAAGTGTGTAATTCAAGATTCCGTACCGGGGATGGTACACAAATCTCCAGACCACGGCAACGGCAACGAGCGTCGTAACAACTGGGGCAAAATAGGCAGTGCGAAACAATCCTTTGAAGCGAACAAGCTTCGATTGAAGCATCAATGCAGCCGCAAGTGACAAGGCAATAGAGAGTGGTCCACCTACAAGAAGGAAGTAGAACGTATTCTTTAATGCCTTCCAAAAGAGCGGGTCCTGAAATAGTTCAACATAATTCTTGAACCATATAATGCGGGCATTTGCAAAGTTGGCGAGCGAGTAAATGTCAAAATCAGTAAAGCTCAGCATCAATGCTAGTATCACGGGAATGAAGAAAAACACGCCAATTGCCAATAGCGCAGGAGCCAGGAAGAACCATGCAACACGAACCTTGGACTTATTGACCACTCAGCATCCACCTCCGTTTCTCCAAGATTAGATCGACATCGCGGTCGAGCGCAGCCATGGCCTGCGTGACGGTCATCCTATCCATTGCAATAAGCTCACTATACTCCCGCAGCTTTTGTGCGATTTGTTCCCATTCCGGGACTTTGGGTGTCGCGCGGACGTGTTTAAGCTGTTCAAAAAAAGGGACCGCGTATTTGTTACTTGCGAGAGAGGAGTCCTTCCACGCTTCCATTCTCGCAGGCAAATCGCCGGTGAGGCGGTACAATTCAAGTTGTTGTGGCGGCTCGGAAAGAAACTCGATTACCTTCCACACCTCGGGTTTGTGTTTCGATGGTTTGAATATCACAAGGCTCGAGCCTCCCGCGAGCGAGACGCCAATACTGCTATCCGGTCCGGGGAGAGGTGTGGTCATCCATGCATCCTGCAGCGAGTCGGGCAACCTACGGCTGAACTCTCCGATGTTCCAGGGACCTGTGATATACATTGCATACAATCCTTCTGCAAATGACTGGTATACATTCACGATTTGCGTCGTTTTCACAGGGGCCCAGCCATTTTTGAAGAAATCATGAAATGCTCTCATAGCCTCCACAAATTCCTTCCCACTGAAGTCACTACGCGTATTGTGATCTTTCAGCAAAGGAGAATTCATCTGCAATCCAAGAATCAGAGGCGGGGCAAATTCATTGTTGGTAGGAAAAAAAATGGCGTAGTTTTCTGGATCACGCCTCTTGAGTTTCGCTGACAAGTCGAACCATTCACTCCACGACCGTGGAGGTTTAGTGTATCCGACTTTCGCGAAGAGATCAGTCCGATAAAACAGCACACGGGTATCAACATACCATGGAACACCGAACAGCATAGAGTCGATCATATTTGTGTCCCAGATACCCGGAAAGTAGCTTGAGCCATGAACATTGGTCGACCGAGCGACCCAAACCCGGAGGTCTTCAATTGCGCCGAGGAGACTGAATTCGGGGATCCAGGTATTCCCCAGCTGACACATGTCCGGCAGCGATTGACCCGCGAAAGCCGTAAGCAGCTTTTCATGGGCGGCGTTCCACGGGATCATTTGGACACGCACTTTGATGCCAGGATTGCCACGCTCAAATTCAGGCATTAATTTCGCGACACGCTCCCCTTCTTGACCAAACGCCCAGAATACCACTTCCGTCCTTGTATCGCGTTTCGATCCACAACCAGCGCAGAATAGCACGCAGCCAAGGCCCGCCAATGTGACGAAAAGAGATATTGCTTTAGTTAGAGCCATGCCCTTTGTGATGTTCCATAGACCACCTAAACTGTTTTCTTCATTATCATCACTCCATCAATGATGATGCTCTCTTCGAGAGGAAATGATTCACTCCGTAAGTTCAAAACTCCCCTCTAGGCAATCTACCGAATTTCCTCCGATAAACACCTTGAACTTTCCCGGCTCTACGACATACTTCATATCGCTGTTGTGAAATCCGAGTCGATCCGTATCGACCGTGAATTCAACTGTTTTGCTTTCTTCCGGATTCAATGTTATCCTTCGAAACCCGTTGAGTTCCTTTACGGGACGGGTATTGCTCGCAACATCATCATGAACATACAGCTGAACAACATCGTCGCCTGCTTGGGCTCCAGTGTTCTTGACTTCAATCGAAACTGTTACACTCTCATGCTTTCTGACTTTGAGAGACATCACACGCAAGTTGCTATAGCTAAAGGAGGTGTAGCTCATTCCGTAGCCGAATGGAAACAAAGGAGTATTAGGAAGATCAAGAAACTTGGAGGTATACTTCTCCTTTTCGACAAAGGGACGTCCCGTATTCTTGTGATTGTAATAAATCGGTATTTGACCGACAGTTCTCGGGAATGAAACGGGGAGTTTACCGCTGGGATTTAGGTCGCCAAATAGCACACTTGCGACAGCATTACCAGTCTCCACTCCAAGGAACCAGGACTCGATAATTGCAGGTATGTTGGCGGCTTCCCAAGCGATCGTGAGTGGGCGCCCATTCATTAGAACAAGAACTAGAGGGTGGCCTGCGGCATACACTCGTTTCACCAATTCCTCCTGCACTCCTGGCAGACCGATGTCCGATCTGCTCGACGCTTCACCACTCATATCTCTTGTTTCCCCGACAACGAGAACAATTGCATCAGCTCCTTGTGCTGCGCGCACTGCCTCACCGAATCCTGTTGTATCCGAGAATCTACTCTCGCACCCTCTGGCATACAGAATTTGGGTATTGGCTGAAACCTTTGCCTTGATACCTTCCAATACGGTCACCACGTCCTCCGGCCTCCCGAAGAATCCCGCCCAGGGACCAAGTGGATCGACTTTACTGTTCGCCAGTGAGCCGATGACTGCAAGCGTTCTAATGTCCTTCTTTAGAGGCAGCAATGCATTCGCATTTTTTAGCAGCACAATTGACTCGCCTGCGATTTTTCTGGCTGCCCCGCGACTTTGAGCAGTGACAACGACTTCGTTTTCGAGCTCTGGATGACAGTTGCGATATGGATTTTCAAACAATCCGAGCGCAAACTTTACCCGAAGCACCCGGCGAACAGCTTCGTTGAGAGCGCCCATCGAGAGCGCCCCCGACTCCACCATTTCTGGAAGATGCTTGATGTAGAGCTGGGTTGCCATGTCCATATCGACGCCGGCTGTGATCGCTTTGAGGGCTGCTTCACCTGGTGTTCCTGCAATTCCATGCTCCTGAAGCTCTTCAACCGCCTCCCAATCACTTACGACGAAACCCTTAAAGCCCCATTCACTGCGCAAAATTGTCGTGAGCAATTTGTGGTTTGCAGTGCTGGGAACTCCGGCGATTTCATTGAACGCACTCATCAATGTGCCGACTCCTGCATCGACGGCAGCCCTGAACGGAGGAAGATAAATATCACGAAGCGTCTGCTCAGAGATGTCGACGGTATTGTAATCTCTACCAGCCTCGGCTGCACCGTACGCTGCGAAGTGTTTTGCACATGCAACCAAACTCGTTGAATCATGAAAGCCTGAGCCCTGAAACCCGCGAACACGTGCCGCTGCCATCATTGAACCGAGATATGGATCCTCTCCGGATCCCTCAGCAATTCTTCCCCAGCGCGGATCTCGGGCGATATCTACCATGGGCGCGAAAGTCCAATTGATCCCAAAGGCAGATGCTTCGCGAGCAGCGATACGCGCCGACATTTCAGCTGCTTCCGGATCCCAGCTGCTTGCCTCCGCAAGTGGAATCGGAAACGTGGTTCTCAGACCGTGAATCACATCCAGCGCGAAAATAAGAGGAATATGTAAACGGCTTTCGTTGACTGCGATGCGCTGGAATTCTCTCGTAAGTTCTGAACCTGTCACGTTGAGAAACGAGCCGACAAGCCCGCGCTTCATGAGATTCCTCTGCTCATCGGTAAGGATAACCCGCCGCGCGTTCTCGTCCCATTGGCCAGCCAGCTGGTTAAGCTGCCCCACTTTTTCTTCAACCGTCATCAATGCCAAGAGTGAGTCAACTTTTCTCTCAATGACCGGATCAATTGATGTTACTCCCCGTTGAGAACAACAGATTTCCCAGCTCGGGGAGACAAGAACAAAGATAAGAAATAAGTTACCTCGGCTCATAGTTTTCTCAATTTGAAATCAGCCTAGAGCACCTGTCACCGTATCCTGCATACTGGCCGGGATTATCGACTTCCTGTGAGCGTTCATCGTGATTCGTCTCCGGTGCCGTAAAGAAATTCCACCTCCGCCGGGAGTGCCTTGATTCTGACCTCCCTGCTGGCATTCGGGGACACCTTTTTCCCGTTGACCGTGACGGTCTTGGTCTTCGCTTCCAGCGGAGAGGTCAGGAGTATACCTCCGGGCGGTACGTGGACTGCACCCGAGAGGTCCACAGAGACCCGGTGGTTAGTCTTCCTCATCGTGTAGTTCAGCAGTCCGTAGTACGTTGGGAGGTTCTGCACCTCGATGCCAGTGGGGTCGTTCACCCATGCATCCGGAATCCCGGCAGCCACTACCAGGGATTGGTCTTTTTCCCGCTCGTATACAAACATACTCCGCACGGATCGGATGAAATCCGAACCGACCCACGTGTGGGGCATGTCGCCGATGTACTTCGGTGTGCTTGGATCGCGCCACACAACTTCCGCCCATTCGTTCCAAGCCGCGGGGCGACGATCGTTCATAAAGAAATTCAGGGCCTCCTCGGCCCGCTTCTTCTGGCCCAAGAGAACGAACGTACCGATGACACGGGTCTCGTACGGTGTGTAGTTCACGATGGTGCTGTCCTTCTCTCGTTTGACGAAGTATTTGTAGTACCTATCGAACGTATAATGAAGTTGCGGCTCCGGAATGTTGCCGAGTTCTCCCCCCGGAGAGACCCCGATCGTGGTCGACGTGGCATCAAAGTCCCCGAGCTCCACACATCCAGGGATGTAATTGATATGCTTGTTCTTCATCACGAGCCGCATCGATGTATATAGGTCCTTGCGAAAATCATCTCGTTCCATCGCGAAATCCTTCGCCACTTTTTTTTCACCCAGAATGCCGGCGATTCTGGTTGCGTCTTTCAAGCCGCGGAGGATAAAAAAGTCATCCCAGTACGAATGCCGCGGGACATCCGAGTATCCTTCGTGGCTGATGGATTCTGGGACGAGACCGTAACAAGCGCGCTGTTCTGGCGTGCCGTTCCTGTACGTGTCCGTCTTCCGTTCAGCTCTCAGTGCTTGGATGTAGCGCACGGTTCTCACAATATTATCGAATTTTCCTCGCAGCCACAAAGTGTCCTTGGTAAACTGAAAGTACTGCAAGACTGCATAGATGAACTCGCCGTTGCTGTCGTGCTCCGGTAAGGGATCAGGTCCCCGTTCGTCAATCACACACGGGATTTTACCACTCGGAAATTGCCCTTTCGCGTACCAATCGATGAATTCACGGACTTCCTCGGGATGCCCCATGCGCAGCAAAGCTGAACAGGTCAGGGAACCGTCACGAATCCACGAACGCTCGTAAGTGCGCGATCCGGGTTGAATTCCTGGTCCATCACGGTTGATGAAGATGTACGCGAGATTGGATTTGATCGTGTTGACAACAGCCTGTGCAGAGGGGGGGAGTATGAATTGGACTCCGTTGAGTTTCCTTCGCCACTGATCGGCGGTTTGGACCCGCATCAGGTCATAGTACACCCGATCACCGCCCCCGCCCATGTTGGGAACCGGACTTTTCCTCCAGCCGTGAAATGGAACAGCGATAACGATTTCCCCTATCTGTTCGGGTTGTAGCAAAAGGTCATACTCGAGCGCCGCCGACGCGTAGCCGAAATGGTCGCGAACCGCCTGTGCAGGTGGCACAGTTCCACGGGCGAGGTAATCGGTTATGTGTCCCTGGTCGAACTCGGCGGCGCCAAACGCCGTGGGCGGAGTCATAGGAATCACCTTGATGTCGTTTACCTCGATCATTCCACGATCGTTAAAGATGCTATCGATGCGTGTCGTGCCTCCTTCAATATTGAGCGTCTGCCAGGGGGGATTGACCTGGAACGGACGAATCGCTACGAAGAATTTCGCTCTGCCGTTGCTCACATTACTCTGGACAGAATATTTCATGCCGATCAAAGAATTCCCCGGGATGCCGGCAGCAACGCCCTCGATCGTGACAACCCACTGATTCTTGTATCGCCAAGTGACAGACGGAATTGGAAGATAGCCATCCAGGAGCGCCGGCGTCGTGGTCACGTCGCTCCATGTCACCAACTTGCCATCAATATACAGAAAAGGCTCGAGGGAAAATTGCAGCTTGTCTACTTCGATCTCTCCTTGTTCATTCATCAGCGCTTCTTTCGTGTCGCCGTTCACGCCAAGAACAGTCCAGTACGACTGCTTGTTCTGGAGATACTTCGGATAATACCCCGGAGGCGCATCGGCGGCCATTGCGCGGAAGAGCGCATTTGTGGAACTCGTAAACTGCGGATCCTTTATGGCTACGCGCTCGATTGCGTAGCCTTTTCCCCTGCTGCTCGCGTCCAAGTCTATCCGAAGAAGTCTCCCCTGTCCATCGAAAAGCGGAACATAGTCCCGCCCCCCATTCCCGTTGGAAACGGTGTATCCAGTCGACCACTCATTCCCGTCATCCGAAAGAAGAACAGTATACGATTTTGCATAATCGGCCGAATCCCAATCGATGACTAGTCCACCAATTTCTTTCAGACGCTTGAAATTGAGAGTGAGGGATTCCTTTTCCGCCGTGCCGTTGCTCCGCCAACCAGTTAGCACACTGCCGGCGGGATCAATCACCGGTGAATAGCCAACCGCGAAGCTCGAAGCCACCGCCTCGGCGCGGGCATTTTTCCCAGCCGTATCGCCGATCGCCTCGAACCGGAAATTGTCGATGTACACTTTGCCTTTGCCCCCTGACCCACAGGAGACGGCAAATTCAATCTTCCGTACCTTGCGCAGGTCCCGTCCACGATTGGGCCCCCAGGCGAATGACAGATGCCGTTTCTTGATCCGCTCCTTCGTCCAGACCTTTGGGTATTCAATATTCAGCTTTTTGATCCAGAAGACGTTGTCATCCTCATCCATCAACTTGAATTCGAAATTGTTCACTGGGGTTTCGCCGCGCATGTCGAACGTGAACTGATAGTTCGTGGGAAGATCTAGCGCGAATTCCTTTTGCGCAATCACATATCCATACGCGCCGCTCAGATCAAACTCCATCACCATCGCGCGGCCTTCTTTCCCCTCCCCCTGCATCAGGTTGAGTTTTGCCCCCTCGGACATGATTGGCTTCCAACCAGTCAAGCTTTCAAAATCATCGAGCAGAATGGCCTGCGCGAAAGCACCCGACACAAAGAGCGCGAGCAGGAGGATGACCTCGGAGGTCAGACGGAAACGTGGAAATACAATTCGCCCGCAGCGAATCATAGTATCCTCAATCAAGTTGGCCCAATCTTCAGTACGTGAACAGCACGCGAGGGGGGTGTTCCGCCAGCGTGTCACGCGCGCCCGCAAACTTGTTCCCGTCGACGGTCATGCTCGCTAGCGTCAACGCAAAGGGCACCTTCACAATAATTTTTCCTTTTTGGACGGCAAGATTTCCCGCCAGATCCACAATTTCTTCGTCAGCTTTCTTCCTCATCGCAAAACTCACACGACCACAGTACGCCGGGAGATTTTGCACCGTTACGCCTGCGGTATCATTGACCCACACATCGGGAATGCCAGTCTCCACCACGAGGGCATCGTTTTTGCCCGTTCGTTGACGGGCGCCTCTCCGCGGATATCAAACGAGATCTGATAGTCGGGAGGAAGAGGAGTGCCGAACTTCTTTTCAGCTGTTGCCGACCCTATATACCCGCGGAAGGAAAATTCCATCAACATCCCCTGCCCTTCTTTTCCTTCGTCAAGGGTCAGTTTCTTCTTTGCAGCATCACCCTGACTCGTGACCACTCTCCATCCCGCAGCGTGTCGAAGGCCTCGAGAACTTGGGCTTGTCACAGAATGAAAGAGGGAAGGAAGACGGAAGGAAAAGAACAGGAGCAGCGTACTTCACATTAGTTCCTCTCCAGCCATCCGCCCGTGAACCCCGCACGCTTCAATCCCCGAACGACATATGGGTTCTTCTTCATTACATCCCACACAAATCCATTCCGATAGTTCTCGATCATCACGACAATCGGCCCTTGATCAATCCCGAGATAATCATGGTCGTACCAGCCAGCATCGCCAAACGTCGGATTAAACGCATCAACAAATCCGTACTCTTTCCAGAGACGTCCTCCATGCTGTAGACGCATCGCCTTGAGGGATGCAATGCAGATTTCGGGTGTGAATGCCACCGATCCTCCGGCAGCGGTCGGGGCGATGGTCCCGTCGTCAAGCACCCAGTCAAAAGAAACACCACGCCCCGCATAGCCCATGAATGCTCGCGATGTACCTTCGACCACAAATGTCGTGTCTGCGGGTCCATCACAAGCGGTGATTCCCCAGATACTCTCCGAGTAGCCGCGGTATTTCAGAGGATTTTCCGTAGCGTATGCCTGCTGCGAATACGTCGCACGTCGTGAATTTTCAAAATAATCTATCCCTCTTGAACGCATGTACCCGTCCTGAAGGCCACGGAAATCGATCCAGCAATGTGAATACTGATGGCCGAACAGTGGGCCAAAGCTTACAAATTCTTGGCCGAAGTACTTTGCCCAGACATAGGTCGATGTCCAGTAGTCCCATACCCGCTCTGGAACCGGGTGCGTGGGAGAACCAAGGGCAAGGATATACATGATCATCGCTTCGTTATAACCGCGCCAGCTGTTCTTGTCAAATCCGTTCTCAGGCGTCCATCCAAGCGTAACCCCTGACCTCCCTTCAGCCGACCACGTCCAGTCAACGCGACGGTAGAGGGAGTCCGCGATTTGTCGAATCATGCTTTCAGCTGTTGTGGGACGATCGAAATATGACTGGCAGAAAACTACACCCGCCATCAAGAGCGCAGTATCGATGGTGGACAGTTCACAGTTCCACGCGCGAGTGCCATCGGGAATCGTGAGAAAGTGGTAGAAGAATCCTCTGTAGCCGATGGTCCCCGAGCGACGGTCACTCTGGGGCGCGTCATTGAGAAAACGCAATGTCGCGATGACCCGCCGGGCAGATTCCGCGCGAGAGAGAAGTCCTCGCTCGGCCGCGATGGGATAACTCGTCAGCGCGAATCCCACCGCTGCGATGCTGGAAGGGGACGGAGTCGGCCAACGATCAGGCGTCAGCCCGTTTTCTTTCGGTGTTGCTGTCAGAAACCAGCGAATGGAACGTTGTTGGAGCGTATCGAGGAAGGGGTCCCAATGCGGATTCCCTTTCTGCGCGACAGACGGGATCATGCAAAGCTGAACGAGAAGGACGCAGAGGGTTATTCTCATGAACAGTCACTTGAGGAGCGTCATTGCTCGGGTTTGCGTATAGGTGCCTGCGGACAATATGCAAACGTACACACCGCTGGCAAGTTCGCGGGCATTAAATTCCACGACATGGTGCCCTGCCGAACGGGGTTCGTCGATAAGCGTCGCCACTTCACGCCCCAGCATATCGAATACTCTCAGGCGTACGTGCTCCCGATGCGCAATGGTGAAGCTGATCGTCGTCGTGGGATTGAAGGGATTCGGATAATTCTGCTCCAGGGTGAACTCTGCAGGCTGTGAAGGTTTTTCTACGGCCGTCACGGAAAGGAATCCCGCCATCTGCAGTCCGCGCCGGACATCGGGATTCTTCATGAACCGTTTCCATACCGACTGGTTCAGGTAATTCTCAATCATGATGATCATCGGACCCTGGTCGATGCCGATGATGTCGGAATCCCACCAGTTGACGTTGAGATTGAATGCATCCCGGAACCCGTACTGTGTCCAGAGCTTGGTCCGGTAGGCGTTCCACATGTTCCGGATCACTGGAATCACCGTTTCGGGGGCGAAAGCAATGGAACTCACGGGGGCTGTCGGTGAAATGGTGCCATCATCGCTTTGCGGAGGAGGGGCACCCCGGGCGTTATATCCCGTGGGTGTATCACTGGCCGTTAAGCCCCAGAGTGAATCGCTATACCCGGTATGCCCCATGGGATTGTCAATGGCATACGCCCGCTGCGCAAGTGTCGCCCGCCGTGAATTCTCGAAATACGTGATCCCTTTGGTGCGCATGTAGTCGTCAGCGATGTTCCGGAGGTCAAGCCAGCACTGAGAATATTGATGTCCGAACAGCGGGGGAAAGACGACATATTGATAACCGTAATAGTTCGCCCAGACATATCCCGATGTCCACGTTTGCCATCCCGAATAATCAACGGGGTGGGTTGGCGATCCCATCGCCAGGATATACATGATCGATGCTTCGCTGTAGCCTATCCATTGACCGTACCCGGTGAATCCTGTGCCAGGCATGTAGCCGAGCAGGATGCCTGGATGGTAATTGCGCATCAGATCCCAGTTCATCCGCTGGTAAATGGAATCCGCGAATCCCCGAATGGCAGTCTCCGTCGGATCACTTCCGTCGAAATACTGCTTCGCGTCGATGATCCCGGCGAGCAGCAGAGCCGTGTCGATGGTGGAAAGTTCACTGCTCCACGTTCTCTTCGCGGTGGTCATGTCGAGGAAATGGTAAAACAGTCCCCACTCGCCAATGTAGCCATCCCCATCCCCCTGCGGACCATACCAAAACGTTTTCATTGTCGTGAGGACACGATCGCTCGCTGCCGAACGCGAGAGCCATCCGTGATCAACTCCGATGCAGATTGCACTCACGCCGAAGCCGACCGAGGCGATGCTGCATGGCGCGCCGGACTGGCTTCTATCGCGGATGAGACCGTTCGCGGGATTCGCTTCGTTCCAGAAAAAATTGAACGCTGTATGCTGGATGGTGTCGAGCAGCGCAGTCGTGGAGATCTGCGCAGACACATTCAAGCTGGTAGAGAGGATGATAACGAACGCAAAGGAAGTTCGTCGCATCAACTATCACTGGTTCATTGGAAGATCGTGCCCAAAAGGTCCCAGGGGTAGGTGACACAGAACCCTGAAAGCGCACACGGACGGATTATTCGACTGCACCGAGCACCACAACGACGTCGTGAACCGTTCCGGCGTCACACACAGGAAGAGTCTTGTTACGCGGCCCCATACTCATACACTGAGGCTCGCCATCGAGCCAGACTTCTTTCACCCCGCACTCGACATGATCCGGGTTCTTCACTTCGATATTGTATACTGATCCGCGGAAGATTCGCTTCACGCTGAAACCGTTCCAGGCGGCGGGGATACAGGGGTCGACAATCAGTCCATCGACGATTCCCCGTATACCCAGGATCCACTCGAGTCCCGCTTTGAACAGCCAGGTGGCCGATCCCGAGTACCATGTCCATCCCCCCCGGCCGTAGAAATCCGAATCCGGACCCTCGATGTTCCCCGAGGTTACATACGGCTCGGCAAAATAGACGTCAGGTTTCTTCCCACGGTTGATGGGATTGAGCTTCGCATATATGCGGTGCCCGCTCTCGCCCCGGCCGAGCATCGCCGCCGCGATAATCGCCCATGTTGCGGCGTGGGTGTAAACGCCACCATTCTCTCTCATCCCCGGACTGTAGCGTGTCAGATAGCCGACATACGGGTCCGGTGTTTTGTAGGCAGGAGATAGGAGCAACGGTCCGATTTCTTTTTCGAGCTTTTCTTCCACGACGTCAAACACCTGCCTGGAGCGATCGCTGTCCGCGACTCCGCCGATAACAGCCCAGGTTTGCGGGTTCAACCACACGCTTCCTTCCGGGTTGACGTGACTGCCAAGTTTCTCACCTGAATCCTTTGTTGCACCATAGTAGTAGGTGCCATCCCACGCCAGCAGGTTGAGCTTGTCTCGAAGGTCGTTTGCACGTGCACAGTATTTTTCCGCTCGGTCACCGTCATTCCGTCGCCTAGCAATCGCGCAGATGTCCAGCAGGATGCGGTAAAGGAAGTGCCCAAGCCACACGGACTCGCCCTTCTCGTCGAGTCCAACCGCACTCAAGCCGTCATTCCAATCACCTTCGCCGATCAGAGGAAGCCCACGCTCGCTGAAACGCTCAAGCGCTTTGTCAATGGCGCGAGTGGAATGTTCGTACATCGTGATGGGGCGAGGATCATCGACACACGGTTCCTGGAAGTCAAGAATCGAAAAATCACCCGTTTCTTGCAAGTATGCGTTTAGCACGTACGGCAACCACAGCAGGTTGTCCGATATCTTGTTTCGCAGCCCGATCTCTGAAATCGGATGCCACCAGTGGTACACCGTTCCGTCGCCAAACTGGTGTCGGGCGTGCAGCAACAGCTGTCGTTTCGTCTGCATGGGGTCGATCGCCAGCCAGAGCTGGCTGTCCTGCAGCTGGTCGCGGAAACCGTATGCCCCGCCCGTCTGGTAGTACGCCGACCTTCCCCACATGCGGCCTGAGATCGCTTGATACTTCAACCAGATATTTTGCATCAGGTCCATCGCGCGATCCGGCGTGGAGACTTGCACCGTGTTCAACAACGCGTCCCAGCGCTCGGACACCCCGCGCAGAGCGCCGCGGACGGCGTCGGCGGAACGGTAGTGGGCGGACAGCGTGATCGCCTGCGACTTCGATTCCGCACAACCGAGTACATAGACAATGGTGATATCCTCGTCGGGCATGAGCGTAATTGCATGATGGAGGCTTGCACACGGATCAAGCCAGTTTCCAGTTCGCCTGGCGAGTTTTTTCCTTCCGACCGATGCCGGCATCGATTGGTTGCCGTACATGCCGAGGAATGATTCTTTGTCGGCGTCGTACGAAGCAGGCTTCACGCTCGAAGAGTGGAATGCGACATACGGCCATTCCGTGTTCCAGTGCCCGCGTCCCGCAGGGACTTCCCACAGACGCTTCGTGGCAAACAGCGTGTGCGACTTGGGGTCGTACTCCGTTTCTATGAACGACTTGTGGAATTCCCGATGCGAGTCCGGAGCCTGTCCAAGCCCCCACTCAAAGTAGGAGTAGAGATCCATCGCTCGTGATCGGCGCGAACGGTTCCTAAGGGTAAGCGACCAGACCTCCAGCGGCTCATCGTTTGGGACAAACATCAGGAGTTGAGTCTCAACGTCAAAATTCTTTCCTTCGATGACTGTGTACCCCACGCCATGACGGCAACGATATGAGTCGGGCTCGGCGCAGACCGGCTTCCATCCAGCCGACCAGACGTTCCCCTGCTCATCACAGATGTAGATGTATTTCCCCCACTCGTCTTTGATCAGATCCTGCTCCCAGCGCGTGATTCGGTTCAGCTGTGCGTTCGTTCGCCAGCTATAGCCGCTTCCGGTCTGGGATATCGCCAGGCCATAGTCTCCATTGCTGATGACATTGATCCACGGGCGGGGGGTCTTGGGAGTCGCAATGATGTATTCCCTCCCGTCGCGGGAAAATTGCCCGTATTTCGTTTTGAAGGTTCTCATGCATCTGGTATGTGAAAAATCTTCGCACGTCCGGCCCAATCTCTCTGAATCTAAAACAAAATACCGAGCGTCAAACGTTGGGTTTTCTCCAGCCTCCCGTAGTCAGCCCAACCGTAATCAAAATTGATCTTAAAAGCGTTCATGTCATACCGCAAGCCCGCGCCCAGCGTCAATCCGACTTCCGAGTCCTGCTGGAAAAGATTTTGGTACCCGCCGCGAACAGCGAACGTGTTGAAGAACATCCATTCTGCACCAAAGCTCACACTCTCTGCGTTGTCGCTCGGATGGAAAGCATCGGCGGCCAGCTCGATCTTGTTGTTCTCATCAATCGTGATTGGCAACCCAAGGCCCACACGGAAAAGGATGGGGAGAGGAAAGTCATCGGTGAACAACTCTGCAGGCAGGGCTCGGTTCCCGCCGAACTTGCTCGGATCCTGGTCATAAAGGATTCTCAAGTCACGCCCGTCAAACTTCGCCCGCGTCCCCCAGTTCGAGATGCTCGCGCCGATGCGCAGCCCGTCAGGGGAGATTTGATAGAGTGTCCCCACGTTCATCGCGAACGCGCTCATCGAGCTGTGCCAGATCGTCTCCTGGAGATACGTGACTTGGAGGCCAACGTAAAAGCGGTCTGAAACTCGCCTGCCGTACCCGAGTCCAAAGGCAAGGTCAGACACGGTGTACCGCTCTCCCGTTCCGAGTGGCGCGTCTACCGTCCGCACGTCGATCTCACCTGAATTCAGCGAAGTCACGGTCCCATAGAGATTGCCGAAGTTGCCCAGCATCAAGGCCGTACCAACGTAATCATACGTGATGCCTGCGAGCCAAGGACTGTGACTGACCTGGACGCCACTCCCAGTGAGGTGGCCAATGGCAGCAGGATTGTAGTATGCGGCCTGGATCTCCTCGTAGACGGTCACCCCTGCGTTCCCCATTCCCGCAATCCGGGCACTCGGCTCGATCAGGAGGAATTCGCCGACTGATGTTCCCGTTTTTGACTGCGCTAGGATCGAGCTTGTGCCCATCGCCAGCACCATCATTCCGAAAAGCAAGTTCTTCTTCATAAGCCGCCCCGCTTACTTGATGATGGCAAACTTGCCGATGTACGTTCCCACGCTGCCACCGTCGACATAATAGATGTAGAGACCTGGTGCAACATCGAGATTGTCTTTGGTCCTCAGGTTCCATGCTACGTACCCCCCGGTCGAGCCATCTTGATTCAGCGTCTGCACCAAATCTCCCCGCACGGTATAGACACGGATGCTGCAGCCCAGAGGCAGATTGCGGAATTCCATACGCCGATCACCTCGTCCCTGGACGCCGAAGGGGTTGGGCTCGAAACTTGCCGCGCCGACGTACGGATTGGGAACTACGTACGGGGCTCCCGGAAACGCCTGTTTCGCTTTCCCGCTGGAAATCACCTCCGCCTTGGTAGTAAAGGCAAACACATCACCGCTGATAAAGGGTTTGTCCAGTTTCAATTCGAACACATCACCGAGCGTCGGAGTGAGCGTTGCTGAGTTATCCCCCTTCATCTGAATTGTCCAGGTTATACGCTTATTCGGGGGCAGGCTGTCGGGTCCCGTCAGGATCTGAATCGATTCATGGCTCCCACCTTCAACGTGGCTCAGCGTCTGGTCGCCATCTAGGTCGAAGAATAAGAATTTAAGTTCCCGATCGCCGGCTTTAGTATGCCCGATTACTGTGAATCTGACAGGAATCGCATCGAGGCGAGGGAAATCCGCCGTGGATGTATCGACAATGGTATTCGAAAACCTGATAGTGATGTTCGCGGGGAATCCTTCTCTCTTATAATTGATCGGGAAGACGTCTGCCTTGTATAAAACGTTGAGCTGTGCATTCGTCAAGCTACCCGGTGCAAATCCCGTCGCGGAGTCGATTAGGACGGTTTCGGGCGTGAACACGATGGGCATCACTCCCGAGCCCACCTGGCCATTGAGTGACCCGTCGAATACATTACCGGTGTTGAAAATTACCTGGCCGGTGGTGCTGTCCGTGAGAGTGTACGAGCGTGCATGAGCGCTATCAGGATCACTGTTAAATGTGACTCTGAACACATGATTGTCGGGAATAAGCGATGGAATGATCATCTTCACACCCACTGTGCCAGCACCATCACCGGCCACCCGCGTCGCTGGCGAGACAGTCGCCGGCACGTACCCAAGCACTTTCGGGTTTGGCCGCATCGCAACAACGTTTGTTGGCAGAATGGTTCCCCCACGTAGGGTCCGTGAAACAGCAATCGCACTCTCCGACGGATAATAGGTGAAGCGTGTCGTTCCTCTGGCAAGGGTCGGGCCGTAGTCGTACGCGCAGACAGCATAGTAGTACTGCTGCCCGTTCGTCACTGTCGTGTCCCGCCATGAATGTGAGAGGCCTGTGTCGTCTCCAAGCCAATAAGCCACCCCCTCGACAGCAAGATCTGTGAACCCACGACGTCCATCTTTCAAATCGAACTGCGCAATGGGCTTGCCGTTACCGATTGTGGATGTCCCCCGGCCGGTGAGAATGACCTTCGGATCCAGAAAATCCGGATCCGTGGACCTGTAGATGCGATAGCCTTCAAAAGCATTATACCCGACGATGGGATTTGTCGCGTTTTCCGCCACGTCATCCCAAGTCAACTGCACATAGTGATCTCCAGTCTCCGCCTTCACTGTGGGTGTAGGCGGCGGAACAGAAAACTGGTAATGTGCATTGTAGATTGCCTGAACAACAGACACTGTCGTGCGAAGTTCCGTAAGGTCTGCTCCGTAGGCGAGAGCGAGACTGAATCGTTCCCGGGTGCCTGCCTTAAGTGTAAAAGGCCCCGACGCAAACAGAAAAGCAATATTGTAATTGTTTACAACAGCATTATCGAAACGGTCGGCAACAACGGGTGAAGTGAACTTTTCGTATAAC
>Ga0315282_10005751_pt1 | contig 21018 bp, 17 predicted proteins | sample YL17G07_20_MG_FD_203693 | JGI IMG/M metagenome (GOLD analysis project Ga0315282, IMG submission 203693) | Sediment microbial communities from Yellowstone Lake, YNP, Wyoming, USA - YL17G07_20 | ecosystem: Environmental > Aquatic > Freshwater > Lake > Sediment | place: USA: Wyoming | collected... | reverse complement strand
AGCATCCCTCACCCCGCTGGCTCCCCGCTGGCTGCAGGTGGCCGTTCCCATCGAGGTTCACCGTGTCGAGGTTCCCCATTGACGTTGGGCCTGGCCCGCTCTAGCCTGCCACGGCCGTTCCGCTTTCCGCGCGGCCCGAGCGTGGAGCCTCACCTCAGATCGACACCTTCAACCTCACCGGAGGGCGACGCCATCGTTGACATGGCCGACGTGGTCGGCGTAGGGCTCGGCTATTCAGACCAGATCGTCGCGCCGCGCACCGTCCGCGTCGGCTCCGTCGTGAACTTCTGAACGACTCGCGTTTCCAGGAGGGCGTCATGAGAAGTCGCCGACAGTTTCTCCAGGTGGCCACCGCAGGCCTGGTTGCGCTGCCCGCCTGCAACCAGTCCGGCGCGCCGCCTGCCGCCACCAGCCCGGCCGGCCGCTCGCGGGAGCTGCTCGTCAGCAACCCCGAGCACCCACGGCCGTCCACGCTCGATCGCCTGCCGCTCGAGTGGCACCAGCAACGCGCGCGCCTCTTGCAGGAACGCGCGGGGGCCAGTTGAAGGCGGGCGTCAGGTGCCAGGACGTCGCCAGGGCGGTGCACGAGTACCAGGTGAAGAGCGGGATTGGGATCGGCGCCGCTCACGAACCCGCTCGACAACCTGCGGGTGCTGAACCCGTACGGCGTCGACATCGTGACCGTGAACGGCAAGCCGACGCCGAACTACAGCGGGCTGATCGTGCCCGGGGATCCAAGCGTGAAGGTTGTGCACGGCGGCGGCATCGAGTGGACCATCAAGGACGGGATTCCGTACCACCTGCCGACGCTGATGAAGGAAGTCAAGGACATGGTCGCCAAGGCACGGGCCGAGCGGCAGAAGGCCACGAGGTAGACAGACGGCAGATGGCAGACGGCAGATGGCAGGGTCCGGGTCGGTACCGGCTGCCCCCTGTATACGCCGCGTACACACATTGACAGCGGGTTCGTTCGTCCGTATCGTCGTGACCAAGCATACGTCCGGCGCTACGCCACGCCGAGGGCTACGCCTTCGAGCGGCTCCGGATCGCGGCCCCCTTCGTGACCACGGGTCGGCCAGGCGACAGCAGGTTTGGGTCTGGCGGTCCGACTATGAAGAGCTGGTTCTTTCGGCCGAGCACGGGACAGGGGCGGCCCCTCCGCGGCAGTTGTCTGCATTCTCGTTTCGCCGCACCGCGAACCGCATTCATTGACTCGCTTTCGCTTCGCCCTGCCACTCTGCCCGAGCCGACGGCCCTTTCCCGCCCCACCCACCCCCCTGGCAGGCGACACCGTTTGCCCGATCCGCGATCGGGCGGCCGCCTGACGTCGACTGCACCGATCACAGGACCGGCGCGTTTCGCGGGCACTGACGTAGCGAACTGATTCGATGGCCTCACGCGAGGCCACTCGCACGGCGATGAATCAACGAGCCGACGCGCTCCGGCAGCGTGGGCCTTGGAGACCGCGCTGCAAGGCCGTGGACCGGGCCGTTTGGACAAAGACCGAAAGGGGGCACCGTGGGCGAAGCCGCTGCGCATGAACCGACCATCTGCGAGTTGACGCTGGACACCCTCGCCTCGCACCCCGAAGGCCGGAAGGTGTTCACCTGCATCCAGTGCGGCACCTGCGCGGGCACGTGTCCGTACGGCGACGTCATGGATTACCCGCCGAGGCGCATCATCGGGATGCTGCGAGCCGGGCTGTTGGAGAAGGTGATCACCAGCGACAGCCTGCTGGCCTGCGTGGCCTGCTACGCCTGCATGGCGAAATGCCCTCGCGGGATCCAACTGACCGAGGTGCTGTTGCCGCTGGTCAAGGAACAGACCTTCCTGCGGCTGCCGGAAACGCCGGCCGAGCTGGCCAAGGCGCTGGAGAACACGCTCCGCTACGGCAATCCCGAGGGTGAGCCGGCGCGCAAGCGCGCCGCGTGGGTGAAGACGACCGACGTGCCCGTCCGGATCCTGGCCGAGGATCCGAAGCGGCCGGTCGACGTGCTGTGGTTCGTCGAGTGCTACACCTCCTACCATCCGCGCGGGCAGGACAACACCCGCGCCACGGCCAAGGTCTTCCATGCGCTGGGGGTCGACTTCGCCATCCTGGGCAATGAGGAGAAGTGTGCCGGTGAGTGCGCGCGCCTGCTTGGCGAGAGCGGACTGTTCGACACCCTGATGGACTACAACATGGCGGTCTTCCAGAAGTACACGTTCAACCGCCTGGTCACGTCAGGGGCGCATGCGTACGACGCGTTCAAGTACCAGTACCCGGCGCTCGGGTATCGGTATCCGACCGATCACACGGCGGTCTTCCTGGCGCGTCAGCTCGACAAGCTGAAGCCGCTGCTCACCCGCAAGCTGGATTACACCGTCACCTACCACGACTCCTGCTGCCTGGGCCGCCACAACGGCTTCTACGAGGAGCCGCGGCAGCTGCTGCGCGCGATTCCCGGCGTGAAGGTGGTGGAGATGACGCACAACCGGATCAACTCCATCTGCTGCGGTGGGGGCGGGGGCGGCATGTGGCTCGACACGTATTACAAGGCCAAGGGCTACGAGCGGCTGTCGGAGCGGCGCGTCAAGGAAGCGGCCGCCAGCGGGGCGAACGTGCTCGCCGTGTCGTGCCCGTACGAGGTCTCCCGCTTCGAGGACGCCTTGAAGGTGTTCGGATACGACAAACACATGGTCGTGCGGGACGTCGTGGAACTGCTGGCCGAGGCGATCGCCGCCTGAAAAGGTGAGCGACCCCATTGCGACGACTCGCGATGAGGAGGAGCTTTGAACATCCTGGTGCTTCTCAAGATGGTGCCCGACGTGGTCGAGGACATCGAAGTCGCAGCCGACGGGAAGTCGCTCGACCCCGACTCGCTGCGGCTGATTCCAAGCGAGAGCGACGAGCACGCCCTCGAGGAGGCGCTGATCCTGAAGGAGCGGCACGCCGCGAAGGTGACCGCCATCGCGCTGGACTGCGAGGGCGCGGACGACGCGCTGTTCACCGCGCTCGCGAAGGGCGCGGACCGCGCAGTGAAGATCGCGGGTGGCGCGACCGGCCTCGCCACCCGCGCCGGGGCGGCGCGCGTGGCCCGCGCGCTGTCAGCCGGCCAGGGATTGCAGCCGATGGATCTGGTGCTCACCGGGACGCAGGCGATTGACGATCTCGAAGGGCTGACGGCTCCCCTGCTGGCCCATCGGCTCGGCTGGCCCTACCTCGGCATCGTGACGCAGGTCGTGGTCGATCCGGCCTCCGCCCGTTCGACCGTCACCAAGGAGTACCCGGGCGGCTGCCACGGGGAGTTCGACGTGCCGCTGCCCGCGGTCCTCGGCGTCCAGGCCGCGGAGAAGCCGCCGCGATACGTGCCCGTCGCCAAGGTCCGGGCCGCCATGAAGTCGCTGAAGATCGAGACGGTCGTTCCACCGGAAGAGGACGAACCGGCGCCGCTGGACATCCTGCAGATGGCGAAGCCGCAGGCCGCCGGTCACGCGGAGATGCTCGACGGCGCGCCCGAGGAAGTTGCCGGCAAGCTCGTCGAGATTCTCGCGGGGCACGGGCTGCTCTAGCCCGCGGAGCGTGTCACGAGCCATGAACGCGACGCGCTGTCAGCCGGTGGCTGAAGGCTGCCAGCGTCCAGCACGCACGAGGTGGAGATCATGAGCGCGAGCATCTGGGTCCTGGTCGAGCAGTGGCGCGGGCAGGTATCGGAGATCACCTACGAGGTGCTGGCCCTCGGCCGCGAGCTGGCCGACGGCCTCGGCGTCCCGCTCCAGGCCGTGCTCCTCGGCCACAACGCCAAGGCGCTGGCCGATAGCCTCGGGAAAGCCAATAGCGTCCTCTACGCCGACCATCCGGCCCTCGTCGAGCCGACGCCCGAAGCGTGCACCATCGCGCTGGCGCAGCTCCTGGGCGAGCGGCAGCCCGAGGCGCTGCTCATCCCGCTGACCAACGTCACGCTGGGCATCGGTAGCCTGGTGTCGGCGGCCGTCGGCGTGCCCGTCATCAACTTTTGCAAGCAGGTGTCCGTGGTAAGCGGCGGGCTCCAGGCGCAGTGCGTCCTCTACGGCGGGAAGATCGAGGCGGTCGTGAAGGCCAAGCAGAAGCCGGCGCTGTTCGGCATCTGGCCAGGAGCGCGCACGCCCGACCAGGGACGGGCCACCTCCGCGCCGCAGGTGGAGACGGTCGGCGTCGCCTTCCCGCGCGACCCGTGCGTGAGGTTGAAGCGCTACGTCGAACCGGAGGCGGGTGACGTCGATGTGACCAAGCAGAACGTGCTCGTGTCGGTCGGACGGGGCATCCAGAGCCGCGACAACCTGGAGCTCGCCGAGGAGCTGGCTGAAACCCTCGGCGGGGCCGTGTGCGGGTCGCGGCCCGTGATCGACCAGGGGTGGCTGCCGTTGACCCGGCAGATCGGCAAGTCGGGTCTGACGGTCAAGCCGAAGCTCTACCTGGCAGCCGGCATCAGCGGCGCGCCCGAGCATGTGGAGGGCATCAAGGGCGCGGACCTCATCGTGGCGATCAACAGCGATCCGCGGGCGCCAATCTTCGACGTCGCACACTACGGTGTCGTCGGCGACGCGCTCGACGTGCTGCCGGCCCTCACCGAAGCCGTTCGCGCCAGGAAAGGATGACGGCCATGCCGGATCCAAGCCTGTCGATGTACCTCGGCGTCCCGGGCTACGTCGTGCTCTGGCTGCTCGCGCTCGTCGCGTTCGGCCTGTTCGGGCGCCGGACCTTTTACCTCGTACGCGTCCTCCTGCGCGGCCGGCCCGAAGTGCGCTGGGAAGAGCCGGTCCGCCGCGTCATGCTCGTGGTCAAGAACGTGCTCGGGCAGCGGCGGCTGCTCAACGAGCCGGTGATCGGCGCCGCGCACTTCCTGATCTTCTGGGCGTTCGTCTTCTACGCCACCAGCTTCTTCTGGAACCTGATCAGGGGCCTCGTCCCGGCCCTGCCGATCCCGTACTCGGACCAGGTCGGCTTCATGGCGCTCGGGCTCGAGATGTTCGGCTGGCTGGCGCTGATCAGCCTGATCGTCGCCGGCATCCGCCGTTACGTCTTCACGCCGGAGCGGCTCGAGCTATCGCGGGACGCCTCGATCATCCTGGTCCTGATCGCGACCCTGCTCGTGACGTTCCTCCTGGGCGACGGGGCGCGCGCGGCCGTCGAGCCGCGGCCGAACCCATGGACGCCGGTCGGCAACCTCCTCGGCCCGCTGTTCTTCCGAGGTGTCTCCGAGGCGGGCGCTCAGAGCCTGTACCTGTGGATGTGGTGGGTCCACATGGCCACCGTGCTCGGGTTCCTGGCCTACCTGCCCTCCTCGAAGCACCTTCACCTGCTTGCATCCCCGTTTGGCGTGCTGTTCGGCTCCCTGCAGCCGGGCGCCATGCCGGCCTCGTCGGCGGGCGCGGCCCGGCTGGAGGACTTCACCTGGCGGCAGCTGCTGAGCGGCCTCTCCTGCGCCGAGTGCGGGCGCTGCGATCGCGCCTGCCCGGCCTTCAACTCGGGCATGGCGCTCTCGCCGAAGATGCTGATCCATCACGTCAAGGAGCTCGTCGTCGACGCCGTCCCGGCGCTGCTACCGGTCGCGCTGCCGGCGCCTGCGCGGATCCCGGAGCTCGGCGCGACGATGGCCAACGGCGGCACCGTGACGCCGCAAGGGAAAGCGTTCGTCGGCGACGTGATCACGCGCGAGGAGCTGTGGGGGTGCACGACCTGCGCCTCCTGTATGGACCGCTGCCCCGTCTTCAACGAGCACATCCCGCTCATCGTCGAAATGCGCCGGTACCTGGTCTCGCAGGGTGACATCGAGTCACGTGTGCAGGACACGCTGACGAACCTGACGCGCTACGGCAACTCGTTCGGCCAGTCGCCGCGGGGTCGGACCAAGTGGACGCAGGGGCTGGAGTTCAAGATCAAGGACGCGCGCAAGGAGCCTGTCGAGTACCTCTGGTTCGTCGGCGACTACGCGTCGTACGACCCGCGCCTCGCCGAAATCTCGCGCACCACGGCCAGGGTGTTTCACAAGGCGGGGCTCGACTTCGGCATCCTCTACGAGGGCGAGCAGAACTCGGGCAACGATGTCCGGCGGATCGGCGAGGAAGGCCTCTTCGAGGTGCTGCGCGACAAGAACCTGCAGGCGCTCGGAAAGGCGCGATTCGACACGATCGTCACCACCGACCCGCACAGCTACCACGTGCTCCGGAACGAGTACCCGTCGAACGGCAACGGGCACGGTCCGCGGGTCCTGCACTACACGGAGCTGCTCGACAGGCTGGTGAAGGACGGGTGCCTGGCCCTTCGGCGTTCGGTGCACGCCACCGTCACCTATCACGACCCGTGCTACCTGGGCCGCTACAACGGCGTCTACGGCGCGCCACGGCGGCTGATCGGGTCGCTCGGCGTGTCGCTCGTCGAGATGCCGAGGAACCGGTCCACCGCCTACTGCTGCGGTGCGGGAGGCGGCCGGATTTGGATGGAGGATGCGCCGGGCCTCAAGGAGCGGCCCTCCGAGTCGCGCGTCAGGGAAGCGGCGGCGCAGCCCGGCGTGCAGACGCTCGTGGTCGCCTGTCCGAAGGACCTGGTGATGTTCCAGGACGCGATCAAGACGACCGGACTCGAGAAGCAACTCTCGGTGGCCGACGTGATCGAGCTGGTGGCGGAAGCGGCGGCGCCGGCCAACTGACCGGGACCGCGTTCCGCTGGAGGGATGCCTCATGGACGAGCGGAAGGCTGCGACCAACGGCGGTCCGCGCGTGGCGTTCTACATCTGCCACTGCGGGACCAACATTGCGGGAACCATCGACGTGGGCGAGGTCGCGCGCTACGCGGCCACGCTACCGGGTGTCGCGCTGGCCCGCGACTACAAGTACATGTGCTCGGATCCGGGCCAGGCGCTCATCAAGCAGGATATCCAAGAGAGCGGCGCCGATCGCGTCGTGGTCGCCGCCTGCTCGCCGGGCCTTCATGAGAAGACGTTCCGCAGGGCGACCGCGCAGGCGGGGCTGAACGGCTACTACTTCCAGATGGTCAACGTCCGCGAGCACGACTCGTGGGTGCACACCGACAAGCGGGCGGCGACCGAGAAGGCGAAGGCGCTCATCCGCGCCGCCGTCCGGCGCGTCAAGCTCCACCGCCCGCTCGAGCAGAAGCGGGTCTCGATCAACCCGGCGGTCATGGTCGTCGGGGGTGGCATCGCCGGGATCCACACGGCCCTCACGGTGGCCGACGGGGGCAACCACGTCTACCTGGTCGAGCGCGAGCCGACGATCGGCGGCCACATGGCCAAGTTCGACAAGACGTTCCCGACGCTCGACTGCGCCGCGTGCATCCTGACGCCGAAGATGACCGCCGTCCGCCAGCACCCGAACATCACCCTGTGGACGATGGCCGAGGTGACGAAAGTGGACGGGTACGTCGGTAACTTCGAGGTGACCGTCAAGCACCGGCCGCGGTACATCCGCGAGGACCTCTGCGTCGGGTGCTACGAGTGCATCGAGGCGTGCATCTACAAGCAGGGGCGGACGCCGGACGAGTTCAACCTCGGGCTCGGCAAGCGCAAGCCGATCTACGTGCCGTTCCCGCAGGCGGTGCCGCCACTGGTGGTGATCGACCCCGAGACGTGCATCGAGTTCAAGAGCGGGAAGTGCAAGAAGACGTGCGTCGAGGCGTGCGGCGAGCGGAACGCCATCGACTTCCGGCAGGAGGAGCGGTCCGAGACGGTGCAGGTGGGCAGCCTCGTCGTCGCCACCGGCTTCAAGGTGTTCGACGCGGCGCGCATCCCCTATTACGGCTACGGCACGTACCCGAACGTCTACACGTCTCTCGAGGTGGAGCGCCTAGTGAACGCCTCCGGGCCGACGGGCGGGGACGTCGTGCTGCGCGACGGCCGCAAGCCGAAGACGGTCGGGATCGTCCACTGCGTCGGCAGCCGCGACACGAACACCAACCGGTACTGCTCGCGCGTCTGCTGCATGTACTCGCTGAAGCTCGCCCACCTGATCAAGGAGAAGACCGAGGCCGAGATCTACAACTGTTACATCGACATGCGGACGCCGGGCAAGGGGTTCGAGGAGTTCTACAACCGCGTGGCGGAAGAGGGCACGCACTTCGTCCGCGGCAAGGTCGCCGACATCTACCGCCTGGGCAACGGCGGTGATGGCCGCCTGGTGATGCAGGTCGAGGACACGCTGCTCGGCATGGTCCGCAAGATCCCGGTCGACATGGTCGTGCTCGCCGTCGGCCTGGAACCGCAACCGGATGCGGCGGACGTGCGCCGCATGTTCAACATCAGTTGCTCGAGCGAAGGCTTCTTCCTCGAGCGGCACCCCAAGCTGGCGCCGGTCAACACGGCGAGCGACGGCGTGTTCCTCGCCGGGTGCTGCCAGTCGCCGAAGGACATCCCCGACACGGTCGCCCAGGCGGGCGCGGCGGCCTCCGAGGCGCTGGCGATCATCCAGGCGAAGTCGGTCGAGCTCGAGCCGAACACCGCATACGTCGAGGCCGAGGTCTGCTCGGCCTGCGGCACCTGCGTGCCGCTCTGCCCCTACACCGCCATCTCCATGAAGGAGGAGGAGCAGAAGAAGCACGCGTACGTCAACGAGGTGCTGTGCAAGGGATGCGGCACCTGCGTGGCGGCGTGCCCGTCGGGGTCGCTCAGGCAGAACCTGTTCGAGGACGAGCAGATTCGGGAAGAAATCGAGGGAATACTGGCTTACGCGTAACGGGGATCGGTTCTTGGTTCCTGGTTCTTGGTTCTTCGTGCGGTTCCTGGTTCTTGGTTCCTGGTGCGGTGCCCGGTTCCCAGTTCCTGGTGCCCACCGCCAAGCACCAAGCACTAAGAACCGCACCAAGATCCAAGAACTGAGAACCAAGGACTTGCACTGACAGTCGTCCGGGGGGGCGTCATGGCTGAAGCGGTGAAGCAACCGGAACCGGCAGGGGCAACGTTCGAGCCACGGATCGTGGCGTTCTTCTGCAACTGGTGCACGTACACCGCCGCCGACCTGGCGGGGACGGCGCGCATGAAGTACGCGCCCAACGCGCGCGTGATCCGGGTGATGTGCTCCGGGCGCGTCGATCCGCAGTTCATCCTGGAGGCGTTCGCGCAAGGGGCGGACGGCGTGCTGATCGGCGGCTGCCATCCGGGCGACTGCCACTACCAGGAAGGCAACTACAAGACGCTGCGGCGCGTGGCCGTGCTGCGGCGCGTCCTGGAGGACCTGGGGGTGGAGCCGGCGCGGTTCCGGCTGGAATGGATCTCTGCCGCGGAAGGAGACAAGGTGCGGAGCGCGATCAACGAGATGACCGAGCAGGTCCGGGCGCTCGGGCCATGCCGGGCGCGACCGGCGGCCGCAGCGGTGGAGGAGGTGGCGGTCTGATGGCAGCCCAGAAGCCGAAAGTCGCGTTCTACTGGTGCGCGTCGTGCGGCGGCTGCGAAGAGGCCGCCGTCGATCTGGGAGAGGCGCTCCTCACAGTGGCCAACCAGGTGGACATCGTCTTCTGGCCCGTGGCCCTCGACTTCAAGCGGACCGACGTCGAGGCACTGCCGGACGGGTCGGTGGCGGCGAGCTTCATCAACGGGGCCATCCGGACGAGCGAAAACACGGAGATGGCGCGGCTGTTGCGCCGGAAGTCGCAGGCGGTGATTGCCTTTGGGGCCTGTGCGCAACTGGGCGGGGTGCCGGGACTGGCCAACCTGACCACGCGGGAGGCGATCCTCGAGACGGTGTACCAGGAGATGCCCAGCGTGGTGAATCCGGAGAGGGTGCGGCCGCTCCCGGAGCACCGTTCCAACGGGCACACGGTCGATCTGCCGGCGCTCGTGGATCCCGTGCGGCCGCTCTCGTCGGTCGTGGCCGTGGACTACCTCGTGCCCGGCTGCCCGCCGACACCGGCGTTGCTCGCCGGGGCCGTCGAGGCGCTGCTGGCGGGGCAGCTGCCGCCGCCGGGGACGGTGCTCGCACCGGACGTGGCGCTGTGCGAGACGTGTCCGCGCAAGGACACGAAGCCGGCCATGCTCGCGGTGACGGCCTTCAAGCGGCCGCACGAAGTGTTGGCCGACGAGGCGACGTGCCTCCTCGCACAGGGGCTGCTGTGCCTCGGGCCGGCCACGCGGGGCGGGTGCGAAGGACGGTGCATCTCGGGCAACATGCCGTGCACCGGCTGCTTCGGGCCCACCAGCCGCGTGAGGGACTTCGGCGCCAAGGCCTTCTCGGCGCTCAGCTCGATCATCGAGGCGAAGACCGAGGACGCCATCGCGCAGGCGCTCGCGGGCGTGCCGGACCCGGTGGGGACGTTCTATCGCTACAGCCTGCCGGCGTCGCTCCTCCGGCAGAAACGGACCCCTGCGTAGCCCCGGGGCCCCAGAGGCACGGAGGTCATCACGCAAAGACAGCCACCGAAGCGCGGAGAGACCAAGGGCCGCCGTTCAGACGCGGCCACAGGGGCACGGAGACGCCGAGAGCGTCGACCGGCGAAACACAGACCCACAGAGGCCCGCAGTCGTGGCGCAGGGCTGCAGCCCCGCGAGACGACGCGACGAGGAGATACCCCGATGGCAGAGGCAGCAACCACCCCTCGCCGAATCACGATTGACCCGATCACCCGCCTGGAAGGTCACGGCAAGATCGAGATCTTTCTCGACGACCGCGGCGAGGTCGAGCGGGCGTTCTTCCAGGTGCCGGAGCTGCGGGGCTTCGAGCGCTTCGCGGTCGGGCGCCCGGCCGAGGACATGCCGCAGATCACCTCGCGCATCTGCGGCGTCTGCCCCACCGCGCATCACATGGCGTCCACCAAGGCGCTCGACGCCGTGTACCAGGTGACGCCGCCACCGGCGGCCCGGAAGATCCGCGAGCTCGTCTACAGCACATTCATGGTCGAGGACCACGCGCTGCATTTCTACTTCCTCGGCGGACCCGATTTCGTCGTGGGGCCCTCCGCGCCGGCCGCCGAGCGGAACGTGCTCGGCGTCGTCGCGAAGGTCGGCCTCGAGACGGGCCAGAAGGTCATCGCGATGCGGCGCAAGCTCCGGGACCTGGTCGCGCTCGCCGGCGGCAAGGCCGGCCACCCGGTCCTCGGGCTGCCCGGCGGCGTGGCGAAGCACCTGACGATCGCCGACCAGGCCCGCTTCAAAGAAGCGGCCGCCGAGGCCGTCGAGTTCGCGAAGTTCACGCTCGGCGTCTTCGCGAAGGTCGTGCTCGCCAACGGCAAGTACGTGGACATGATCCTGTCCGACACCTTCACGCACCGCACCCACTACATGGGCATGGTGGACGAGCGGAACCACATCAACTTCTACGATGGCCCCATCAGGGTCGTGGCGCCGGACGGCCGGCAGAAGGCGAAGTTCGCCCCCGCGGAGTACCTCGACTTCGTGGCCGAGCACGTCGAGCCCTGGAGCTACGTGAAATTCGCCTACTTCAAGCCGACCGGCTGGAAGGGCTTCGTCGAGGGGGAGGACAGCGGCGTGTACTGCGTGGCGCCGCTCGCGCGGCTGAACGTGGCCGACGGGATGGCGACGCCGCTCGCCCACCAGGCGTACGAGCAGTACTTCGCGACCCTGGGCGGGCGGCCGGTCCACTACACGCTGGCCAATCACTGGGCGCGGCTGGTCGAGCTGCTGTATGCCGCGGAACGGATGAAGGAGCTGGCCGACGACCCGGAGATCGCCGATCCCAACGTCCGCACCTTGCCGACGGCCGTTCCATCCGAGGGCGTGGGCATCGTCGAGGCGCCGCGGGGAACGCTGATCCATCACTACCAGACCGACGCGCGGGGCCTCATCACCAAGGCGAACCTGATCGTCGCCACCCAGAACAACTCGGCGCGCATGGCGATGGGCGTCGAGAAGGCCGCCAAGCAGCTCATCTCGGGCGGCCGAGTGCCGGACGGCATCCTGAACATGGTCGAGATGGCCTTCCGCGCGTACGACCCGTGCCACGGGTGCGCGACGCACTCGCTCCCGGGCAGCGTGCCGCTCATCCTCTCGGTGCACAACAGCCAGGGCGAGCTGGTCGCACAGCTTCGACGGGATCGCGACGGGAAGGTGCAGAGGGACTAGGGGCCAGGGTCCGGAGGCCAGGGCCAACGCAGAACGCAGAATGTAGAACGCAGAACGCGAAAAGGGGCCAATGTGGCACGCGCCGAGAGCCAGAGAACGAGTGCCTCTGCGGTCTCTGCGATCTCTGCGCTGAGTGTCGGTTTAGAGGATGCCGAACGCGTTCAGGATCGAGTACGCAATCGAGACGACGACGAGACCGAGGCAGATGAGCGCGGCGATGAGGTGATCGAGCCGCTCCGGCCGCAGCGGATCGAGCAGCGCCGACATGACGTACCCGCCCGCAAAGCCCCCCGCGTGCGCCCAGTTGTCGACGCCGGGCATCAGGATCCCAAACACGAAGAGCGTGACCGCGTAACCGAGCGCCTCGCGCCGGATCAGGCTGCTGCCGCCACGCCGGCCGTAGTAGACGAGCGCGCCCAGCAGGCCGAAGATCGACGCCGAGGCGCCGATCGTGAAGCCCGCGCCACCGAGGATCGGGACACCCGGGAGGAGGATGCCGGCCACCGAACTCAGGGCGAACCCGCAGACGCCGGCCACGGTGTAGATAATCACCATCCGGCCGGCGCCGTAGATTTCGGCCGCCGCCGGCCCAAGCTGCCGCACCCAGAGCATGTTGAAGAGGATGTGCAGCAGGCCGCCGTGCAGCCACCCGGCGCTCAGGACTGTCCACCAGCGGCCATAGGCAAAGACCGGGAGCGCGCCGCTCGCGCCGAACAGGAAGAGCACGCGGTTGTCGGGCGACACCAGCGAGAAGAGGCCACCCATACCGATGGGAAAGCCGATCGCCGTGGTCACCACGAGGGTCGCCACATAGAGGGCGCCACAGCCCCAGACGACCAGCGACACGAACCCGAAATCGTTGCCGAGCCGGCGCAGGGCCGGCGCGAACCCCCACATGCCCGGGTTCCACCGGCCGCAGTTGAAGCAGCGCTCGTCGCGAACGCCGACCAGGAGCCCGCACGAGGGACAGACGACCGAACCGCTCTTCTGCCGTCGAAACATGCGTGCCTCGAGTCGCCCCCGCCCGCCGACCCGTACAGGGGCGCACCGAACGCTCGATCATAGCCGAAGTGGCGCTCCGGCCCGGTCGCAATGCGAAACGGCCGGGCTTTCGGCGCGCGGGCAGCCACGCCGTCGAGCTGGCGGGCACCTGCAAAAACGGCCTCCGGCTTTTCGGCGCTCTCGCCGGGAAGCTGGCGACCGACCGCGGATTTGCACAAGATTCCTAGGAGAATCGCGTGATTCCAGGGAGGATCGCCTTTTGCAGTTCGCTGGGTGGACGGCCTTTTCTCGTTGAACGACAGCGACAAGCGGAGGACATCATGGCCATGGTAATCCTGGAAGATTGCATCAGCTGCGGGGCCTGCGAGCCGGAGTGCCCCAACGAGGCGATCACCCAGGGCGACACGATCTACGTCGTCGACGTCGACAAGTGCACCGAGTGCGTCGGGGCCTATGACGCGCCGAAGTGCGTCGAGGTCTGCCCGGTCGATGGCTGCGTCGTGAACGACCCGAACCACGCCGAGAGCAAGGAGCAGCTCCAGGAGAAGTACAACCGCATGCACGCCTAGTAGGCGCGCGTGGGTACCGGTCCACGTTCTCAGCCGCCGCGGGGCGGCTCGACCCGGTCGGGGGCTCCTGCTCCGCTCCTCGCGCAGCGGAGCCCCGGCTGTCGAACATCTTCCAGACCATCGACAACGCGCGGCACCGATTGCCGCGGAACGTATTGGTGTCCTCCCCCGGGCGGATTGCACCCGTCACGAGTCACGAGTGCGGGGTCACGAGTGATGATCAGAGGCCGGAGGCCTGAGGCTAGGGGTTATCGTGCTGGCCCCTGGTCCCTGGCCTCCGGTCCCTGACTCGCGACTCGTGCCTCGTGCTTCGTGGCCTGCCACGCGGTTCCCGCCCAGATCAGGCCTGAGACGGCAATCATCAGCGGAACAATCAGCACAGCCCGCGCCAAGCTGGAGAGGTCGGCGATCTCGCCGATTGCCCACGGCGACACCGCGTCGCCGAAGAGGTGAATCCCGAAGATACTGACGGCCATCGCCGTGGCGCGCATCGTCACGGGCACGACGCTGACGATGACCACGTTGATGGGCCCGGTGCTGAGGAACAGCAGCACTTCACCGGCGAAGAACGCGCTGAGGTACACGACCGGCGTCTCGGCGGTCAGCGCGACCCAGGCGAACGGAATCCCGACCAGCATCGATACGCCCGACACCCACAAGTAGGCCTGGCGCACGCGTCGCGCGAGGACGTCGCCGAGATAGCCGCCTGCGAACGTCCCGATGAGGCCCGCGACCACGGTGAGCATGCCGATCCGCAGGTTGGCCGACGTCAGGTCCATCCCTCGCACCCGACTCAGATAGCTCGGAATCCAGTACGACAGGCCGCCGAGCGCGAAGGTGTACGCCGCGTAGCCAAGGACGGTCAGGACGTACACGCGGTTGGCAGCCAGCAGACGCAGGCTCTCGGCGAAGGTGCTGGCCGACCCCTGCTGCTTCTCCTCCTCGAAGAGGCCACGCGGCGGGTCGGGCGCCGCCAGCGCCAGCAGCGCCAGCAGCAATCCCGGCAGGCCCACCGCAAAGAACGCCGCGCGCCAGCCGAACTGGCGCTCGAGCAGGCCGCCGAGCACGTAGCCGGCCGCGCTGCCAACGGGAATGGCCACGTAGAAGATCGCGAACACACGGCCCCGGGACGCCAGCGGGAAGTAGTCGGAGATGAGCGATGGCGAGATGGTGGCATAGGAGGCCTCGCCGATCCCGACCGTCGCCCGGGCGGCGACGAGCTGACCGACGTTCCGCGCGACGCCGGCCAGCGCGGTGGCCACGCTCCAGACGGTGACGCCGGCGGCAATCAGGCGAGTGCGCGACAGCCGATCGCCAAGGCGCCCAAAGATGGGCGAGGTGAGGAAGTAGACGACCATGAACGCGCTGCCGAGCAGGCCGAGCTGGGCGTCGCTCAGCGCGAGCTCGGCCTTGATGCGCGGCAGCACCGCCATCAAGACGACGCGGTCGATGTAGTTGACGAAGTTGAGAAGCGTCATCAGCGCCAGGCCGGCCTGCGCCGCCCGGCGCGACAAATGGAACGACGGCGTGCGCTCCATGCCAGGGCTCATCGCTTGCGCTCTCCCGTCGCTGCCGGTTATTCTCATTCGGCTCCGGGAAGCGAAAAGAACGAAAAGTGTAGCATGGGAACCTTGGCGGTCCTTGGTCCTTACTTCGTGGTCCTTGGTGCGGTTCGTCGTTCTTGGTTCCTGGTAACGACCGGCAGCTGCCAAGCACCACAACATCACGAACCAGGAACCGGGAACCGCACGAGGAACCAAGGACCAGGAACCGAGGACTGACAGGGCTTGTTCACCAGTTGGCCAGCCCTCGTTGCCCGTGACTCGTGACTCGTCACTGACAAGAACGATGATCCTCTCGCTGCAGGGCCTCGCGCTGTTCGCCTTCATCCCGCTGGTGCTGTTCCTGTACCTGCGGCTGCCGCTCGGGCCCGGTGCGTCACTGGTGCTCGGCCTGATCCTGATGTTCGGGCACCGGTTGCTCGCCGCGCCATGGATGGCCCGCCATGTGACGGAACGGTGCCTCTGGTGCGGCCGGCGCGCGGACACCGGGCTGCCACTCGAGATCGGCGCCAGCGGCCGGCGGTGGGACGCGCGGGCGTGCACGGCGGCGCACCGCGATCACCTCGCCCGCTTCTTCACGTTCCTCGCGCGGTTCCGGGTCTGGATCGCGCTCGGCATTTTCGTCCCGCTCCTTCTCCTGCTCGGCGGGACGCTGGCAGCGGCTCTTGGCTACGCGTCGATCCCCTACGCGTGGAACGCGCTGCAGTTCCGCGTCGTCGTCGCCTTGACGGTGACGATCGCGTCGCTCGCCTACCTGATCATCCGCACGCCTGCCGAATCGCTGTCGTGCCCCTTCCCGCTGCACAACCTGTTTCTGCTTGGCGTGGGCAATACGCTCTGGGTGTTCCGCCTGGTGGGTGCCTGGTGGCTCATCGATGGCGTTCTCAATCTGATGCGAGGCGCCTGAGGAACCGTCAGTCCTTGTCCGTTCCGTTCTCGTCTGGATCGGCGTCTATCCGGCGCCGTTCTTCGAAGCGATCAGGACGGCAGCAGCCAGCCTCAGCTAGACATTTGCCGATTTGCCGATTTGGTGATGTAGTGGCTCCCAGATCAACAAATCAACACACGCGGGGGGCCAGGGGAAGAAGGGAAGAAGGGCAGGAGGGGAGAAGGGAAGAACGGAAGAAGAGGAGGAAGTCCTGATGGATGTAGCGGTCGGGAGCGACCACGCGGGCTTCCAGCTCAAACAGGAATTGGCCGCCTACCTGAACAGCCTTGGTCACTGGGTCACCGACATCGGCGCGTACGACGCCGCCCCGAGCGACTACCCCGACTATGCCGAGGCGGTCGCGCTCGCCGTGCTCGAAGGCCGGGCCGAACGCGGCGTGCTCATCTGCGGAAGCGGGGTTGGCGCGTCGGTGGCGGCCAATAAGCTGCCGGGCATCCGCGCCGGCCTCTGTCACGACACCTACTCGGCCCACCAGGGCGTCGAGCACGACGATATGAACGTGCTCGTGCTCGGCTCGCGGGTGATCGGGCCGTTTCTTGCACGCGATCTGGTCCGCGCGTTTCTGGATGCCCGGTTCAGCGGCGAGGAGCGGCATCGCCGGCGGCTGGCGAAGACCGCCGCCATGGAATCGCGATTCGCCGAGCGCCGGGCCGAGTCTCAAGGCCGGGGGCCATCACGAACCGAACACCGGAAGAGATCATGAACCGAACACCGGGAGCCGGCGTCAACCGCCTGCGAGCGCTGCAGGGCTGCGGCCAGTCGATCTGGCTCGACTACATCCGCAGGAGCTTCATCACCAGCGGCGACCTGAAGCGCCTGGTGGAGGAGGACGGCCTCGGCGGGGTGACGAGCAACCCGACGATCTTCGACAAGGCGATCGCTGGAAGCGACGACTACGACGACGGGTTGCGCCGAACGCTGTCGGCCGAGCCCAGGATCGAGACCCGGACGCTCTTCGAGCGCCTGGCCGTCGAGGACGTTCAGATGGCCGCCGACGTCCTCCGCCCGGTCTACGACCGGACGGAGGGTGGCGACGGCTTCGTCAGCATCGAAGTGTCTCCCCAGCTCGCCGACGACACCGCAGGGACGATGAACGAGGCCAGGCGCCTGTGGAAGGCCGTTGGCCGGCCGAACCTGATGGTCAAGGTGCCGGCCACGAAGGAAGGTCTTCCGGCGATCGAAGGCCTCCTCGCCGAAGGGCTGAACATCAACATCACGCTGATGTTCTCCCTCGCGCACTACGAGGCGGTCGTCCAGGCATTCCTGCGCGGCATGGCGAAGGCGGCCGATCCGAGACGGGTCGCGTCGGTTGCTTCGTTCTTCGTGAGCCGGGTCGATACGAAGGTGGACCGCGCACTCGACACGATCGGCACGCCCGAAGCGAAGGCCCTTCGCGGCAAGGCGGCAGTCGCCAACGCCCGGCACGTGTATCGCCGCTTCCGTGAGATCTTCTACGGCGAGCCGTTCGCTGCGCTGAAGAAGAAGGGCGCGCGTGTCCAGCGGCCGCTGTGGGCGAGCACGAGCACGAAGGATCCTGCCTACTCCGACGTTCTCTACGTCGAGGAGCTGATCGGGCCGGACACGATCAACACCACGCCCCCCTCCACCTTGAACGCCTTCCGGGATCACGGCGAGGTGCGACCGACGCTCGAGACCGGCCAGGCGGAAGCGGAGGAGGCACTCGGCCGGCTCGCCCGCTTGGGGATCGATCTCGGCACCGTCGGCGAGGAGCTCCTCAACGAGGGCGTCGCCGCGTTCGCCGAGTCGTACGACAAACTGATGCAGAGCCTGGACGAGAAGCGGCGCCGCCTGCAGCTCGGCCGGCTCGATCCGCAGACGCTCGCGCTCGGCGCCTTCCAGGGCGCGGTCGATCGGCGAGTGGGCGCGTGGCGGGAGGCGTCGCTGCCTAGACGTCTCTGGGCGCGCGACTCCACCATCTGGTCAGCGACCCCGGTCCCGGAGATCACCGATCGGCTCGGGTGGCTCACGCTGCCCGAGGTGATGCACGACCAGCTCCCCGACCTTCTCGCCTTCGGCGACGAGGTGCGGCGGGAAGGCTTCCGGCACGCGGTCCTGCTCGGCATGGGCGGATCGAGCCTCGCGCCGGAAGTGTTCCAGCGCACCTTCGGCAACGCCCCCGGCCATCCGGAGCTGCTGGTGCTCGACAGCACGCATCCCGCCGCGGTCTCGGCCACCGACGCGGCCGTCGATCTCCGCCGGACGTTGTTCCTCGTCTCGAGCAAGTCGGGCACGACCCAGGAGACGCTCTCCTTCTTCCGGTACTTCTGGAAGCGGGTTGGCCAAACGATCGGGGAGTGCAGATCGCGCTTCGTGGCCATCACCGACCCGGGAACCCCGCTCGAGCGTCTGGCGCGCGAGCGCAGCTTCCGGCGCATCTTCTCCGCGACGCCCGACGTCGGCGGCCGGTACTCGGCGCTCACCGCGTTCGGGCTGGTTCCGGCAGCACTGGTTGGAGCGCCCGTCCCCGCGGTGCTCGACAGCGCCTGGCGGATGGCGGAGGCCTCCGCAAGCTGCGTGGCAGCCGCGTTGAACCCCGGCTTGCTCCTCGGCGCCGTCCTCGGCGAGCTGGGACAGGCAGGGCGGGACAAGATCACGCTTGTCGCCTCGCCCTCGCTTGCGTCGTTCCCGTCGTGGGTGGAGCAGCTCATCGCGGAGAGCACGGGCAAGGACCACAAAGGCCTGGTCCCGGTGGCTGACGAGCCGCTCGCCGCACCAGACCGGTATCAGGCAGACCGCCTGTTCGTCTCGCTCGAGCTCGAGGCGGACGATCGGAAGGCGATCGACAGGCAGATGAGCGCGCTCGGCACAACCGGGCATCCGGTCGTGCGCATCCGGGTCGGCGATCGGACCGACCTCGGCCAGGAGTTCTTCCGGTGGGAGCTCGCCGTGGCCGCCGCGGGAGCGGTGCTGGGCATCCAGCCGTTCAACCAGCCGGACGTCGAGCTGGCGAAGCAGCTCGCGCGGCAGGCGATGGCCGCCCCAGCAGGCGGAGGCGCGAGCGTCGAAGAGGCGATCGCGTCACGCCCAGACTCGCTCGCCCCCGCCCTCACTGCCTGGCTCACTTCCGTCCGGCCGGGCGATTACCTCGCCTTGCAGGCCTATCTCGCCCCGTCGAAGGAAATCTCGGCGCTCGTCGAGGATCTCAGAGCCGCTCTGAGACAGCGGACGCTGGCGGCCACTACCCTTGGATACGGCCCGCGGTTCCTCCATTCGACCGGCCAGCTCCACAAAGGCGGGCCTGCGACCGGCCTCTTCCTCCAGCTCGTCGACGAGCCGGCCGCCGACATCCCGGTGCCGGAAACCGCGTACACATTCGGCCAGCTGATTCGGGCGCAGGCGGTCGGGGACTACCAGGCACTCAAGCAGCGCGGAAGGCGCGTCTTGCGCGTGCAGCTCGGGAGAGACGTGACAGCAGGACTTGCGGCGCTCAGGAAGGCCATCGACTGAATCGACAGGGCGGCGATCGGGCCGCCCAGCGCCACACCAGGCAGCTGATGCCCGCGTGTGCAAACTTGCCCAAGGCCGCCCACAGGCAATCAGCCACAGGCCGAGCATCAACGTCACCCGCCGGGCCAATCTCACATTCATCAGGTCGCCGCCCAGGTTGCCACCCGGGTTGTCATCTGACGGGTTCCGGGCTACCCTTTCGCGTTCATGCCGGGATGACCACAGAGGCACTGAGGAGCGCGCACAGTAACGAGCGATGAGTCACGAGGCGCGACTGCCTCGTGGCTGCCGCTGTGTGTCCGCTGCCTGCGGCCTGGTGACTGACGTGTCCGAACGAGACCCGAGAGCCATGGGTCCGGAGCCGGAAGCCTGGAGCGCGGAGCCGAGACCCCAGAGCCACGAGCCGAGCTGACGGAGACCCTTCTCATGAGACGTCACCTGTGGGTCCTGGCATCCGCGGTGGCCTGCCTGCTGGTCGTCCCCGCCGTGGCATCCGCGCAGCCCGCCTCGCGGTTCGCCACCTTCTTCGTGGACAGGACGCTGCGCGTCGACTACTTCCATACGGGCGGAGGCGGCCGCGAAGTGTTCTCGCTCGATCGCGTCGTCTCGGATGGCCCGTGGCCCGGGAGCCGGACGCGCCTGCTCGACGACCGGAGCCTCGGGACGTACTTCTTCGAGGTGATCGACCCCTCGACCAACCAGGCGATCTCCTCGCGCGGCTTCTCGTCCATGTACGCGGAGTGGGAGACGACCGGGGAGGCCCACACCGATACGCACCGCACCTTCCACGAGTCGCTGCGCTTCCCGTGGCCGAAAGGGGCCGTGCAGGTGGTCGTCAAGAAGCGCGGGGCAGCGAACCTGTTCCACGAGGTGTGGTCCACGCTGGTCGATCCCGCGTCGCGGTTCGTCAACTTCGAGAAGAAGAGCGCCGAGTTCCAGCGGCGGCGTGCCGAGCTTCGCGCGAAGCAGGCACCGGAGAGCGAGATGGACAAGCTCTTCACCGAGGAGCGGGAGTGGGACACGGCGTTCCTCGCCTCGACGAAGTTCTCGGGCAAGGTCGGCGCCTTCGAAGGGGCTTCGTACGAAGCGACGGGGCTCTACCGGCCGGGGGCGGACTGTATCATGTTCACCCGCGACCGGGTCGGCTTCTGCCGCGTCTGCCGGCGGGCGATCGAGCGGACGATCGATCTGTATTCGGAACGACGAAGTCCTTAGTCCTGGGTCCTGGGTCCTTCGTGCCGTTCCTGGTGCGTGGTTCTTTGTGTGCGGCACGCGTGAGGCGCACCAGGGACCAAGAACGAAGGACCGCACTAAGGACTAAGGACCAAGGACGAAGAACCGACAGGATCTTCTACCCGTCGCGGAGTCTTGCTGATGACTGTGACCACCTCGCAACCCGTTGCCATCTCGGGCGAGCCGTCGAT
>Ga0315282_10005750_pt1 | contig 21019 bp, 13 predicted proteins | sample YL17G07_20_MG_FD_203693 | JGI IMG/M metagenome (GOLD analysis project Ga0315282, IMG submission 203693) | Sediment microbial communities from Yellowstone Lake, YNP, Wyoming, USA - YL17G07_20 | ecosystem: Environmental > Aquatic > Freshwater > Lake > Sediment | place: USA: Wyoming | collected... | reverse complement strand
CACCCTCAACTATCGCGACCTCCTGAGTGAAAGTTCCCAACACGTGATCATCGGCCCGGCCGGCCAGCTGGCTGAACACCTCAATGGAGACTTTGCCCGACGGGAGGTGCTTGAGACTGAACGAGCCGTCTTCGGAGGAGAGATGAAATGAGACATTGTATGAGTCCTCACCCGCCTGATGCAGCCTGACGCCAAAATCCTTAATTGGCGCTCCTGTCTCGTCTGTCACCGACCCATCCAATCTGCCCCGGCCCAAAACAAGCACGATCTCCTTGCGATACTCTTCAACCCACTCGCTACCGGTGACTCCGACACCCTGTTCCGCCGTCGCTGGTGTCCAGGCGTAGATCCTGAATGGGTACTCAACCGCGAAGTATTTGCCCTTCTCAATTGTGGCTTGTACCGCCTGCCCCTCGCCTCGCGACTCAGTTACCACCCACGCGCCATCAATCATGCTTCCATCCGCGTCCTGCACCTTGACCTGGAACGTCGGATGACATTTGAGGTAGATGTCTTTTTCGATATCCTTCGTCAGGCTCAGAGATCCGCTGGCAGGCTCGCAGCCTTTGCCGCCACCAACGAGCAGGACCGCTTCGGGCTGAGGCAGAACCTCGAGTGAGAAGCGACCTTCCGCATCGGACTTTGCGGAGATGAACTGCAGGCCTTGTATTGCAGCGTCATGCTGCTTGTTGGCCAAATGAAATGCGGGCGGCGCCGACACGCCCAGCGAAGCCCCTTCCACCGGCTTGCCCAGGTCGTCCAATACTCTGCCTGTCAGTCGCACAACCGTTGCGTCTTGCGGAAGAGTGATCTCCAGACGTCCGGCGCCGGTCTTGCCGATTGTGACTGGCCCGATTTCGGCAATGGGATGTGGAGGCCTGAATGCGTAGATCTTTTCAATGTCCGGCGTCAGCAATTGAATCTCAAACTCTCCTCCAGCGCCGCTTCTGGCTGTCGATGTGAGATCCTTCTGGACAATGTATATGACTGCACCAGGCTGCGGAAGCCCTCCGGCATTCCTGACTATGCCGCGAAGTGCGATTGCCCTCGCCAGTTGAACGGTTGTCCTGATGGGATTCGGAACGGATGTCACCTCTACAGATGACACCACGCTCAGATACCCAGGACACTCGAATCGGAGCGTATAGACGGCCGGATCCACTTCCAAGAGAACACAGCCGTTGTCGGCAAACTCCTCATCCAAAGCGGAGGATCCGGATGCTTCTCGCTGGACGACGACCCGGCCCGACATGACCGCCAGTTTTGTCACCGCGTCAACCGCACAGATTTCCAGCACCGCCCTGCCTGGATGGATTTCGCGTGTGCTGGTGCGAGAACCGCCAGCACGAAATGGATACAGAATTGTTTGCGCAGTCGAGTTCTCCGGCGCGTTTCCTCTGTGCTCGATCTCGGACGCCTCTCTTTTTGCCTGGATGGATTGCAGTTCTTTGGTTGACCCCGCAGGCACTCTCAGGACTGTCCAACCAAGCCACAACACTGCGATCAGGCCCAACAAGACCACGGCCGAGAACGCGCACAGCCTTCGTGATCTGGATCTATGGAGGAAGCGCATCCGGCCTTTCCTGTCTCTCAAGCACTCGATCGGAAGCGAGACTTGAAGTGTTTATGTACCGAATCATGGGATGTGTTGGCAAGTGGCAATCAACAAACCCAGCCGTTCAGCCTCACTTTCAGGCTCACTTAAGCTTCAGCACCTAAAGGGAATCTGACTGGGAGAGCGCCTTAGGGTTGTTACGCAAGAGCCATCTGGTCGCAACGTCATGGACACAGCGCAAACGTCATTTCCGGCTTGCTTCTCCAGGCAGACACGCGATACAAATGCCTGTCCCTGGAATCCTGCTTATGAGCAACAGACTCATCGCCATCGCTTCGGTTTGCATTGTGCTCCTGCTCAGTTCTGCACAGTTCGGATGGTCCACGAGCGGTCCCAGCCAGGCAGAACAAGAAACAGCCGTTGTCTACGGGCCCTACCACGGCAGTTTCATTACCGCGGGTCTCGGGCTCCGGAAGCCCTTCGGCGCGCAGAATGCCCCGATAGGAACGAGTTCCAATTGGTCGATGCATTGCTGGGTGAGCAGCGAGGAAGCCTTTCCGGCGGCCACACTTCTTGCGGGCTTCGGCGAGCTGAAGTCGAGTCCTGGCTCCCAGCGCTACCTGGCTGTCTTGGACGGGCGGCTCGCCTTTTGGGCCGGCAGCGAGAGCGTACTTGCACAGGCGGCGTTGGAACCGGCCCGCTGGCAACTGCTGGCCGCCACATTCGATGGCGCGAGGCTGCGACTTTACCTCGACGGAACAGAAGCAGCCACCGAGAAGATTCAACTGCAGGCCGCGGCGCCTGTGATTCAGTTGGCTCCACAGCCGCTCCCCTGGCCGGAGGGCGCGCATTTCTCGGGGAGAATAGCGCAATTCACGCTGACGGCCCGGTTGCTTTCGCCCGGCGAGATCCGGGCATTGCTTTCTCCAATCGTGCCTCTTGATGTGTTGCCGTTTGAAGCAGGTTCCAAGCCATGGCCTGTTTCGACCAGAGGTACATCAGGTCTTCGCGCACCGCAGGATCCTGCAACCTTACCCAAGTCCTCTGTTCCTCCTTCTGCACCTGTGGCAAAGCCGGTGCGTCGGACGGACCCCGTTCTCGTGCCACGCGGTACGGGCCAATGGGCGTTGTCGGGCGGCTGGCGTCTTGCCGAAGCTCCCAAGGTCACGGCTGACGGTGCCACCCTGTCCCGGCCAGGTTTCAATGTTGATGGTTGGTTGGACGCAGTCGTCCCGGGCACAGTATTGACGACGTTCATCGAGCGGGGTATCTATCCCGATCCCGATTACGGGCTCAACAACCTTGCCATTCCCGAAACGTTGAACAAGCAGGATTACTGGTATCGGATGGAGTTCAATCTATCCAGCTTCCTCAAGAGCCGCCGCCTCACGCTCACCTTTGAGGGAATCAACTACGCAGCCGAGATCTGGCTAAACGGCAAGCGCCTCGGCAACGTCAGGGGAGCGTTCGTCCGAGGCATCTTCGATGTTACTGGGCTCGCCGTCCCCGGAAAGCCGAATGCACTGGCCGTACGCGTTTCGCCTCCGCCCCATCCCGGCATTCCTCACGAACAATCGCTGAAAGCGGGCGCCGGCCTCAACGGCGGCATGCTCTGTCTGGATGGCCCGACGTTCATCTGCACCGAAGGGTGGGACTGGCTCCCTGGAATTCGCGATCGCGACACCGGCATCTGGCAGGAGGTGGTTCTCACCGCAACCGGGGAGGTGAAGATCGGCGATGTTCAGGTCGTCACAGCCTTGCCGCTGCCTGACACCAGCCGTGCTCAGGTGGCGGTGACGGTACCCCTCCGCAACGAATCGCAGGCAACGGTGCCAGGGGTTCTCACGGCAGCGTTCGAAGGGGTTCAAGTTTCGAAGAAGCTCACGCTGCGGCCAGGCGACAGCACGGTGACATTCTCGGCGGATGAATATCCACAACTCGCCGTTACTCAACCGCGCCTCTGGTGGCCGAACGGTTACGGCAGTCCGGAGCTGTACCACTTAAAACTTCTATTGGTACACGGATCAGCAGTCTGCTTACAGGAGGCTCGGCGAACTCCCGCCGTCCACGCTGATCGGAAGCGCCCATCTGGAAAGATCCGGCGATTGGGTCCGGGTGAGCGTCGACTTGACGAACCAAGGAGAAGGCATAGCATTGATGAACAAAATCACGCTGCGCCATGCAAACGGAGGAGGGCGCGTTCTGCCGGCATATGCCAGCGACAACTATGTCTCCCTCCTGCCACGCGAAGCGCGGCGCATCGACATTGAATGCCCGGCAAACGCCGTCCACGGGGAACTCGAGATCGGGCTCGAAGGATGGAACACGCGACCCGTCACGATTCCATGCCGTCAGCCCCGGGGTAATCAGTCTAAACGTCATGTAAATCGAATCCTTGGTGTCGGGCCGTAAGTATGGAAACACACTGGCGCTGGCGCATGGGGATGGCCAAGCAGATTGCTGCTGAGCTGGACTCACGACGATACGGCGTAGTTGCACTTTATCTCTTGGGCAGCACAAAGAACGCTACTGCCGGCGAGGCGAGCGACATCGATCTCCTTGTCCACTTCAGAGGGACTGAGGAGCAGGAGAAGGAGCTGCGCAGTTGGCTTAGAGTTTGGAGCCGGCGTCTTGCAGAGATGAACTACCAACGCACCGGGCACCGGTCAGACGGTCTCCTGGATGTGCATCTGATCACCGACTCCGACATCAAGAGGCGGACGAGTTACGCGGTCAGGATCGGCGCGCCCACCGACGCAGCCATGCCGCTCCCGATGAAGTCGCCTGCTCTTGAAAACTGAATCCGCCTGCGCGTAACCAGGATTCAGAATCGGAGCTTTTCAACCACATAGTCTCAGCGTCATACCTGAAGAAGCTCGCGTGTTGCGCTTCCGGGATCTTCTGGAGAGAACCGGACCAGTGCCAGCTCGGGCCCGTCATGGGCCGCGGAAAAGGCGTGGGTTCGACCGATGCGGTCTTTCCACGAGCCGGTGATGCGCGGAGACTCGTGGATATGGCCGTGAAGGGTAATCAGCGGTTGTCGGGTTTCAATAAAGCGCCTTACGGCGATGCTGCCTCCGTGAAGGTCGGTGGGGACGTGGTCGATTATGCCGGGGTGATGTGACAGACGATCCAGATTGCTCTGGTACGGAGGCGTGTGAAAGAGGAAGAGCGCCTGCTCCAGGCTCTCCGATCCGGCCAGCCGCTCAAGGTCCTTTTGAATCGTCGCGTATCGCTTTACGTTTTCGGGCACGGGCACGGAATAGAATCCATGCTCTGGCGAGACGGACCCGGTATCGACGAACCGTGAGACATCGTATCTGTCCCAATCCTTGAGTTGGAATGGCGTTGGGGGGACGTACGCATATCCGTAAACCAGGAACTCTCTCCAGCGCGCCTTGCCGTTAGAGATGTATTGCCAGATGCCGCGAGACGAGGCCTCCTGAAAGGCCGGTTCCGGCCAGCGCCCATCGTCGTTGCCCAAGATGACAAAAACCTGCGGGTACGCATCCTGCAAAACCTTTTGCAGCCTGGCGAATTCCGCAACGAGAAAATCATTCACGAAATCAGCGCGGGGAGTCGCAGGATGCGATTTCGAAACCAGCCCATGCGGAAGGAGGTCTCCTCCGATAAACACTGCATCCGGAGGATCCGACGAGATGGTTTCAAAGAGTCTCGTGTAGCGCCGGACATGCCCGTGCAGATCCGACACGAAGTAGCAGGCCGTCACTCTCTCGCCTCGCTCTCAGGCTGTTGAGTCTTGGTGGTCGCGATTTCGATCCCATCCTCCTGCCGCACGCATCTAGAGGCCACGAGGCCAGATCAGGGATTCGAGCAACGGAACGGCGCCCTCTTGCCCCGCATCGCTGAGTACGCAGGTCCCGCTTTCGCGCGCCAGAAATGTCGCCAAACGCGGCGGCCGAGGCGCGGCGCTGGCTCGTGGAAAGCGGCCTGTCCAGCTATGGCTCGCATGGTACAAGCCGATCACATCATTTAGGCGCACCTCTTTCCCCAGCTCGACGGCAGACGATTCATACCACAGTTCTCGATGTTCGTTCATCTCCAGAGCGCCCTGGATCAGCGGAGTTCTTGCGAACGCCCAGGGGTGAATATATTGTGATCCGCCCGGCTTGTCGAGTCCGATGTCAGATTCCGAAAACCCTCCTGTGCACAGCCTGCGGTTACACTGGCTGGCTTGCAGGGGTAAGAGCCTTCGCCTATGCGTGCAGCAGCCTGATGAATATTCTGGCTCCCTGCTTCTGGCTTCCAACGAGAACAGAATTCTCATTGCGACGCGCGTCACAGTTTAATACACACCAAATGCCGGTGCCAGAACGGCCGGATTTTGATGGATATCCGCTGCGAAGGCAGCGTATAAGAGAGGACTTTACCTGGAGGGAATCTATGGAACGAAGGGAATTCTTGACCGCTCTGGCGGCGACATCAGGTTGCGCCCTGGCTGGACCGGCGCTTGAGGGAGCTGAAGACGGCGTGAAGGCGCGCGATCAGGCACAGCAAAAATACGGAGTGAAGATCACAGTCCTGAGGAGAAGCTTCGAAAAGGAATTCGTGGATCAACTCAAGACCGGCCCCAAGAGCTCCTGCACGCGCCTCAGCGATAACCAGGAGTTCATAGTAAAGTCAATATGGTCAGTGCCGGAGAAATTCTGTGAATGGGCGTGGGCCGACATCCGGACTTACATTCCCATGGTGCTCGGAGAGGGAAATCCCATCGCGGTCTGCTGCACCGATGGATTCCGTCCTGTGTTCTTCAAGATCGAGAGGATCGTACTATAGCTTGCCATCATGGAAGGATGCGCAGGCAGGACGCCTGTGGCTGGTTATTCGGTCCCCAGTCAAGGGCAGTATGACCAGCCACCGAAGAGCCGCTCTCCAGATGAGACTTTGGCGAGCGACGGCCGCCACTCATTTGTTCTCGACGATGTCCCCGACCTTTAGGTCTTGCCCGGAGACGATCTTGGCTACAGCCGACGTCCGGTCAACCTCAGTGACCTCGATTTCACCCACCGGGGTTGTTATCTTCCGGATCACCTGACCTGTGCTCGGATCCTTCACCTCACGGTTGAGCCTCACTACCGCCAGCCTCATGCCGACAGACACGCCGCCGCCCCTGCCGACATTAATTATGACGGTGCTGCCTTCGACATCGGCAACCATTCCGGAGATGACAACCTGTGTCGCTCGGACCTTGTCCGCCTGTGAAACCAACTGAGCCGTCATGTCCTGCACCGCCGCCCTCGTTGCCTCTCCGAGAATCGTGTTTTGAAAGTCGCTGCTTCCCATTTCAATGCTGCCGCTGTTTTCATCCCCGCCACCGAGCAACAGGCCGGAGCGTGAGGAGCGTCCTTTGCCGGACATCACCGCCAGGATTTCACCGGTATTCACATCGACGATGCGGGCGTCAATAACCACGGTAGCAATGCCCTTTGATTTCCCCAGATTGAACGCGCCAACTCCAGTGACCGAGCCCAAGATCCCACCGACATTGGTGGATTTCGTCTCCATGCCGAACTGGGTGATCGAGCCGACGACAATCGCATTCACTCCCAGGATCTTGCCTATCTGAGCAGCGCTGGCCGGCGCTGCCCTATCAGAATTTGAGAAGTTCTGCTCCTCAAGAACGGCGTCCAGTTTCTTGCGCTCTATGATGGAAAAGGTGCCGTCCTTGACAAGGCTGGTGACCACCAGGTCGGCGACTCCTTTCCCGATGTCCCAGTCACCGGACCACCACTGCTGCACAGTACCGAAATCGAAGTCGAGGAGCGCCAGACGCTTCTTATCCTGCCCTGCGACCATGGATAGACTCTCCACGATCAGCAGCAACCCTATTAGAAATGCATACCGATGAGTTTTCATGTCTCCCCCTTCTGATGTATCCATCGTCAATTTGTGTATTTCCTTCAGGAATACCGGTGCCTTTCAACTTGGATGGATGTTGAAATGCCTCCGTTGCGCTTCTAGAATCAGGCCATGTCCAGCCAGAAGCGCATATTCGAGCTGACCGTCACGTTTCTAGTTCTCGCGGCGCTGGCGCACCCGGCATCCGGTCAATCCGCCCCAATCCTCTCCAATGACGCCATACGGGCGGAATTCGCCGGGCCGCGCTTGGCTGCACTTGTTGACTTGCGGACGGGATTTAGAGTCAGGTTTGCCGACGAGACGTTCTCTCTCACAATCGATGGCGCAAAGATCGATGAAAAGAGCCTCGTGCCCACAGTCCTGAAATCGGACAGACAGAGATTTGCCTGCACCTACCGAGGATCGAATTTCAACGTCAGAGTGATCTATGAAGTTCGGCCGGGTTGGCGTTTCCTCTCAAAGCAGGTCGTCGTCGAGCCCATCGGCGGAGCGGACTACCGCGTGAACGAGATTGAAGCCTTTGCAGCCGCGGTTGCTCCTGCCGCTCGGGAAGAGTTCCCGCTTTCGAGAGGCAATTGGGGAACGTTGCTTCGTTTTGCTGGAAACAGCTCGGTTTCCTCCAAACTTCCGTTTGGGGCCTTTTTCGTTTATCAGAATCCCTTCAACGTCTGGAAGAGGAACGGGCAAGTCTTTGCCGCTTCCTATGTTCCCGAAATCGACTGGAAATCGGCCTATGGGCCGTATATCTCGGATCGATTTTGCATCGGACTATACCGGCTCAGCGGCACAGTATTTCCAGCACGAGCTGTTCCTGAATGGACGTTTGTTCCCAATTATCAAGATTATCTTGCGAAGAATCCCCGGATCGACATGGCAGAAGCAGACGCCCTGGTCGAGTGCGTGCGGTCCTTCCTCCTCTGCCGGCCGCAAAAGAGTGTCCGCGTACACGTGCCCTGGTGCGAGAACGACTATCAGATCGATGTCGCGCACCAGGAAGGATGGGAGGAGTACAAGCGCATTATCGATCGAGCGGCGGAGCTAGGCTGTCAATACATCCTGTTCACCCCAGCGAACAGTGATCTTTCGAATTTAGAGGAGAACCGCGACGCCTGGGGCTGGGAAAACCTCCTTTTCTTTGCTATGGGCCAGAAAATTCGCAAAGGCGAATGGGACCCCAGAAAGGATCCCATTCCATCTTCGCTGCAAAAAGCGATTGATTACTCAAATTCGAAGCACATTAAGCTTGTCTCTTATTCGTACCCGTCGCTTCCCTTCCTGCAGAACCCGGAGTGGACCAAATGGGCCGCAGGCAAGATCGGCGGATATAACGGCGCAGACACGGGACTGCGAAGTTTTCAGGACTGGTGGATCGGCAAGCTTGTTGACTTCGTGAAGGCTACCGGCGCCGGCGGCTTTTCGTTCGATCATTGGTGGATCGCTTACGACAACGCGTCGAGCAAGTACGCCCAGTGGAACGGCTGCCGCCGTATTCTCGAGACACTGCGTCAGCGCATTCCGGACATCATCATTGACGGACGCCAGCAATACATGAACTTTGGGCCATGGACCTGGCTCGCGGGCTCCTATCCGCATCCGACTACGACCGATGAGCAGCCGGAGAGCTTCGTCCCTTTCCCGGATCTCCACACGGACCGAGTCTCTGCAGACCGCCAGCGTTTTGCGGCCTGGACGTATCGGATGCAGCGCTTCTGTCCTCCCGAGATCATGCCCGGCTTCATGACGCATCAGACCGAGCGCAGCGACGCCAAGAGGGTCATGCGCCGCGACCGGTTTCGCCCGCGCGACTGGGACGTCCTTGGCTGGAGATTCTCGGTGCTCTCGTCGATTGGAACAGCTCCTTTCAATCACATCGTAAACTTCATCCCCGCACGCGACCCGGATGAGTTCAAGGCGCTTTCCGAGGATGACAGGCGCTGGTTCCGCGAATGGCTTGATTGGACTGACAAGAACGCAGCCATCCTCAAGCGCCTCAAGCCGATCATTGGCCCGCCTATGATCGGGCGCGTCGACGCGGCCGCAGCCTGCGCCGGCGACCGCGGCCTTGTCTTCCTCTTTAATCCGAATTACCGCCAGCTCAATGCGGAGTTTCTCCTGGATGCATCGATCGGACTCGAGAAGGGGGGACCGTTCATTCTTGCGGAATTGTATCCAGAAAAGGAATTGCTCATCGGACATCCCCAGACCGGAACTTGGAGGATTGGCGACAAAGTCATATTCACCATGGGCGGAAATCAGGCGGTAGTACTCGAGATCAGGCCGGCGGCCGCGGTAGCATCCCATCCGACTCTTTTCAACGTTCGCGGCACGGCGCTCGTCAGAGGGAGCCGACTCAAACTTGACGACGTCGAAGCCGAAGCGGGAAGCCAATGCGAGATTTCCGTCCTTTTGCCGGGCGGCGCGAAGATTGGATCTCTTACGGTCAACGGCTCCGGTGTGCAGTTTCGACAAGCCGGGAACCTGGTCACAGCCAGCATTCGGTTTAGCGGCGAGCCCTTCACCAGAAGCCAGCCTATCTGGACCTACGATCCGCTCTGTAGTGGGGGCGCCATCAAGGCTTCGTTTACAATTCCGGCTCGCATCTTCGAGCAACTACGCCTGAGGCGGAAGGCATGGCCGGTGCCGTACACGGACGATGACCTGATCGCTCCTTGGCTGGGTTCGCATCGCCTGCTGCTCTATGCCCAGATCGCGGAGCCGGACGATTCCTGGGCTGTTACGATGACGATCGACGGGAAGCCGTTCCAGGTGCAGAAGGCTTACAACGATATCTACGGCAACAACAGAAGGACTTTTCTCGGAAACTATGTCGATGTCTCTTCTCTCGAGCCGGGGAAGGAACACGTTATCGAGGTCAGGCTGCCCCGATTGAATCCAGGCCGGTTCCAGGGACTATTTTTCGAAAACGTCGAGCCGGAATACACGCGCAGCGTCGTGGTCAAGTAGCGGCGCGGTTGCAGACGGGCGCGGCAGCATTTCACCTCTGGTCCTTGCCGGGGCCACTGACGCAGCCCCGGCGCCGTATAGGGCCCGCTTCAATACGCTGCCTTCAACGTGTCGGAATCCACCTTGTGGGACCGTCCTTCTTCGGGCGCCTTGGCAATGAACCCTTGATTCATCATCAGCTTTGTCAGATTGCGTGAGCGGCCGATAATCCGCTTGGCAGTCTCCAGTTCCTCTTCGAAGGACACCTTGATGCGCGCCAAACCCTGTTCCTGCGCCTTCATCGCCACGGCAGCCGCTTCGCGCGGGTAGACCTCCCAATCGTCCATCGTGGGCAGAATGTGATCTGCGGCGAGTTTGTCGCCCACGTGGTCAGCCAACGCCTTGGCTGCGGCAAAGCACATCTCGTCGGTAATCGTTCGGGCCCGCACGTCGAGCGTGCCGCGGAAGATGCCGGGAAAGCCAAGGGAGTTGTTGACCTGATTCGGAAAGTCGGAACGTCCGGTGGCGACCACGGCGGCCCCGGCTTCCTGCGCCACCCAGGGCCAAATCTCGGGGACTGGGTTGGCACAGGAGAACACCACGGCGTCCTTCGCCATTGTCTTCACCCACTCGGGCAGGATCACGCCCGGCCCGGACTTTGAAAGCGCAATCATCACATCCACACCCTTCAGGGCTTCTGGGATGTTTCCCTGGCGTCCTTCAGCGTTGGTGATGTTGCACAGACGCCACTTGTCCTTGAATTCATCTTTGCGCGCCTCGAGGTCCTTGCGATGCTTGCCAAGGATCCCCTTGGTGTCGACAACAAAGCACTTGGCGGGATCCGCGCCCCAACCGAAAATCAGCCGCGAGCAAGCTACGTTCGAAGCGCCCGAGCCAATGAAGGCGATCTTGACCTCGCTCATCTTCTTGCCGACCACTCTGAGGGCGTTGATCAGCCCTGCCAGGGTGACCGTCGCAGTTCCCTGCTGGTCATCGTGCCAGACGGGGATTTCTGCCTTCTCGCGCAAGGTGTCGAGAATATAAAAACACTTCGGTTGGGAAATGTCCTCCAGATTGACGCCGCCAAACCCGGGCTGGAGCATCAGCACCGTGTTGATGATGGCGTCGGGGTCTTTGGTGTCAAGCATGATGGCGATGCCGTCTACACCACCGAGATACTTATACAGCAGTGCCTTACCCTCCATCACAGGCAAGCCTGCCTTGGGGCCAATGTCCCCCAACCCGAGCACGCGGGTGCCATCGCTGACCACAATAACGGTGTTCCACTTGTTCGTGTAGTCGTAAACTTTTTCTGGATCGGCAGCAATGTCCTTGCAAGGCGCTGCCACACCAGGGGTGTACCAAATGGCGAAGTCGTTAAAGTCTCTCACACAGCATTTCAGAACGCTCTCGACCTTGCCTCGGTAAAATGGGTGCAGCATCATCGCGTCACTTGAAGGCTTGGCAGCCTTCGCCAGAAGTTCTTCTACGCTCATTTTCTTATCTATCATTGCCTCCTCCTTAAATAGCGCCAGTGAACAGCGAAAGCTACCGGATGTCAATAGCTAATCCATAGACGTACCCCCCATCAAAGGGCACAGAGATACCCATGAATTGATCTAGCAGCCTTGCGGCCCGCTCCCATGGCGAGAATCACCGTTGCAGCCCCTGTCGCCACGTCCCCTCCCGCCCAGACTCTCGCTTTGGATGTTTTGCCGGTTGCGTCGTCAATGACGATGTTGCCCTTCTTCCCCACTTCCAGTCCCGGAGTAGTTGCGGCAATGAGCGGATTAGGGCTGTTGCCGATGGCACAAACCACGGCATCGACGGCATAGATGGTCTCAGATCCTTCAATGGGTATGGGTCTTCGCCTGCCGGAAGAGTCCGGCTCACCAAGTCTCATCTTCAGGCACTCGATCTCCTTAACCCAACCGTTTTCATCGCCGATGTATCGGGTAGGCAGGGTGAGGAATTCGAACACGACTCCTTCTTCCTCCGCGTTTTCAACCTCTTCCAAGCGCGCAGGAAGCTCCTGCCTCGACCTTCGGTAAATAATCTTGGTCTCCGCCCCCAGCCGCAGCGCCGTTCTGGCGCAGTCCATCGCCACGTTGCCTCCTCCCAACACGGCGACCCGCTTATGCCTTTTTATCGGGGTGTGATATTCGGGGAACAGGAATCCAGCCATCAGATTCATCCGTGTCAGGTATTCATTTGCGGAATAGACGCCGTTCAGGTTTTCCCCTGGGATCTCCATAAACCACGGAAGGCCTGCCCCGGAACCGACAAAGACGGCGTCATATTCTTCCAAGAGGTCGTCGATCGTTCTGGTCTTGCCGACCACGTAGTCCGTCACCACCTCAACGCCCAGTCTTATGAGGTAGTCAACCTCCCTCTTGACGATGGCCTTTGGCAGGCGAAATTCGGGGATGCCATATACCAGGACGCCTCCCATCTTATGCAGGGCTTCAAAGACCGTCACCTGATGCCCGAACTTGATGAGATCGCCGGCCACGGTAAGGCCAGCTGGCCCACCTCCCACTACAGCTACCTTCCTGCCGGTGCGCGCCGGGATCTCAGGCAAGGTCATGGCCGCCTGAGCGGCCTCCCAATCTGCCAGGAAGCGCTCCAGGCGTCCGATCGCAATCTGTCCTCCTTTCTTGACGAGGGAACAGCTCCCCTCGCACTGTTCCTCCTGCGGGCAGACTCTACCGCAGATTGCCGGAAGACAGTTCTTCTCTTTCAGTATCCTGATGCCTCGGGCAAAATCACGCTCGGCTATGCACTTCACGAAGCCAGGGATATCAATCTCCACCGGGCAGCTTCGGACGCAGTTTGCACTGGGACACTGCAGACAGCGATTTGCCTCCTCTACTGCAGTCTCAACCGGATATCCCAGGGCAACCTCGCTGAAATTGTGCCTGCGCACCTCGGGCGCCTGCTTGGGCATTTCCCTTCTGTTCAGGTCTACTTTTTTCTTTTCTGGCTTCGAAGGCATAGCGACTGTCCTATACTCTAGCTCGATGCTCTTCGCAGCGGCTCGTCCTGAGAGGGACTACCTCCTCCGGCTGATAGGCCTTGCGCCGCTGCAGCAACTCTTCCCAATTCACCTGGTGCCCATCGAAATCCGGTCCATCCACACAGGCGAACTTTGTCGCCGATCCGATGGTGACCCGGCATACGCCGCACATCCCCGTGCCGTCCATCATGATTGGATTTAAACTGACCACGGTTGGTATGTCCAGCGAACGACTCGCGTCGGATCCGGTCTTGAGCAAAAAAGTGCAACCATTGATGACGATCCGGTTCACAGGCTCTTCCAGCGATTGGATGATCTCGGGCAGGCGCCCGATGTGTCCGCGATATCCTTTGGTTCCATCCCGCGTAATGCAGGACAGCGCGTCGGCGACTTCCGCAAATCGGCTCTCCCAATACAGGAGGTAGGAACTTCTGGCTTCGAGAAGCGCGATTACCCTATTGCCCTTCTCCTTCATGGCTCGCGCAACCGGGTAAATGCTGCCAATCCCGTAGCAGCCTCCGATGCACAGCACCGTGCCGTACTCTTGGATCTCCGTGGCATTGCCCAGCGGCCCGACAACGGTAGGAATGCTCATGCCCGATTCGAGCGCGGCAAGTTTGCTGGTGCTTATCCCCACATTCATGAGGCAGACCGTGACCGTGCCCGCCTCTGCATTCCAGTCTGCAACGGACAAGGGAATTCTCTCCCCCGCCTCGTCGGGGCGCAGAATGACAAACTGGCCCGGCTTCACCTGGCGCGCGACGGCAGGGGCCTCTATCGTCAGCAGGTGGATATTCGGCACGATCATTGAGCTTTCGACGACTTTAAACATTTTTCTTCCGTATGCTCACGCGGTGCGGGTTGGGGTTGATGGATTCGCCCTGCCGTAAGACGACGTGCAGAACTCCCTCGGGCTGGTCCGGAACCACCCTGGCAGGCCACGCCTGCTCGATGTGATCCGAAGCGACCACGACTTCATCTCCTTCAGAGATGCCTGTTTCGGCGGCATCCTTCGGGCTTATGTCGACGATTCCCTCTGCGAAGAGCTTCTTTGCTCCACCAACCCAGGCAGAAAGCGGAAAGCCGCAATAGACGTGTTCTGCGGCCGAAGCACTGAGGATAAAAGGCAACGCGCTGCCCGCCTTATTCGCGGCCGCAGCAGCTTCGGTCGTCAAAAATACCGCTTCAGAAACAAGCGGCCGAACTTCCCGAGATGGATTCTCAAAGTTCCCAAATCCGTCGACGAGCGAGGCTATTTCCTGCCAGACCTCCGAAGCGCTCTGGTAATCAAAGCCGCTCTTCCCCATTTTCTGGGCAATCATGCAGAGTATCTGCCAGTTCGGCAGAGCTTCACCCGGAGGAGAAACTGCCTTCCTCATCCTCTGAACCCGCCCCTCACCGTTGATCGCAGTTCCGTCCATCTCTGTGAAGGCGGCCGAAGGAAGGACCAGATCGGCATCCAGGTACAAATCCGGGGGATAGATGTTTTGATAAATCGAGAAATCACAGGCGGGCCGCAGATTCGGTGGAACCTCCCCAATCAGATAAAGCAACTTTACCCTTTCACCGGCGGCGAGGACAGACGCATCCCAGGAGGGAGAAAACTCAGGGATCGCGGCGCTCCACTTCCGTCCCAGTTCGTCGAGTCTCCTGCGATCCACGGAAGAAAACCCGCCCGGCAGAAGCTCCGGATACACGCCCATCAGAATGGAGCCAAACAGGTTTCCTTGCGAGGGAAACAACAGAATTCCGGCGCCCACGTTTTGTGCCAGGCATCCAACGGCCCTCAGAATCGCCGCGCTCTCGCTATATTGGATGAATTCCGAGCCGACGAGCACGACCGGCGCCGTTGCCCGCTTCAGAATTTCGGCGACTTCGGCGAGCTGGGCGGCGAGGCTGCCGGCTTTGCTCGCGCCGTCCGGCCGCGCGCGCTCCGCAACGTTGCGCCGCGCCAGTTCCGCCAGAGTATTGAAAATCTCAAGCTCGGTTCCTGGGACGGGTTGAATCCACTTATCGCTGAGGATGCTGAGACTGTGATGCCTTGGATGAACCGTGAAGATTTTCGCTCCCCTTGTGGCTGCTTTGCGCAGCTCCACACCTACGATCGACCCGCCATATCTCGTGTCCAGCCCGACACACAGGATCGCGGTCGAATTCCGCAGCGCCGACAGAGGCAAGCGCATTTTCAGGAGGTCCAGATACGCCTGAAAACCGCCGCCGTAGAACACTCTCGCGGGAGTGTCTATCCGGTGAGATCCCATTACGACCCGGACGAACTTCTGCGCGACATAGAGATCCTCGTTGCAGCAGCTCGCGGAAACCAGCATCCCGAAATCCTCGGGCGCGCAGGAAGAGAGTTTTTCTGCGGCCAAATCCACGGCATCCGCCCATTTGATCTGAGCGATGGCGGCGTTATGCCTTCGGTGGGGCTGTTGCAGGCGTCGGTGGTGGTTCACCAGTTCGGAAATGCAGAACCGCCCTTTGACGCAGAGCTGCCCGTTGTTGATCAGGGGGTCCTCTGCGGGAACACTGCCGATCACCCGCTCGCCCTTGACCAGAAGGCGCAGCTCGCAGCCGATGCCGCAGAGAGGACATCTGGTAATCTCCTCGCGTTCGGGCTTGCCATCCCATTTTCTGGCCTTTTCATAAAGAGCGCCCGTGGGACAGATGGAAACGCATGCGCCGCAAAACTCGCACCCGGCGTCGAAGTGGGTGCGCTTGAAGGCCGGCCCAACTACCGTATGGGGCCCTCTATGAACGAAGGCTAGAACGCCGGCGGCGCGAATATCCTGGCACACCCGCACACAGCGTCCGCACAGGATGCACAGGTTATAGTCGCGATCATAGAAAGGGTCTTCCTTTTCCACTCGAAGATTGCGGTAGTAGATGGGATAACCGATATCCTTCAGCCCAAGCCGGTTCACGACATCCTGCAGCTCACATTGGTTGTCATTGGGGCAGAAGCGGCAACCGGTAGTGACGCCGGCTTTCCGAATCGTCGTCGAGTATCGCCGGCACTCCTCTTGCTCGTCGCAAATCAGGCAACTGGAAGTGTGCTCACTCAGGATCAGCCGCAGGATTTCCAGCCGCGTCGCATGAACTTGAGCGGTCTCGGTTCTGACTACCATGCCTTCCTCGACCGGAGTGGTGCAGGCCGTGGGAAGTCCCCGCATCTTTTCCACTTCGACGATGCACATGCGGCAGCCGCCGAAGGGAGTCAAATCCTTGTGAGCGCAAAGTGTAGGAATATAGATATTGTTGCGCTGCGCGACTTGGAGGATGGTCTGCCCCGCTTCAGCTTTCAGGATCCGATTGTCGACAGTGATATTTATCTCACGCCCGCTGTTCATCCGAATTTCTCCGTCTGGACCTGATGACGATCGCATCCCCGGCTATGGCGTCGAAGCGGCAGATCTCATAACAAGCTCTGCACTTGATGCACTTGGACGGGTCAAGGTTGTGCGGTTCCGCCCGAGGTCCGGTGATGGCGCCGGTCGGACACACGCTGACGCAACGCTGGCATCCAGTGCATTTTTCAGGGATCACCCTATATTCGAGCAGTTCACGGCAAACGGTCGCTGGACAATACTTTTCAGCCACATGCACCAGATATTCGGGCCGGAAGTAGCGAAGCGTCGTCAAGACCGGATTGGGGGCCGTCTGGCCCAGGCCGCACAGCGCGCCCCGCTTCACTGCTTCACCCAGATTCTGGAGCTTGGCCAGGTCGTCCGGCTCGCCCTGCCCCTTGGTAATCCTCTCGAGAATCTCCACCAGGTGCCTGGAGCCCACGCGGCAGGCCGAGCACTTGCCGCAGGATTCCTTCTGCGTGAAGTCGAGAAAATATCGAGCCAGGTCGACAACGCAAGTGTCCTCATCCATCACGATAAGCCCACCCGATCCCATGATCGATCCGGCAGCGCCGAGAGACTCGTAGTCGACCGTCATGTCGAGGAACTCATCCGAGAGGCACCCGCCCGACGGTCCTCCCGTTTGGACCGCCTTGAACTTTTTGGCCGTGCCCCCTCCTACGTCGAAAATGATCTTCCTGAGTGTCATGCCCAGCGGCACTTCGATCAGACCCGGGCGTCGGACTTTCCCGACCAGCGAGAAGGTCTTGGTGCCGTAATTGCCCTGGATGCCAAACTGCCTGTACCACACAGCGCCATTCCTCAGGATGTTGGGCAAAGTCCCAAGGGTCTCCACATTGTTGATGATAGTGGGCATGCCGTGGAGGCCGGCAATCGCCGGAAATGGCGGCCGTGACTTGGGCATGCCTCTCTTTCCTTCGATCGAGGCGATCAGAGCGGTTTCCTCGCCGCAAACAAAGGCGCCCGCGCCCTCCTTGATCGTGATCTCGAAATCGAAGCCGGAGCCCTGAATGTTCTTGCCCAAAAGGCCGTATTCCCGCATTTGGGTCAGAGCTTTCTTGAGGCGCACGATCGCCAAGGGATATTCCGCCCTTATGTAGATGTAGCCTCGGGAAGCGCCGATTGCGAAGGCCGCGATCAGCATCCCTTCGAGGACCGAGTGCGGATCGCCCTCGAGCAGCGACCGGTTCATAAACGCACCGGGGTCACCCTCGTCCGCGTTGCAGATCAGATACTTGATTTCGCCAGGAGCATTCCTGCAGATTTCCCACTTCCTGTAAGTCGGGAATCCAGCCCCTCCCCTGCCCCTGAGTCCAGCTTCCTTGACCTCCTCAATCACTCCCTCAGGGCCTTTTGTGAACGCATTCGAAAGGCCCAAGTACCCATCATTGGCGAGGTAATGGTCGATTTCCTCGGGATCTATCAAACCGCAGTTCCTCAGCACCACCCTAACCTGCGGTTTCAGCATCGGAAGGTCAAAGAATCTGGGAACCTTTTGCGTGAATTCGCTGCCGTCATCTCCGTAATGGCCGACGGCAAGTCCAACCGGAGGCTTGTCGCTGCCAAGATAGGATTGGACCAGGGACCTAGCCTTTTCCGGAGTGACGTTGGCGTGGCACATCCTGGGACGGCCTGGCAGCTGAAAGTCCACCAGAGGTTCCAGATAGCACGGCCCGATGCATCCCACCTCGATGACTTTTGCACTGAAATGTTTTTCCTCCAGAGTTTTCTTTATCGAGTCGAGCACTGCCAGTGCTCCGGCAGCCCTGCCGCATGAAGCCGTGCCTACGTAAATTATGGGCACTTGATTGTTTTTCAACAGGTCCCACTGTTCTCGAGCTGCAGTTCTGAGTGCCTGAAGACTATTCATAATCATTCAATGTCGCTTTTAGCCGAATTACTGTCATCCGGCTGTATATGTCTTTGTCGATCGCTACGACCGGCGCCAGCGCACAACACCCCAGGCAAGCCACGCGTTGCAGATCAAACCGCCTGTCTTCTGTCGTCTGGCCGGACGTAATACCAAGCTGCCTCTCCAATGCCTGGGTTAGAATCTGTCCGCCCCTCACGTGGCAGGCAGTCCCGAGGCATACTTTTATCGAGTGTCTGCCCGGTGGAACGAAACGAAACTGGGAATAGAAGGAGGCCACGCCGAAGATCTCATTCTCGGATACTTTCAAGAAGTGAGAAACCTTCTTGACGGCTTCTTCGGAGATATACCCCAACCTCCCTTGAACCTCTTGTAGGATCGGGATCAGGTCTCCTCCCTCGCCCGCGAACGCTGAAAACACAAGAGCATAATCGTCTGTTGACACCGGTAAACCTCCAATTCGACCGCCCCCGAAATCATTGAGCGCCATCTCAGACACCGTGTTCTCTTCCACTTAAGAAGATGCAATCATCAAGCTTGGCCTCGCCCCTAACCAGATCTTCTGCAAAGGCCATGCATGTCGGCGCCCCGCAACAGCCGCAATCAGTCTGCGGAAGCTTCTGAAGCACCCTCTCGCTCTCCTTCATCCTCTTGATCGACGTCTCCAGGTCCGTATCAAAATACTTGGTCGGGCGTGGCAAGACCGGGCCTTCCAGAAGGTAGTACCCTTCATCGATCTTGCGCTCGACGTCGGCCTCATCCACCTCTATTTCACTCTCATATCTTTCTCTCTGCTTGATGCTGTTCGTCCGCGACACATAGGGATTCTCAATGTTGAACGGGCCGCCGACACATCCCAGCATGCACGAGTATGCTTCTACAAAGTCCACGTTGCGCAATCTTGAATTCTCAATGTCATCGAGAATCTTCATTACATGATCCATCCCCGCGACCGCCAGCCAATTCTCCCTCTTCACTGCACTGGTCAGGCTGCCGAGCACGGCCCAAGCCACGCTAAAGCGGAAACTCTCCGGCACCTGGCTTATCTCAAATTGTGACTTTATAGCCACGACATGGGGCAGCAGCAAGGGGTACACGTCCTTAATGGGAACGGCTGCATCAAACCAGGATTTCGCCTTCTCGGCGGGCTGTTTGATCGACACAATCTTTGCCGGGCATGGAGAGATATAAACAATTCCGATGTCTTCAGGCTTGATCCCCAATTTCTCCGGCAGCCGCATCCTGATTTCTCGGGCCGTCACCTCCCGCGGAACATCCACGGGCGAAATAAGCTCCACCAACTCGGGATATTTCACCTGAATCAGCCTTATGACCGCGGGACAGTCAGGGGCAATCATCGGACGGGGCTTTGGGTTCCTTTCCATGTACCTGACGTATGCCCTGGCTACGACCGAGCATGAGACACTGATGTCCACAACCCCATCGAAGCCGAGTTCCCTAAACGCCAGATGAATGATGTATGGGTGGATGCTGGGTTCGAATTGGGAGTAGAGTACCGAGCTGGGCACGGCAACTTTGTACTTGCGGCCGTCGATCCCAGTAAGCGGATCTGAGATCGACACAATCGCTTCTGAAGGGCAAACCGCCATGCAATCTCCGCAATCGACGCACAGATCTTCAAGTATAACTGCTTTGCCGTTCCTGATCCTGATAGCCTCGGTGGGACAGCGGCGCATACACCTTCTGCGGCCATGACACTTGGCAAGATCGATCCTATGCGCATGGTAGAACCGTTCCACGGCCGTTCTGTCCTCCCGCTAAGGAGTTGAAAGCAAACTCACTGTATATAAAACTTCATCAGCAACTGTGTTCCCCTGTTGACCTCGCTACTGATAATCAATTCGTCCGTGTTCTTCTTGATGTTGGGCAAACCCATCCCTGAGCCGAAACCCATGGCCCGCATTTCCTCGGTCGCGGTTGTGAACCCCTCTTGCATCGCGAGTTCTACATCCGGTATCCCCTTGCCTTCGTCGTTAATGGCAACCTCAACAAGCCTGGGAGTCACGGTGAGCCGAACTTGTGCACGCTGGGCGTGCATGACAACGTTCATCTCACCCTCATAAGTGCTAATGGCAACCCGGCGAACCAGTTTCGGATCCAATCCTATCTTTTTTAAAATGGATTTCACTTCAGTGGATACCATTCCCGCATTGGCAAAGTCGTTCCCCCGCACATATAGTTCATGGCTCAACGCCATCTCGGTTTCAGTGGATGCAGCCGAATCAAGCTCCGGAACCGGGACTTTCCCTCTCCTGAGCGAATCGATCCGGACGCAGGCGTCGTACATGTCGTAACGGGTGGAGAGGAGCGCAAGGTGGTTTTCTCTTGCGAACCTGCTCGAACCGTCCTTCACCTTTTTCCCGCGG
>Ga0315282_10005749_pt1 | contig 21021 bp, 21 predicted proteins | sample YL17G07_20_MG_FD_203693 | JGI IMG/M metagenome (GOLD analysis project Ga0315282, IMG submission 203693) | Sediment microbial communities from Yellowstone Lake, YNP, Wyoming, USA - YL17G07_20 | ecosystem: Environmental > Aquatic > Freshwater > Lake > Sediment | place: USA: Wyoming | collected... | reverse complement strand
TGGGTTTGCTGGTATTCGTTTTTCCAATATCAGGTTATTTACGTACCACGAGTACTGGCTGGTCGGGATCAACGTCGGGGGCGCCCTCATTCCTCTGATACTTAGTGTCTATCTTTCAATAAAAAATAAGTTACAGCCGATGCGTGTGTTTTCTGGCATCATTGTCGTTGCTGTTGTGACTTTTTTTGTGACGTACCCTGATCCTGGAAAAGGAATTGTCTCCAAATTTCCGTTGTGGCTTATTCCGGTCGTATGCGCAAGTCTCTTCTCGGTTATTTTCTATTGGAGCGAGAAGAAAAAAACAGCACCACTCGCCTACACTATTGGCACGCTTGGGGTTCTGGTCGGAGCAGATGTGTTCCACTTGTTTGGCCTCCTCGAAAAAGACATCAAAACACCAGGGTATGCCGTCATCGGCGGAGCAAGTGTCTTTGATATGGTGTTCATCACTGGACTCCTTGCCGTATTTCTCGATAGCCTTTTCATGTATCAACACAAAAGAAAAAAGGAATTATGAGAGCCGTAAGGCCTTACGTTTACGCTAGCGTGCTACGGTTCTTTTTTTTCGTCATGATGTTCATAGTGAACTTCATGACCATGTTTGATGCCCCAGGGCGCCCACATAGCGCCAAGGATGCCGCCCATAATCAAAAACGAGACGATAAAAATCGCAATATTCTGATAGACATCGTAGGGCTGCGCGAGGAACCAGAACCAATACACCAGGAATACAAAGACGGCAAGCACGAGAAACCCAGATACCCATACCCGCCAGCGGAAGCCTTTCACTCTCCACATTTCTTTTTCAGCGGTGGTACGAAATCGTAACCCCCACATCGCCCAAGGGAGACCTAAAATCCCAACGAGCACTAAAATTGAGATCAGGAAAATTGCCACATTCTTCTCCCACGCATAATTTTTCGCATAGAAAAATAACCAGAGAACAAGAAACACGAGCCAGCCAATACCGACAAGAATCGAAAGCGAGACTCGCCACCCTAGTCCCTTCATTTCCATTTTCATATCACTTTGTTCTTCACTCATACAACCACTCCTCAATGTTGCCTTGTACATCTGCTCCAGCTATATAAACATAACAATACATCACCATCGGTCAAATGACTGAATGGTTTTATCTTTCGAAATACTTAATAAACACCTAATATTTTACCAGACTGTTTTTACAACGCGTAAGAGGCAGATAATGGACGAGGAACCACTCGAAGAGATGATTCGAAAAAAAGACCAGTTCCAAGAAAAAGCGAACCAATTGAAACGACAGCGAGACGACCTTCACGAACAGTCCAAAAAGATGGCAAAAGAACGCGATGAACTCAACGCAAAGGTTCGACAGATCAGAAACCAGGTCAGTGAACATAAAAAGAAACGTGACGAATATAACGAACGCGTCAAACACGCGAAAGAGCAACGTAACGAGTTTTCAAAAAGTCACCTGGAGCTGAAGAAAACCGTTAAAGATCTGGAACGCGAACGCACCACGACTTCAGGTGTCAACATCAACGAGTTGAAACAACATCTCAGAAAACTAGAAAATGAACATATGACCCAACCGATGTCGTCGCAGAAAGAAAAAAAATTAATTGAAACCATAAAAGATATCCATTTAAAAATCAAGGATGCAGAAGAAAAATTGAATAAAGATCCAAAGCTGAAAAAAGCGATCGAGGAAGAAAAACTCTTTAAGCAAAAAGCAGAAAAACAGCATGATCTTGTTGAAAAAATGGCGACAAAAGCTCAAGAAGAGCATCAAAATATGATCGAGCAGTTAACACAACTTGATAAACTTATGAAACGGACCACGGAAATCCAGGAAAACATCGTCATCACAAAAATCGAAGCGGACAAGGTCCATAAGGACTTCATTGATCATGTGAACCAAATCCACGAACTTGAAAAAACCATCGCAAGCATTGAGAAAAAGAAAGAGAAAAAGAAAAAAATGGCTGATGTCTCCGCCGCACAGAAAGAAGCAGATGAAGTCTTTGAACGGTTCAAGCGAGGCGAGAAACTCAGTACAGAAGATCTTATGATTCTCCAAAAAGCAGGATTATTATAAGCAGACGGGTTCCTATGGAGGGATTACACAATGCCTTGTGAATTATGCGGGAGAGAGTGCAAAGGGTGTAAAGAGGCGATCATCGACGGTGCGAAGATGTACGTCTGCCCAGACTGCATCAAATACGCGGAAGGTGGCGTACAGCAAGAAGTGCCGGTGAACCGCAGTGGCCCGACGCAAGTGTATCGACCCCCGGTCTACAGGCCACGACAAAGGCCACCAAAAGATATTTACAAGAACATGGTAAAAGAACTCGTATCAAACTGGAACCATCTCATTGAAACAGCGCGAAAAAAAAAGGGACTGACACGAGAAGAACTCGGGTTCAAAATCGGGGAGCGAACCGTCACGATCGCGAAAATAGAAAATGGGGACCTACGCCCATCCGACCAGATGATTACAAAATTGGAAAAGGAACTTGGGATTTCACTCCTCGAGGAAGTAAAAGAGACACCGACCGTGCCTCAGACCCGTACTCAATCGAAATACACCCTTGGGGATTTTATCAAAACAGATAAGTAAGATTCATGAACCAAACTGATTTCTCACAAGCGTTTCACGCGTTGAAAAACGGTGAAATCATCATTTACCCGACAGATACATTATACGCGCTTGGCGCGGACATCTACAATGAAGCAGCGGTGAAAAAAATATTTGAAATCAAACACCGTCCGCTCTCGGTGCCACTTCCAGTCGCAGTCGCCTCCATTCAAGACATTGAAACCATCGCATGGACTAATGAAGTGGCACAAAAAATCATCACCCGGTTTTTTCCAGGGACCCTCACCATAATTTTAAAAAAGAAACCGTCAGTACCAGCGATTGTCACCGGTGGGTTGGAGAACATCGCGGTGAGGATACCACACCATAGAATTGCCCTTCGTCTACTAAAGGAATATGGACCACTCACTGTAACAAGTGCAAACCTGCATAACGAAAAAACGCCAGGTGTTATAAAGGATATTCTGATGCAGTTACAGACAACCATCCCAGTCTATTTCGATGACGGGCCGCTGGAAGGAACCCCGTCCACAATCGTTGATCTCACCATGCATACGCCACGGGTGGTCCGTAGTGGTATGATCACAGAAAAAGAACTCCTAGATGCGATTACTTATGGATGACGCGATTTATAAGAAGTATAAACATGCAGGAAAAATCGCTGCGGACGCCAGAGACTTCGGTGTTTCTCTGTTAAAACCGGGGGGGCGTTTGGTTGATGTAGCGACCGATATTGAAACTAAAATCAAGGAAAAGGGCGCTAATCTGGCATTCCCCGTGAATATCGCACTGAACACCCTTGCCGCTCACTATAGCCCACGACACGATGATCCACTGGTTTTCAAAAAAGGTGATGTCGTGAAGCTTGATGTCGGCACCCATATCGACGGATATATCGCTGATACAGCAATCACCGTTGAAATAGGCACACATTCCTATGACGAGATGATTAAAGCGTCAAGCGAGGCATTGGAAAAAGCAATTGAGGTTCTCAAAGCAGGAATCCCCCTTTCCGAAATAGGAGCCGCTGTACAACAGACGATCACCGCATATGGCTACAAACCTATCGATAATCTCATGGGTCATGGTCTCGATCGATTCGAACTCCATTCTGGGCTCTCAGTCCCAAGCGTGGCGTCACTAGGAAATAAGATAAAACCAAAGGAAGGGGACGTGCTAGCAATCGAACCGTTTGCCACGAATGGCGCGGGACATGTGATTTCCGGAGGAGGAAGCAACATCTACTTGTGCAACCAGTCTTTGAAAACAAAATTAATCAGGGACAGTAAAATAAAACTCATGTATGAAAAGATGACGGCACAATTCACGACCCTGCCTTTTGCGGAGCGCTGGTACCATAACCTGTTCCCACAGAGCGATGACATTGTATTAAAGAAACTATCTTTCCTAGGGGTAACAAAACAATACCCGCAACTTTTTGAAGCGAAAGCTGGTATCGTCACCCAAAAAGAACACACAGTGATCGTGAAAGAAAACGGATGTGAAGTGACCACATGAAGGCAGCGAAAAATAACGGAAAGAATGATGTGAAACTCATTCAACTTGAGGAGCTCAGCTGGAAACAAATCGAATCGCTCGACAAGGAAAAAACACTCTTTTTTATCCCGATCAGTCCCTTGGAAGAGCATGGTCCGCATCTGCCTGTCGGGACCGATCTTCTGACCGCGCGGGATGCATCAAAAGAGGCGATGAAGCTGGTGAAAAAGAAAAAACCTGAACTAGTGACGGTTCTGTTCCCCGCAATTCCGTTAGGATATGCGAAGATGACATCAGGGTTCCCTGGGACCGTGTCAACGCATGTGAAAACAATTAAAATGATTGTCAACGATGTGTGTTGTTCGCTTGCACAATTCGGGTTCAAATATTATGTGGTGTGCACGTTTCATATGGATCTTGGTCATTTGAAAGGACTATACAGTGGGATGAAGAAGGCGATGAATACGTATCCCGAGATTCGTATTGCTGAGCCATGGGGGCCGTACTTCTTTAATAAAGAGGTTGAGAAGCGGGAGCCGCAGGTTGGATTCGATACGAAAAAAGAGGTACACGGGTGTTTTCGGGAGACATCCCTCATGAATTATCAATATCCATATCTGGTCGACCCGTCATATAAGAATTTGCAAAATATCTATCGTGATTTATATTCACCTCGTCTTCTTGGGAAAACATTGAAAGAGATTGGGATTACGGACGGGTATGTGGGAAGCCCTGCACGCGCTGATAGCGACTATGGACGATGGTACTTCCAGCAGATTGTTGAGACCCTCGCGCAGGCTGCGGTTGATCTTGTCGATGGAAAAAACCTGCCCGAGATTCCAAAAAAAACACAGCGGCTTATGCGTTCCATGTTCTGGGTGTAATAAAAAGAGTGCTACGTTGGTATCCGGTGATCTCCATCGCCATAGTACACGAGTTTTGAGTGAAACAATCTGTTGTATACCCCGCCGAATCGAATAAGCGTACAGACTTGATGAACAGTACAACCACTTATTAACAAACGAATCGCGTTCACAGACATTCTACTATTCGTCCAAAACACGGTATTTTTGGTCCACCCCATGTACGCACTGGCACCTGCGTCAAGAAACGCCTGCGCCATCGATGCGTCATAGGTAGCGTAACAGGTCGCCATATAAATGAGAGAATTTGTGAGGCTCCCTTCCGGGTAGTAATATTCAATAAAAGCTGGGGTGAAGGTGACAAATCCCTTATCGCCTACCATGCCCTTGACAATCAATTGATGTTGATATTCAAATCCGTAGGTTTGTTCGGTGTTATTCGTCCATGGTTCCCCGGTCGCGATGACTACCGAGTCTGCTTGTTGATCGCCATTCAAATCAAAGTATCCAGCATGGGTGTCCATATAGACAATGTCTGCGGTGAGATTATGCCGAAGGTACAAAAGATCCACTGCTTCGTTGGCGAGGTACTCAATTCGATAGTCATGTCGTAGTAGGGTGGCGATGATGTGGTTGCATTGCTGATGGCCGTACAGGTATTCAAAGGGGTTCAAGAGGACTGCTATATGAGTGCTCACCGTAGGATAATTGTAAAATAAAAACTGCGAGGCTGCATCTGGCATCTGTTCTTTTTCCTTGGAAAATGCATCCATGATGACGGTATATGACCCGTCGATGAACTTAACGGTAATGGTTGTTCCTACAAGGCTTGCGAACGAAACAAATGGATTTCCATTGTACCGATTCTTCAATTCTAGAAGAAGAGATGAATGATTTTTTATTCCTTGCAGTCCATTTCCTACTGTCTGAAGTCCTTGTTGAATAATAGCGTCGGTTGGGATGGGAGTTGAAGCTGGGTGTTCGAAGGGCGGGGACACAATCTTCCCCTGAGCAGTAAGTCCACTCGTGAGAAGACCTAGAATCAAAAAGATAATGAACGCTTTTTTTTCTTTACGAATCATCATTCAATCGCAGTAGTACGATTGGCGCGGACGCTATATAAATATATCGTGCGAAAAATATAAGAGAACATGGACCTAGCTATTCCCTATTTTTTCAGGATCTCATTAAACAGGGAGAATTCTGTCCTGTAAATCTGCCGTTGTTGGTTGGTCGGCTCGGTGAACGTCCCACCCATTGATGCATCACTAAAACTGTACGAGTCAACGACGACGACCAGCTTCCCTGTTTTCCCGGTTGTTGTGTTCGAGAATTCAATCATGCTTGCGAACGTTTCATTGTTTCCGGTGATGAGCATTGGTTGCCCACCGGCTAACGAGAGGTAGGGGACGAGGATCGACTCGATTGATGTGTTTTCAGCTAGAGTGGTTTCATTGCCGTAGATTCGGTGGTTCGTAGTATTGGTCGTGATCCAAATCCCGAAATTGCCGATGAGTTCATTCGCAGTTGATTTAGCGTTGGCGATACTGTCCATGAGTAGGACCCTGCCTCCATTTTCAAGATAGGTTGAAAGGATTTTTATGTCCGATTCGGTGAATGACCGTGTAGGGTTAATGATGACGACGATATCTCCAGGTGCAATCGCATCGTCGAGTGTTTTTTGTAGCGAGGGGACGCATCCGACCCGCTGCGTCCAGACGTAAAACGTACCATAGTTATTGCTGTCGCTTCCAAGGGTGACACTTGGTTTGAGTGTCACATTGATCGACGAATGCTCTTGGTCGAAACAGACATGGGTGTACTCTGTTTGTGACTGAGGGAGCGGATAACTTACAATATTGAAGTATGAAAAAGAAGGGGCTGCGACGGAGAACGCAAGAAGACCAGCGAACAGGCTCATCCAAAGGACGTCGATGTTTTTCGCTTTCCTTGAAAGAAACAAAAGGACGCCAAAGGAGAGAATCGAAACGCCAAGAAAGATGGCGTTAAGAAACGCATATGCATTGGTGCGATTCAGGTACTCCATCACACCAAGCGTGAACGACGGGTATCCGTCGGTGAACATGGAGAAGCTGGAAAACACAGTGCTGTCCGTGAACGCCACAACCCGTCCCTTTCCATGTTTTATCCCGGCAACCTGAAGGAGGAACCCGTACTCTGAGTCAGGTGACCCGACAGATTCTCTGAAGAAGTTTTCGGTTGCATATGTCCCAGGCTCACTCGTGACTCTGTTGCCGATGATGATGTTTTCCATGGTTGCTGAAGCGAGAAGAGAGGTTGGTGTCACGGTGCATGAAGTCATGAACTCAAACTGGGTGACGTGCTGGAGCACCGGGTGGACAATCAGATGGTCCGGCGTGTAAACGGAAAGATTCCCGGTTCCGAGTTCGTAGGTTGCGTCGGTGTTGAACCGGATGCCAAATTGTTCGGAGACTTGATTGAGGAACGTATTCATGCCAAACACATTGGTGTGATCACCGATGAGGTACATCCCACCCCCGTTTTCGACGAAATCGTTAACTGCTTGAACCTCCTGATCAGTGTAACTTTCGGTGGGACATTTCAGAATAAGAATATCATACTGATTGAGCATCGCGGCCGTTAATGTCTCATTAATATTCCTTGTCACCGTATAGTAGTGACCGAGCCATGTTGCCCATGAGTAATAATTGTACGTAGACAGAAGCCCGAACCATTCAGTGTCGAGAACCTTGGTGGTATTTTCCCAGTCGCTATGGTATTCGTCGATTAACACCCGACCGTTTTTGGTGGTCCCAGGATCCTGGAAGGTGAATGCGCCGACCGTGGAGAAGACCATGAGAAACACTAGGGCCATGGCCGCGAGATGCTTTTTTGAAAACGTAAGCATGGGCACATGGGTTTGTTTTTCGTCAGCGTTCCTGAGTGGGAGAAGCTTCATGAGGAGTAGCGAAAAGGGAAGGAAACCGAGCGTCATGTACCAGGGATTCCAAAAAATGGAAAGATCAGTGGTGATCAGGTACCCATAAATATACGTGGTGTACCGGAGAAGTATGTAACCGGTGCTTGCGACAAGAAAAATAAAGATGCCTTTCAGCATTTTTCGTTTTTGGTATGAGAGCGTTAAAAGAAGGAGCACACCAAGAAAAAGGTTCAACCAGAGCCCAAATCCGAGTTTCTCCCAGGTGGTGGTAAACGGGTAGGTCTGCTGGGCTATTTGAACAAAAACAACACCACTGTTCACTGATGTATGAAGCCCCATGATGGTCCCGACCCAGGAGACGACCGGTGAGAACAAGTCGATCCGGTGCCCATGAGCGATGAATACCGTATACAAGGGAAAGATTGCAGTTTGTACGAGAAGGATAAGTCCCGCAAGCAAAAAACCAGCACTCACATTATACGTTTTTTGGACGCGATTTGAAAGGGGAACAAGCAAGAGCCCAATGGTGAGAACGAAAATTCCAACATTGTATGGAAATTGAAGAACAAATAGTGCGATGATGAGCGGCACAAAAAGGAGAAGGTATTTGCTATCGAAACGCGTAGCCGTTGTGTTCCAGAGGCCAGCGATGGTGCACAGAATTCCAATGATGAGGAAGATGCTTCCCACGAGAATGTCTGGTGTTATGAACTCCGGGATGAAAAAAAGCCAGCTGGCTGAAAGGAACAGGAGCCCAAGCCACAGAAGTCGTCTCATGGAGCTGCCTCCTGTGATGTGAGCGCATCGAGGAGATATTTGAGGAAGAGGATGTTGCCCGGCCAGTAGTCGTAGATTGATTCGATGTTTTTGTCAAGAAGGAACTGGCTGTCGCTGATGAGGACGAGGCCACCGCGTCCTTGTTTTATGAGTACGACGAGATCATAGATGGTATCCCCCCAGGTGAAATTGTAGTAGGAGGTTCCTTGTGTTTTTTCATAAAGGATCGGCCACGCGTCGACGAACCGCGGCTCGTTTTGATATGCGGTTGTGTTTCCCTCTACGTAGGGGACAGGGCCAAGTGGGATTTGTGTCACATCGAGATTGAGTTCTTTGAGGAGCGGAAGCGATGCTTCTTCCTCTTCGTAACCGGTGGCGAGGATGATGAACCCGCCATCTTCCATGTATTGTTTTAGGACGGTGACTTCCCCCGGGGTGAATGCCTGCGTCGGTGCGATAATGAAAAGAAGTTTGCTTTTTGAAATCTGTTCAGTTGAGAATCCTCTTTGGAGTAAGGGAAGGAAATTATTCCGCTGGAGGTTGACAATAAGACCACTGACCGAGGTGTCGGTGAACGGTTCAGTGCTGAAGCGCTCACCGTGCGAAGTATCGATTAAGGCAAGGTTCCTTGTCAGTGTTTGGTCCGGCACAAGAATGGGGTTGATGGCTGTAGTACACAGTAAGGCGACGCAAAGAGCCACAGGAAGCACCGCAAACGTAAGGTTCGTTCGCTTCAAAAGAACTAGTGCAAGGATTGCTCCACCAATGAGAAAAAGAGAAAAACCGATTTGGAGTATCTGGATTGTTGTTGTTTTCGTGCTAAGTAACCAAGTAATCGCACGCTGAATGAATGGATACGAGAGGGGGAGTGCTGAGTTTTGGAATGAGCTGGTATCACCAAAGACCAGGATTTTTCCTTCTCCGTAGTACGAGCCGGCAACAAGGATCAGGTCCCCGAGTTGTTCACCCTTGTTATAGGTGTAGTCTCCGAGATATGCCATATCTGCTGCAGAATGATTTCCTGTATCAGAAAGTGCGTATTTCCCGACAACAACGGGAAAACTAGTTACGGTGATGTTGAGCGATGCCCCGACGCTAATCTGAAGTTGATCAAGGCTTGTTAGACCAGTTGTTATTTCACTGGAGGGAAGTTCGTAACAGGTGGCCCATTTGAATTTATCGTCAAGCGGGAGCGCCGCGTCAAAGCGAAAGCTGATACCGACCGGGGCGAGCAATTCATTTAATGAGGTTTGTATACCGCCGACGTTGGTATGGTCCCCAAGGACCAGGAGTGAACCGCCATGTTTGACAAACTCCCAGATCACGGTTTGTTCATCTGCGGTGAACGAGGTGTTCAGATTCGTGACCACAAAAACGGACACATCTTGGAGAAGTGAACTAGTGATGCGATCTGTTTCGATGATGGAGACGTAATCGGTGAGATTCAGGGATCGCGTGATGTTCTCCTCGATTGGTTGCGTCGCGTTGAGAAACGCTGTGGTGTTGTCGACGATGAGTTCGCTGTCGTATCCTGAGCTTGTGAAGTACACGGGTAAAAGTCCGAACATACCGACTGCATCCCGCCCGTATTTTCCGTACTGGGGAATATCCCAGGTTCCGAGCATGTGTTGTGCATAAAACATGATTTTTTTATGTTCTGATGATGGATGTACCGTTGGTATTGCGGCTGTAAGGAGCGTGGCTGAGAGGAAGATGAATAGGACCGTCCAGAGTGTGCCGTTTCTGAGGATTTTTTTTGCCGTGTATTTTTGCAATGGGAAGGCTCCTGTTGGTTCTTTGTAGTTGTATCGTGATAAATAGAAAAAGGTGGGGATGAGGCAGGCTATAAAGAGGTACGGGTGATACATGACGGTGTCTGTTTTTGTTGGAAAAGAGACAACGCTGAGGATTGCTAAATAGATAAGCCAGATTAGGAAGACGCCACCGATGCTTCCGATGAATCTGATGGTTTCTTTTTTGGTATGTCTGGGGCTGACGATGTAGCTGCTACCGAGGAATATCAGAGTGATGGCGATGATCCATAGTCCACCCGTCGAAGGGCCAAGTAGGAGAGGTGTTCCTGTGAGAAGGCCGATCGCCTGGGAGGTAAGCAGTGAAAATTGTTGGAATCCATACCAAAGGAATGGGACGGTTTGAACGAGTACATAGAAAAGTGCGTACCCGAATGATGAGATTGTGAGAAGGTGAAGGTCTTGTCGTGTGCGCCGAATACTGTTGCGGATTATTGTGATGCCGGCGAGGAGGAGCGGGACGCTTGCGAGCCAGAGTTCCTGTGTCGCCGTGAATAGAAGGATTAGATATGCACTGATGAGGAGAATGCTTCCTAACAGTAGTTGGAGGAGTGCTTGGTTTTTCCGTTTGAGCGTTTGAGCCATCGTGGTGAGTGGGAGATTCAGGAGCGTGACTCCGAGCAGGAGGAAGACGGTAAGGAGGCGCAGGAACAGGAGGTCAAGGATCCCAAAGTTGTTGGAGAGGATGTTCATAGCAAGGAGGACGCAGATGACATTTGTGCTAGATTGTACTGTTTTTGAGAGAAATCCCCTCGAGGCTTCATTTCCTATCATATAGTACGAAAGGAAAACAGGTATTTTCATATAATCTTAATGGTACGGTTCTTCAGGTGAATAGGATGGGGATCGCGTTTCATTTTTTTGTGATTTGTCATTCTGACAAGGTAGCTTTAAATACAATCATTGCCAACAGATATCATGTTAAGAAGTAGCAATACTTCTTGTCTGAAAGAGGTGAATGGAGAGATGAAAGAACAACAAGAAAAAGATGAAATCATTGAGTTCTGCCTGAAACACGACCTCATTAAAAAAACCGATTACGGCGTTATCATCAAGAAAGAATTCTTCGAACTTTTAGACATCTATAACGACTAGAGGTGACATCATGGCGCTTACCGCACAGCAAAGAGAACTGATCCTAAAATTCCTTGCATCGTCTGCACAGCAGAACAATCTTGTCAAAGAAGTGACTGAAAAAAAGTAAAAACACCTTTTCATTTTTTTATAAATACTTCTTTTTCATTAAGATATCTTTGTTGGATGAGAATTCATCTATATTTTCATCCACGATTTTTGAATTAAAGAAAAGTATAAAATACAACGAACGTTATCGTTTTTATACAATAGGATGGGAGAAAAATGAAACGACCAGAAAATATTTACGTGTCACTCCAGCTCGATAAAGATCAAGTCTCAGGGGAACTTTTATTAAACATCCAGTTTGATAAAAACGCACCGAACTTCTCTACGGATAAAGGGGCCATCACCTGGTGCCCCACAATCGAAGAACTGGATTTTGTGAGTGAGGCGTTTGATGCGATTGCCAAGGGAAAACGCCATAGACAAGAACGTCAGGGAACTACCGCACAGAGCCAGCCAGGGCAGCCCGATGAATGGGCCAATCCAACCGACGGGAAAGAAGTCCTGGACCGCGTCCTCGACCGGAAAGACCGTGCGTTCATAAAATAAAAACCCTGGGTTTATAATCGTTCTAACAATGCACTAATCATGAGCGGAAGCAAGACAGTCGCGTCACCTTCAATAGTGATGTTTTCAGCGTGTTCCTTGATCTTCCCCCAGGAGATTGCCTCACGGGTCTGCGCCCCGGAAAGACTCCCGTCATATTCAACTGCGGTGGTGATGTAGACGACATGGTCAAGGCCTCCATGGAACTGATTCCACCAAATCACATGATGCTTTGAAATCCCGCCGCCGATCACAAGCGCACCGGTTTTTTTCGCCTCGAACACGATATCGGATAAATCCTGTTCATCTTGGAACAGATCAACCGTCAGATTTCGATGCTCCTGGTAATACATCCAAAGCTGTGAGCCAAACGCACCGTCTGTGATACCGGGGACATAGATCGGTATCTTGTTTTTCCAGGCCCAGTACAAAAGAGAGTCTTTGCCGTTTTTTTCTTTCTCGAGCCGTTTTCCGAATTCCCAGATCAGGTCTTTCGTGGACCATTTCTGTTTTGCCGCAAAAATCTCTGTAAGGATCGGTTGCAGTCGCTCCTCTAGGATGGTTCCATAGCATTCGATTGGGATGAATACATTCCCAAGGCGATTGATCCCTTTTTTATGAAGCTCTCGGTCATCCGCCATGAACGAGCCATGGTAGTAGTCCTTCCAGACACGTGCGAGATCATGGTCCAGGGTTCCTGCAGTCGTGATCACCACATCAAATAATTTCCGTTTTAACAATTCTTTTATGACACCCCGGGTCCCCGTTGAAATGATACAGGCGGGAAACGAGAGGAACTTCACACAATTTTTTTCCTTCACCATCTGCTCAAGGACATCAACGCCCAACGCGACCTTCTTTGCGGAAAACCCACCAGAGTCATACAATTCCTTGACAAGTTGGTTTGAATTCATGCCTTTTTTCAGCTGGATGTCTTCGACCGGTTGTTTTTTCATTGCCCCACCCTAATACACGGTAATTGCTCCATACCCGACGCATGAGCTATCCGGGTGCACCTCATACGACGACCCATATTTTAAGAGTTCCGCCTTCGCCGCCCCAAGTTTTATCACCGCGGTAAGCATTGCTGCGACTGGCCCGTACCCGCACATCGTGATACCATGATCCTCCACGGTGCGAATAAGGCCTTCGGGATCCATTGCAAGGATCTTTTCTATCGCGAGATGGTCTTGCCGCTCCGCGTACTTGTCAACACGCATTCCTTCAGGAGGCATGCTAGCGTAATTGAACCCGACGTGTGAGAAATCGCTGCTGGCTATGATTGTTATATTTCGTTTTGATTTCTCTACCGCGGCAGCAAGGATTGCACCAACCTCCAAAGCGGTCTTGTTGTCCTGCATCATCATACAAATCGGGATGAAATCAAACGACATCCCTTTTGCAAGGTACTGCAAAAACGGGAGTTGAACCTCGATGCTATGTTCGTAGGCATGGGCTCGTTCGTCCTGGTCAATGATACCGCTGTGAAGTTGCTTTCCAAGTGATGAGCTGAGAGGAACGGCCCCGAGTGGCGTCTTCCAGGTTCCTTCAGTCATAATCGAGACGCCAGAGCCCATCCCAGTGTGGTTCGGCCCAAGAATAATGAACGTCTCAGCGAATCCGTGCGTTGCAAGAGCACAGTACGCATGCGATGCAATCGCGCCTGAGTAGATGTACCCAGCATGAGGGACCACGATTCCCTTGATCCGCGGGGATTTATGGGTGATGCTTGGGAGTGCCTTGCACCCTCGCTTATCGAGGAAACACTCCTCAATCTGCTTCTGAAGGCTTTTCTCGGTTCCAGGATAGAACTGGCCTGCAACAACTGGGTTTCGTGCATGGTCTGTCATTAATAACAACCCTGATGCGAAATAAGAAGGAAACACATTAAGCTTATGCACAAAAAATATAAATATTGTTGATGAATACGGGAGTTAAAACTAGAAGGGAAAATCATGGAGACCGTTTGCCACATTGAAATACTGAAAGACGGGAGAGATTTTGTCGCTCGGGCGCATCTTGCGAATGGCTCGGTGAAGGAGTACCGTCATCAGATTTTCGAGGATGTTCTCACCGAGATGGTTATTGATCTCCAGGAAGAACTCAGCGAATAACCTTTTCATCACATTTTTTGAATGAAAATACGTAAAGAGGGTTTTATAGGATTTTTCTAGTATTTCATGCCGCTCAGAAGGAGGATGATTACGATAAAAATCATGGACCCGTACAGGATGTAACTGAGCCATTTTCTTCGCTTTATCATCGACGAGTACCGCTGTTTGCATTCGTCAGAGCACATGGTTTCTTCTCCGGCGATCGTCTTACCGCAGATCTGACAGTGGGTGTGTTGAGGTATTTTTTCAGTCATAGTTCTCAACGCAGCAATACGACACGTCCTGAAATAGTTTTTCATTCCTGATGGGAGGTGGTAAAAAGGTGTACAACATTTTTATTATGACTCTGCTCACATCTCGTGGTATTTATAATTCAATCAGTGGTAATTCGCCGTCGTAATCATCTTGTAGTATCGGAAAATTCCCCATGCCATGATTGGTGAATTGTTTGAGCACCATCTGAATCGTGATGTACATGTCGACTACCACGAGGAACGCAAGGAAATATGACGTGACGTCATATTTAATCATGAACGCAAGATAACTATACATCCAAGATCTTATCCAGAGGAAGGATGACTGAATAAGGACAAGCCTTCTTGCAACGCTGAATGCCTCCTCAGCCGAAATAGCACCGTCCTTATTTCTGTCCGTGATGGATCCATGGGTGCAGGCGAACGCCATACCAAAAACGAGAGGAAACCCGGTCAGATAACTGGCTCGTTCCAGCAGGTCTGGTTCCGTAGACATGAGAACCACGCGGTTGTTTCCATTGACATCCGTCGACATTGGCGTTCTGATCTCTTCGCTAAAATCGTTTGTGAACGCTACTGTTCTTGAAGTAAAAGGATTAGGGGTAACCGTACGATTGGTTACGTTATTATCAGCCATCCCGCCGCTGAGACAGCAATCAAAAATGAGGCACATCCCTTTGCAGGTGATATTTGATAAGCACTCACCAAGTTCATCATCTGTAATAACGTTACTTATTGAGTGATTCTCATTGACCAAGACATCAAAGGGACAAATCGCTTCATCAAAGATATCACTTGGGTTTCTTCGGCTTTCATCTCCATCTTTATCAGGGACTTCTGTTCCATGACCGCACCATGAGAACAGAAAGAAGTCGTTCGGCCCTACGATATCTGCCATGTATTGAAGTGATGACGTAATATTTTGTTTTGTGGCTTCATCATTCAAGAGAAAGATAATATGGCTTTCATTCCAATTTTTTGATTGTATGAGGGCATTGTAGAAAACCGAGAGTTTCGAATCTGAAAACGGAGGAAACGGTTTCTTTGGAAGGTTATTTTTTGGATTTTTATATTGCGAACACGCGGCAATCACTGCGTAGTATTGTGAACTTGATGAAGACGTGGTTGGTGAATGGTTCTCTATAACTGTATTATCTGTGAGACGCTCATTTTTCACAAATAAGTCTCTGGAAAGAATCGAAGGCATTAATGCACTTCCAATGAAAAGGATAAAAATGACAATCGTTTGTACGCGAAGAATCTTGCTAATATTTTTCCCTCTTTGAAAAAATATATTGCAATTACAATATATAGTCTTTCTCAATATGCCATTTATAGGGTTTGATTTGGGTTTTTAATGTTCCTTTTATAGAAATCCATAATGCAAGACCGAAATTAAGATTGAAAGACAAGGATTAGTTACCAACAAAATCCTCTTTTTGGTCCAGTTTGAAAAATTCTAGGTCATATTATTTTACTCCCATTGGTCTTTAAAATTCTAATAAAAAAAAAGAAAAAAGGGAGAGATGGAATTCGCAGTGGTTATATCATATCTCCGATTTCTATCCCCTGAGTCTCATTAAGAAATGTCGAATCAATCTCATTTGTCAGGGTGTTCTCATTTATGATTTGACCCGAATCGGTTTGGTGACTGGTTTTGGTTGCTGCTTGATTGAAATATGCGTAAGAGCCGGTCACAGAAACCAAAAGAATTAACAGGAAAAAAAGCGAGATTATTTTTTTATTCATCTTGTCTCACATCCGGTTGAGTTCTCCTAATCCTGCCGCCCATGTCCATTTCCTTTCCCGTGGTGTTGCGCATCGTTAAAGGATTCATGTGCATGTATTTTTTTCTTGATGTTCTCCTCTTTCATCTCAGAGAAAATCATGTATCGTTTTTCTTTGGTCATTTGATTTACCAGCTTATGGAGCTGAAGTTTTGTTTGATTTAACGTGATATTCCCGTTGAGGTATTCGTTAATAAGGGTTGTGTTCGTTTCACCTATGATTCCATAGAGCCGATAGAGTTGGTTTCTGTTGAACTGTCTGATCCATTTTCTAATCTTTAGACTGCAATTCTGAAGTTCATCACTGGTCATATTCCTAAGTCTTTCTTTTATCTCCTTGATTGTCGCGTTATCAAATAATGTGCGTATGGTATCTCGGAATTCCTTGGTGAGCGCTCTTGATTCATTTTTCAGTGCAATAAAGGTCTGGACAGAATCATTTGCTGCAGGGTCTGTTGTACTGACGTTCTTAAGGACGTCTTTGAGGTCTGCAAGGATTGCCTCCAGCTGGGAAGTGTTCACTTCAAGGCCTTTAAGCACCTGAACAGCCATGATTCCTTTTAGTATGTTTGTAATAATCGCTTTCTCCAATTGTAGTAACCTGATTTCTGCTCCTAGTGTGGTGTTCATTATTTCTATTTCATGTTCTGTCTCGTTTTCGAATGAACTATCATTCACGGTTTCGTTATTATCATTGAAAGAATCATCATGTTCTGTCTCGTTAACAGAGGAATCATTCTGATGAGAGTCTGTTTCATTACCCTGATCATGTGATCCATCTTTTGGGTCATTTTGGGGGTGGTTACCGGCTTCATCTGCGAATGCCAATGAGACGATTGACGTCATCAACATCAGCACCAGGATGAAATTCATTATTTTTTTCATATGATCAACCTTTAGTGCGCCATTTCACATGGCTTTACATGTCAAATGGATGAAACAGCATATCTATTTTCACCGGAACATAGCGGAACAAAACGAGACATCGATGAAAAAAATTATGGTTTTTTCAATCGAATCAGGTTTGACATCCCAATCTGTTCTTTCTCTATCAGTCCTTTCCGCTCCAATCCTCGAATATTCCTAGAGATGGATGCCTTCGGTATCTGTAATTCTTTTTGGATATCGGTTTGCGTTAACGGAGTGTTTCTTTCGGATAATAAGCACATGATTTGCTTCTGTCGATGATTGATACCCTTCCAGTCTTCCAGAGGCTCCTTAATTTCCTGCTTTATTTCCCTATCTTTGGGTTTTCCCTCTTTTAAGATCAGAAATAGGAGAATGATACCAATAATGATGATCAATGGGATCAAAATAAAGTAGACAATACTTCCTTGCAGAAAGGAATCTTCACTTTTTTCTGTTTGATATTGGATGATAATGGATAGTGATTCATTTTCTCCAAATCCCCTGACGATGAGATTCCCAAGGTTTTCTTCGATGCGGATGGACCCTGATGATTTGATGTAGTTGATCGAAGATCCTTTCGGTAATGTAAGGATATACACGAACTCAGAGAATTTTTCTTGTTTTGTTATGTTTAATAACCAGTGGCTCTGTTGTTTCGAGGTGTAATTCTCCGTGTTTTTTATGGTGAGGTTCAGGTAATTGGTGAGTCCTTCAATGGTGACAAAACCAGAAGAGTCAACGGTGATGATGATATCAGCATAATAGGTCTGCGCGTGAAGTGACGGCATCGTAAACATCATTACCATGAAGAGTACGGCGCACAGAAAGAACGCTCGATGATACGTAGAGGTAGTTCCCATCGCAGCTCCTATGGATTTGTTCTTGAAACGTTTTTTCTCTCTTTTTACTGGAATGATGTCGATTATTATTAAAGTTTCTTCCCGTGAGACGACAACAACATCAGGCGACTCATCAATAATTCTTAAATCATCAGGGACATTTATTCAAAGAGGTACGTCCCAGGGCTGTATTGTTAAATATTGATTCCTTATATCAATACCATAGACGTATAGATCTGCTCAGAATGAAAAAATTATATCATTGAATCGATGAATGGGATGACAAAAAAAAGGGGAATACCCGTGAGAAAAGACGCGCTCTCCATCCTTAAAAACCGATTGCACCAAAAGGATTACCAAAAAATTATTCGGCTTGATAACCCGGCGATCTATACCTTCATCGCTACCTCTCTCGAGCGTTGTAACCCTGAGAAAATCTTCGTAGCGACCGACATCCAAGCAGACATCCAGTACACCCGAGAAGCAGCATTAAGAAACCATGAAGAAAAAAAACTTGCCATGGACGGGCATACGATTCATTTTGATGGGTACCTCGATCAAGCCAGAGATAAAACTCACACTAAATTTCTCCTCCCGCCAGGGACAACCCTGGGGCCTGAACTGAATACCATGGACCGTGACGAAGGACTCAAAGAAATAACCCAGATTATGACCAACATCATGGCTGGCCGCGAGCTCTTCATCAAATTCTATTGTCTTGGACCAACGAATTCATCATTTTCGATTCCCTGTATCCAACTGACTGACTCCACCTACGTCGCCCATAGCGAAGATCTTCTCTATCGACAAGGATATCAAGAGTTCATTAGGCAAGGGAGAAGTGCACGATTCTTCAAATTCGTGCATTCCCAGGGAGAACTAGAACCCGCAGGTTTCGGTTTACTCGTCAGTAAAAACATCGAAAAAAGACGCGTGTACATCGATCTTTTAGAAGAAATCATCTACAGTATGAACACCCAGTATGGCGGTAACAGCCTCGGCCTGAAGAAACTCGCGATGCGGCTCGCCATCAACCGCTGTTCACAGGAACACTGGCTCGTCGAACATATGCTTCTCATGGGTGTCCATGGGCCACATGGACGCATCAGCTATTTCACCGGTGCGTTCCCCTCGATGTGCGGAAAAACCTCCACAGCGATGATTGCCGGAGAGACCATCATTGGCGATGACATCACGTACCTCCAGTGTATTAACTGGAAAGTACGAGCGGTGAATGTCGAATCAGGGATCTTCGGCATCATTGAAGGCATCAACAACACCAATGATCCGCTCCAGTGGGAGGCGCTGACACATCCTGCAGAACTCATCTTCTCAAATGTCTTGGTGACCGAGGGTAACGATGTCTATTGGAACGGTAAGCCAGGAGTACCGCCAGATACTGGTGTGAATCATTCAGGGGCATGGTTCAAAGGGAAAAAAGATAGCAGCGGAAAAGATATCCCCCCGTCACATAAGAACGCCAGGTTCACGTTCCGTTTAGACATCCTCCCGAATGTCGATTCTCTCCTCCACGATCCGAACGGAGTCCAAGTACATGGAATCATCTACGGGGGACGCGATTCAGATACATCGGTACCGGTTGAGGAATCATTCAACTGGGAACATGGGATCATCACCAAAGGAGCATGCCTTGAGTCAGAGACCACCGCGGCAACCCTGGGAACGGAGGGTGTGCGCGCCTTCAACCCCATGTCCAACATCGATTTTCTTTCCATCCCTATCGGACGATACATTCAAAACAACCTGGACTTCGGAGAAGCACTCGACCATCCCCCGAAAATATTCGGAGTAAATTATTTCTTGAAAGATAAAGACGGCTCGTGGTTGAACGAGAAAAACGACAAAGCGGTGTGGCTCAAATGGATAGAACGACGGGTGAACGATGAGATCGATGCGCTCTCAGCGCCGACAGGATACATTCCTTCCTACACAGACCTTGAGACGCTCTTTACCGAGGTGTTGCATAAGCGATATCCGCGAGACCAGTATATCAAACAATTCACGATACAGATCAAGGAAAACCTTTCAAAAATCGACAGAATGATGAAGATTTTCAAGACGAGAGTACTAGATACACCAGAGATTGTATTCACGGTACTCAAGGAACAACAACAACGACTCATCGATGCACAACGAACATATGGCAGTCACCTGTCGCCAGAAGAACTCTAGAACCTTGGCAATGAACCGCCATCGATAAAGAAGTAAGTTTCGTCGTAGAAGAAAAGAGATGCGACTTTTCATCTACGGGTTTCTTCCTGAGCTTAGGACTTTTTAGATAAAAATGGTGAAGATTGGAGAACTGCACTATAAACTTAATATATTCGAATCGACCATTTTGTCGAAGAGCTTGATATAATCAAGCAATGATGGAGGAAAAAATATGAAAATTAATTTTTGGAAAATGGGATTTGAATTCGGGAAGAAAAAAATTATACTCGGATATGGTGGAGCTATTTTCATTGCATTGTTGTTTATCTCAAATGCGTATGCTGCTCCGGTAATGCAAATAAATCAAACATATAATACAAAGACAACTGATATCTTCAAAACAAAAAAAGAAGTGACTGTCGATTCAAACATTTGTATCACAAAAGAGAAACTACCACTCTTAAAAATCGCTATCCAACATATTGACGATCCTGATTATAAGATATTTGTTGACGAATTGATTAAAATCATCGAAAAAAATGGAAAAGCAACGAGTGATGATTTAACACATATTGTATATCGTTGTCATCTTAACATAGATCGGATAGCCGCTGGATTAGTACAAGCCGCGGGATATGATGATACAAGAAATCATTTATTTTGGTTTCCAGGAATTGTAAGACTGAGACATATTTTATGTGGTTTAATTTTTGGGGGTAGATATGGAGATGTGGGACCAATATTAATCGGTACATGGAATTTGTATGATGGCCAACATTATCGTGCATCATATAAAATCAATCTCGGCGAA
>Ga0315282_10005748_pt1 | contig 21025 bp, 17 predicted proteins | sample YL17G07_20_MG_FD_203693 | JGI IMG/M metagenome (GOLD analysis project Ga0315282, IMG submission 203693) | Sediment microbial communities from Yellowstone Lake, YNP, Wyoming, USA - YL17G07_20 | ecosystem: Environmental > Aquatic > Freshwater > Lake > Sediment | place: USA: Wyoming | collected... | reverse complement strand
GTTTCTCGTCGCGCTCTTTGGCTCGCCGAGCCGGTCGCTGGGTGCTCCAACCCATTCTGCCGAGGAGCTTCCACACCGCCGACTCGGTGTACCGCACTTCGAACAGCCGCTGGATCACCGCGCCGATGCGCTGGAGAGTCCACAGTTCCGTGGAGTACCCGTGGGCTTGGGGACCGCGTAGCAGCTCCTGTCTCAGCTGCGCCGATTGTGAGTCCGAGAGTCGGCAGGACCGACCTCGAGGCCCGGTCGATCGCAGTGCGTCGGCCCCGCCCTGCCGCCAGCGTCGCTGCCAGCCATACACGGTCGACTCCGCCACATCGAGCTCTGTGGCGATGCGGGCCGCGCTCCATCCCTGCCCCAGGAGCTCGCCCGCACGGAGTCGAGAAGCTTCGAGAACTGCCACGTCCCGCCCGCGCTTGCCGGTTCGTTTTCCCATGGCACCACTTACGGACCAACAACGCCCTTCTCCTTTTTGCAGGATATACTATCTCGGAAACGCTCACTAGAAGGGGTGTGCCTGCGTAGGTGGAGTGCATCGGGCCGCGAATCCTAGCGCGTTACCGGAAGGTGAGGCCGGGTGCGACCCAATGCCACCCAGGCTAGGGTGTTCGTCATCCACTATCTCGCGGCGCTGGCCGCGACGGCGACGTGGAGCCAGCTCCTGTACGTCAGGGAGCGAACCGGCGCTGACACATCGCCTGTGCTGTTCCTGTGTGGGGTCGGTGCATGCTACGGCCTTGTACGCGCAAGAGTGGCCTCAATGCAGGCGGCGCGGGTCTCCTGGGAATGGCTGTGGGCGACGGCCGACGTGCTGTTGGTCACGGGTATCGTGCACTGGTCGGGCGGCCTCCGCAGCGAGGCGGCGCTTCTGTACTTCTGGGCCGTGGCGACATCAGCGGTGGCGCGCGAATGGCAGCGGACGTTGTACGCCGGGCTCCTGAGCGCGGTGCTGTATCTCGTTGTCGCGTCCGCGCCGGCTGGGTACCCGCGAGCCGACCACGTGGCGATCCTGGCAACGCGGGAGTTCATCATCGTCATCAGTACGTCCATTGCCGTGTGCTTTGCCGTCACGGAGCGCCGGACCGTGGAGGAGCTTGCGCGCCTACGGGAGCGAGCAGCGATCGATCAGTACCGGAGCGGGCTCTCACGGGAGATCCACGACGGGGTCCAGCAGTTGCTGGTGCGGGCGACGACGCAGCTAGAGCTTGCCTCACGCCGGGCGCAGACCGATCCGGTCGGCGCGGCGCGCGCGGCCGTGGAGGAGAGACATACCCTCCGGCGCGCCGGCGACGAGCTGCGCTATCTGGCGCGGAGACTGCGGTCCCGCGACTTGGAGGCGGAGGACTTAGCACGGGCCCTGCGGGCCCGTGTCGGGGAGTTCGCCGATAGGACCGGGATCGATGCACGACTGCAGGCGGGTATCTCGGGAGCAAGCCTTGGCGCTCCGGTCGAGCACGCGGCCTTCAGGTTCGTTCAGGAGGCTCTTGCCAACGCGGAGCGGCACAGCGGCGCCCAGCACGTCACTGTAGAGCTGATCCTCTGCGACGGCGAACTGCGCTGCAGTGTCGTTGATGATGGGTGCGGGTTCGACCCACAGGAGGTAGCCCCTCGCCAAGAGGCGGGCGAGGCGATCGGGCTTCTCAGCATGTCAGAGCGCGCTGCAGCTTTGGGGGGCAGCATGCAGCTGGAAACGTCGCCCGGATCGGGCGCACGGCTCACGCTGACGGTGCCCGTGAGCGAGGCGTATGCTATGGGGGAGCGCGGTCGATGATACGTGTCCTGGTGGTCGATGATGAGACTGTCCTCAGATGCGCCCTGTCACGACTGCTGGGCCTCGAGCCGGACATCGAAGTCGTTGGGCAGGCGGCGAACGGCGAAGCCGCAGTGAAGCTCGCACTTGAGCTTGAGCCCGATGTGGTGCTGACGGACATCGAGATGCCGAAAGCGGACGGGATCCAGGCGACCAGGCGGATCCTGTCCGAGCTTCCCCGGTGCGGGATCGTCATACTCACGGTGCACGATGACGATGAGAGCCTGTTCCAAGCCCTGAAGGCCGGAGCGCGAGGCTACCTGCTGAAGGACTCGCCACCGGAGCAGGCCGCCGCCGCCATTCGAGCCGTGGCGGCAGGCGACAGTGTGCTTCACACCGGGCTGGTGCGCCGCGTCCTCGACGAGTTCGCCCGGATCAGCAGGCACCGGGATTCCGCCAGAGAGGTGTTTGCGGAGCTTACGCGTCGCGAGCTCGAAGTGCTTGAGCTGCTGGGCCAAGGGCGACGCAACCGGGAGATCGCGGAGCAGCTCTTCATCAGCGAGAAGACGGTCAAGAACCACATCTCCAGTATCCTCGCCAAGCTAAATGTGAACGACCGAACGGAAGCTGCCGTGATCGCCACCGCACACGGCCTCGCCAACCCCTAGCTCTACCCTCCGGCATGGGTCCTACGAAAGTGGGACCTGTTTTCGCCACATTCGCGACTCTTGACCCGTGTGTTCGGGGACCGCAAAGGTTACCGTTGGCCAACGACGCACGGGAAGCACTGAGCCAACCACCGGGGGCGGAGGGCGACAGGGGATCCACCATGGTCAAGAGCGTCGATCTGGCGGAGTCGCAGCTACGCGAGTTGCTGGGCGCACGCGAGCAGTTGCGGGGGATGGTGGTGGGCCCGGTCCGCGAAGTGTGGCCGGATGTGACATGGGAGGAGCTCGCCCGGTACGTGGAGTACTCGTGGGCCGACACGTATCAAGACCAGTCGCGCTTCTGCTACTCCCCGGGTTACCTCGCCTGGCTGTTCGGCACTGACGGCCTTGGCTGGGACTTGAGCATTGCTGCCAAGGGTGGGGACGAGGTCGTCGGCGTGCTTCTGACCGCTCCCAGACGCATCGTCACGCCACACGGCCTGCTGGACACAGGAATCGCTACCCAGCTCAGTGTGCACCCACACCGCAAGGGCGCCGGCATCGGTAAGCTGCTTCACCTATCCAACCAGCGCGAGGCGACCCGGAGACTAGCCGGCACGTTCTGCTGGCTGGACCCGGCCGTCGCCACTCCCGCTTCGTCGTATCGGATCCTGTCAAGGCTGGAGGGCGAGCACCTGGAGCACTGGGGCACCTACCGGCTGCGACTGCGCGTGATCGATCCGGCTCGCGTCGCGGCCACGGTCAGCCTGCGGTTCTGCGAGAGGCCGGTCGTCTCGCTGGTGCGTGCGCGGTTGGGCCGCGCGGTGCCTCTGGAGCTCATCGGCGCAGGGAACGTGGAGGAGGCCACCGAGTTCCTCAACTCCACGGGCCCGGACGTGCGCCGCGTGTTCTCTCCAGAGGAGCTGATGCGCTACGCGGCCACCCAAGACGACCAGCGGGGGTTCCACACCGGTGGTGTGGTGGTGCGCCAATGCGGCCGGATAGAGGGAGTCGCGGCGGCTTACCCGACCGAGCTCGCGGGGCATGAGGGGAACCCACTGGTGTTCGTCGACTGGGTGGCGCTTACGGAGGACGCCCGACCGGCTCGCCTGGCCCGAGCACTGGAGGCCATGGCTCGCGAGCAGTTCGACGCCTGCGCTCTTGTTACGCTCGACCCGCGGTTGGGCCTCGGGTGCGGGTACCTGCCTACCCGACGAGTCATCGGCTGCTACTGCACTCCGTTCCGGGAGGAGCTTGTGACGCCAAGCCAGGCGGCGCATCCGCCGCCTATCGACGAGAAGTAGTTGCTCATCACGCGCGGAGGCGCCCTGCAAGCGTACAGGAGGTGGCTGAGATGGTACCGGCAGCGGTCCTTGCGGGAGGCGGCGACGATCCCGCGTTTTCGAGAGCCTACGGGGTGGGCGGCAAGTGGCGCGTCGACATCGGCGGCGCCCCGATGATCCGGTGGGTGCTCGATGCACTGAACTCGGCCCGAGCCGTCAGTCGGACCCAAGTATGCGGACCCGCAGCGCAGCTCCGGGCGGCGGGCGTGTCGGAGCCGGTGCTTGCATGCGATGGTGGCAACCTGTCAGCCACTTTGCGGGCAGCCCTGGAGGGGGCGAATGAGCACAAGGTGCTCGTCATTGCAGCAGATGTCCCGCTGATCACGGGAGAGGCGCTTGACAGCTGGGTTGCTGCATGCTTGGGCACAGATGCGGATGTGTGCTTCCCGGTCGTGTCGTGGGAGTCGATGCAGGCTCGTATCCCGGGCGCGCGCAAGACATGGTATGACCTTCGCGACGGCAGGTTCACCAAGGGCAACATGGTGCTGGCTACTCCGTCCGCGCTTCTGCGACGGCTCTCACGTATCGACCGCCTCTACGAGACCAGGAAGCGCAAGCAATGGGCACGCCTGATGCCAGGGCGGTTTCTGACGCGAATGGCCCTCGGCAGGCTGACCCTATCGGAAGCCTCGCGGGCTCTGTCCGCGTTCACGGGATGCATGGTGGCGGCTGTTCCGGCCGACCCCGAGCTTGCCGTGGACGTAGACGAGGTCGGCGACGTGGCTTTCGTTCGATCGGTCCTCCTGTCCGGCTCCCCCTGCGCGGCCGCTGTGGCGTAAGGGCCACTGTGGGCATAGCGTCGGCGCGCGACCGTAGTGAGCCAGGTGGCTCTTATGTTGACGTTGCCTACACGCGAAGCAAGGCGATCGTTGGCGCACAGGCCCTGGGTCGTGCCCGTCGCGGCCGCCCTGTCTGCCGGCGCGGTATTCGTCTGCGCGGGGGCCCGGGCGTACCCGATGGATGACGCGTACATTCACTTCCAGTATGCGCACGTTCTGGCCTCCACCGGCCACCTGGAGTTCAACCCCGGGGAGCACGATGGGGTCGGCACGACAAGCCCACTGTGGGTGTGGATGCTGGCTGCCGGGGAGCTCTTGGGCGTGCGCGCCCCAACGCTGGCGAGAGTGATCGGGCTCGCGTCCCTCGCGGCCTGCGCGGGCCTGGCAAGCCTGCTGGCTCTCCCGACGTTCGGGGAAAGCCGGGCACGCGACATCCGGCCTGCGGTCATGCTGGGGACCCTCGTGGGCCTGTCGGGCAACATGGTGTGGTTCAGCCTGTCGGGCATGGAGACCGTGGCCTTTGTGGCGGCAGCGCTGAGCGCCTTCTACTGCTACGGCTCGGGCAGATGGAAGACCGCGCTGGCGTGTGCCGGAGCCGCGGCCCTGTTGAGGCCAGAGGGAATTGCCGTCGTGCTCGCCATAGCGGCACTACAGGGCCTTGGTGCAGGTCGGGCGGGCCGCCCGGCGGTGCGGACGTGGGCGCAGCTTGCCGTCAGCGTACTTCCTGCCGCGGCGTGGTTCGCCTACGTGCACGTGCGAACGGGGCAGTGGCTGCCCACTACGTACGCCGGCAAAGCGGCCTACCACGGCGACGTCATGAGATACTTCATGGAGGCTCACCCGGCCCTGGCGCTGTTCACAGGATCGTCGAGGGTGATGTACTGCGTGCTTTGGACAGCGTATGCGTGCCTGTACGTGTTGGGCGCGTCGACAGTGCCGGGGCCTGGGTTCACGCTTGCTGGCGACGTGGGCGAATCGGTGGGCATCCGTTGCTCGTGGCTCGGCGTAGGCGCCGTCTGCACGGTGATGCTCCCGCTCATCGTGCTTGGTCTGTGGCGGCTCTTCACGACCATGCGCGGGGGTGGCTGGCGTTCCGCCCCTGGAGCTGCTGGGCTCCTGCTCTGGGCGGCGGTTCACAACGCCGCCTACATGCTCTGCCTGCCCGGACCGGGCACGGCGACCCGATACCAGGCAGTGAACCATGTCCTTGTCTGGTGGCTGGTCGTCCTCGGGATCGTCAGCCTTCGCGGCAACAGATGTCTGGCGGCGGCAGCCGCTTGCCTGGCGGTCGGGACCGCCTTGGCGGGGACCCTCTACTGGCGCTCAGTGTACTCGGCCAATCTTGACCACATGGTCCGTGTCCGCATAGCCGCAGCTAGCTTCGTTGCGCGCGCCCTCGGCCCCGGGGACAGGGTGGCTGCCTACGACATCGGGGCCCTGCGCTACTATGGCGGGCACGACGTCGTTGACTTGGGGGGGCTCACGGACTCAGAGTTCGTCAACTACCAGCGCGCCGGTCGGGTGCCCGACTACATTCGCGAGCGCGGCACCAGCTACGTTGTCCTACCGGGCCGACACAGCGGGGACTCCGCCGAGCTGTTCGGCTTCGCGGCGTACCTCGGACTCGACCGATCCGAGGTACTGAATCTGGAGTCGGTTGCCGAGTTCGAGAATGACAGGGGAGTGTGGGCTAGAGGCGAGCAGGCGACCGGGAACTACCAACCTGGTGTTCGGATCTACCGTGCGCGTTGGCAACAGGCACCACCATAGGGGTGCCCGAGGACCCGGTCCGCCCGGGCGTCAGGAGGGATAGCTGTGCCGAAGCTCATCTCCAGTAGCCGTGGTGTGCTCTTCACGACAGCACTCGCGTTCGCCGTTGTCCTGTCCACCGGGTCGGCCTGCGCTCAGACCGTCGATCCCGGCGCGCGGCTGGAAGCCCTCGTCGGAACGCAGACGTCGCTTGAGGTGCAGAATCGGGCTGAGATCACCGTGTTCGGTGTGCTCGCCGTGCTCAACAACGTGGTGTTGCTACCGCTCGCAATCGGGTTCGTGATAGTTGCCGTTGGTTGCTGTCGTGCTGCTGCAGCGCGCCCGAGCGCTTGGCCGTGGCTGCTTGTGGCGGCGCTAGTGCTCGTTGACCTCATTCTGGTGGGGCAGGCCACGCTTAACGCATCGCTGCTGAACCGATACGACTACGGCGCGTACCTGACGGGTCAGACCGCCTCGACGCTCGGCGCCCATACGAGCGCTCTGCTATCCAAGGTTGAGTACACCGCCTCGCACGTGTCGGGTCCTAGGCTGTGGCTGTTCCAGGCGGAGTTCATAGCCGCGAGCGTGATCGGCTTGGTCGTCGTGCTCGTCGGGCTGGACGAACTCCGCAAGCGGGCTTGGGCCTCTGCAGAGGCCACGGGCTTGCGCAGCGCTTGGGGCGCGGTGAGTTTCCTGACCGCCTTGGTGCTGGCCATCGGGCTGCCGCAGACGTACTTCGCAGCGACCTACATACCGGGTCGCTAGCCGTGGTCGGTCAGGCGCGAGGCCCTGAGCTGACAAGGTCCAGGCGCCCCGCCAGCCCAAGGAAGCCAGCCCGGCTGCAGCGAAGTGCCCTCAAGGGTAGGTGCCGAGACAGAGGGGAGCGCTCTCGATGGACCTACCCAGTGGCGTGGTCACCTTCTTGATGACTGACATCGAGGGCAGCACGCGGCTGTGGGCCGAGGCGCCGGACGCGATGCGGGAAGCGCTCGGCCGGCACGACGCGATCGCTTCGGCAGCCATCGGCGAGCACGCTGGGTTCCTCATCAAACCACGAGGAGAAGGAGACAGCACCTTCTCCGTCTTCGCCTGCGCGACCGACGCCGTCCTCGCGGCGTGCAAGCTGCAGCAAGCCCTCACCTCGGAGCCGTGGCTGGAGAAGGAGCACCCGTCGGTGGCCGCGAGCCTCTTGGAGGGACCGGAGGAGATGTTCACGGTCCGGCGACTCGGCTTGCCGGCTCAGCTCGAGAAGTGCCTGCTGAGCACGAACATCATCGAGAGCTCGTTCTAGGGAGTCCGGCACCGAACGCGCCGAGTGACGCGATGGAGAAGCGGAGAGATGGCGTTGCGCTGGGCGCCGACCGCAGCGCTCGAGGTCGAGAAGAGCTTCGGCAAAGTGATCGGCTTCAGGCACATGTGGACTCTCAAAGCCGCCCTCGACCACGACGACAGACTCGCCCAGGAGCTCGCAGCGTGAACGACGACCTCACCACCTGCCATCTCCACCTTCAACTACGAACGGGACAAGCTCCTCAAACCTAGTCAAGAGCGGTCGTCTTCCCACTCGGCGCTGGAGGATCAGCAACTGCTGCCGCAGCGCCAGGATCTCACGGTCTCTGTCATCGGCCGTCGGGCGCCGCATTGGGCAGGTGAATGGGTAGAGCAGCAGGAGGACAATGTGCCAGAACATGCGGGGAGGATCGTCACCCGGCTCGGGCAAGTCAAGGCGCGCCAAGGCTGGAGTTGCGGGCTCCCATCCAGGCCCGAATGAACACTGAGACGCAAGGGTCATCAGGGGACGTGCAGATCGGGCTCAACGCGGTTCAGCATGCCCTCCCTCCACCGCGTCAGGAGTCGGCCTCAACGGGCGAGGGCATGATCCCCAGGCCGCAGCCCGCGCTTGTGCCGGCCGAACCCGATCGGGTTTGGGCCGTACTCGCCCACGAGTTCCACGTTGCTGCGCTCGGGGATGGCGTCCTCCATTCCCAAGGCCCAGTAGCACGCGTTGACGAGGAGACGCCGGAACCCCTCGCTCTTCAGATCCCCGCCATGGCCCATGGTCGTCGTGAAGACCCGCGAGGTCTTGCCCTCGGCACCAGTGTAGGTCTTCGTCCAGGCCACCGGAACGGGGGGCTTGTCGGCGTTCGGCGGATCACCGGGGTTCATCCCCGCCAGCACCTGCCCCATGACCAACGGCCGGCTGTCGCCGGAGAGCGTGGTGATGGCGTAGACGTCCGAGGGCCCCCAGATGCCCTCGCAGCCTCGGACGATGGGGTGGCCCTCCATGCCCTCGGCGATCAGGCCGCGTGTGCTCTCTTCCTGGTGACGACCGTAGTGGCTGATCCAGGTCTCCCCGAGCACCTGTCGCCCATAGCCACCCTCCCCCTCGCCCGTCGCCCGGAAGCTCCATTCGGCGTAGGGGCTCTCAGGGCGCTTCACGTAGTTGAAGGCGTGGGTCGCCGTGCGCAGCGCCACGATCGGTCGGCCGGAGTCGGTGTAGTCGATGATCCACTTCATCTGGTCATCCGGAAGCTCGCGGAAGCGCAGGAAGAGGACCATCAGGTCGGCGGTCGCCAACGCCTCCAGGCCGGGGATGTTGTCAACCGTCTCGGGGTCGATGTCGCCGGTCTCCCGATCGATGGCGAACAGCACCGTGCACTTGAAGCCGTGGCGCACCGCCAGGATCTTGGCGAGTTGGGGCATCGACTCCTCGGAGCGGTATTCCTCGTCACCGGTAACTAAGACGATGTGCTTCCCCTGCCCGGGGCCGTTGAAGCCGTCGTATGTCACGAAGGGGTTCACTCCCGTCTGGGCGCCCATCTCCGTCTGTTGGGGCGAAGCGTTGTTCAGCGCGTGCTGAAGCCGTAGGCGAACGACCTGGTGGGAACCGTGGCAGCCCGTACACGAGGGCAGAGGCGGCTCGCGCTTCCTCATCGCGGAGAGGGTCTCGCGGTAGTCGTCCGCCTCCTTCCGGTGACACTGTCCGCACAGGTCAGCCAGGGCCGACAGCGCCTCCGGCCTATAGGGGCCGAAGGTGCGGTCGGGCTTCACCGCGTTGTGCTCGTCGCGCACGTGGCCTTCACTGTCGCCATGGCACGTCTCACAGCTCAATCTCGCCCCCTTCGTGCCGTGACGACCCGCCTCGAGCTGCTCGACGAGGTCCACGTGGCAGATCAGGCAGCGACCGTCGCTGACTCCACCGCCTTCCTGCGACACGGCCGACCCGGGGCCCAGGACGATGACAAGGCCGAGCGCATAGAGCGAAGCGGCATGCGCCGCCCTCTCAGCCGAAGGCGTCCCCTGCCGCGTCGACATTCGGCACACTCCCTGGGGGTGCATAGTCCGGTGCTTGACGCGTCAGGCCGCTAAGTCGCGCGCCAACGGTGGAACCACTGGTACTCGGGGGGCAGTGACGCCATGACGTGCCGAGTCTGCCGATCCAGCTCTCCCACTTCGGCCTCGCTCAGCGGCCCGTGCTCTACTACAGCGACGTTCGCCTCGACATGCTCGACGGTATCCATGCCCGGGATCGTGACCGTGATGTGCGGATCTGCGAGGACGTAGCGGAGCGCGAAGGCAGCGACGGTATCTTCCCCGCGCTTCTTGCCCTCGTATCGCTCCTTGAAGGCGTCTGTGTTGAACAGGGCCGTCTTGAGGAAGGGCTTGATGGTCACGATGCCCTTGTCGCGCTCCCGGCACAGCTCAAACAGGGAGCCCTCGCCCGTGACGTTGGGGTACAGCCGGTCCGCGGCTCCCGAGAAGACGTAGTTGTAGGGCAGGTAGATCACGTCCACGGTCAGCACTTCCTGAACGGCGCGCGCCTGGAACTCCGGGTTGTGGGTGGAGAGGCCCATGAACCCACACTTGCCCTGCTGCTTGGCCTCCAGGAACGCCTCCGCGAACCACTGGACGTTGTGGAACTCCTCCATCCCCGACTCGGGCGGCGTCATGCGATAGACATCGACGTAGTCGATCCTGAGGAAGCGCAGGCCGTCGTCGAGACGGCTCAGGACGCGCTCCTTGTACTCCTGCTCGCCGGCCTTGCGGAGGTTCGGGTCGCGCGCGTCAAGGAAGTCTCGCACGACGTAGGCGCGGTCTCGGCCCTTGCAGGCCTCGAGGGCCTGGCCGAGTTCGTCGGCCTCGCCGTCGCTCGTGGTGTCGAAGTAGTTGATGCCCAGATCGAGGCAGCGCGCTACAACGCGGTTGCGCATCGCCTGGTCGCCGCTGAGATGGTGCCCACCGAGGCCCAGGTGGGAGACCATCAGCTCCGTCCGCCCCAGCCGGCGGTACTCCATCGCCTCCTGGTAGTTACGTATCTCTGGAGCGTCCGTCTGCGCGACAAGCGGGGTGCCCAGCAGCACGCTGCCCACGGCAGCACCCGCACTGCGCTTCACGAACTCCCTGCGGTCCATTCGGTGCGGCTTCCTGCCAGCCATGGTGCGTGCCTTTTTGGGACGTGGCTTGGCACGAGGGGTACCCGTTACCTGCATTCGACGGAGGGTCGCGGATTCCTTTCCGCCGCCGTTGGGCCCTACGAAGGAGGGGCGCGGCCACATGGCGAACACCCTCATGAGATGACGCATCACACCAGCTATCGGGGGAGTCCGCAGTGAGAGGATCGGCTCGCGGGGTCGCCGTACTGGTGTTCGTGTTGACCAGTGGCGCGGTGATGTCACAGGGCGGCCCGCTCCTCGTCTGGTGGCGGTTTGACGAGGGCAAGGGCGCTTGCGCAACCGACTCGGCGGGTGGGGTCGTTGACCGCATCCACAGGCCGGTCTGGGTCGCAGGCGCTCACGGACGGGCACTGGCCTTCGACGGCGCCGGGACCTGGGTGACGCGCCCGGCCGCGCAGGCCCCACAGCTCACGCCCGACTTCACCATCGAGGCGCGGGTAGCTGTGCGCGAATGCCCATCGACCTGGACGCCCTTCGTCAACCAGCACACGTGTCCGCAGGCGGGGTTTTTCTTCGGGCTCGACCAGTCGGGCGTGTTCGGGCTCCATGTGTCGGTGGGTGGGCAATGGCTCGTCTGCAACTCCAGCATCCCGCTCGCCAAGGGAGCGTGGCACCACATCGCGAGCGTCTACCGCGAGCACGGAGGGGTGGAGGTCTACCTCGATGGGAAGCTCAGCGGCCAACTCGCCGCCCAGGGGCGGGTGCCCACGGCGACGGACGTGGACCTCCTCATCGGTCGGCACAACTACGGCGTCTCGGTGTTCGACGGCATCATCGACGAAGTGAAGATCCACGGCCGGGCCCTGTCGGCGGTCGAGATCGCATCGGCCGCATCGACGAATGCACCGACGGCCGCGCCGGGATTCCCCGAGCGAAGCGACACCGGCCCGGTGGACTCCACTCTCGAAGCGTGGTGGCGGTTCGACGAGGGAAGAGGCTCGGAGACTGTGGACGCAGCAACTGGCGCGATCGACGCCATCGAGGGCCCAACCTGGGTAGCCGGGAGCACGAACACAGGCCTCCTCCTTGACGGGACGAAGGGTTGGGTCCGGCGAGTCGCGTCTGACGCGCCAGCCGTAACGTCGGACTTCACCGTCGAGGCCTGGGTGGCAGTCCGGGACTGCCCAGAGGGATGGGTCCCGATCGTGAACCAGCACCGGCCGCCGGACGCGGGGTACTTCTTCGGGGTGAATGAAGGCGGGTTCTTCGGCCTGCACGTGGCCGTCGGCGGGGAATGGCATGTCTGCAACTCCGACGTCACGCTCGCCAGGAACCGGTGGGTGCACGTGGCGGGCGTCTACAGCGCGGGGGGCGGCATCCGGCTCTACATCGACGGGCAACTCACGGGCGGCCAGGGGGTCATAGGCCGGGTGCCCACCGCCGAGGACGTGGACCTCCTGATCGGCAAGCACAACCAGACCGGATCCGTCTTCAGCGGCATCATCGATGAGGTGAGAATCCACAACCGGGCGCTGTCCGGAATGGAGCTCGTGGTCCTGGCCGCGGCCGGCACACCAGCAATGGCGCCGGAGTTCCCTGCATTGGGCAATCGGCAGTGACGGCACGTCACCCAAGGGACGGGTAGACCCATGGAGCAGCATGGCGATCTGAGTCGGCGCGCGTTCATTGGGTCGCTGGCACTCGGGGCAGCGGTGGGAAGCGTGGGGGCTGTTGAGGCGCAACCGCGGGATTCACGCAATGGCAGAGCACGCTTCGGGGTCAACACGCTGCTCTGGTCTGCTTCCGATGCGGAAGACGCCGAGTGGGTTCGGAAGGCGGCCCAGTTCGGCTTCGACGTCATCGAGCTCGCCGTGTTCGATCCCGCGTCGGTGGACAAGGCGGCCGTCAAGCAGGCCCTCGACGAGACCGGCCTGGAGGTGACGCTCTGCACGATCATGACCCAGGAACGCGACCTCATCGCCGACACTCCCGAGCCCCGGGAGACCGCCAAGCGGTACATTCGTGACACCGTTCTCCTCGGCGAGGAGCTGGGCGCCCAGGTGTTCGGGGGCCCGCACTACGCTCCAGTGGGTAAGCTGGTCGGGCGCGGGAGGACACCGGAGGAGTGGGACCTTGCGGTAGCGGGCCTCCGAGAGGTCGGGCGGTTCGCGCACGACCACGGTATATGCCTGTGCCTGGAGCCGCTGAACCGGTTCGAGACCTACTTTCTGAACATCGCGGCGGATGCCATCGCCTTGGTGGATGAGATCGACAGCCCCGGCGTACAGGTAATGCTCGATACCTTCCACATGAACATCGAGGAGAAGAACCCGGCCGCGGCCATCCGTGCCTGTGGCGACCGTCTCCGTCACTTCCACGCCTGCGGGAATGACCGGGGCACGCCCGGACGCGGCAGCATCGCGTGGTGGAGGATCATCCGGGCCCTGAAGGACATCGGCTACGACCACGCTGCCGTCATCGAGTCATTCGTTCCGGGCATCAAGGAGATCGCCGCCGCGGCCGCGATCTGGCGGGACATCGAGCCCAGCGCGGACGACATCGCGCGGGATGGGCTCGCCTTCCTCCGCGCTTCGGGGCTCTGAGTCTCCGCTGCAACACAGGGGGCACTCGAGCAATGCGAGGAGCGACGCCGGCCAGCGGGCTCCCCCCGGTTGGTGATAGGCTTGATGCTATGCCGTAGGGTCCCGCAACTGGTGCGCACGTGGCCTGCTCGGCCTGGAGCCTGCGCCTGTGCTCAAGATTCATCGAACGCAACATCCCTCCGAAGCTGGTGCAACCGCGCCATTCTAGCACTTCGCGACCACGCCGAGGCGGCGAAGGATCAGATACCAGTGCCGGCCGCTTTCGTGCGCACGATGGGACTGGTTCTGGTCACGTCCCTGCACGGGGGCTATAATGGCGAGTGGCAGCGCTGGGGCGTGGCCAAGTGGTAAGGCATCGGCCTTTGGAGCCGACACTCGTAGGTTCGAATCCTACCGCCCCAGCCAAACTGGGACTTCGCTCGAGCCGCTCCCGTCGTCCTCGGGAGCGGCTCGAGGCACCACAGGCCTATGGTGGATCATGAGTGGGCCCTCGGGGGGCACATCGGTGTGGACCACGGTGATGCGCAGGAACTCGGCGCGCAGCGGCTGTGGGGGAGGATAACGGCGAACCGACTGCCTCCGTCGGGCCGGGGTTCATAGCGGATGCTGCCCCCGTGGAGGTCCGCGACAGCGGCGCAGATGGCCAGGCCGAGCCCAGCCGACTCGTGGCCGGAAGATCGGACGTCGTCGACGCGGTAGAACCGGTCGAACACATGAGGCCGGTGCTCCTCCGGCACGCCGGGGCCATCGTCGGTCACCTCGATGCGGAACGCTTCATCGTCGCAGCGGAAGCTGACCTCGACCCGGGGAGCAGGTCCGGCGTGCACGAGCGCGTTCTGCACCAGGTTCCTCACCAGCCCGCGCAGGAGTTCGAGGTCCACACTCAGAGCGCACTGGAAACCACGATCGCACTGCGTGGTGATGACGACATTGCCGCCGAGGGAGGCGCAACATGCCTTCAGGGACTCGGCGAGAGTCGCCGCACCGATCGTCTCGAAGCCGGACCTGGCGTCCGGGGCGTCGGCCCGTGCGAGGAAGAGGAGCCGCTCGACCAATCGACCCATGCGATCGACCGTGGTGACGCAGCTCCGCAATGCATCCTGCGTCTCCGGGGCCAAACGCTGACCCAGCGCTACGTCCAGGCCCGTGCGCAGCACCGCGAGCGGCGTCCGCAGCTCGTGAGCGGCATCGGCTGTGAAACGCCGCTGGCGCTCGAACTGGGCCTCGAGGCGACCGAGCATCCCGTTGATGACCCGGGCCAGTGCGCCCAACTCGTCCGGCCCCGAGCTCGCCACACGTTGGGACAGGCTCCGCTCGCTGATGCGCTCCGCCGTCTCGGCGATAGCGCGGACGGGCCTCATGGCGCGTCCGAGAAGCACATAGCCACCGGCCGCCGCGGCGAGACCGGCGAAGGGCAGGACGACGAAGAGGGCCACGCGCGTAGTGCCGATCGCGGCATCCACGCTCGCGCGGCTGACAGCGGCTACCGCCACGACGTGCGCCACGGGAACGCTCGTCCCCTCCTCCGGGTAGACAGGAAGGTGCGACGCGGCCACTCTGTACCGGCCCGCAAAGCCCGGGATCGCTTCGTCCGAGTAGCTCACACGGGGGAACTCGGGGGGTGGCTGGGCCGTTGGCCGGAGTCTGAACGGCCGCTGACCCCCGGGGCTCCCTCCCTCAATGGGTGCGCCGTCGGGGGAGGAGACCTGCCAGAGGACGCCAGGGTCGTCTTCGGCGGGCCCAGCACGGGCGTACCACTCTAGCGTGGCCTCACCATCCTCCCACTCCAGCGCGCCCTGGGTCCATCGCAGGTGCGTGGCGAGGGTGGCGTCGAGTTGGCGCTCAAGCGATCTCTGGAGGATGGCTCCGATCACCAGTCCACATGCCCCGAGTGTGCCGCCCAGCACCACGACGTAGTACGCCAGCAGTCTCGAGCGGATCGTCTTCAGCACTCGGCGGGGTCCTCCAGAACGTAACCAACGCCGCGAACCGTGCGGATCAACCGAGCTGAGCCCCCGGCCTCAAGCTTGCGCCGAAGGTAGTTCACATACACCTCGACAACGTTGCTGAATGTCTCACGCTCGTACCCCCAGACGCTCTGGAAGATGCGCGCCTTGCTGAGAGGCAGACCGGGATGGCGCATGAACAGTTCCAGGAGCGAGTACTCCGTGGGGGAGAGGGCGATCTCGCGCCCGCCTCGCGTCACCTGGCGCCGGTGGGTGTCGAGCGCCAGGTCCGCTACTCGCAGCCTAGCCGTTACGGACTGGCTGGCACGTCGCGCCACGGCTCGCAGTCTGGCGACAAGTACCTCCAGCGCGAAGGGCTTGGTGATGTAGTCGTCCGCGCCCTCATCAAGGCCGCGTACCTCGTCAATCGGCGTGTCCTTGGCTGTGAGGACGACTACGGGAGTACGAAGGCCCGCATCACGTACCTCACGGAGCACGGCGAGGCCGTCCTTTTCCGGGAGCATCAGGTCGAGGACGATGGCGTCGTACTCGCCGGTGAGCGCACGGAACGCACCGTCCTGGCCGTTCGGCACCGCGTCAGTGCCGAAGCCCTCCTGGCTGAGCCCCCGAGCAAGGAAAGCGGCAAGCTGCCGGTCATCCTCCACGATGAGCACTCTCATGTGCGCACTCCCCGGCCGGAGCAACGCGTGACGCGGGCGGCTCGCGCCTTGGTTGACCCTCCGCCCCCCTGAGCGCCTCCACGGCCCGCGTCGAGCCTAGCCGTCCTCGTCGGCCTCGACCTCTAGGACCGTACCGTCCGCGGCCACCTCGACCTCGACTTCGCCGCGGGGTGTGTCGAATTGGATCTTGTAGAGCACGCGCCCGTCCTCGGTTGCCATCTCAGCTTCGATCGGCGTGCCGTCGGGCACGGCCTTCTTAGTGGCTTCCATTACGATATCGGGAACGTCCGCGAGCCCGACGGGCGTCTCCCTCTCGTCCTCATCCCCCACCTCGTCGCCGCCTTCGTCGTCGCCCTCCTCGTCGGCCTCGACCTCTAGGACCGCACCGTCCGCGGCCACCTCGACCTCGACCCCGCCGCAGGGCGTGTCGAACTCGATCTCGTAGACGACGCGCCCGTGCTCGGCTTCCATCTCAGCTTCGGTTGGCGTGCCATCGGGAACAGCATTCTTCGCGGCTTCCATCACGACATCGGGAACGTCCCCGAGCGCGACGGACGTCTTCCCCTCGTCCTCATCCTCCACTTCGTCGCCGTTTCCGTCCTTGTCCTCCTCGTCGGCCTCGATCTTGAGCACCGATCCGTCCGCGGCCACCTCCACCTCGACCTCGCCGGGAGGAGTGTCGAACTCGATCTCGTAGAGCAGACGACCGTCCTCGGTGTGCATCTCAGCTTTGGTTGGCGTGCCGTCGGGGACGGCCTTCTTGGCGGCTTCCATTACGAGATTGGGAACGTCCGCGAGCGCGACCGGCCCCTCGTCGTCCGTCTGTGTGTCGCGACCGGTCTGTCCGAGCGCGAACGGCAGGAATGCCAAGCAGGCCACCAGCAGCAACAGGCCTAGTGCGAACGCCAGTCTCATGTCACGCCTCCTTCAAAGGACCCGGTGTCACAGAATCTCGATCGGGTCAGATCCTAATCCACGCTTAGCCTAGCCCGAGGGGCTGAGAGCAAGCTGAAGGGATGCTGTGAATCCTCCAAGGTTCAGCGCCGCGCCGCCTACCTCACCAACACCTCATCGACGATCACCAGACGGGTTTGGCCGGGTGTGGAAGACCGCGCTCGTCGAACCCGCGTGCCACCTGTCCGATGCTCGGCTTCATCTCGCGTGGGTCTTCCCGGGGCTTGCCCGCGAGCCAATCGAACTGGTAGGCATACTAGTCCCGCCGTTGCTTCTCTATGCGTGGCAGTTCGTCGCATCGTCGGCCTTCCTCCTCCGAGATGGGCCCGAGCGCGATCTGGAGGGGATGCTGGCGCCGTCGGTGGATGTCGTCCTCGATGCCGTGGGCAGCGTCCTCGGCCTGATGGCGGTGGGTCCTCATTGCCCGGTGATATGGCCACAGCGGACTCCCGCATGGCAGTCCACCCGGTTGGCTCATATGACAAGGAGACACGATGGACCTCGACCTGCTCGCCCGTCGCCGAAGGCCGTTGTGGGAGTGGGTGAGCGCGCCGGGATCGGCTCGAAGGGGAGAGGCAAGGGTGCCGCTCGGCTTTGCGGGGCTTCTCTTGCTTCCGTTCTCTGTCAGGTTCGACGGGCAGGAGGCCCGGCGATTCCTCGGGCTCGAGCCGCGACTCGTGGGCCTCCAGGAGGCCTACACGGATCCCTCGCTCTTCCCGCGAGCGACGGGCGAGCTTCGCGCCGTCATGCTTTTCGCGCGGTTCCCGGACGCGGAGACCGAGGAAACGACGCAGGAACTCTGCGACCTGCTGGTCCCGGGCGCCCAGGAGTACTACGACCACGCCTCGTACGGCCGGCTCACGTTCACGGTCGGTTCCCTCAACAGGTGGATCCCAATGGACGCGGCGTCCACCTCGAGTGATTACGACTGCAGCCGGTTCGAGACCCACAAGGGCTACATCGGGGAGGCGATGCGCAAGGCAGATGGCGATGCGGACTCCTCCCGCTCCGACATTGTGTACGCCGTGGGCTCGCGGAGCCCCGGAGTTCACAACTCCCCCACGCTGTTCGCCGAACCCGGCGACGGCATCGCAATCAACGGGGCGGAGATCAGGCACGCGGTGACCTTCGGGAACGACGTCTGGAACGAGCACTCGGGCTGGCGCGTGCTGATTCACGAGACCAGTCACGTCCTCGGCCTGCCCGACCTCTACGGCTATGCGACCTCCTCGGTGCACGAGTACGTGGGCGGCTGGGACCCAATGGGACTGCTCACGAACGGATCGGACTACCTTCCATGGCACAAGCGCAAGCTCGGCTGGCTCGACGAAGACCAGACGCAGGTGGTCACCGCCGGCGATGCGACGGTGCTCCTCACGCCCATGGAGCGAACGGGGGGCATGAAGCCGCTCGTCCTCCCGGTGAGCGACGAGGACGCGTACGCTGTCGAGGTCCGCTCGCGCGAGCCCAGCGAGGGCGACGAGACGGGCGATCCTCTCTACCGGGTGAACACGGCGACGGAGTCCGGTCAGGGACCCATGCGGGTGATTCCCGCGCGCGCCGATGACGACGATCTCGGCCTCCGCAGGCTCCTCGGCCGGCACTGGAACGCGCTCTTCACCGAGGGCCTCGTTCTCGACGATCCCGAGCGCTACGCGCGGATCGAGATCCTCGAGCACCAGTTTGAGGGCTACACCCTCCGCGCGCGGACGACGTGAGGCCGAAGGCGCCCAGGGGCTCTCGCTTCGCTCCACGTACGCGTGCGCGACGGTTAGCAGAGGGAGGCCCACGGCGGCGTCACTCCGAAACGGGGTCCACGATCCTGCAGACACGACGGACTCGCAGGGAGGCACCATGACGCCCTCATCGCTGACGCGCTTGCCTCGCCGGTCGACCGTCGCTCTTTTCGCCGTGAGCACGGTTCTGTGTGGCACTGGTCTCACTCTGGCCGAGGGAGGTGCTCGCATGTCCGCTCCCGGTTCGAGCCCGTTGCTCGCGCTGCTGGGTGCCTACCGGCGACTTCCCGTCGAGAACCCGTGGCACGAGGGCACGATTGGTCTCCTCGAGGGGTCCGACGAGTCGCTGCTCACGTGGACGAACCGAGCCGGGGTCTCGTGGGAGCTCATCCCTGACCTTCAGAAGGGCGTCCTCGTGACTGGCAAGAGCAACCCCTACTACGAGGCCGGCGCGAGGGAGTTCGACCTGGAGACGCATGACGGCGAGGTCGTCGGCTTCTGGTTCGGCGCCGAGCACTTCGTGCGAGAGGGAGCCAACGTAGTCAGCCAGGTCGAAGGGGGACTGCACACCTACATCGTCGCATCGGTCCCGGAGCCGCCGGCGGAGTTCGGCTACGGCGTGAGCTTCTACACTCGCGTCTGGCCTCTCCTGGAGGCACCGCTGGCAGGCTTCCAGATCGGCCTACCGTCCACGTGGATCATCCCCGAGAACCGTACCTTCATGGAGCCGCTGTGCCCTCCCGGCACCGTCGCCAGGGACAACTGGGACGAACGTGGCCCCTACTACCGCGACGTGTTCCAGACGATCGAAGGAGGACCGGGCTTCTGGGTCAGCACCCAGTTCCCCTCGGCCGTTCCGAAGTACCGCCTGAACTCGGTCCCGAGCGGGTACAACTTCGAGGTCTCCTCACCCGGAGGGTGGGGCTTCGGGCAGACCGCGCCCCTGGGTGATGACCAGGTCGGCATCGTCCAACTCAGCAACCGAGTGGTCATTCCGCCGGACGGACTCACATTCACCGGCTCCCTCGACGAGGCATTCCTGGGCTATGCGTGCATAGCGCTGCCGTTGACGCCCGCGAAGCCGACCCCCGTCGGCCCGACGGGCAACCAGAGCTGGACCGTCTTCCTGGCCACCAAGACCTTCCAGGGGCCGCTGGCGTTCTTCGCGCCCGAGATGTGGAGCCGCCTCTCTCGCGTCTACCCGACCATCAATGGTCGCGGTTTGGACGCCCGCCCGGGGGTGATGGGCACGGGCGGCATGGAGTTCGGCGCGGTGCCGCAGTTCCGGGCCAAGGATGCCGATGGCCGCACCTACTCGAGGATCCCGAAGCTGATGTTCCCCGTCGACGAAGGCGGCACGTCGGTCCTCCTCCAAGACGTCACTCTCTACTCGACGGAGACGCTCTACAAGGGGGTGGAGTCCTGGGCTGAGGGCGGGGCCATCCCGACCGGGACGATCGGCGCGATCGGGGCGTATCGGCCCCCGCTCTCGACCGGGCCGCCCACTTATCGCCAGGCTGGCGAGCATCCCGCGATCTCCGGCGTCGAGCGCATCGTCGAGCCTCAGATCGTTACCGAGGGTGACTCCCCGGCCCTGGCGCTCCACTGGCTGAATCCCGGGTCCGAAGGCGTGTTCCCCGAGTACTTCCGCGACGACGGCGCGGCGATGGTGCCTGTCTCTCTGGACGAGGTGCCGGCGGAGACGCACCTGACCTCGCAGGTCTTCCGACAGGCGAGGAACACCGGAAGCTCCTATGCGTCCCCCGATACCCCGGGCACCCGCTGGACCGAGCCAGGGCCGGTGCGGGGCCCGTTCACCGCCGTGCTGGCGGACGGCTCCGAGATCACCTACTCATGGTATCGGTTCGCGGACCAGCCATCGCTGCAGACGCAAGGGTGGAGCGAGGAAGAGAAGGAGCGGCTGCAGACGCTGGTTGAGTCGATGCACAGGAGCTGGCCCGCCGACCGGGAGTACCTCCCGCCCCCCACTCGCGGAGGCTTGGTGGAGCTCGACGGGGCTCTGCTACTCACCCCTCCCGAGGGCCTGGAGGTCGGCTACGTGCCGATCGTGACATCACAGCGTGCGCGGACGAGGGCGTAGGGCGCCTGAGACACGACCGCCTCGAGGCCGAGCGTGCCCCGCTCCGGGCGCGGTCGGGGGGCGCGCACGGACGGTCCCGCAGGTTCCCCTACTTGTGCACGCGAATGGTGGCGCGCCCGACACGCCTGCCCGGCGTCCGCAGCCTCGCCCCGGAGGGATCGCACGCAATGGGCTTCCGAACGCTCTGCTCATCCGTCTTGTGCCTCGTAGCGCCACTCGGCGCCGCTCCCGCGCGCGTGCGAGCTCACCGCGGTGAGCCGAAGCGGATACTACTGCAGCCTCGCCCCGAGGGGGTATGAAGACTGGATCGTGCGGCGTGCCGTGCTCGAGTCCACGGACGACA
>Ga0315282_10005747_pt1 | contig 21027 bp, 16 predicted proteins | sample YL17G07_20_MG_FD_203693 | JGI IMG/M metagenome (GOLD analysis project Ga0315282, IMG submission 203693) | Sediment microbial communities from Yellowstone Lake, YNP, Wyoming, USA - YL17G07_20 | ecosystem: Environmental > Aquatic > Freshwater > Lake > Sediment | place: USA: Wyoming | collected... | reverse complement strand
TGGTTCGGCGAGTCGGACGACAGGTTCTACATCGACGGAGAGACGACCCCGTCGATCATCGGTACCGGTACTGAGGACTACTTCAACGATGCCTGGAACCTGCGGCTGCACACTTACGGCCGCGTGGGCGTGACCATCTGCGAGACCAAGGGCGAGGAGCAGCGCATCACCGCCTATCGCTGGCACCTCGACGATCCCGTGCCCTTCCACAAGTCGCTACGCGTGGAAATCGAGCGGCGGAGCTTCGTCCACGTTGTCGATCCTGAGACCGGCAGGGCGACGCAGTACGACTTCAGGTACCGGCCGGACTACGTGTCGTCAGTGGCGTTCTGGTACCAACGCGGGACGATGGAGCCGACGTGGGACCTGCCGCCGGCAGGCGAGCGGGTGCTGCCGGAGATCTGGGTCGAGCCAGCCGCGCTCGTCGATCGGGCGCGCGTCTCGGACGGCCTCGTGCCCCGGCGCGCCTCCAACCTAACCTGCAACCAGAAGCAGTTCCTCTATCTTCGCAACGACGCGGTCGGCGGCTGGATGGAGCTTCCCTTCGAGGTGAAGGAGGGCGGCCGCTACGCGGTGTCCGTGTTCCAGTCGCTCTTCAGGGAGTACGGCGTGTGGAAGGTGAGCCTCGTGGGGCCCGAGGGTGAGGTCGTTCTCGACCCGGGGCTCGACTTCTGGGACTACCTCGCATCGCGCAAGGAGAACTGGCCCGAGAACTACCACCACGGGACCACGGTCGAGACGAAGGTGGGCGAGGTGCGGCTCGTGCCCGGGTCGTACGTCGTGCGCTTTGAGTGTGTCGGCTCGAACCCGCTCACTGGGCACCCCGAGACCGGCGAGTTCGGGAAGGGCTACTCCCTCGGGCTGGACGCCGTCTGCCTGCGCCTGCTTCCCGTCGACCCCAACGCCTGGCTCGACGAGTACCTGCCGGCCGAGGAGAAGCTGTTCGCGGCGATGGTCGACGAGGCCGGGCGAACGGTGCGCCAGCTCGCCGGCGCGGCCGACGACTACCGAGACCGAACCCGGCGCTATCCGACCGACTTAGAGGAGCCCATGGCCGAGCTCGGGCTGAGCCCGGAAGAGCACCTCGACCCGTGGGGCCAGCCATACCAGTACCGGTGCCCCGGTACCGTCCATCCATGGGGCTTCGACGTGTGGTCGTTGCACGGCGACTCGCGCAATGCGCCGGGATGGATCGGGAACTGGAGGTCGCCCTTCCGGGTCGCCGGCGAATCCCCGCCTGGCAGCGTCGCGCTGGAAGGCGAGTCTCTCGAAGTCCTGCGATCCGCTGAGGGAGTCCGAGCAGCTCCCCAGAAGACCACCTCGTCGGTAGGAGGACCGCTGTCGGGCGATGGGCTCCTGTTCATCCGCGCCCAAGGACGGGGCGACTGGGTTGAGCTGCGCCTCCCGGGCGGCATCCCGGCGGGCGAGTGGGACGCATACGTCCTGGCCGGCTCGTCGTGGGACTATGGCATCGCAAGCTGGTCTCTCTCCAGCGTCGCGATCGGCGAGCCTACCGACGCCTACACGCCGCGGATCGGCCTGCTCAGCGTCGGCCCGGGCCGCGTGACCGTCGGCGAGCACCCGCCCGTGCTACGCGTTGAACTCACTGGCAAGAACCGCAGTTCTGCGGGCTACAACGCCGGCCTGGACGCACTTGTGTTGGTGCCTGTGGGGAGGTAGAGCCTACTCCTCGGCAGCCCACTCGAGCCTCGCGACTCGGATCCCCTTCAGGCTCGGGAGCAGGGCCGCAATGTACCAGTGCCCGTCGTGCAGGACGATCTCCGGCGCGGCCACGGGGAGTGTGCACACGAGGCACCGGTCGTCATCGACCCCAAAGTCGAGCGCGTCCCCGGACCGGTACACGGTCGTCCGCGGAACCGGCGCGTACTCCTGGGTTCGGAACAGGTAGTACCGACCCCCGTGGAACACCACGTGCGGACACTCGGCTGAGCACGGTCCCGTCCCCGCGGCGCCGCCGAAGGCGACCACGCGTGAGTCGCTCCAGGTGACCAGGTCCGTCGATGTGCGGCAGTAGACCGCGCCCTTGCCCTCGGGGAAGGCGGTGTAGTAGCAGAGCCACTTGTCGCCAACAAGGAGGACCATCGGATCGCGAGTGTTGGCGCCCGGGTCCTCGGAGAACAGCCCGGTCCCGCCGTCGGCGCCTACGACACGGGTGAAGCTCTTGCCGTCCTGCGATGTGGCGCGGCAGATGCGCTCCCAGTCGCCGTAGAACATGACGTACAACCCGTCAGCGCGCGTGACGTGCGGCGCCTGCAGCCCGCCGGGGGTCTCGCCGTACCGCGGGTCGGCCTGCATGGCGATGCCGAGCGGCCGCCAATCGGGGTCACTGAGGCGCTCGCCCTCCCACCGGTGGAAGAGCCGCGTGTTGCCGCCGCACCTCGTGTTGCGGATGCACGACCAGAGCTGCCACGTGCCGTCGGCTGCCTGCCAGATGGCGAAGTCGACGGGCTGCTGCTTGGGGTCCGTGAACTCGCCCAGGTCCGGGTCGCCGGCGACGGTCCACCATTCGGCCGCGACGCGCGGGACGAGGACCGAATCATCGGCCGGCACAGTCGGCTGGACGCAACCTACGCCGCTCACGATCTCCACCTCGCCGGCGTGAGCTGTAGGCACGGTTCAGGTCATGCCTGACCGTGGCCTTCCCCGGCGGCAGAAGGCGTACCCTGTCGCCCCGCGGAACGTCCGGACCAGTGGTTACCACCGCTCCCTCGCGGCGGGACGGTCGCTGAACCGGGGCGGTGAGCCACTACAGCCACGTTCGCCGCCCGACGGACGGAGGGATAGCGATGCAGCAGCATCCTCAGCAGTGCTACGTCCCGCCGGCTCCTCCCTACGCAGGCCCGCCTCGGTCCCGAGCCTGGATCTGGGTTCTTGCGATCGGCATACCGTGTCTTATCCTCCTGGTCTGCTGTGGCTTCGGCGTGTTCGTCTGGACGCGGGCTGTCAGGACCATGACATCCTACACAGGCCCGCCCGCGATGGGCGCCGCCGGCGCGGCTCCGACGCGAGGGCTGGAACAGGCCTGGACGTTGCCGGCCGCGGAGGGCGGTGCTGCTATGGACCGTGCCACCGGTACCGTCTACGTGCTGAAGTCCACCGGCGACTGCGTGCGGGCTGGCCCGGACGGCCACGTGCAGGGCACCCTCAGGTTCGGCACCGGCGATGATAGCCTCCTTTCGGCCAACCTGCTGCCCGGCGAGGGCACCGAGTTCGTGGCCTTCTCGCGCTGGGGCGGAGACGTGTCCGCTGTGACCGCCGCCGGCGCACCTTTGTGGACCTATCCCCGGGGCGATGGCGTGGACGACGTGTGGGTCCAGGACCTGGACGGGGACGGACTCGACGAGGCCATCATCGGCTACAACGGGTCCACGGGCCTGCACGTGGTCGACACCGACGGGCGCCGCATCTGGAGCACGACCGAAGTCGGGAACGTCTGGCACGTGTGCGCCGCGGATATGACCGGTGACGGCAAGCCCGAGGTGATATCGACCTCCTCAAAGGGGGATGTCTCCGTCTTCGACGCCGCGAGCGGCCGGCCCTTGATCGGGCCCTCTTCGGGCATATACGCCTACCTCGTCCGACCCGTGCTCAACGCTTCGAGACCGGGGACCGACACACGCATCGTGGTTGGTGGTACGCAGCATTCGATGGCGGCCGGCACCGAGGCGGTAGTGGGCATTGGCGCATCCGGTCGGACGACCTGGGAGGTCGATCTCGCGGGCGACGGAGCCGACGACGGCGCGTCCTGTCGCAGCCGCCCGTGGGTGGCTGTCACCACTCGCGGCGGGAGCCTCTACGTGATAGACGGCTCGAACGGGATGGTGCTCGCGTCCGCCGGCGGGCTCGGCAGGGCCTCAGCGGTGACGTGGTTCGAGTGGTCGGGCGGCACCGAGCCGTTGCTTGCCGTGTCGACCCACGGAGGGCTGCAGGTATACCGGGTGCAGGGCGCTGAGCCGGCCCCGGCGAGCGCGAAGTAAGTGCCGCGGGGAGAGCGGCTTGTGCGCTCACGGCTGGCAGGCCGCGTGGACCTTCGCGCGGTCCCACGGGTTCCACTTCACGTGCCCGTCGGCGAAGGCCGCCAGGACGCCCTCGCTGTGGCTGCGGTTCGGCCAGTCGCCGGCCGGTACGTCGAAGTACCCGTCGTTGGCTGAGCCGTGATCGTCCTCGGGGATAAGCAGCAGCGTGCCTGAGGCGCTCGCGACAATCGCGGTCGGCTGCCATCTCAGGAAGCCGTTCGACTCATAGGAGCAGCCACTGCCCGTCGGATCGTCGGGGCAGGAGTAGACCGCCCTGTTCTTGGTGTAGGGGTACAGCGACCCCCGTGTCACGTCGAAGTAGCCCTTGGTCGGCTGGCCGAACGCGGCATACCAGACCCAGCCACCGTAGACGCCCGATCCGCCGTTGCCGTTCGTCGCGCCGGGGTAGGTGTCATCCCAGTCGCCCACGTACAGCTCGAACGCCGTGCCGAGTTGCCGCAGGTTGCTCGCGCAGGTGGTCTGGCGTGCCTTCGCCCGTGCCTTCATGAAGACGGGGAAGAGGATCGCCGCCAGGATCGCGATGATCGCGATCACCACAAGCAGCTCGATGAGCGTGAAAGCTCGGTGGCGCATTGCTCCCTCCGCCCGTGAGCGCGTTCCGACCCTCCACCATCATACTCCGACGCGCCTGGGGCAAAGCGGTTGCGGGGCAGCACATCTCGAGGGCTTGCCCCAGCGAGTGTGTCTGGGCTACCATGCCGCGCAACACGCACCGAGGAGCAGCAAGTGCCCGACACCTACAGCCCTGAGCGTAGAACTGCCCTCATGAGGCGGGTGCGGGCCAAGAACACGGCCGTCGAAGTTCGCGTGCGCCGAGCCCTGCACGGACGGGGTTTTCGCTTTCGATTGCACCCTGATGACCTGCCTGGTCATCCTGACATCGTCCTCCCGAAGTACCGAACGGTCGTTTTTGTGCACGGCTGCTTCTGGCACCAGCACGACTGCCGCAAGGGGCAGACGCCGGACAGCAACCGCGCGTTCTGGGTGTCCAAGCTCAGCCGCAACGTGGCGAGAGACGCGGAACACGAGGAGGCCTTGCGATCCGCCGGTTGGTCGGTCATCACGGTGTGGGAGTGCCAGTTGCATGATGAGGAGGCCATGGGCCAGTGGCTGGAGACGCAGCTGAGATCCCGCGTTACCGGGCGGTAGAGAGCTTCTGCGGTCCAGGAGGTCTGTCTCTTGGCCTACATCGTGCTGGGTTCGACGTTCGCCTGGCCTTCGACGCTGATGCCATGGCGGTGGAGACTCACCGACGTAACCTGCCGGGCACCTGCATTGTGGCGCTAGCGGAGTATCTCACCGGCCGGGACGTGATGGCCGCCGGCGGCTTGGCGTCTGGGGATCTTGACCTGTTCTCAGGGGGCCCGCCCTGTCAAGGGTTTTCCAAACAGAAGCGCGGTGCTCACTTAGGAGATGCCCGCAACCAGCTCGTCCTGGAGTACGGACGATTGGTCCTCGAGCTTCGCCCGCGCTTCTTCTTGCTGGAGAATGTGGGGATGTTCGGCAAGAAGCGGGGCCGCGCATACCTGGAGAGTCTCGTGGACATGCTGCCTGACTACGTGCTTCACAAGCATATGTACAACTGCGCCGACTACGGCCTGGCCCAGACCCGGGAGCGGTGCATCATTGTCGGGCGGCGCCGCGACCAGCCCGGTGGGTTCCGGCCCCCTGCGCCCACCGTGCAGCGGTGGCGCACCGTTGCCGAGGCTATCGGGGATCTTCCCGAGCCCCCCGACGACTACACGGACCATCTGGCCTTCCCCAACCACCAGCGGGCCCGTGTCACGCAGCCCAACATTGACCGCTTCTCCTTCGTGCCCCAGGGGGGGGGCTGGCAGGACATACCCTTGGAGCATCGTCTTGAGTGCCACAAGAACGCCGATGTGACCTCGGGTGGGTGGCCCGATGTGTACGGCAGGTTGGCGTGGGATGGCCAGTGCCCGACTATCACCGGCGGCTTTGACAGCTTCACCCGAGGGCGGTATGGCCACCCACTACACAACAGGCCACTTACACCGCGTGAGGCGGCGCGGATACAGGGCTTCCCAGACACGTTTGTGTTCGCGGGAACTCGCGCGAATGTCCGCTCGCAGATCGGAAACGCAGTGCCCCCCCCTCTGGCAGAAGCCGTAGGGCGTGCCATACTTCACAGCCTCATGGTGAGCGATGGTCTGACCAGCGACGAACCCGCCGCGCCAGACTACGCGGACGAGGAGCAGATGCTGCTTCCTCTGTTCGGGTAGGCCTACGACATGAGGGGGGGCAGAGCTTGAGTGAGGAAGTCTGACAGGGCACCCGTCGTGAACTCCTGGCCCAGGTAGCCTTCCGGGGGGTCGAGGTAGTAGAAGCCCTGAACCTCCGCCACGTACCGGTGGTAGACCAGGATCTGACCCGGTACGCAGATCTCCTTGACCCCCGACCGCCTGTCGCGCTGCATCTCGCTCACACCGATGAACACGGTACGGTAGCGGCCCTTTGTGGCCGGATCTTGGTCCAGGATCCGCTGGTGACAGAGAACCTGGTAGATGCGCTCGCGCGTCGTGATCTTCAGCGGCACAGCTATGCTGATGCCCGCAGGGTCAGGATTGAGCAACACGAGATCGGTCGTCACCTTCGCCCCCGGGACCGAGAGGGGTATGTGCTTGCGCGTTGCCCATCCGGTCACGGCCCCCAGCAACGCCGACATCGCTATCTCGAAGAAGGTGGCGGGGGTCTTCCGGCTGTCGCGCGCGTGCAGATCATACACACACGCTAAGGCCATCACCGCCGTGTAGAACGTGGCGTCCCACTTGGCAGATCGGCGCCGGCCTGCGGCGCTGGCGGCGCGCACGCTGTCATCCCACAGTGTGCGAAAGCGATCCGGGTCCCGCACGAACAGCCCATCTAGCACTGGACGGGAGAGATGCCCCCCACTCTCGTACACAGAGTACCTCTTGGCGCCTCCATGCGTGCGAGGTACGTCCCCAAAAGGCGTCTCGGTGACGTTGCACAGAAGGCGCACGCAGAGACGCGCCGTTTCGCCACAGTCGGTCAGGATCGCGAGGGGCTGCCCAGGCCCCTTTGCTGCCTTCTGAAGAGCGACCATGGCGCTCTGCACGCTTGGGAAGAGGCTGTCATGGTGCATCGTCCGACGCACCCTCCCGGAGGAGCCTCTCTATGAACGCGTGTGGGTCAGTCTGCAGGGCCCCAGCTATCTGGAGGAACTCGACGACGTCGAGCCTTCTTTCCCCGCGCTCGTACTTCGACACGAACGTCTGCGGTTTGCCGAGTCGAGAGGCGAGTTCAGCTTGGGTCAAGCCAGCAGCTTGCCGAGCCGCCGTGAGGAGCTCTCGGAAAAGGCTGTATCTGTCGGTGAACTGCGATCTGCTCACGGTTCAGCTTCCACCGCCTCTGGCAATCATACGGGTGCCCTGGCCGGCAACCCAAAACGGTCTAGAGGTGGGCCTCGGCCCCTCTACACGGCCAGGTCGCGACCGGCGAAGCAGCCACGTGGGAGCGCACGCCCAGAGCCGCACAGGACCGGGGTATTCGACCGTGTGGACAAGGTTCATGACGGCCCTCTCGTTCCTTGTTGCGGGTTGCCGCGGGCCGCGGTAGGCCTCGCCGTCGCCGCCCCCGAACCCCTTGTGTCGGGACGGCTCACAGGGACTGATCGAACATGCAGACCGCGTGGCTTCTGGCAGGGCTGTGCGTCGCGGCGGGCGCGCTGGCCAAGGGGGCTTCGGCGCAACAGGCACCGAAGCCGCTCGATCCGGCCACCGCGACGACTCGCGAGGGCAGCGACCTGCTCTGGTATGACATCAGGGCCCTCGGCATCGAGGGCCAGGGCTTCGCCGATCTCGCCCACCCTTACGATCGGCTGCCGGCCAAGGCCGAGGGCGTCGTGCGCGAGCCCGTCTGGAACCTGGGCCACGACTCGGCCGGGCTGTGCGTGCGCTTCGTCACGGACGCGACCACGGTGTCCGCTCACTGGAAGTTGCGCTCCGGCGCGCTTGCAATGGACCACATGCCCGCGACCGGCGTGAGCGGGCTCGACCTCTACGGACGCGACGAGACCGGCTGGCACTGGGTCGGCGTCGGGCGGCCGGGGGCCGTGGAGAACGACTCCACTCTCGTGTCCGGCCTCGATCCGGGCCCGCGCGAGTTCATCCTCTACCTGCCTCTCTACAACGGCGTGGACGAGGTACTCCTCGGCCTGCCAAAGGGCGCGTCGCTGTCGCCGGCGCTGCCGCGCGCCGACCCGAAGCCCATCGTCTTCTACGGCACGTCCATCACCCAGGGCGGCTGCGCCGCGAGGCCCGGAATGGCCTACCCGGCTATTCTCGGCCGCTGGCTCGGCCGGGCGACGGTGAACCTCGGCTTCTCAGGCAACGGTCAGATGGAGCCCGAGGTAGCGGAGCTCCTCGCGGAGATCGACGCGGCAGCCTGCGTCATCGACTGCCTGCCGAACATGGGCCCCGAGCTCGTAACTGAGCGCGCGGCGCCCCTGGTCCGCGTACTGCGGAAGGCCCATCCCGACGTGCCGATCGTACTCGTCGAGAACGTCACGTACCAGCAGTCGCCGCTTGTGGAAGGGCTTCGTGACGGCGTTCGCGCGAAGAATGAGGCGCTCAGAACCGCGTACGATGAGATCGTGGCTGAGGGAGTGACGGGGCTAACGTACATGCCCGGCGCCGAGCTCCTCGGCGGCGACGGCGAGGCAACCGTGGACGGAACCCACCCGACCGATCTCGGCTTCCTCCGGATGGCTGAGGCGCTCCGGCCGGTGCTGGCGGAGGTGTTGGGAGCGTAAGGGCGCGCGGCAGCGCGCCCTTACGCTCGCCTCGCTACTCGCTCGGCTCGACCTTCTCGATTGGCTGGTAGTGGTCGCGCACGGGATCGGATGTGGCGACTGGAGCGGCCCAGCGCACGGCGTTGGCGATCACGCGCTGGACGTTCTTGTCGTAGTAGGTCGGGTAGGTCTCGTGGCCCGGGCGGAAGTAGAAGATCCGGCCCTTGCCTCTGTGGAAGCAGCACCCCGACCGGAACACCTCGCCGCCCTGGAACCAGCTTATGAAGACAAGCTCATCTGGCGCCGGGATGTCGAAGTGCTCGCCGTACATCTCCTCGTGCTGGAGCTCGAAGTAGTCGGCCAGACCCTCGGCGATCGGATGGGCGGGATCGACCGGCCAGACGCGCTCCCGCTCGCCGATCTCGCGCCACTTGAGCATGCAGCCCGTGCCCATGAGCTTCTGGAAGATCTTCGACATGTGCGCCGAGTGCAGGGCCACCAGGCCCATGCCCCGCATGATGCGCGCATGTACTCGAGCGACCACCTCGTCCTTCACCATGTGGTGAGCCATGTGGCCCCACCAGATGAGCACGTCGGTCTGTGCCAGGACCTTGTCGGTAAGTCCGTGGTCGGGCTCGGTCTCCAGCGTGGCGGTGCGGACCTTGACGCAGGGGTCCGCCTTCAGCCCGTCCGCGATGACCTTGTGCATGCCCTTGGGGTAGATCTTCTTCACTTCGTCATGCGTCTTCTCGTGAACGCCCTCGTTCCAGACAGTGACTCGGATGACTCGATCGCCCATCTCAGCGCTGCTCCTCTCAGCAAGCGGCAGTGGCATCGGGTGCGCCCCATGGCGGGGCGGGCAGTGCTTCGCGAAGGGGCCGTGTTGCCCCTTCAGGTGCGGACCGGCTGACAGGCCTAGCGCCGCCTGAGCGACACCGAGGGCCACAGCTCGGCGGGCGGGCCCGGGCGGAGGGCGTCTGCGTAGAGGCCGATCTTACTGACCGGTATCGGCGCGAAGCCGGGAAGCCTCCGGTACACCTCGGAGCGTGCGCGCAGACGAAGGTCGCCGCCGACCGCGTCCTCGAAGCCGGGGTCGCGGTCCAACACCAGGTTCCCCGCGGGTGCGAGGACCCAGTTGCCGCAGCTTACCTCGCCGCAGTTGATCATGACGTTCCTCGCCGCGTGACTGACCCTCGGCTCGCCCGGCTGCGGATCCATGAAGCCGATAAGCTCGGGGTAGTGCGTCGTGTACGGAGGCCTCGTGATGTCCACTTCCTCAAACAGCTTCTGAGTGAAGAAGCAATCCTGTCCGCCGCGCAGCGCATCCAGCCATCGGGCGTCGTCCCACGGAGCGGAGCCGAGCGCCCTCTTGCACTCGATGAAGACGTTGTTGTCAGCCGCGATGCCGTGGCCCCCGTGCGAGAACACGGTGCCGAAAGGGCCCCGGCCGGGCTCGCCGCACCGGTAGAAGACATTGCCGAACACTGTGTCGCCACCGTCGCCGTCATCGAAGTACACTGCCGCGTTCCCGTGGCCCATCGGGCTGCCAATGTCCCGCCATAGGTTGTAGCGGACGATATTGCCGCGGCACGACGGGTTGCGGCCCTTGTAGTAGGCTCCGCAGTCGTCGGTCTCGGTGCAGACATCGCGCACGATGTTGTACTCGAACACGTGGTCGTTCCCGTTGACGAGAACGGCCTGATGCGGCGCGTCGTGGATGAGGTTGTGCGCGGCCCGGTTGCCGACGCCGCCCAGGATGATCGCGTAGGCGCCTGTGAACTGCAGCCGCGAGAAGTCGTGGATGTGGTTGTTGAGCGCCTCGTGGCCGGCGGGGGTAAGAGCGCGCCTGTCTCCGCCGGACAGGACGAGCCCGCCGGTGCCGGTGTCGTATATGTCGCAGCCCTCGACGCGGTGCGACGTCCCGCCCTCGACGCGGACGCCCATCTGGCGAGTGTTCCGGACGCAACACGCCTGAATGCGGCAGTCCGTCCCGCCCGACACGACGATGCCGTCGCCAAGCGTAGCCTCGACCGTGAACCCGCGCAGGCGCACGTGGCTCGCCTCAGCCAGGGAGACGACGGGCTCGGTCCTCGATGAGAGCACGATCCGGGCGCCCGTGAGGTCGCTGGGCGGCCAGAAGAACAGGCGGCCGCCGGCGCAATCGAGGTAGTACTCACCGGGCTGGTCGAGTTCCTCGAGCACGTTCAGCGCGCGATAGCGGCGAGGCGACGGGTTGCCGGCCATAACGCTGTAGAGGGCCGCCCCCGAGAGCGTGATGCGCTTCGTAGCCGGGTCGATGGATCGGACGCGGATGGTCTCATCGTACCAGTCGTAGCACCAGTAGCCCTGGAGCCACACGCCCGCCCCAACGTCCCACGCGCCGGGCAGGTCGCCGTCGTACTCGAACACGCCGGGGCGGTTGGACATGTCGCCGTCGCGCGGCCGCGACCCGGATTCCACGATCTTGGCGATGGTCGCCCAGCCCTCGTTCGGCCAGCGGGCGAGCACCATGCGCCTGTCGTTGTAGAACAGCTCCGGCACCTCGGGCGCCCCGCGGTACGTCGAGGGGAACTCAGGGATGGAGTCGAAGCCCTGCTTGTGCAGATCGACCCACACCACGTGTGCCCGAGCGCACTCGGGGAGCCGCTTCAGGGCCGCCCGGTCCGTGATGGGTGCGAACGCCTCTCCGGGCACGACCCGCCCGCCGGTCAGCCGGACATCCTCGCCTCTGTGGGCCTCGTAGACCATTGGGGACGAGCAGGTGCCGCAGTCCTCAGCGGTGAGACCGAGGCCCTCGTACGTGCCGCCCCGCACGATAACCGTCGCGCCGCCCGTGCGCGCGGACCGTATCGCGTCGCGGGCGCGCGCGAGAGTGGCGAAGGGCCCGTCGGTGCCGTCGCGGCTGGGCTCAGGCAAGAGCCCCGACCACTCGTCGGAACCGGAAGTTGAGACGTACACGACCAGCGGGCCTGGTGAAGCGGCGGTCGCGCCGACCCCGGCGAGCAGATCGACGCAGAGCGCCAAGAGCAGCGTGTCCGAGGACATCGATGGGTGGCTCCTGTCGGCGGCTGATGTGTCCTCAAATTCCCCCTAGCCGACCGGCAGGCCTGCGCCGCGCGGGTGTTGGACGGGCGGCAAGGGGTGGCGCGAAGCGCCGGTTCCCCAACCGGCCCACTTGGCTCACCTCGTGCATATCCCGCCGCCCGGGCGGCCGCCATCGTTGTAGAATACGCGCCTGTGCGCTACACCGACGCGGAAGGCCGACTCGTTGTTGACCGTAGGAATCCTCGCTCTCCAGGGCGACTTCACGCCCCATCGCAAGTCCGCGACGGCCCTCGGCCACGCCTCTCTCCTCATCCGATACCCGGAGGAGCTCGCGCGGGTCGATGCCCTCATCATGCCTGGCGGCGAGTCGACCACGATCTGGAAGCTCCTCGACCGATGGGACTTCATCGAGCCGCTGGCGGAGCGGGTCGCGGCGGGCATGCCTGTCTGGGGGACGTGCGCGGGAGCGATCCTGTTGGCACGAGGGATAGAGGGCTCCGGCCAGCCCACGCTCGGACATATGGACATATCGGTCATCAGGAACGCCTACGGACGCCAGGTCGACAGCTTCGAGGCGGCAGTGGACATCAAGGGCCTGGACGAGCCCGTGAGGGCGGTGTTTGTCAGGGCCCCGATCATCACGCGGCTCGGCCCGCGGGTCGAGGTCTTGGCCACTCATGAGGGGAAAGTCGTCGCCGCTCGCCAGGGCAGGCTGCTCGCGACGACCTTTCACCCGGAGCTGACCGATGACCTCCGGTTACACAGGCTGTTCCTGGAGGGTGACTAGAGACAATGGGCTGAAGCCCATCGTCCCGGTGAGTCGGAGGCTTCACATGAGATCGCTCCTCGGTGTTGTCGTCACCGCGTCTGTCCCGATCATGTCCCCCGGGTCGGCTACGTCGGGCTATGCGCCAGAGCCGCTTAGGCCGCCGGCGACCCCCCTGGTGACCTGTGACCCGTACTTCAGCATCTGGTCCTGCGCGGATAAGCTGACGGACGACGCAACGCGCCACTGGACGGGCGCGCGGCATGGCCTCTCCTCGCTCGTGCGAATCGACGGGTCGCCCTATCGCCTGGTGGGCGCCGACCCGGAGGACGTTCCGCCTCTGCCGCAGATCGCCCTTACCGTGCTCCCTACCAGGACCGTGTACGAGTTCGCGGGCGCGGGTGTGCGCCTGTTGCTCACCTTCATGACGCCGATGCTCCCCGATGACCTGGAGGTGCTGAGCCGTCCCGTCACCTACCTCACTTGGAAGGTGGCCTCGACCGACGGCGGCGCACATCGTGTGGAGCTGTATTTCGATTGCGTGGCCGAGATCGCGGTCAACACCCCGGACCAGAAGGTGGTGTGGTCCCGGGAGAACGTCCCCGGCATGACCGCCCTAAGGCTCGCGTCCCTCGACCAGCAGGTGCTCGGCAAGAGCGGGGACGATCTGCGGATCGACTGGGGCACCCTCTACGCGGCCGCGCTGCCGGGCGGGCGCTGCGCGCAGGTCGTGGCCCCGGGACCGGACGCCAGGCGATCCTTCGCGTCCGAAGGCACGATCCCGTCGGCGGGCGACACGCGGATGCCGCGCGCAGCCAAGGACGATGAGCCCGTGGCCGCTTTCGCGCTGGAGGTGGGCGCCGTGACCGCAGAGCCGCGCTCGCGCGCGGTGCTCCTCGCCTACGATGATGAGTACGGCATTCAGTACTTCGACACGAACCTCCGCTCGTTTTGGCGCAGGAATGGCGCCACGGCCGCGGACCTCCTCACCGCCGCGGCACAGGACTACCCCGAGCTCGTGGGACGTTGCGAGGCATTCGACGCCGATCTCATGGCCGACCTCGCCGAGGTGGGCGGACCTCGCTACGCGGGCCTCTGTGCACTCGCGTACAGGCAGGCACTCGCCGGCAACAAGCTCGTCGCCGACCGCAACGGGCAGCCGCTTCTGTTCCCAAAGGAGTGCTTCAGCAACGGTTGCATCGCCACGGTTGACGTGATCTACCCGATGGCGCCCGTGTTCATGCTTGTCAGCCCGACGCTGATGAAGGCCGCCCTTGCGCCGATCCTCGAGTACGCGTCCTCGGACCGCTGGGACTTCCCGTTCGCCCCGCACGACCTTGGCCAGTACCCGCTCGCGAACGGACAGGTCTACGGCGGCGGGGAGAAGACCGAGGAAAACCAGATGCCGGTCGAGGAGAGCGGGAACATGCTCATCCTCATGACCGCGCTCGCGAGGTGCGAGGGCACCCCCGAGTTCGCGGCGCGGTACGGGCCGGAGCTGCGGAAGTGGGCCGAGTACCTGCTAGACAAGGGCCTTGACCCCGAGAACCAGCTCTGCACCGACGACTTCACCGGCCACCTCGCGCACAACGTGAACCTGTCGGCGAAGGCGATCGTCGCGCTCGGAGCGTACGGCGAGCTGTGCCGGATGATGGGCGACCGGCCGGCCGCCGAGCGGTACCGGGCCGCCGCGCGCGACTTCGCCGCGAAGTGGGTCGAGATGGCTGATGACGGCGACCACTACCGGCTAGCGTTCGACAGGCCCGGCACCTGGAGCCAGAAGTACAACCTCGTGTGGGACCGCATCCTCGGCCTCGGGCTGTTCGACGAGAGCGTCAGGACGAAGGAGATGGCCTACTACCTCAGCGTGCAGAACCGCTACGGCCTGCCCCTTGACAACCGCAGCGAGTTCACGAAGACGGACTGGGTGCTCTGGACAGCCACCCTCACGGGACGCCGCTCGGACTTCGACGCGCTCGTGGAGCCGGTCTGGGCGTTCCTCAACGACACGCCAGACCGAGTCCCGTTCACCGACTGGTACTGGACGAACAACGCGCGGCGACAGGGCTTCCAAGCGCGGCCCGTCATCGGCGGAGTGTTCCTGCGGATGCTGTACGACCTTGCCGGGTGGCGCAAGTGGGCGGGGCGCGATCGGTGGCCGCTAGGCACGTGGGCGGCGGCGCCGCCAGCGAAGTAGTGGGGATCACGGCTCGATCGGTATCTCCCGGCTGATCGCGCGCCTGCCCTGGAGCATCACGGCGCCCTCGCCGACGAGGCGAAGATACCAGTCGCTCGGCAGGCCCTCGTAACCGACGAAGTGCGCCTGCGTCGGCGGAGAACTCGTGACCTTGAAGATCGCGGTGCCCTCGTCGACCTCGTCGAACATGGCGACATAGACCGTGTCAACACCCATCATGGCCAGCTTGTAGAACTGGTCCCAGAGGAACTCGCCGCCTCGGCGGGGGATGTTGGTGGTGCCCGGGGGCTGGTGCTTGAGGTTGTCCCAGGTGAACCCCGGGAACACGACCGGGATCCAGAACACACCGCTGTCGGCGCAGGCCTTGCGGTCGTCCTCCCAGTAGCCCATCGACGCTCCGGTCGTGCCCGGCGCGACCACCGCGCAGTTGCCCACATTCCACGGGCAGTACGCTCCGAACCGCCGGTACAGAGCGCGCCAGTCGGCATCCGCGACCTCGCGCCAGTTCCACGCCCCGCCACCGACGAAGAACGCGTGGTACGGACCCGGCCCGGCGAAGAAGTCCACCAGACGGCTGCCGCCCGCGGCGTCGATGCGGTTGTTCGCATCCCCCGGGTAGAAGCCCCAGACCTGCACGACCGGCGCGCCTCCCTCATGTAGGTAGCGCTCGTCCCCGGTCACGCCGGCTTCGACGATCCGCTTCCAGTCGGCGGTCACGACGTCCACGATACGGTCCGGCGGCATGCCGGCGATGTCATAGGACAGGGCCCACACGCGCCCAGTCTCCCGTGCGGCTTCGCGCACGTGGCCGAGGACGCTCATCCGCGACGCGTAGCGGCCCTCGAGGGGCCCGCCGGGCAGATCGACCGCGAAGTGCTGCAGCCATGCGCCGTCGATCCCGTAGTCGCGCATCCACTCGAAGTGTCGCAGAACCGTGGCGGCGCAGTCCGAGCTGAAGAGGTACGCCTGGCTCCCGTCGGGATAGGTGAAGCCGGGCGCGGGGCACAGCTCCTCCGGGGAGTACTCACTGACGTCGGGCCACATGTCGAATGTGAGCGTTTCGGGTGCGATGCGAGCGGAATCGCCGCTCCAGTGGATCCAGCCCATGCCGGCCGCGTCCCCGGGGCAGCGGAACCACCCCTGGTAGCCGCACATCACTCTCCCGTGCAGCGTGCCGGCGTCGACGACCTTTTGGTCTCCGGCCTGCGCGATCGCCGCGACAGTCGTCGCGGCCACGATCCAGAAAGCCCACAGAACGTGCATCTTTCGCCCTCCCGTTCACCAAAACCGGCTCAGAACGCGAACATCGAGTACGGGTCGGTTCGAGTCACCGCCCCTATCATGGCCCAGAAAGCCGCGCATAGGAACTCGCCGAACACCAGCCCGAGGAAGCCGGACCTCAGCCTTCTGTACAGCCTCACGCCCCCCACCCAGAGCACCACGCTCTTGACGGCCCATGCCAGAAGGCACGGGAACCACAGTACGAGCATCGGGTAACTCGCGCCCATCAGGAAGCCGACCGGGTGCGGCGCCCAGCTCGGGAACGCGCGGTAGAGCGCCCCCAGGCCCGTGTAGGTTAGTGCTCCCGCTGCGGTCGTGAAGAGCGCGGCCGTGTTCCGCAGCTCTCCCTGTGTGACTAGCTGCTCGGTCCACGTATCGTACAGGTTGTGGCAGTAGTAGGTGGTGAACCACGGCTCCAGCACGAGGCCGCCGTTAACGTAGACCAGCCGCACATAGGCCCAGATCGAGACGACCGCGGCGCACACCGCCGCCAGCGGCAGCGCGAGCCCGAGGCCGCGCTTCCGCAGCCCGCCCGAGCCGGCGATCTGCTGGCTGAGCATAAGGGCGGGCATCAAAGGGCTGCGGTTGTCAACCATCCACAGGTGGTCCCACAGCACAAGCATGGGGATCTGCTGTTTCGGGAGGCCGGCGCTCCCGAAGGCCGCGAGAAGCATGTTCACCGGCCGGAACGGATGCTGGACGATGGGCATGCCCGCCTGGCAGGCCAGCCGTGTCGCAACGATGTGTGTGATGAAGTAGAGCCCGAACAGCAGCGCCGTCCAGCCGACCGCCACCCCGGCCGCGCGGCCCCAGAGCAGCAACACGGTGAAGCCCACGATGACCGCCAGGACGGCCCCTCTCGGCCCGAGCATGTCATCGCCCTTCTCCCCCCGGCGGGCGCCGAACGTGGCGGCGAGCGCATTCCGCAGGTTCGCCCGCGCCGACCAGAGCAGTCCCACTCCGGCGCAGATGATCCCGCCCCACATCTGGTGGCCCACGAACCCGCGCACGGGGTAGGCCTGCACGTACGGCATCTGCGCGCCGAGGGTGGCGCCGGCGAGTTCCTGCAGCTTGAACAGGAGGTAGAACGACCACGCACTCGCGGAGACTCGCGTCGGGAGGAAGTAGCACAACCCCACGAGACTGAGCGGCATCTGGATCCACATCGGCCGCAGATCGTCCCACGGGTGCTCGGTGAGGATCGGATCGAGCGAGATGCGGTTGATGTTGATGTGCGGCAGCGACGGGTAGTACCAGCTCAGTCCGTTGAACGCGTGAACGAGCACCGCGGCCCCGCAGAACCACCACGTGATGGGCTCCCGCAAGAACCCGCGCGAACCGCTCGCGCCCGTCTTGTCCGGTCCCGACACGAGCGCCGCGGGCAGTTCGGCGAGCGGGAACTCCAGGTGCTCGCGCTCGATCCAGTGTCGCGCGAGCAGAGCGACCAAACCGAAGAACACCGCGTACACGGCCGCGATGTGAATCCCCCACGCGAGCAGGGGCGTCTGCCACGCCGCCCAGGGCAGGCCGACGTTGTCGGGCAGGCCCTCGTAGAACCAGATCGCCGCCGACTCGTCGCGCACAAGCGACCAGTGGGGCAGGAAGCCGAGGAAGTGGTTCTCGTCGGTCATGAAGTAGGTAGGTCCGACAAGGTACGGCACGAGCAGCGCGGTCAGCCCGAAGGACGATATCCCGGCGGCCGCGAGCGTCATCGTCGCGATCAGCGCAAGCTCGGCGGGCCGCCACGGACGCCGGAGGGCCTTCAGCGGCACGCCCACCAGCAGCCCGAACGCGAGCAGCGCGAGAAGCCCGCCCACGGGAAGTGACGTCAGCCCGAACCAGTTGCCGCGGACGAGGAGATCGGTGTGCGGGATCGCGAGCCCGAGCGACGCGCTCGCGACGAGACCTACTAGGAGGGCCCTCAGGGTCATGCCCGCCCCTAACCCGGTAAGCATCGTGGGCCGGTTGGGGGCCCGGCGCTGCGCGCCACCCCATGCGGCCCGTCCTACACGGCCCTCGGAGGCAGCACCTCCGCTACGAAGCCGAGATCGCGCTCGATGCCCGCAACGTCGAAGAGCGAATCCCACTGATGCCCCGGCTTCTCGTAGTGGGACACGTCCACCTCGTGGCCCCACCAGGAGCGCAGCACCTCAACCACGGGAACCGCGCTCCACGCTTCCGGGCCGGCCGCGTTGAGGATGCGCACGCCGGGCTTCGGCTTGGACTCGACGGCCAGTCGGAAGGCCCTGACCGCGTCGCGGAGGACCATGATCGTTGCCGCGCCGCAGGCCCACTCGCCGAGCGGGCCCGGCCTCAGCAGAGGCGGCAGCCCGTCGTCGCGGCACACGGACGACAGGCGGAGGTTGATGACGTCGATCTCCGAGTTCTGGCGCACATAGTAACGGGTGACCTCTTCCATGAGGTACTTCGACACGCCGTAGCCGTCGCGATCCAGGCACGGGTGCTCATCGGGCATCGGCAGCGTGAGCGGCCTGAAGCGAACGCTCTGAAACCCCGTCGCCGCGATCGAGCTCGCCATGACGAACTTACGGCAGCCTCGGTCGATGAGGTACCGCATAAGGCAGCGCGAGCCCTCGACGTTCACGAGGATGCCGTCGCGCTCAAGACACCCACCCGTGACCGCGCCGAGGTGAACGACGGCGTCGATGCTCTCCGAGTCCAGCTTGCGCAGGTCCTCGAAGGACTGGAACTCGCCGCGCACCCACGGCAGATCGAGGACGGGGTTGTGCCGGCTCATGCAGAGCACTCGATGCTCGCCCGCGAGGTCGGCGCACAGCGCCTTGCCGATGAACCCGCTCGCGCCGGTAACGAGGACGGTTGACATTGGGCTCCTCCGATACCACAGGAGGGGCCGCATGGGGCTGGGGCCCCATCCGGCCCGTCCCACTTCCCTCACCCCAGCCCCCTTCGACGGGGCTCAGGACAGGCTCTCCAGGGGGAGAGGGAGCTAGTCCGACCAATGCACGACCGAGCTGATGACATCCTTCCGAACGCCCCGGTTGATCTCGCCGAGGAACCGGGGCGAGTCGGCCGCTTCGACGCGGTGGGTGATCGTCTCGCCCCACTTGAGCGCCCCGGAGGCGATGTTCTTCAGCACCGCGCGCCGGTTCGGCTTCCAGCCGTCGTCGCAGGGGAAGAACATCGTCAGGCGCTTGCCGTGCGGGGGCAGGAACTCGAACGGCATAGGCCCGAGCCCGTAGTTCCCCTGCCAGACGAACTTGCCGAGAGACTTGCACAACCCGATCGCCGGGCCGACGCACTCGCGCTTGCCGGTCGCCTCGAACACCGTGTCCGCCCCGCCGGGCGCGAGCCGGAGGACCTCGGCGGCCACGTCCTCCTTCGAGGCGTCGATCACGTGGTCGGCGCCGAGCCGCCTCGCGACCTCGAGCCGCGCGGGTTCGATGTCGATGGCAATGACTGTGCACCCACGCACGGCGGCATTCGCCACTACCGCGAGCCCGATGGCGCCCGCGCCGTAGACGACCACGGTCTCCGTGACACGCGGGTTCGACATGTCGACTCCGACGAGGCCGACTGCGGGCATCACAAAGCAGCTACCCACGTCATCAGGCACGCCCGGGGGAAGGAGCTCTGGCCCGTAGTTCGGGTCGAGGGCGGTCACGGCATGGGCCGCGTGTGACCCTGTGACGCACGACACCGGCGTGCCGTCGCGGAGCTTCATGCCGACCTGGGTGCGGTAATAGACCTTGTCACCCACCGCGAAGCCCTCCGCGCCGCCGCCCACGGCTTCGACGATGCCCACGGCCTGGTAGCCGGTGCACAGCGGGAAAGGCCCCCAGCTCAGCTCGCCCCGGATGAGCATGAACTCCGTTCCGATGCTCACCCCCGAGTAGAGCGCGCGGACGAGAACCTGATCCTCCGCCGGGTCGGGGATTGTCACATCCGCCAGCTCAAACGACCGATCCTCGTTGCAGATAATGGCCTTGGTCTCCACCGTGCGTGCCTCCCGCTCGCGGCCCCCTCCGCTCGGTTCTCGCGCATCGCGGCGGGTTCCTGTGCGGTTGGTCACACACCCGCGAGCCGCAGCACAGCCTAGCCCGCGTCGGGGGTGACCGGAGGGCGCAGTCCGGAATGCCTTGCGTTCCTCCCGCAGAACAGGCATCATTATGGTTGCACTTTGAGTGCACGTTCGACGATGCTTGCCGCTACTAGGGTCACCCCCCGCTGATAATGGTGAGCAGTACTGCGGACATCAGACTCGCTGCTGGCAGCCTGTGGCCGGACCCGTAGTTCGGGTATCATCGACCGTGGTCGGGAACCCGACCGATCATACGAGTACGTTTTGGGAGTGTTGTAGCAGTGCGTGGTACAGTAAAGTGGTTCAACCCGGACAAGGGCTTCGGCTTTATCCAGCCGGAAGATGGCACGAAGGATGTCTTTGTTCACTACTCGACTATCCAGGGCAGCGGTTTCAAGACCCTTGATGAGGGCGACGTAGTGGACTTCGAGGTAGAGCAGGGCCCCAAGGGCCCCCAGGCCGTCAGCGTCTCGCGGGCCTAGCGAGGACAGGCGCGACCTAAGGTGTCGCGCTCGAGCAAGTCCAAGCGGTGGATATCGGCGTTCCTGGGGTCAGTGCACGGAGCGCCAGACTGGATGTCCGCAACCTGGTCGGGCGGCAAGATGCTCACGGTCGCCATGTAACTCTCTACGAGAGAAGCCACGAGGCGGTCCGCTCGGATCCGCCTCGTGTCGTGTACAGTTGCCACCCAGGCGAGTGAGCCCGTCCGTGTCACGTCCCTCCCCTCGGCCCACCATCAGAGGGCAGGGGTGTCACATCGCAGTCATCTCAAGCCCCGGTGCGGCGCGGTCGAGGAAAGCCTGGAGCATGATCCGCTTCTTCTCGATGGGGACGCCGATCGCCGCGCCG
>Ga0315282_10005746_pt1 | contig 21028 bp, 29 predicted proteins | sample YL17G07_20_MG_FD_203693 | JGI IMG/M metagenome (GOLD analysis project Ga0315282, IMG submission 203693) | Sediment microbial communities from Yellowstone Lake, YNP, Wyoming, USA - YL17G07_20 | ecosystem: Environmental > Aquatic > Freshwater > Lake > Sediment | place: USA: Wyoming | collected... | reverse complement strand
GTTCTGCTTCAAGATCGCTTGATTCAAGTCCAACATATCCTGAACCGGATCTCCCGTCGTTGCCCATGCTTTCCCTGCGCCATTGAAAACTAATCCAGAGGCATAGTTCGCGCTGGTCGTAGCCAGCACTGCCTGAAGTTTCTCCCGGTACAAGGCGATCTTCTGGGTAACTGTCAACAGTTTCCCGTTGATGAGCATATCCGGCGAACCCGCCCACTCGTTGCGTTCCCTGTTCTCAATCGCTACGCCAAGAGCATACTCGCTCAAGGACATGGTAACGTATCCGGTTTGCACTTGAACGCGCTGGACTTTTTCTCCAATAGCACGTTTAATGTTTGCCGGAATGATGAACGCCTCTTTGCCGAACGCTGGAAAGCGCCCAGTCTCTTTCGACATCCTTACAGGCGTGAACAGTTTGTCGCCGATCACCTCTGCGTTTGTGTATCCCTGCACCAAAGCGGTTGCAACAGGGTCTGAGATACGCAGTAAAGCAAGCTGCGAATCTGCCGCAAACTCTTTCACCTCGAGCAAACCAGACTGGGAGTTGCGAACATAATAGGTGTTCTTCATGGTCGTTCTCCTTTAGGCTGATTTGGCTTGGTTGGCGAACAGTTGAACAAGAACCGTATCGCCTGCAACCCCACTTGTGTGAGCTATCCCTATTGGATACCCGCTCACCAAGTCTTGAACGCCAGCATAGGTGATGCTGGTTGAAGTTCCATTGATGTTGGCATAGATGCTACCTTGCAATGCCTCCACCTTTGTTCCTTTGGTGACCGTTCCAGATGCTACCACTTCCACGATACCCGGCGCAGTTTTCACCGTTGCGAGGTCACCGCTCGCGGTATCTTTTTCTACCACGCCAAAGCAAACCGCCGCTGAGCTTGGCACTGCACCTGCGACGGTGACGAGTGTCTTGTCAGCGAGATTTGCCGCTGCCGTGACGTACTCTTTGTTGAGGACTAATTTGTCCCCACCCACATAGGTCGCCATGGTTAGGCTCCTTTCAAAATGGTTTGGCCGCCCTCAAATTTGATTTGCCCGATTGAGTGCAGGAAGATAGCCCGCGAAAGTGCTTGATCCGGCGTTAAGCCAGAAAATTCTTTCGGGTTTGCTTGGACGTATTTCTCTGCACTCACAATGACCTGAGGACGTTTGTCATTCGGATCGTTTGCGTCTACTTCCACTGTAACACCAAGCGGTATGATGGGCTTGGCATACTTCTCCCGGAAAGACTTCAATGCGTCCGGTGAAACCTTTGCAAGCTCCAGCATGATTTTCTCATCGGCTTCACGCATTGCTGGACTCATGCGGTTTTCCTTGATCGCGGCATCGCAGAAGGTCTTTACCTCAGTAACTCGTGCGATTTCCTCCGCGTCTTTCGCGGCTTTCACCTTCGCCTCGTTTGCCAGCCGTTCCTTTTCGGCAAACTCTTGGTTCTGAGTCTCAAGGGCGACTATTTTGTTCTGATACGTCTCCTCCTTCTCTTTGTCCATAGCGGACTCCTTTTGTTTATGAATAATTTTCCCGGCCAGTTGTGCCAGCCAGTTCTTTTTCTCTGACATCTCGGACTCCTGATGCTCCTCGATGTTCTCAAGTTTATCGATGAACATAAAGTGCATGCTGAGACACTCTTGGATTTCACTTTGCAGATCGTAAGCCGCTAAATTGATTCTCTGCTTGCACGTCTCAGCATCAACATCGGCGTTCAGATTATCCTCAACTAATGAGATAAAGTTGGCGCAGTACTCAGTTATGTCTTTGACCGTGTCGTCTGTTCCAATTGCCTCAACCTCATCGACAGCTCCACCGTCGGCAGAGGTTTGTCCATCATCCGTTTGTGCAAACTCAATTACCTTTGCGTCACTCATCGCTGCAAATTGCAATGCGACTTCGTTCAACGCCTCATCGTTCCCGGGTAATCCTGTGACTGCCGGAGGAACGGCTCCGAGCATGCCGACGGCAAGAACTTTTTTATTGTCTCTCGTCAGTTCGATGCTTCGTTTGTTGTAGAAGCCTTCCTGTATCCAATGAGCGAGTTTGTCGTTGAACTGCACGCCTGAAGCAATCAAATCCTGACCAATACGTTTCAATCCTCCGAGGATACGTCCAAAAGCAGGAATGCGCGTGTGCCCTTTGTAGTCAGACGAATGACCTATGATGATCGGGATGCCTTCTTCGGTATTGAACGATTTGACCATGTTGTCCAAATCCTCTTCCGTGAAGGTCTCGCCGTTCCAGTGCCCCGCCTTAAAAATCACAAGGTCTTTTGCCGTAACGTCAGCCATCTCTTTTTTCTTTTTCACCCATTTGCCGTCTTTGTTTTTCGACCATCCAGCGTTCTTGACAGCCCCCCATGCAATTTTCGCTGCTTTGCCTTTATTGCCGGGATACTTCTTGAGCGCACTTTGGTAGGCAGACTCAAGAATATCGTTCAGTCCTTTCGGAGCACCTTCAACCTGTGGCATGTTCTACCTCCCAAACGAATTGTTCGTGGTACAGTGAATCGAGAATTCCGCTTGTCCAGAATTTCTCGCCGCCATTGGCTATCGGAGTGAGTTCACATTGCCCGAGGTTCGGGCTTAACGTTCTTTCGCGTATTTCAGCGTGACGATTTTCTTTGTGTGCCTGCATGTGCCAACTCAATCCAAAGTGCAAAAACCTCATCGCAATGTCGGTGACGAAATACGTCTGCGTAACTTGCTTCAACCTGCCACCCAGGCGAGCGTCGTTACCTCTCCATCCGACGTTCTCCATCTCATGCCCGCCGATAGAACGAATGAGGCTTGTTGGAAATACAACCAATGCTCCCAACTCATGCAAATCGTCTTTGTCAATTCGCTTCACTCTGCCAAAGAACGGAACTGATCCATAACGCCCGAGTCGCTTATCATACTCAAGAATCTCTTTGGTCTTCGGGTCGATGTAAAGCTGAGAGCCGTAGTAAACCCCATTTGTCTCCTGCACCTTCAGGCTCTTAACGTATTCAATCAATGCTGAATCGACGACCCCATCATCGTCGCAGAGAACTACAACCTCTCCTCTCGCTTCCTTGAATACAATGTTTTGTGGCAAGGCATTCACCCCAAAGCCTTTCTTCTCTGCGGTACATCGGAACAGCCGCAGGTCGAATGGAGGCTCATAGACTGCACAGAGTTCCTTGATGACAAGGCTCGTTTGGTCACCGGAATTGTCGTCTACAATAACCAATTCAAAGTCTTTGTCAGTCTGAGCGATCAACGCATTCCAGAGTTCACGTCGAAGCCAGAGGACTTCTTGGTTGTATGTCGTGATGCCGAGTGTAATCACGCTACAGTTCTCTAATACTTTGACCGTTCATGTGATTTCCTCTACTGGTGAAGGTTTCAGCAATGGTGACGGAATTGGAGCTACTTTTACTGGCGCTTTCTTTAGGATCGTATAATTGAACTTCTCGGACAATTCCTGCTCATCAAAATCATATCCTGCCTCAGACAGGTTCTTGACAATCTGAGATTCCTGTAGCAAATCCTTCGGCGCTTCAATGTCGAATCTGAACTGCGGATAGCCGTCCACATTGGCAAAGTTGAAATCTACCATCCATCGGACAATAGTTTGATTAAGCGTCGCTGCTAATCCCTCTCCACGGAACACATTTCTCTGGTCTTGTGTCACTTGATGTACAGTGCCCAATGCACGTGTGCCCATTCCCGTTGCTGAACTCGCTTCCGTGGTCAATGTTTGCCCATTCACGCATTTTGAGATTTCGTCATTGCACATCCTCACGAACATCTGGTAAGATTCAGCGTTCTGGACAGAGCTTTTTACCTCCGCAAAAATAAGTTCAAAGTTGTCTGGAAGCCTGCCGTAAGCTCCGTTCCGAATCATCTTTGCAATTTCCAGTGCCTCTGCTTTCAACTCTGGCGTTGCACTTATGGGGTGTTTCACAATCGGAATGGAAGAGGCCTGGACTTCTAAGTGTTGCATCCAAAACTTGATGACGGTTTTTTTGAAGAGCCACATCCAATACAGCGATTGGTCGAGAGCATCTCCGAATGGATTGTCCCATTGCCCCGAACAACGGTGAACGATGAACTTTTTATCCGGTAACGGTATGCCATAGTAAGGCTCTTGCATATTCCTAAGTTTGAGCGATCTATCAACTGCATCAAATTGAAACCTTCGCTGCGGACGATTAAGGATTCGACCTATCGTGACGCCTTTATCGGTGACGTCCCAAATGATTTCCGAAACTGCGAAACCCATCCCAAGCGCGCTCATCAGGTTGTAAAGATGTTGAGGCAAAAACCCCACATTCAACAAGGCCTGCTTCACAAAACCCGCGATGGCTTTGTTACGTGGAGAAGGCTCTCTCTCTCCCGGTTCCATGTACCCTGTCACATCCCACTTCAATCCAGCAATGTTCAACTTTGCCGAACTCATGACGGCTGCCACGTGTGGATCGCGCTCCACCTCTTGATAAAGTTCATACCAGGCAAGCTCTTGGAATAATTGCGTCCTCAGAATTCGATCCCAGTTGATGAAAATGCCTTGCCCCGGCTCCGGTGTTTGAGATATGATGCCGACATACTGACGGATGTAGTCCGTAATAATGGAAGCGGTCTCAGTCTGCATCAAAGAAATGAGTTCACCGTACTCAGGCAACCGTCTGGTAAGTTGGTTTGATGTCTTAGGTGCAGCCATCGTTCATTTCCTTGATTGGAGGCAAGGGTACAACATAATTCAATAAATGTCAATAGAGGGTAGTGACTTCAGAGGTTTCTGATTCCTGAATCCTCACGTTTCTGATCGCCTGCAACGACGTTCCTCTTTCGCCGCTCGACCTAACCCAATTCCAATAGACCGCTGCATCACCTTTGTCTGGACTGCGACCGAGACGCTTCCTCAGGGTTTCTTTTGACTCTACTCGAATCGTTCTATCGTCTCGTTCTTCTGAAAACTTCGGCATCGTTAAGTCAGCTAACAACTCGTCATCAAGAGGTAAAGCAATTCGACCGAACTGCAAATCCTGTCGCATTTTCCACCACATCTGGCTACGAAGATTATTGAATCGTTCTGCCTGTGATCTGTCTTCGAGAGGCTTCTCTCCACCAATGAGATTTTGAACGTAAGTTCCGAGGCGAATCAGTTCGTTGATCGTGCCCGCACCAACTCCGACTCCGTCAACGCCAACATACTCAGGCATGATCGTATGGTCCTTCATCATCCGCCATACTTGCCCGCCAAGGTGATTGGCATTGGGGCACGCAAACGCATCGACCTTTATCAACTGAGAGCCTCGACCATAGGCAATTGCAGCCCGATCTCCTTGTTCGCTGTTCGCTACGTCTATTCCCAGTGCAGGCAACCCCGTGAGATTGCCTTCTACTTCGTTCCATCGGTTCTGTGCTTCAACACACCATTGAATCCTGATCAGTGCATCAACCGCTTGCTCTGGACAAATGCCTCGAGCACGACTCAGGTATAGAGGTGTGTCTTTCCCGCCGTAAACTTGTGCAAGTCTCTCAAGCCCGACGCGACTCTGAGCTCCTTTGACAAACATCGGTTTGTCCAGAACCACGTTCGGATAATCATACCCGGAGATCCTGATGTGTTTCACGTTCGGAAGTTCACAGAACTGATGAAGGTTGTCCAGTTTGAAGTCAGGATTGCCCATTGCCACGATGATGTTATGAGGCGCGGTACAAGTAGCCTCAAACGCTCGGATCGTCTGCATTGGAATGCCCGGGGTCTCTTCGAGGATAATAAGCATGTGTTCAGCGTGGAACCCTCTGGCCCGTGATGCTATTTCCTCATTGGCGCGTGTGCCAGCAACAAAACCTACCGCAATCCATGCCTTGTCATCGGGTGGTTTCATTTTCAACATTAGGGTTTGCATCTCTCCGACGGGAGCAAGGTCTTGGAGCAATCTTAATTCTTTCCAGACGTGAAGCTCAAGTTGTTTCTGCTTCGGTGCGCTCGTCACGACAATGGAGTTCTCGTAAGTTTCTAACCACCATCGAGTTAGGAGACTGGCGAGGAATGTCTTGCCCGTTCCCGTTCCACTTTCAACTCCGACCCATTTGTTTTCTTGAATAGCTCGAATGATTTCTACCAGAGGATTTGGAGTCCCATCCCACCGGTGAGACTTATACTCCGGCAGAAGCGTCCAGTCAATCGTTTCACGTGGAACACTGAATCTATCAGAAAAAAAGATCAGCGGTTTTTTCCCCCACACAATCCTATTGAGGTTCGGAATTGCTTGGACGACTTGGTCTTCTGTCAATCGCTTCCTCAACAGGGATGCCCGCTTCTCCAAGGAGACGGGCAAGCTCGAGGAACGGGTCTTCATATTTTTTCGGCTCTTGAGCCTTGAACTCATGTACGTCTCTCCACTCTTCTGGTCTTCGGTTCTTTAACCAAATGAACGTCGCAGCAACGTCCGGTGGTATGTGTTTCGTCACCCGTTTTGTGACAACCATTTGTTGCAAACTCAATCTCTGCCCCGGATGATTCGGATCAGGAATGTTCATCAACTCTTGCGTCTCTTCTGTGAAGTTATATCCCATCGCTCGTTGATAAAGACTCAATACGACACGGTTGTCTGCCTCAACTTTCCCTTTTTTTAAGATTGTGCAAAACTCTGGAATTTTCTTGTACCGAAGCAACGTCGAGACGTTAATTCCGAGAAGGATTGCAATCTCTTCGTTTGTACCTCCAAGCCTTCCCGCAGTCTCGACTTGCTCAAGACTAATCGAGCCGTATTTGGATGGTCGGCCACCTGCGTGCTTTTTCTTTATGAGACTTGGTCTCATTTTAGCTTGCCCATCACCGTCGGTCATGGTCTATTCTTTTTCTTTTGCCCGTTGAACTTTTGGAGTTTTTCTTTTATAAGGTCAATGAACACATGCGCTGGGTCTTCAACCCCTAACCGATTATAGTAACTTCCGAGGAGCTTCAACCAGAGTTTGTGATTCGGAGCGTCAACTTTGAGTGTTACAACGAATGTCGTCTTCTCTGAAGTCTCTCCCAGGGCATCGTGCTTCTGCCATGAAAAATCTGTAAAGTGCGCGAGAGTTTCAAGCTCATTTCGGGTCTCAGGCATGAACATTGCCAGTTCTGCCACGGGTATCTCCTCAGTAACGCTCTGGAATGCCTTCGCATATTTGAAGATGTCGTCTTCGAACCAGTCAAAGTTTCTCCTTCGCGCCGTCGTCATTGCTTCTGCAAGAGACAATGCGCCGAAGTTCTCACATGGTACGGCTTTCCACTTCAACTGCTTCAATGCGGTCAGGCGATGGTTCCCGTCAATGACTTCATACTTTTTATTCCCTAATTCCCGAACCGCAAGAACTCCTGCTGACCGATCGTGTTCGATGCTGCGAATGAATTTCTCGACGCGTTCGTTCTCGCCTTTCGTTTTCCAGTTCCAGTCTGCAGGCACAAGGCTTTCAATCGGCAATCGAACGATCGTAGGTTCAGGTCTCATTCCAGACAATTCCTCGCTCTTTCCAGAGTTCTGTGAGAAAAGTCTCAAACTCCAAAAATACCTTGAGGTTTTGCAACGTGATTTCGCTGTATTCGTTCAACTGTTTCAACGTTCCAGTGTTGTTTTTGAGGTCGTGCTGCACTAATTGTCCGCCTTTGAGTTCGTATGCTTTGCCATACATTTCTCCCGCAACCCAACTCGATGAATCAACGGAGTAGAAAGGAATGTCATACAAAAAGTTCACCGACGTGCAACCAAAGGCGTGTACCTTGACCCCACGTTCATAGGCATAGTGAACAAGTTTCGTCAATATCGAACGAGAAACGCGATTGCGTGTGTTCCAACCTCCTCCGATCCCGACATAGTCTGTCTGTTTACAATATAGTTTCCATCGATCAAATCCGTGCCAGGGATGCCACACACGAATGCAGCGTAGCTTCGGAGCAACCGCCTTCAACTGCTCAAACCACCTGTCGCAGATTACTTGACCCACGACTTCTTCCAGATCTAACTCGGCGAACGAATGGAACAATCCCTGAAACTTCCGAATGAACTCGATATAATACTCCGCGAACTTCGTCAGAGAAAATCGTGACGCCTTGCCTCGTGCCATGCGAAAACTATGTGCACCGGAGTCAATCATTAGACTGATCGAAGGCTCACGGACAAGTGCCCAGGGCTGATAGCCCTTGTTGATGTAGTAAAAACTACTGAGGATGTTCTTTGCTCCTGCGGGAGCAAGGTATACTCGCTCTTTCCTCCGATCGTTCGAGACAACAAAGTATTTCATGCCGTGATCGTCTCCTTGAGGATGGCCTTGAGGCTGTCATCGTATTTCATCGCATAACCCCACACGTCGAACGGTTTTTCTATTGCGCGCTTCACTAACAATAACTGCTCACTGAGTGAGTTGAACAAACACCGGGGGTCAGAAATTAGTTCGGGGTAAGAATAGGCGTTCGGAACGATTGGAATCGTATTAACTGCCATCGCTTCAAGAACACAATAGCCGAAGTTTTCTTCAATGCTGTTGCTAATCATAACCCGCGACTCTGCAAGGAGTTGCAGATATTCATCTTTTGATAGACCTTCACGGAGAACAACGATTCCTTGGTCAGCAAAGAATAAGACGAACTCTCGCAGTGCGCTTTTGCCCCATGTCTTGCGACTCGTCGTGACTATAAATTGCCAATCGGAATGGTGCCGTTTCAGTGCTGCCATGACCATAAGCGACACCTCAGGTCGTTTCTCATCGTCGGGTCGATTCGTCAAGATGACGCGGTTGATTTTTTCTACGTTACTGAACTTGAGCCTTAAATCCTTTACCCGGTAAGGGTTCCCGGTGACGATGACCTTGCATGGATTTACTTGCCGCTTTTGAATCATTTGGATTTTGTGGTACTGAGAGCCAACGAAAATCTTGTCAAAGACGTTGAACCATGCTCTTTCGAACCATTGAGCATAGGATGAGCACTTCCCCATGAAGTCTTCACGTGTGTAACTTCCCGCATGACAGAATCCACAGAGTTTTACGTTGATGCCGTTCAAATCTGCAAGGTAACGAATACTTTCGATGCCCCAAAACTCAATGTCTGCAACAAGGAACACATCTCCATTATAGATCTCCTTCCGATGGAACATTGCTGCAATCCTCTGGAGTTGCGTTGCTTTGTAATGCAAGGTCGAGTTGATGTCCAGAAATGTCCCGACCTCTACCTCCTTTGTCAACGGCTCTCCATCAATGACAATGTACTCTATCTCCATCGCTTTCATTTCCTCAGGGAACCACTTGTACCATTGCGCGGTATAGCGTTCTTCCAGAGGCTCGATTGGCAAATAAATAACTTTCATTCGATGCCTAACAGTTCGTGAACAATGAGGCCAATACGCAGGTCTTCTGACAATACTCTTGCATGTTTCAACGTACGAAATGCGTCGAAGAACTCACCCGTCTCTGCGACAGAAAGTCCACGTGGCATCACGTAACAGACTGCCGATGTCTTCTTACAAACTTCGTTCATGATAAAGGTCATTTCCTTGAACTCTTCGATGTCGTAACAAAGAAACTTTACCTGATCGCATTGGCGCAAAAAATTCAAGTTGCCGTCGTGAGTCGTTCCTAATGTGTAATTCAGGTAAATTGTCTTTGCCGTTGATAAATACGGAGACAGGTCTTTTTCTCCCCGCGTCTCAAGAACTGCGATCCTTTTGAGCGACTGAACATGGAACAAAAACGCATGAGCGAACTCTTGCCAAGGGAAATATACAGCTTCGCACGTATCCAACACAACTACAGGCTCACTCAAAAGCGTCTCAAGGCATTGACTAACAGTTTTTTTATGACCGTCAGCTACATGAACGAAGAACGTAGGCAATCCAGCGTATTGGGCCTCGCCTTCGATGGAAGAAAAAACCTTGCCGATGATCGCTCGAGGCTCAGACTTCATACGGCTTCATCGCTTCGTTGACAACCTTGATGTCGAGCGTCGCCTCACAGACTTTTTCTAACCAATCCTTCATCCCGTCAATGATTTGCTGCGTTTGCAAAAGCAATCTATTTTCCTGTTCAACAACAATGACAATGTCGAAGTCATCCGTCTCTTTCGGGACGTGGAACCGATGAACCGAGTGTGAACCTTCAAAATATATTTCCTTCACACCGACGAGGTTTGCACGTGCAACGCGGCTGACTTTTTCTAACACATCCAGAGGCTTCGTTTTGCCCGTCAGTTTCGAAAGGATGCGGTGGTAAATAAACTCCGACCTCTCTCGATACGAACCATTGGCTTCAACAAAGCTGGGTAGTTTTGTCAACAGTGAGAGTTTATCTCGAATCATTTCCTCAACAGCGTTGCGTGACTCCTCTGTCTCTTCTCGGAATTTGTCATACCGATATGTCGTGCCTTCCGATGGCAGCCAGAACAAAAGGTCATAATACTTCAACCATTCAAGAGAAAAGTTTTCTAATGCCTCACGGAGAAACCTATTCGGCAACCCTTCATGCCAATAACTCTTGAACTGCATATACAACCAAAGATCAAAAGGCGTACGATCTGAAACGATCATGTCAACATTCGCTCTCAACGCATACTCACACTCCTTCATTACCTTCCGGGTCCAGACATAGTACCATGCAAGTGGATTCTTGTCAAACTCCGCTGGAGAAAAAGGCATCGCTGCTGAACTATCGGTGACGAACTCAGCTAAATACCCGTGTGTTCGCAATCTCCCGGTAACAAGATAACCAATAGTCGTCTTGCCAAGACTCTCCGAACCGAAAAGTCCGAAGGCATGAACTTGTTTTTGATGGACGGGTAACATTAGAGAATCAAACAACCGTTTTCATTGTCTTCCGAAAATCGAACGCGCACGAGCCTTCCGGGATACTCGATCTGCACTCGTCGCAAGACTTTATTGGCGAACTCTTCACAACTTGTGGTCTCATGCCAGACAATGTCGTCGGCAATTTGACGCACAAATGCTTGGAACATGAGATATTCAACTTCTCGATCACCTTCGAACTGTTGAATCCAGACTGTCAAATAGAACTTATGCCTATGGAGATTTTTGAGGAACGAAACCGAAGGAGACGCATCGGGGAAACGGTGCAATCGTATGAAGTCAACTGTGACCTCTGCAAACACAATGTCATCGAACGGTTTGATAGACTTGAACAACCAATACTTGTTATCCGTCAAGTGCTCTAACGGATACAATTCGTTAAACAGTGCCTGCTTTTTTTCCGGACTCGCCTCTTCCTCTAACCAAGGTACGTTCATTTCGACTGAATAGTACCGCAGCTTTGCAAGCGTCTGAATACCGATAGCGCGAACTCGTCTGTGGAGCGGATGGTAATCAAACTTCGATGGGATGTAGAGAACGTCTTCATTCGTTAAAACCTTGTCTGTTTTCACCCAATCCTCATACCAAATATACCGATTGCCCGTCAAAGACCGAACGCGGTAGTCGTTCTGAAAAAATACAATCCGCTCGACCTCGTCGAGGATTGAATAACAGCCGATCACCTCATCGTCAAGGTGTGGAGCAAAGATGACGTTCATGTTCTATTGACGAATTTCAAAAATTCCTGTCTCAACGCAGGATCGGTCTGGAACGTTCCGAGAAGACAACTCGTGACGATCTCACTACGCCGTTTAATACCTCGGATTTCCTGACAAAGATGACGACCTTGAACGATGACTCCAATGCCTCGTGGCGCGAGCCTCTCATCTATAAATTTGGCAATGTTCTGCGTCATGTATTCTTGTGTGTTCAATCGATGTGAGAAAAAATCTACTGCCCGGGCTAACTTTGAGATTCCAACAATCCTTTCGGCAGGCAAGTAACCAATCGTACAAGTTCCAAAAAAAGGTAACAGGTGATGTTCACAAAGAGAATAAAACGGGATGTCTCGTGACACGATCAGTTCATCATACCCGTTCGATTGAAACGTCGTGAAGTCAACTGTTCCAGGAGTCAAGAGCTCTTGATACATCCGTGAGACACGAGCGGGAGTGTCTTTCAACCCTTCACGCGCGGGGTCGTCGAACTGAGCGAGGATTGCTTTTACGGCACTTTCCAGAACTTGTGTTGCTGAATTGTTAATCTCCATTGGGGATGTTTAAGACAAAGATCGATACAGTGTTTTAGGTTGACCTCGTTGACTCGAAGACCGTCAAACATCGGACTGAGGAAATAGTATTTTGCTTCGACCTTCGGCTTGGGAACCGATAGGTGGCCGGCATGACGGACATACTTCAGTTCAGTAATGTTCCCGTTGAAGTTCTTTTGAAGGATGTGTTCCGCTACCTTTGGAGAAACCGTCACCCAGTCAAGGTTTGAAGGAACGCGATGACCGCCGTTCGTTTCGATGGCTTGCGAGTAACCTGCTGCCTTGAAGAAGGAAACAATTTCTTCTGTCAACTGCAATGACGGCTCTCCACCCGTCCAGACAATCCAGTGGCATGGAAACTTCTCTATGTGAGAGAGAATTTGTTGCACTGTCAACTCTTCTCCACTTTCAAACTCGGTGTCGCAAAACGAGCAAACGAGATCGCACCCCGCTAGGCGGATGAAGATTGACGGTTCTCCGGCACGTGCACCTTCGCCCTGGAGACTGTAAACGATTTCGCTAACCGTCATAGCGGCAACTCGAGGTGCAGGTTTCTTTAATCGTGATTGCCAGAAGAAACTTTATTGGAAATCGGCCTTTCAACTGACCGTGCAACCATTGAGCAACGAACTCACTTGTGGGCGAATCTGTTTGCAACGTCTCGTTGAGATAGTGGTGGTCGAGAAAAGAATCGAGGAAAGGTTTGACAATGGCAGTAATGTCACCATAGTCAATAAGCATAGATCGTTTCGGGCCACCGTCATAAAGTTCCTTCCCGCGGAGTTCGACAGTCAACTTCCATGAGTGGCCGTGAAGCCTCGCGCATTTTCCGTCGTGATGAACGAGCCGATGCGCTGCCTCAAAACTGAATGACTTTCGCAGGACGAACATGAGTGATTATAATTACGAGAGCCATACGAAGCCTGAGACGAGCGATCACAATAGAGAGATACTATCGGATTGCTTCGAGCGCGAACATACGGCTTTTTTTAGCGGGAGTCAAGCACAGACACAAAAAAAGCCCCCGCCTTGCAGAGGAACGAACATATCCACTGCAAAACGAGGGCACAGTCAGATACGGAAAAAACCTTATTTTCCATTGACTGATTCAAGGAGAGAGCCTGAGATTTCCTCAAGTTCTCTCTTCCTCCTTGGTTGGGCAACCCGAGCGACGGCACTGACAGCCTGCGATAGTTTCCACAAACTGTTGCCTCCTGCAACGCCGTCCGAAGGTCTGCCATTTGTGAAAACTTTCACGACCTCATCAACTTCACCCTTCAATACACCGACCTTTGGAAGCCTCTTTACTTCCTCAATGATGTCGATTGGCGTATTGCCGGCTTTCTGAACCGTCTCGGCTCCTTTCTTAATTCCGTCCGGCAAGAACAACTGACCCGTAATATCGTGAACGGCTGAAGCCATTGTCCGTGTGTCGAGTTCATACGTCTTTCTTGAAAGTTCCATCTCATCGGGCAATCGACTCCCGAGGTGAACTTGCCGCAAGACGTTCTCTCGCACATGAGCGTTCAAGCACCATGACTCCAGGAAGAACGCTCGAACCTCAAGTGCTCCATTCCCGAAATCCGATGAGCTAATACGCGCTCCGAAGGTCATGTAAACCGTCGAGTTCATCGCCGTTGGGACTTCGAGAATTTGAGGAATGATCGCCTCGATCCACGATCTCAAGTCATCGGCGAAAGCGTCGAGAACCATGCCGCCCGCTTGTTTGACTTTCGTGATAAATGCCCCGTAGATTGAAGATGTGTTCAGTCTTCGGTAGTGGTCGGAAAGAATTCCCCGAGCCTCGTCTCCGATCGTCCTGACGAGGATTCTCTGACGAGTCGCGTTTCGAGCGTGATCGTCCAACGTTCGAGCTGCGAGTTCTCGTTGCCAAGGCTGCTGACCTTCAACGAGATTCCGAATGTATGCGCCGGGGATGCCAAGTTTTCCTCCGGCTTGTTCAGAGGCATGAGGATGAAGCCGGAATCCTTCGCCACTTCCTCCTATTCGGATTCTGACTCCTTGACCGTACTCTTGACTCAGACCGAAGGAAACTTTTCCTCGTTCTCCGAGAGGAGCAACGAAGTCTTCTAACATCGTTCCGTCCTTCTCGATTTTGTCCAAGATCGGTCTTGACCGACGTTGTGCCTCTTCTATTTTCTGCGTGATCTTCTCCTGAAGGATATCACGCAAGCGTTCTGATTCTTGTACCATGCTACTTTGCTCCTTTCGCTGGAATGATTTTGTTCACTTCTCCTGTCATTTCAATCCTCCATTTGTTGTTTGACTTTTCTGAGTTGTTCCTTCTTCTCTCGAATGTCCTGCTCATAGAATCTCATTGCGTGAGTCAAAGCAATGAAGGTCTCCTCTGCGAACTCAACTTCTTCCTCTGCTCGCCGGATCAACCGCAAAAGGTACCAACGGCGAACGGTATACAGCACTCCATCTAACACTGTCATTGGATCACCTCCATTTACCATCCGAAATTTTTCCTATCTCTCATAGTTGTATGGCCTTGCTTCTCAAAACAATAAGGTTCTCGAATAGGTAAGCCCTCAAGTTCTCTCCACGTCACCCACAAATCGGCAAGGAATTGTTTTATCATGTATCGCATCGCCGCGCGATGAATGTGCATCTTTGTCCAATCTGTATGCGCCTTGCTGTAGAATTCCTTGCGTCCATAGTAGAGGGAACTATAAGGCGATTTATCACGCAGTCTGAGGAATGATGTGCCGATCAGAAAGCACGTCGTTTTAAGTCTGGCATTGTAATGCAATTTCTCGCCCTTGATCGGTTTCTCTCTTTTCCCGTCGATAACTCCGTAGCCTGCATAGCGCCACAAAGCTGAAATTGTGTTGCACACATTGATGTCGACCATTGCAATCAACTTCGCCGCAAGGGTATCCCCGATACCTTTAATGTCTATGAGCTTCGCATAAATTGGCACTCCCTTGAGCGCGTCACTTATATCTCTATTTAGTTCCTTCTCTAGTGCGTCGAAATAGTTGACATATTTTTCGCACAAGATTTTTTGTTGTCCATCAGCCTGATCAGTTCCGCGCTCGATTGCAGAGAGACGGTTGCTGAACTGAATCCGTGCCTTTTGAATCTGTCTATCGCGCGTATCGCTCAATGCGCGCAAAAGAAAAAAAGGACGCTTGATGTCTGTGGTTTGCTTTTCTTTCATGGCTCGCTCCTCTCAATTGGGTTTCTCGTGACACATGGCTCGCTCTTTTTTTTTGGGTTTCTCCTAAAACTTGGCTCGCTAATTCTCAGTGGGTTTCTCTTACCAATTGGCTCGCTCTTTCACGTTGGGTTTCTCATTCCTAGTGGCTCGGTCTTTCTTTTTGGGTTGCTTATCTGTGATGGCTCGCTCATTGACTTTGGGTTTCTCATTTATCATGGCTCGTTCTCTCTGATTGGGTTGCTTATCTGGACTGGCTCGCTCCTTAAGCTTGGGTTTCTCATGACACATGGCTCGCTCTCTCTGCTTGGGTTGCTTATTTAGAATGGCTCGCTCCTTCCTTTTGGGTTGCTCTTCAAACGTGGCTCACTAATTCTTATGGTACTCCGCACAATCGGGGTGGGTTTCTCATCCTTCGTGGCTCGCTCTATCCTTATGGGTTTCTCTTCTTTCATGGCTCGCTCAGATTTCTATTGATTGTCTCGCCAAGGCCGCGTGACTTCTGTTAACTTCTTAAGCAGTTCTCTAACTTCCTTCTTCCGGGTTTCCGGAACAGTTACAGAAGGCTCAATAACGATCGCCATTTCTTCGATGAACGGAGCGAGCGCGGCAATGAACTGAATATACGCATCGATCATTTCTGGGAACTGCTTCAGGTATCCTTGAACCTTTATTGCTTCTGTCTCTGTGTTACAAAGAGCAAGAGTAACTCTCCCTGAATCACCGAGGACTATCCAGTGACCCCAACGGTATGCGACGTCGGTATTTTTCATCGTCCAAATTATCATGGTTCACCTCGTTAGTTGGTTACGTTTGAACAAACTCCCCTTCATCAGTCATTCCGTAGATTGAAGATGTGTTCAGTCTTCGGTAGTGATATACCATACTACTTTGCTCCTTTCTTTTGTTGGCTTGCCACTTTTTTTCCCCTTAGTCGAGTACGACCTCGCGAATCCAATACCTTCAATGTAGACTCCGGCTTCATTACGGGTGGCTTTTATGCTTCTGTAATCTTTCTGGAAATGCTCCGCAAATGGCGTTGCCCCAAAGTTACCAATGACGCGCGTGTTACATTTGTCACATCTATACATGTCCGCACTCCAGAGCTTGTAGGGCTTGCCTCCGTCCATTGTCTCTTCGACCATAACGCCGACTTGGATACAGCGCATGAATACACAACAATGCGGACAAAAGAACTGAGAAATTGTTGGCATCTTTATTCTCCTTTCTTGCTTAGTTACCTCACTGCGACACTTGGTTCTTCCCAAATCCTCACCCCAGGCATCTTCCGCACACCCGAGGCAACCGCTGTTCTGATTTTTGCTGGATCAGGAGAGCAGTACATTAACGGTACTTTTGATGCGTCGATTACTTCGTGTTTCCATACCATCTTCACTGTCGCAGACCCTGCGCTGCCCCGGGTCGTTGGACTGATCTCTTCAACGAACGCTGGAGGCGGAACATACTTCGGTTCAATGCCTTTCTTCTCGGCCTTCTTCTCTTCCGCGGCAACCGCCTTTTGATACTCACGATCAAGGCGCTCCCGTTCCTCTCTTGCGGCTTTCTCTTTTACGATCTGGTAATTGCCGATTTTGGTTTTCAATAACCTTTCTGCGTTCTCGAAGGTGTTGATAATCGGCATGAACAGTCCGTTGATTCTTTTCGTGATGATGCCCAACGGTTCGCTGTATCCTTTCCTTCTCGTCTCTATTTCCTTGCCGCGCTGCTTGACTCTGCCGAGATCGTCAATGGCTTGCGTGAGGGTTTCTTCGTTCACAATCATTATGTTGTGAGCTAATGACATCACTTCTGACGCTGACACTTCCAATGCGCCGATGTCAATCCCAAGCGGAACTGTCTGAAGTTCTTCGGTTGAGTATTGAGTCACGGCAAGGATGCTTTTATTGACGTTGTTCCCCATGAGACTACTTCTCCTTTCTTGGATTTGGGTTACGCATGAGCCACCTCGATAGGCAGCGTATATCCAGTCGCTTGTTGGATGATTGGGATGATCCGATTGAGCAACTCAATCTCTTTGCGGGTTGCTTTGATGACGCGATATTGCAACAGCATGAGACTCTCCCAGTTGAGACCGCTGCCGTCCTCCAAAACGATGACGGGCTGGTTATACGACGATGCCGGATGATCTGTGGTAATCGTCGCCTTGACGCGATGTGTCTTACTATCGCCGAGCAGATCCGTATAGACGAGTGTCATGATGTGGCTCCTTTTCCTTTTTTGATTCGTTCGTAGTACTTCACCTTCTGTTGCCACTTCTTCAACTGCATCTTGGTCCGTTTCAATTTTGTCTCGCAGCGAGTCAACATCTTTCTGGCGTGAGCTTCGCGTCTCTGGCGAATGAGTTCCCAACGAAGGTACGTTGGCGTGTCTGGATCGATCTCTGATTTCGGTTTCGTGCCTAAGTGTCTCAAAGGAAGATTCGCAGCCCACGACGTATCGTATCCCCCCATTACGTCGCCATGCCGTTTCCCGATGTTATGCTCGAGTTCGTGGAAGATCGTATGCGCGAGATCCTCAGGTCGGTGGTTGAACGCCTCGACGAAGCGTCCCACATTGTCTGTACCAGTAACATAACGCCATCGATCCAAGTAGAGCCAAATCCCCGGACACCCAACATATCCGCGTCCGCCGGAGGCTCCAGTCTTTCTCTGATACGTTGCATGGACTTTCACAGTCCATGTCGGCGGCCAGTCAAGAAGGCGCTCGACACAACTGCGAACCAGCCGCTTGATGTCGCGTGCTGAGTAGCGCGTCTCGTTGACGAGAACGATCTTTCCCAACGGCCATTTGCGATATTTGATTCCTGTAATAGCCATCGTCTCATTTTCCTTTCATAAACTTCTGTCTGTGTTCGCGAATGTGAACAGCAACGCTTTCGTTCGTGACTTCTCGCACGTCAAAGCAAAGCGTCTGCTTGCCGTCGTTAGCGTGAATCATTTTTACACTGCGCCAATCTGCAACGCCGATCACAACGAGGCCGTAATGCTCGAGGATTTTCTTTTGACTTGCGAACTCCGGCCATCGGGCGCAGAACGGACACAGCGGGACGGGTGCGAGATCGTCGGGCTTGAGAAACATTTCCCATCCTTCCAATGCCTCTGACTCTGGAACGCTGCACCCGCAATTTGCACATTCAACAAGAACATCTGACTGGTTCATAGTTGTCCTCCTTTACGATAACAGTCTTAGAGTTTTTTCTTCAGGATAGTTTGTTATGGCATCGAGGTATTTACTGAGTGCTTCCTCGATAGCTTTCCTGACTCTCCAATCTCCGCCAACAAGTCTCACGATGTTAGGCTTATTGGGATCACTGTCACTATACCATCTAATGGTCGGCCTATACTCAGGTCGATACTGATTGAGAGTGCGGGTGATAATTGCCTGCAATCTTGACTGCGTCATTGTGTTTCCTCCTTAGATCATTTGACTATCTAGGTTTCACCTTTTGTTTAAGGGTTGGCTTCAATAGGCATAATCTTGGCAATGGTAGCAAGGTGGGATTTGCTGATCCGGCGAGGGTTGTCGGCGTTCTGCGAATCGCGGTAAAAAAAGAAACCGATACCCCAACGCTGCACGTCGATGCCATCGGGTATATCGACAGAAGCAGCCTCAAGCCGTGAGAGCCTACCGCTCATTCGGACACCATCAACATAAATCGGGTTGCCCGAACCAATATCGCTGGATGGGATATAATGAGCAGGGCAGCCATACTTATCTGCAATCTGCTTAAGTGATCTAATCTGAGTGAGTGTCATTGTGTTTCCTCCTATGAAGTTGTTTCAATCTATGCGCACATATTGTTTTGTTGACTAATCCGGTAGAAACTCGTGCTCGGTAGTAGGAGCAACCCGCTACCGAACAAAAAATTTTATTCCAGGATGTTGAAGACTGCATTTACTGATCTTCAACTATGCCGAAGCGTTCAGCGCAGCACACGCGCTTCTATTCGGAGCGAAGTCTTACGGGGCTTTCACTGCTCTTGCCTTCGACTCGCAGCCCTGTGAGCATCCGCCTTCTTCGACGGCTTCTCCTTATCGGTTAGGCCTCCATCCGCTGCGACCTGCTCTTTTTATGACCCGCAATCGAGTGAGCATCTCGATCATCATCATCTATATTGAATGTGCAAAATCACACTCTCAAATGCAAGGAAAAAGTGAGGAAAGTTCTCTTCAAAACAAGCCAATTTCGCTACTTTCAAAAGTAAGTTGAACAAGTGCTGTTTGCTCACTGATCCTCGTTTTGAGCTTTTTTTGAACGAAATCTTTTGTGGGCAAAAACGGGACTGCGTGTAACGCGATTACGAGGGCTGAGACGGGAGATCGCTACTCAGATATGATTTGCTATGCTGGAGGGCTGATCGCTGCTGAGTTCGCTTGTATTCAAGGGCAAATAGGTTTTTGAACCGCAGATGGAATTGCACAACGAGATAACGCGTTTCGGAAGGTTTACAGAACGATGTCTGAGTCAACTAACTGATACCAATACTTCTGTGGATTCTTTTTGTCACGCTTGCCTACGATCGTTTGCCCCTTTGATTTCAGTTTCTTGTTCAAATCCCAAATGCGTGCGCCAATGCGGATGCCGTGTTCAATGCAAGGTGCGTTGCGAAACTTGACCTCTGCGATGGCGCGAGCTAACTCATAAGCCGAGTGGGGTTGCCGATCTTGGAGAACGTGTTTGATGATGTCGCACTGACTAAAGACAGAAGACAAAAAGTCTCTGGCTGCAAGTTCTTTCTTATCATCACTGAGTTCAATCGTCATGATTCCTCCTTCTGAAGTTGTACCATGTTGTGAAGTCGAGCATAAACATAGCCACACATTTCACATGAGGATGACGGCGGCATTCGACCTTCAAGACACTTCGTTGCAGCCCTGGCTACCGTCATGGCATTATCCGCAGAGGCGGGAATTGACTGTACCGTCGCTTTCCACCTTGCAGCACCGAGTTGATCGAGTCGCATAGGTGAGTAATACACGAAATAGGCTATGCCGCTTGTCCGCATTCCATTCCCCGAAAGCAGCAAGTCATAGCAGTCAGCCTGAAGTTGATAGTACTTTGTTGAATACCCGTCTTGTGGCTCATCGCCTTTCGTCTTGTAATCGAGCACAGAAACGAGTCCCGTCGACGGTGCCCACAAGAGATCATCTAATTTCCCTGAGAGTTGAATACCGTCAAATTCAACAACGAGCGCAGTGCGCCATTCTCGCCATCGATTCAATTTGCGTTGGTCGGGATATAAACCTATACCCAGCAATTCATTGAGTTCCGCTGGACGAGTTCCTTGCTCTCGATGAGCGTCATACCTCTCCTTGAGCAACTCATCTATCTTTCCCGGTAGCGACGGGAAGATCCCTCGAGGCGCTTTGATGCCTTTCACTTTATCAAGCCAGAAACAACATGGACATCGAACGAAATCCCCTAACGCTGACGGCGAAAGTTTTCTACCCATAGGTTCCTCCTTGGTTCAATATGAGACTTGGTCTCATTAATTTGGAGTCTTTACTTCGTTGGTGTCTTCTTGCGCGTCCCGCCTCGGATGAAAGCCCATGCGAGGAAAGCGAGGATGAGCCAGAGAATAATAAGCTTGAGGAACATTTAATCAGTTCTCCTTTTTCCTCATGTTGTTCAAGACTTCTCCAACGCTGACGATCGCTGGAGCTAACTCGTTTCGGTACGTTGCTGTTTTGTGTTCCGGGAAATTGTCCCAATGTTGGTAGATCTCCATGAGCGTATACAACTC
>Ga0315282_10005745_pt1 | contig 21028 bp, 21 predicted proteins | sample YL17G07_20_MG_FD_203693 | JGI IMG/M metagenome (GOLD analysis project Ga0315282, IMG submission 203693) | Sediment microbial communities from Yellowstone Lake, YNP, Wyoming, USA - YL17G07_20 | ecosystem: Environmental > Aquatic > Freshwater > Lake > Sediment | place: USA: Wyoming | collected... | reverse complement strand
GGAGCGAGCGCCGTGAACGTGAAGGTCAAGACGTTTGCTGATTTCCGGGAACTACTGGGGCCGGAGGTGGCGCTTTCTGTCCCGGAAGGGGAGACGGTGCGCGGATTGCTTCAGATCCTGGGAAGGAGACACGCCGCGTTCCTACCCAAAGTTATGGAACCTGATGGACAGTTAAGACCCTACATCAACATCCTGCACAACGGCAGAAATGTGAGGTCCCTCGACGATCTCGATACCAAGCTGGCGGAGGCCGACGTCATTGCCATCTTTCCCCCTCTCGCCGGAGGTTAGGGACCGGGGGGACCGGGGTCAGGTCTGGAAAATTTACTTTTTGGCACATTGCGGCTTAGCTACTGGATTGTTGGTCTCCAAAAAGTAAATTTTCCAGACCTGACCCCATTTTCGGCCTCTGCCGCTGGGGTCGATATCCGCCGCCGGCTGGCTGCAGCGCCAGCTGGGCATTCAGGCAGACGGATTGAGCGGCCATCTCGACGAGTTCTGGCCCGACGTCGGCCAGAGCCAGTGGTTCGGAGGCCAAGCGGAGGGTTGGGAGCGCGCGCCCTACTGGTTGGACGGAGTCATTCCACTTGCCTGGATTCTCGACGATGCGGCCTTGAAAGCCAAGGTCACGCGTCACATCGAGTACATTGTGGCGCACCAGCGCGAGGACGGCTGGTTCAGCCCGTATCCCCTGGATGCGGTTTCGAAACGCTATGACCTGTGGGCGGTTCTTCTCGCCGACAAGATGCTCGCGCAATATCACGAAGCTACGGGCGACGAACGCGTCCTAAAAGCCGTCGAACGGAGCCTGCGCGCGATGCGCGACGGCATGGACCGCACGCCGCTTTACAACTGGGGCAGTTACCGCTGGTTCGAAGGGCTGATTTCTGTCTTCTACGTCTATGAAAAGACCGGCGAAGCCTGGCTCCTGGATTTAGGCAGAAAGCTGCGCGCGCAGGGATTCAATTACGCAGAGTTCTACCGAGGAGAAGACATCACTGTCCCGACCCCTCGGCGCGGGCTGTGGAAGTGGGGCAAGCACGTCGTCAACACCGGCATGGCCGCCAAAGCCGGCGCGTTGTCCTGGCGCCTGGACCGGCGCGAGGCCGACCGCGCATTTCACGCTCAAATGATCGGGATCCTGGACCGCTATCACGGCCAGGTGACCGGCATGTTCACCGGAGATGAATGCCTGGCCGGAAAGAATCCGCTCCAGGGGACCGAACTCTGCGCCGTTGTCGAATTCCTCTTCTCGCTCGAAATCCTTGCATCGGTATTCGGCGAGCCCGCCATCGGCGACCGCCTCGAACGCGTCGCGTTCAACGCGCTGTCCGCGCCCTTCAAGCCCGACATGTGGGCGCATCAGTACGACCAGCAGGTCAACCAGGCGCAGTGCACGATTAATCCCGATCACATGTGGACGACGAACGGGCCCGAGTCGAACCTCTATGGCCTGGAACCGAATTACGGCTGCTGCACGTCGAACATGCACCAGGGCTGGCCGAAGTTCTGCTCGCACCTCTGGATGAAAACCCCCGGCGAGGGAATCGCTGCCATTGCCTATGCGCCCAGCCTAGCGCGATTCCAGTCACGCGGCATGCCCGTTGAGGTCGCCCTCGAAAGCGATTACCCGTTCCGCGAAACCTTGAAAATCAGCGTGAAAACGGAGCGCGCCGTGCACTTCCCGCTGGTCTTGCGCGTCCCTGCATGGGCCGAAGGGGCTGCGCTGCAGCTCGCCGGCCAGCCGCGAACGCGGCTCAAGCCAGGCACATTCCATCGCATCGAACGGGAATGGGCGGGAACCGTCACGCTCGATCTGCGTTTCCCGATGAAAGCCAAAATAACCTCCAGATATAACGAAGCGATCGCAATCGAACGCGGGCCGCTCGTCTACTCGCTCTCTCCGGAAGAAACCTGGACTCGCGTGAACGCCGACAAGCCGTACCGGGAACTCCCGCACGGCGACTTTGAGGTTCGCCCTGCGACTCCCTGGAATTACGGCTTGCTCATCGACCCTAAGAATCCTGAAGCGAGCCTTCGCTTCGAAGAAAAGCCCGTCGGAGCAAGACCCTTTTCTCCTGAAGGAGCCGGAATGGCAGCGAGGGTTCGGGGAAGACTGCTCAAGAATTGGCGGCTGGCACACGGCTGGGCGGCCGAGATTGCGCCGGAACTTCAGGAATCAAGCGAGCCGCTGCAGGAGCTGACCCTGATTCCTTACGGATGCACCAACATCCGCATCACGGAGTTCCCGCGGCTGAAGAGCTGAAGGGGGATTTCAGGGTTTGAGGATGTGAAGATTCAGATCCTTCACGGATCTGAAGTGCTTGCGGTTGCTGGTTGCCAGCGTCATGCCGTATTCGGCCGCGGTTGCTGCAACGATCGCCTCGCCCGCCCGCATGCCGCTCGAGATGCCGTACTCCTCAACGCAAACGAGTGCCCGGTGGCCGATGTTTTGCTTCAGAGGCAGTATCGTAAATCCGAAGTCAGCCAGAAACTTCTTGGTTATTCTCTGTTGCTCTTTACTTTTCGCGCACTGGAGCAGTTCCATCAGCGTTTGAACCGACAGAAAACCCTCCGCCGTGCCATCGATCAATGCTGCGGCCCTACGATTGCCGCGCTGCACCGAGATAAACACGTCGGTGTCAAAGATCATGGCGTCCGCTCCTGAGCCCATTCATAACGCTTTGAACGGACTTCTTCGTTCTTGCGCTCATGCCAAAGAACGGGTGATCACAAACGCGAGCCCGCGCTTTGCCAGGTAGAGGAACGACCATTCCTTTGGGCTTTCCATGATACAACACGACAACGGATTCCCGGTTTTCCAAGGCTTTCAGGATATCGCATGTCTTGTATCTCAAATCCAGGACCGACGCATTCATATATAGCTCCTGTTCAAAATGTCTATAATGACTGAGACATATTGTCCCGAAAATCTGGGCGAGCAGTCGGCCCCAGCGGACGCCGAATCGGGCGTCCGGCGCATCGAGCTTGTCGAGCAGCAGAAGGCAACCGAGATGAAAGATGCGTGCACTGCAGTTGATCGCTTTGAGATGTCCTGTATCAAGGAGGGCGTTGGCGCCCCGTTCCTCGTTTCGGGCATGACGTCGGTATAGGAGGTGGGCAGCAGGTCCGTCACCCGCATAGCAGTGATGTCAATGCGGTTTGCCTGTGATCAGTTTTCTCCTTGACCAGAGCGACTCGTCTGCCCACCCTGAGTTGTCAATCTCCTCCACCCAGTACCTTGTAGAGAGTCACCAGATTGCTCAGCCGGGCGAGCCGAATACCGACCAGTTGCTGCTGCGCGGCATAAAGCGCCCGCTGGGCAACGAGGACGCTCAGATAGCTGTCAATCCCTCCCTTGTACCGGGCTTCAGAAAGCCGATAGGTTTCCTGCAGCGCATCGACGAGTGACTGCAACGCTTGCTGCTGGCTGGCCAGTGTGGCGCGCAGGCTCAAGGCGTCGCTCACTTCCCTGAAGGCCGACTGTATAGACTTCTCGTACTCGGCGACGGCAACATCCCGATCCACGGCCGCCGCTTTGTATCCGGCCTGCCGGGCTCCGTAGTCAAAAATCGGGAGTGCCGCCTGCGGCGCGAAGTTCCAGGTTCCGGCCGCGGGTTTGAAGAGGTTTGTCAGGTCGCTGCTAGTGATCCCGGCGGCAGCGGTCAGAGCGATACGGGGGAAGAAGGCCGCGCGCGCGGCGCCGATATTCGCGTTGGCTGCGATCAACTGGTGTTCGGCAGCAAGAATGTCGGGGCGGCGAAGCAGTACGTCGGACGGCAATCCGGCCGCAATATCCTTCAAGCCCCCGACCTTGCTCAGTTCATCAGCTAGCAGGCCCGATGTCACAGGTGTGCCAACCAACAGATTGAGCGCGTTTTCGTCCCGGGCCACCTGGCCCGAAAAGCTGGCAATATCGACGCGGGCCGCCTCCACCTGGCTCTGCGCCTGTCGAACATCCAGATCAGACGCCATGCCGAGTTCCGCAGTGCGTCTGATCAACTCGAAGGAGGCCTGTTGGGCATCGAGTGTATCCTGCGCCAGCTTCAGGCCTTCCCGGTCGGCTGCAAGCGCCAGGTAGCTGCCAGCAACGGCGGCCACCAGGGAGATTTGAGTGGCCGACCGCGCCTGTTCGGTCGCCAGGTACTGCTCCAGCACCTGAGTTTTCAAGCTTCGGATGCGTCCGAAGAAATCCAGTTCCCACGAAGCCGCGCCTAAACCCACGGTGTATTGCGACACCGTCTTGGCATGATCGCCACCGGACAAGTTCTCAGGCACCCGATAGGCATCAGCGCCGGCTGAGACCGCAACGGCGGGGTACAGTTCGGCGCGCTGAATCCGATACAAAGCCTGGACCTTTTCGATGTTTAGCGCGGCCACCCGGAGATCGCGGTTGTTCGCCAGTGCCAGCTCAATCACAGATTGGAGCCGCTGATCGGTGAAGAATTCCCGCCACTTCAGGCTGCTGGCGGCCGGCGCGCCGGGCGCGCCGGCCTCGGCGGCAGCTTTTTCCGGCCAGGCGGAAGGGACGGGCAACCCGGGGCGTACATACGGCGACTTGGGGGGACACCCGTACAGGAAAAAGGAGATTGCCAACAGTGGTATGAGCTTACGCATGTTGCGGCCCCTCCGTCTTGGTTTCGGAATTTGAGGTGACCATCGTGGTTCGACCTCTCGGTTTTTTCCTGCCGAAGACCTGAGTTATCAGCACGAAGAACAGCGGAATAAAGAAGATCGCCAGGAATGTCGCCGTTATCATGCCGCCGAGGACGCTGGTGCCGATGGCTTTTTGCGCCCCTGCTCCGGCCCCGGTGGCGAGCGTCAGCGGCAAGACCCCGAAGCCGAAGGCCAGCGAGGTCATTACGATGGGTCGCAGCCTGAGCCTCGCCCCCTCGAGAGTGGCTTCGATCAGGCCCGTGCCAGCTTCCACGCGGATCTTAGCAAACTGCACGATCAGGATCGCGTTCTTCGTTGTGAGTCCCAGAACCGTGAGCAGTCCGATCTGGAAGTAAACATCGTTTGGCAGCCCGCGCCAGGAAGTGGCCAGCACCCCGCCGATCACTCCGAGCGGCAGAGCGAGCAGAACAGTAATAGGAATCGACCAGCTCTCGTACAGGGCCGCCAACACGAGGAAAATCGCGAGGACGGAAAAAACATACAGGAGTCCAGTCTGGGATTGGCTCAGCCGCTCCTGGTACGAGATGCCGGTCCACTCGTAGCCGATGCCGCGCGGCAGCCTATTGGCGATTTCCTCCATGGCTGCCATGGCGTCGCCGGTGCTTTTTCCGGGCGCAGCCTCACCCACAAAGTCCAGGGCTGGAAAACCGTTGTAGCGCTCGAGCCGGGGGGAAGCGTAGGTCCAGCGCCCCGACGCGAGGGCCGAGACGGGAACCATGCGACCGGCGTTATTCCGAACGTAGAGATTGTTCAGATCTTCGGGCAGCATCCGGTAGGGGGCATCGGCCTGCACATAGACTCGATGGACGCGGCCGCCCTGTATGAAGTCGTTGACGTAGGCACTGCCGAAGACTGTCGAGATCATTCTTTGAATCGCCGGCACCGACACTCCCAGAGTGCCGGCCTTGGCCCAGTCGATATCCACCTTGTGCTCAGCCTGGTCCGGCATTCCGTTCGGACGTACGGCGGTCAGGCGCTGATCCTGCATCGCCTGGCCGAGGAGCTGGAGACGGGCATTCATGAGCGTCTCGTGGCCGAGGCCGCCGCGGTCCTGAAGCATGAACTCAAATCCCTTTGATGTGCCGAGTTCGACAACGGCAGGGGGCGGAAAGGCGTAGATCGTCGCCCCCCGAATGCTGCCCAGCACCGGCGCTGCCTTCCTCACGATGCCCTCCACCCGCAGGTCGGGCCTGTTGCGGAGGTTCCAATCCCGAAGCTTGATGTAGGCAAACCCCTGGTTCTGTCCCTGGCCTGCCATTGAGAAGCCGCAGATGGCCATGCAGGATTCCACCGCCTCCTTCTGGTCCACGAGAAAGTGGCTTTGCACCTTGCGCATAATCGCTTGCGTCTGCTCCATCGTCGAACCCGGGGGCAGTTGCACCATAGCGAGGAGCACCCCTTGGTCTTCGTCCGGCAGGTAGCCTGTAGGCATCCTTTGGAAGAGATAACCCATCGCCGCCACGATCAGGACAAAAACGGTGATGTAGCGGAGCCGCTTCCCGAGGATGTGGCCCACCGCCGACTGGTAGCGTCCCCGAAGGCGGAGGAACATGCGGTTGAACCACAGGAAAAACGGCCGGGTGAGACGGAAGCCGGTCTCGGCGGCTACGTGCCCCTTGCCCATCGGCTTGAGAAGAGAAGCGCAGAGCACCGGCGTCAGGATCAAAGCCACCATGACCGAGAGAAGCATGGAGGAAATGATGGTAATGGAGAACTGGCGGTAGATCACGCCGGTCGAGCCGCCGAAAAACATCATGGGGCCAAATACCGCCGAAAGCACGAGCCCGATGCCGACCAGGGCGCTGGTAATCTGGTCCATTGATTTCCGGGTGGCTTCCAGCGGCGAAAGACCTTCTTCGGACATGACACGCTCCACATTTTCAACCACCACGATGGCATCATCCACCAGCAGCCCGATCGCCAGGACCATAGCAAACATTGTCAGCATGTTGATGGAATAGCCGAACAGTCCGAGAACGCCAAACGTGCCAAGAAGAACCACAGGCACGGCAATCGTGGGGATGAGCGTGGCCCGCATGTTTCCCAGAAAAAGGAACATGACAAGGAACACAAGAAAGATCGCCTCGAAGAGGGTCTTGACGACCTCCTTAATGGCTATGCGCACGAAAGGAGTCGTGTCGAAGGGGTAAACGACCGTCATGCCGGGGGGAAAGTAGCGGGACAGCTCCTCCATCTTCGCTTTAACGGCGGCGGCAGTGTCGAGCGCGTTGGCTCCGGCCTCCTGCCGGATGGCGAGACCGCTCGTGGGATGTCCGTTATACGTGGCCCTGAAACTGTCGAACTCGGTCCCCAGTTCCGTCCGCGCCACGTCCCGCACACGCACGATGGACCCGTCCGGGTTGTTGCGCAGAGGAATGGCGCCGAACTCCTCCGGGGTCTTCAGCAGCGACTGGACCATGATCGAGGCATTGAGCCGCTGGCCCGGCATGGCGGGCATTCCGCCCAACTGGCCGGCCGACACCTGCACGTTGTAACTGCGGACCGCCGCGATTACATCGTCCGAGGTCATACCATAGTTGGTAAGTTTGTTAGGGTCCAGCCAGATCCGCATGGCGTACCCGGCCCCGAAGATCTCCACTTCACCCACGCCGGGCACACGGGCCAGCGAGTATTGAATCTGCGAGAAAGCGTAATCGGACAGGTCGTTCTGGTCGAGGCTGTCGTCCAGAGAAGTGAGCCCGACGATCATCAGATAGTTGCGGGTGGACTTGCTGACCCTGAGACCCTGGCGCTGAACCGCCTCCGGCAGCACCGGCATGGCCAGCTGAAGCTTGTTCTGCACTTTGGCCCAGGCGAGATCGGGATCCGTGCCCGGGGCAAACGTCAGCTCGATCGATGCCGTGCCTGCAGAATCGGAGGTGGAATGGATGTAAAGCATCTTGTCCAACCCTGTCATCTGCTGTTCGATGATCTGAACCACGCTATCTTCCACCGTTTTCGCCGATCCACCGGGGTAGACACATCTGATGGATATCGACGGCGGAGCGATTGGGGGGTACTGGGAGATGGGCAGATTATAGATAGCCAGCACACCGGCGAGCATCATCGCGATGGCAACAACCCAGGCAAAAACAGGACGATCAATAAAGAATCTAGGCATTGAAATCCTCCTACTTTCCCTGGTCCTGCGATTGACCCGCGCCGATTTTTGCGCCGGCGGCCGCGGGCGCTACGAAATCGACAGCCCTGACGGAATCGCCGGGGCGAACCTTCTCAATGCCTTCAACGATCAGCCGGTCTCCTGGAGACAGCCCCTTCGTCACAAGCCATTTGTCTCTTATCGCACGTTCCAGCACGATCGCACGCAGCTCAACCTTGCCGGTGGCGTTCACTACCAGGGCTATGGGATTCCCCTTCGGGTCGCGGCTTACACCCTGCTGAGGAATGAGGAGAGCCTGTTCATCCACGCCTTCCTCCACTATCGCCTGCACGAACATGCCTGGCAGAAGCACTTGGTTGGGATTGGGGAATACCATGCGCAGTGTTACCGAGCCAGTGGTTGGATCCACGGTAACGTCACGGAACTGCAGCGTGCCCGCCAGGCGGTAGGGCGTCCCGTCCTCGAGAAGCAGTCGGACCTTCCGCTCGGTCGAGGCATTCTTAAGATTCCCGCTTTCCAGACTCCTTCTAAGTCGCAGCAGGTCCACGCTGGCCTGCGTCACATCGACGTAAATCGGATCCAGTTGCTGAATGACCGCAAGTGGGATGGGCTGATAAGCAGTCACCATTGCGCCGACCGTAATGTTGGACTTTCCGATTCGCCCGGAAATAGGCGCCTTGATTGGAGTGTACGACAGGTTGATGCGGGCGCTCTCCATAGCTGCCCGGCTTACCTCCACGGCCGTCCGGCTTGTCTTCACGTCCGTCCTTCTCACCTCGAGGTTGGCCTCGGCTTGCTTCAAAGCAGCGCTGGCATCGTCGTAGTCTTGCTGGCCGACCGCGTGGATGGCCACGAGCCCCTTCAGGCGCTCGGCGCGCGACCGGATCGCGGGCAGGTTGGCCTCAGCCAGGACGACGTTCGCTTCAGCCGTGCTGACGTTCGCCTCGGCCGCGGCCAACGCGGCTTTGGCTTGGTCGTAAGCAGTCTGGTATGGAGCAGGGTCAATTTGGTACAGGAGATCGCCTTTCTTGATATTGGCGCCCTCTTCGAAGTGCCGCTCTTGAAGAAGGCCGCTTACCTGCGGCCGAATTTCGGCGACCAGATATGCCGATATCCGGCCGGGCAACTCAGTCGTCAACAGGACCCGTTCGGGACGGAGCGTTACGGTAGCAACCTCCACTGGGCCTGGGGGCCTACCAGCAACCTGCGATTGACACCCAGAAAGGAGCAATCCCGCCAAGACAAGGCTCGTTGGGCCAATGGTTTTACATATTTGATTAAGGGACATAATAAGCACTCCTGACGAGCGGTCTATCAATCGAACGAGGGATAATGGTGCAACCTTCGTTCCAACACGGAAACCAGAAATCGGGCATGCAGAGGCGGCGATTCTCTGGAATTCCGCGGCAGTATATGCCGAGAGTCGGCAATTGCCAATGGCCTTTGCCGAGAAACATAGGCGGTCTGAAAACGACCGGTCCGGAATCGAAAGAAATGGACTTGGAACCCGCACGCCTTTAGCAAACACTTGTGGAGTTGGGCCGATCGTTGTCAGGATGCAAGGAGCCCGACGGCGTCTTAGAGGGTCTTGCCCAGACGCTGCCTTTGGTCGTGAAGTTTGATTTCCTGGCCCTGATGCTTTATGACGGCGCTTCGGGGGAACCACGATGTCCAATCTCACCACCAATCCGTTCGGCGTGGCACTGTTTCCCAGTGATTTCACGGACATTGCGTGGATTGTAGAGCCTCAGGCTAAATGATTTTTGGATCCTATTTGCGGGGCGGTTCGTACCTGAAACAGATATGATACATGCAGCGCTCTTATCATGGGAGGAACGGGTGGCGCCATCAAGGGCCGGCGGGGACATCCTGGCTGTTCAGCGCGGGGATCCGGACGCCTTTGACTCGCTTCTGTCCCGGTACCAGAACCGGCTCTATCGTTACCTGCTGCGCTGGGTGCACGAGCCGGCAACGGCCGACGACCTGTTCCAGCAAACCTGGATGCGGGTCCTCGAACACATTCACAGCTACGATCCGGGCCGTGACTTTGATGCCTGGTTATTTGCCGTCGCCAGAAACATAGCCATCGACCACCTGCGCCGGCGCCGGCCGGGCAGTCTCGATGAACCTCGCGAAGACGGCCAGCCGCTGTCTGCCGGACTCTCATCGGACGCCCCCGGAGCGCTCGAACTGGTATTGCGTTCCGAGCAGGCTGAGCTGGTGCAGAAAGCGTTGGCATCCCAACCGCCGCTGTTTCGCGAGATCCTCAGCCTGCGTTTTGAGGAAGAAATGAAGCTCGAGGAAATCGCCCAGGTGCTCGGCATTCCGCTCGGATCGGTAAAATCACGGCTCAGCCGGGCCCTGGAGCACTTGCGCGCCGCTTTCCTGCGGATGCAGCTGGAGGATGGAACGCCGTGAGCGAACATGACCACATCGTAAGACTCCTGCCGCTGGCCGGAACCGGAGACATCGCTCCCGATGAAATCCGACGCGTGCAGGAACATTTGGCGAGTTGCACCGAGTGCCGCCGGGTGAGCGAGGAATACGCCTTTCTTGGCACCACGCTCCGCGGCCTGCCGACGCCGCAGCCAAGCGCAGAGCTGCTGGCACAGGTGCGCGTCATGGTGGCACCCAGGCTGGCGCAAAAACAGGCGCGCAACGGTGACGCGTTGGTGCTGGCGCCGCTGGTCGCGGCCAGCTGGATCGTGGCGTTGGCGACCCTGCCTTGGGTGCGCGCCGCGGGAGCGTGGATACTCACCGGGTGGCACCTGCCGGGTGGCAGTTTCGCGCATGCCCTGGCCATATATTCAGTTCTGGGATTTTTGCTGGCGTCTGTCGCAGCACTCGCCGTCGGCAGGCGCGCAAGCGCAATCGGGAGGGTACAATGAGCTCCTTCGGTGAAAGACTAAAATCGGTTCCAGCCTCGGCCTGGATCGTGGGGATTCTGCTGTCAGTTCTTGTGTTTGTGCCGCTCGTGCTCGGGCCCATGCGCATCGACCCCGAAATGAGGGGGTGGCCCACAGCTCTGAAGGTTGCGTTTCTTTCTATCGTTCCTGTCTCCCTGATCGCCTATGCCGGCCTGGTAGGATTCATCTATTCCGATGCCAAGCGCAGGCGGATGCGCCATGTGTTGTGGGCCTGGCTGGCATTGGTGCCGTACTTCATTGGCGTGATCCTGTACTTCATCCTGCGCGCTCCGCTGCCGACTATCTGCCCGCACTGCCGCGCGGATGTTCCCCACACATTCGCCTTCTGCCCGGGGTGCGGCGCCTCCATTCACCCGGTTTGCAGCCGGTGCGGCAAGGCACTGCAGCGCGAATGGATGAACTGCCCGCACTGCGGGATGCGCATCGTGCCCCCGAGCACCGCTTGAGCAAAGAATCCGGGACGTCAACTCGAGATTTTTCCAGTTCGCGCTTTATGCCGACGTACGAAATATGCTAGTCTGTACGTCATGAATGCCAAACTGACCCTGCGTATGGACGAGAGGCTGATCCGTAAAGCCAAGGCCGAGGCTCGCCGCCGGGGGAAATCGGTTTCCCAGATGGCCGCGGAATTTTTCCAATCCCTCGACAGAAGGAAAGCTATCAATGCGGACTTGCCTCCAATCACGAAATCTCTGGTTGGGGCCTTGCGCGGGCGTCGCGCCTCCAAACGTGATTACAAACGCTACCTGAAAGAGAAGTACCTTTGAAGGCCATCCTCGACACTAATATCGTTCTTGATGTCCTCCTCGAGCGCCGCCCGTTTGTCGAGCCTGCAGCGAAAATGTTCGGCCTGGCGGAGCATAATCAGTTCAACGGCATGCTCTGCGCGACCACCGTTACCACCGTCCACTACCTTTTGAGCCAGGCCTTCCCCCGCGAGGAGGCGCGCCAAGTGCTGTCCAAGCTGTTAAGCCTCTTCGATGTCGCCGCCGTGAATCGACATGTCATAGAACGAGCTTTGGACAGCGGTATCCGGGACTTCGAAGACGCGGTCCTCAGCGAGGCGGGGCAGTTAGCCGGCGCCGAGTGCATCATCACCAGAAATGCCAGGGATTTCAGGAAGTCTCCACTCAGGATACTTGATCCTGCCGAGTTTCTTGCGAACTTCCGGACATCGGGTGAAGGCGCCGAGTCTTGAAAATATAACGTGATAAGCTCTCTCTATGAGGGGATTTAGCCTCCGAGAGAATTGAATTTCCCAGACACTTTCCTTGAATCGCGGGGCCGGGCGCGCGACAAATTTGCGGGTGAAAGTGGAAGACGCAGATCAGCTTCAAGCCTGCAGATTTCGTGGCCTTTCCGTTGTGCCGTCTCCTGCGCTGTCATTCCTGGAATCAGGTCGAGACTCGACCTTCGTGGAGCCCTGGGTCGCTCAGGTGGGGACACCGAACCGCGGAAGCACCCAACGCATAAGGACGAAGTAGCCCGCGAGAACAATGAGCAGCCAGACGAAATCAGACATGCTTTCTTACTCCTCGAGCCCGAGCGGCCCCACATTCGCAGCTAGACTCGCTGATAGATCTCGCTGCCGCGTTTGCGAAACTCACGCCTCATTTCGTCCATGCCGACCTCGATCGCCTGATCTTCGGTAATTCCCAGACGCTGGGCGTAGTCGCGCACCTCCTGCGTGATCTTCATCGCGCAGAAGTGCGGGCCGCACATGCTGCAGAAGTGCGCCACCTTGGCTGCTTCTTCCGGCAAAGTTTCATCGTGAAACTCTCGAGAGATTTCAGGATCGAAAGAGAGGTTGAACTGATCATCCCAACGGAATTCGAAGCGCGCCCGCGACAGGGCGTCGTCCCGCAGCCGCGCGCCAGGATGGCCCTTGGCGAGATCCGCTGCGTGGGCTGCAATCTTATAGGCGATGACTCCGTCGCGGACATCCTTCTTGGTCGGCAGGCCCAGGTGCTCCTTCGGAGTGACATAGCACAGCATCGCGGTTCCGAACCAGCCGATCATCGCGGCGCCGATGGCGCTCGTGATGTGGTCGTACCCCGGCGCGATATCCGTGACCAGTGGGCCCAATGTGTAAAAGGGCGCCTCGTGACACACCTCCATCTCGCGTTCGACGTTTTCCTTGATCAAGTGCATCGGGATGTGCCCGGGCCCTTCGATAATGACCTGGCAGTCATGGCTCCATGCCTTCAGGGTCAGCTCGCCAAGGGTGTCGAGTTCGGCAAACTGGGCTTCATCGTTGGCATCGGCAACCGACCCGGGCCGCAGCCCGTCGCCAAGCGAGAAAGCGACGTCGAACGCCTTCATGATCTCGCAGATTTCATCGAACCTCGTGTAGAGGAAGCTCTCCCGATGATGCGCCAGGCACCACTTGGCCATGATGGATCCGCCGCGGCTCACAATTCCCGTGACGCGCTTGGCGGTTAGCGGGATATAGCGCAGAAGAACTCCTGCGTGGATCGTGAAATAATCGACCCCTTGTTCGGCCTGCTCGATGAGTGTATCGCGAAAGACCTCCCAGGTCAGCTCCTCCGCCTTGCCGCCCACCTTTTCCAACGCCTGGTAGATGGGCACAGTGCCGATGGGCACGGGGGAATTGCGGATGATCCACTCGCGGGTCTCGTGGATGTTCCTGCCGGTCGAGAGGTCCATGACCGTGTCGGCGCCCCACCGGATCGCCCAGGTCATCTTCTCGACCTCCTCTTCGATAGAGGAAGTCACGGCGGAGTTGCCGAGATTGGCATTGATCTTCACGAGGAAATTCCGCCCGATAGCCATCGGCTCACTTTCCGGATGGTTGATGTTGGCGGGAATGATCGCGCGTCCGCGCGCCACCTCGCTGCGGACAAACTCGGCATCGAGGTTCTCCCGCAAGGCGACAAATTCCATCTCGGGAGTGACGATTCCGCGGCGCGCCCAGTGCATCTGGGTCACGTTGCCGCGGCCGCGCAGCACCTCCCGGCGGCACGGCAGGGGTGTGTCGGGATCACTGTGCCCCGGCACGGGGCGGTAGCTCGGCTCATGCGTGCTGTAGTCCCCGCGGGCCAGGATCCACGGCCTGCGCAGCGCGGGCAGCCCGCGCTTCAAATCGATGGTCGCGTCCGGATCGGTGTACGGACCCGAGGTGTCGTAGACACGCACTGGCGGGTTTTCCTCCTCTTGTCCGCCGACGCTTCTGGCCGATTTGAGAGAGACCTCCCGCATCGGCACGCGGATTCCACCCGGCCCTTCGACATATACCTTCCTCGAACCAGGGAAGGGACTGATGTTGGCAACATTGACACCCGGTTCGCCGTTGCGGACCTGACCCATGGCACAACCTCCAAATCGTACTGCTATAACTCTGCCCTTTATTGTCCCAAAATCACTCCGGGGTCACAAGGACTAAACCGTCAATACCATGAGCCTTAGCCCGGATTATTTACGAAAACGATACGCCGCATCCCCGATCGCTGCATACAGAGCCGCGAGCATACAGAGGCCGCGCGCGTAAGGAGCTGTGAAAAAATCGACAGACGAGCCGCAGAGCGGCGCCCAGAGATTAGCCCCGGGCAAGCGAAGCGCAGCCCGGGGTTGGAGGTCAACCTCAACGAGAGCCCTGAAGGGGCGACAGAAGATCATTGGATACACGGACTTCTGTCGCCCTTGCCAGGGCTCGATGACTCTGTTGCCTTCTACCCGGGGTTCGCTTCGCTCACCCCGGGCTAATCTCTCAACACCCCTGCCGGGGCAGACTCTTGATTTTTTCACACCTTCTAGCGCTCGCGGCTCTGGGCGCCTGTCGTGCTTCGCCACGAGGCTACACGAATAATCCAAGTTGGAACGCAGGGAAAACCTCTGATCTCTTGGCATGCTGGCGTCTTAGCAGTTCCTGGGAAGAAGCTATTTTTTGGAGAGGTCGTCAAAAAGCTGCCCTGCGAATGCCTCCAGGTTGGCATATCCGCCATAGATTCCTTGGCCTAGAGACTTCACAAACTCCTCACGGGTGCGGCCTGCAGCTACCGCCCTTGTAGCCTCAGCGCGAAGCTTCAGGGCCGCTGCAAGCAGGGCTTTCATCTGCTGCAAGTTGGACGGCTCCCCATGGCCCGGAATGACGGCGACCATTTCTTCCGGAGTCTTTTCCTGCTCGGGAGGAACGGCGGGTTCCCGCTTGGGTTGGGGCATTGCTGACTTCAGAAGCGGAACCGACTCGATTACCTGTTTCAAACCGTCGATCCAGCCTTGGGCGCTCCCTTCCCCTGGGACGCTGTCGATCACAGGGAAACTCCCAGGGGTGAAAAAATCTCCGACCTCAAGAACCTTTTCCGAAGGGAGGAAAACGACGACATCGCCGGCCGTGCGGGCTTTGGATTTCACGGCCAGGATGCGAACCTCGATACCGGCCGGGAAAAGATGCAGTTGCCCGCTGAAAAGGAAGCGCGGACTGGGTCGCGCCTGGATCTGCGGGACGGTCTGGCTTGGATACGCAATAACGATCGAGCCTGCGAGCCGGTCAAGCTCCTTGCTGCCGATGATTGCGGCGCCCTGCTTGAGAAATGTCGCGACGCCCCCGGTCTGTGCCTGCTGATAGTCTGTGCTTACGACCCAGCGCACAGCTCTGCTGGTCGCGGCTTTCAGCGCATTCATCATCGCTGGGATGTCGGGCTCCGGCGGCGGGTCGATGAGCACCACGCCTTCTCCGGTGATCACCGCCCCGACGTTGGCGGCCCCCGTCCTGGATTCCAGGTAATAGAAATGGTCGGTCACTTTTCGAAAGCCTGAAGCCGCCCGGGTCGAGGCCGAGTACGCAGCCGACAGCGTGATTGCAGAGGCAATCATCAAAAGCGCCGCTTTCTTCATCGCCGGTGATTTCCTTCGAACTGCGCGCGAAAAAAATCTCTGACTAAACCCTGAACCTGATTGACCTCGCGAGTAAACATGTGGTCGGCGCCCTCGACCCAGCTCACCATGGAGCCCGGAGGCAGCCGGCGCGCAAGCAGCTCCATCTTCTCGCGCTGGCAGAACCGGTCGCGCGTTCCGCTGATGAACAGCGAAGGCTTCTCGCTGTCGATCAGGAAGTCGAAGTCGTAAATGTCTAACGGCAAACCCAGGCCGACCAGCGCCTGCACGCGCGGATCGTGGCAGCCGACCTGCAATCCCACCCAGGCGCCAAAGGAGAATCCAATCAATGCCAGAGGCAAGGCTGGATATCGCCCGGATAGATAATCTACGAGCGCCGCTACGTCTTTTCTCTCGCCGGCCCCCTTGTCATAAGAGCCGGTGCTGGCGCCAACTCCGCGAAAATTGAAGCGCAGGGCGGCGAGGCCGGCTTCCGCAGCTCCTTTGGCGGCGCGATACACGACGCGGTTGTTCATCGTGCCGCCATAGAGCGGGTGCGGATGGCACAATAGCGCTGCCGCCCTCAGCGGCCTTGCCTTGGGCTCCCACAGAACAACCTCCAGCTTCACTTCTCCGGCCGCGATCAACATCAATTCAAGTGACGAGTGACGGATGACGAGTGACGAGTGCATAGACCGCAAGATCACTCGTTCCTCGTTAGTCAGCTTTTCTTCAAGGAAAGAGGAACTTCAAGGCCGTGCTCCTCCATCAGGCCCGAATCGGCAAGCAGAAGGCGCGTTTCCCCGTCAGCCCGGATCTTGCCACGGTCCAATATGATCGTCCGCGGGCAGAGCGCCAGAACCATCTCCAGATCATGCGTCCCCAGAATCAAGGTCGCCGGCAAGGAGGCGATCAACTCGATGAGGTGCCGCCGGTTGCTCGGATCCAGATTGCTGGTGGGCTCGTCCAGAGCCAGTATCGCAGGCTCCATGGCAAGGACCGTTGCCAGCGCGACCTTTTTGCGCTCGCCGAGGCTGAGGTGATGGGCCGAGCGGTCTGCATACGACTGATCCAGCCGCACGGCATTCAACGCTTTCTCGACTCTCTTGCCGATTTCATGCGCAGGGACCGACAGATTGAGCGGCCCAAAGGCGATGTCCTCGAAAACAGTCGGGCAGAAGAGCTGATCATTGGGATCCTGAAATACGAGTCCCACCTGCTTCCGGATGAACTTCAGGTCCCCGTCGGCTACGGACTGTCCCATGATGCGGACGGTGCCGGAGCCGCGCAGAATCCCGTTCAAGTGCAGCAGGAGCGTGGACTTGCCTGCGCCGCTGGGGCCGACCAGCGCGGCCCGCTCGCCCGCGCGAATGTCGAGGTCGATGGAATCGAGCGCCCGAGTCCCATCCGGGTAGGTGTAGTGGAGCCGCGTTATTCGAACCGCATAATCCGTCATATCACATCCAGGGCTGCGCCCCTCACAAGTGAACCGTCGCGGCAATGAAAAGAGCCACGACGGAGATAAATGCAAGATCCCGCCAGGAAAACTTCCGCGGCGCCGCGGCCGGGAACTCGCCCTGGAAGCCGCGCGAAAGCATCGCCTGGTGCATGCAATCGGCGCGCTCGAAGGAACGCACCATCAGGGTCCCCAGCATGGATCCGAGCGTGCGCAGTTCCGCAAGCGCGCCTAGCCTCCCTACGCGCCGACTGTCGCGCGCTTGTCGCATTCTCATCACTTCGTCGGCAAAGACGAAAAGGTAGCGATAGAGAAAGCTCAGGTTCGCCACCAGGATCCTCGGGCATCCGAGCTTGCGCAAGCCGCGCTGCAGTTCGACAAATCGGGTCGTGTTGGTCAGCAGAACGAGAATCAGGAGGCACAGGACCGCCCGGAGCAGGAGCGCCAAAAACCAGGACCATCCCTCACTTCCCTTCCATGGAGCGGCGAGGCCGGCCAGCAGGACAAAGGGAAGAAGCGCGATCGCCCGGCCGACGACGTAATGCATCGGGATCTGGGAGATCCCCGCCAGGATAGCCACAAGAAAAAAGAAAGCGAAGAACTGCCCCGGGCTCCCGTTGCGAATCGACAGGATCGTAACGATCAGCGCGGTGAAACCAACGAGCTTCGTGCGCGCATCGAGAACGTGCAGCGGCGAGTCAAGATTGGCATAACGGTCGATGAAACTGTGTCTCACGACGGGCCTCTTCGCTTCCACAACGTGCGGGCCGCTAGGTAGGCTGCTCCGCAGAGCACGAGGAGCGCAAGGTACAGCAATACCTCGGACTCGGTGAAACGGCTGGCTGAGAGCAAGCTTCCCGAATGATCGGCACGAGGGCCGGCAAGCAATGCCTCCAGCGGGTCGGGCAGCTTGGAACTCCCTGCGAGCGCCAATATTCCCAGCGGGATTGCCACCAGCACGAGTCCCCCGATCCAATCCGCCAACGCGAATCGAGGAGCGAAATCTCTCCGGAGCAGATCCGGCCGTACCCGGGCAAGAAACAAAAGCACGCCGGCAGTTAGAGCTCCTTCAACCACGCCGATGACGGCATGATAACCGCCCATCGCCGGCAGCCCTATGCTCAGGGGAACCGCCGCCGAAATCCCGAGTTCGAGGGCGCAGGCAATCGCGGAGAGCACAACGGAAATCCATCCAGCAAAGAAGCCGGCGAGTGGCAGGCGTCTGCCCGGCTTCTCGGGCGCGCCCAGCAGGCGATAGACAGCGTAGCCGGTGAAGACCGAAATGGCGCCCATATTGAACACGTTGGCCCCCAGCGCCACAAGCCCTCCGTCCTGCAAAAAGAGCGCCTGGGCAATGATCACCGTTGCCATAGTCAACAGGCCGGCCATGGGCCCCAACAGGATGCCGAGGAGCGCGCCGCCCACAAGGTGGCCCGATGTTCCGCCAAAAATGGGAAAGTTCAGCATCTGCGATACGAAAATGAAGGCCGACAGAACTCCCATGATGGAGATCATCCGCCCGGAAAGCCCGCGCTCCACGCGGCGCGCCGCATAAAGGATGCTCGCGCCGGACAGAGCGTCCAGCGACACAGCAATTCGGTTCGTTAGAAATCCATCCGGAATATGCATGGCAAGGAATTGTAAACCATAGGCGGCCGGAAGGACAAAATTTCCGCGTTCCCGCCGCCCAGTTCAGGAGAGAGGATTGATCCAGCGCAACTTAGGGAGACGCGCGAAGTCGTTGTCGGTCGAGCAGAGCTCGCATCCGTGCTCGATGGCCAGCGCGGCCAGATGGGCGTCCGTAGTAAGATTCCCGGCAGTTCCGGTATCGGCGAGCAGAGACCTGAGAATTCGCCAATGCTCCTCTTGGGGCGAGAGGGTTCGGGCGGCAGGTTGGGCGAGCCAGCCGCTCACGATTTCCAGCGCCTTGGACAACGAGAGCGGACGGGACAGGATGCTGCGATTGGTCGAGATTCTCAAGAATCCGAGAAGGACGATCCACGGAAAGGCAACCGGCTCCTCTCCGGACATGACGTTATCCAGCCATGCTTTGGCCTTCCGTTGCTGCCGGCTGTCCTTATTGACCGCGTAATGGAGGAGGTTCAAGTCGAGCAGCTTCACGTCGCCCTCTATTTTCCAAGCTCCAGTTCGCGGGCAATCTCTGCATCCTCGAGAGCGCCGGCAATGGAAAGTGCCTTGTCCAGATCGATCGCGGGAGCCACGGGGTGTCCCATAGCCAGGGATGGGCACTTGTACCGCCGCGGCGTCCGGGCGCCGTGGCGCTCCGCGAGCCCCTTGCACAAAGCTGCGTTGAGCTTCTCCCGCAGCGATGTCCCATCTCGGTGCGCCTGCTCGCGCAGCCTCCTTATCAGATCGTCATCGATCTCCACTGTAGTTCTCATGGCATCATAGTACCATCAACACGCTGTGTGTCAGTGCATATTGTCACACGCATAATTATGCCCCCCGCCAGGGTCACCGCTCCTCCGCCAGAGAAATCTATGCATCGTGACACAGATGTTGTCGCCCTCGACGACGCCAGCCGGTTGTCCAAAACGCCAATGTGAATTGAGGACTGAAGCTCCTTCTGAGCAGGTGCGGCTGCATCCCGATGCGGCTGCTGCCCGACAAAACGGAAACCAGTGAGTGGTGTCAGGTCTGGAAAATTTAGTTCTTGGCTCCATGCACGCGCATGACGAGCTGTTGTCTGCTATTATTCTTCGCTCAAGTGCAGCTTCCTCCGTTAGGTATGAGCGAAGGTGCTGCCATGTCTCGACCTGTCCGAGTGGAGTTTCCCGGCGCTACCTACCACTTCTTGTCTCACGGCGTGGATGGTGCACCCACTTTTGCGGACGATCTGGATTGCAGGACGTTTCTTGACTTTCTGAAGGAATTTGTCGCCATCCAGAAGTTCATCGTCTTTGCCTTTGTCCTCGTGCGAAACCACTTTCACTTGCTTTTGCAGACACCCTTGGCTGGACTCTGCCGCCACATGCAGAGGTTGCTTGTAAGGTACACCAAGTGGTTCAATCGACGGCATCATCGCCATGGGCATCTCTGGCAAGCACGCTATAAGGCAGTTGTGGTGCAGGACGGCGACTACTTCTTCCACTGCTCGCGCTACATCCATCTCAATCCGGTCAAGGCGCATCTCTGCGCCAGGCCCGACAATTACGCCTGGTCGAGTTATCGGCGATATCTGGGATCGGACCCCGGCCTCGACTGGATCGATGTTTCCAAAACGGTTGACTGTTTTGCGAGTCCCACCGACTATGCCGCCTTCGTGCTTCAAGGATTGCAGCAGGACCTCGCCGATCCATTTGACGAGGCGATCGGGGGTCTCTTTTTGGGCAGCGATGCGTTCGCTGCGCAGCTCCGCCCGCTCGTGCGCACGCCTCACTTGATTGAGGATATCCCGCAAACTCGAGCCCTCAACGCCGTGGCTGCTCCGTCATTGGAAGCGATCCGCTCAGCCGTCATGTACGCTTTTTCCGGCCTGTCCGATTGTCAACGCCAACGAATGTTCGTCTACGCCCTGAGACGTTTCTCCCATGCGACCGGAAGAGAGATCCCAAGCATTACTGGCCGTTCCCCATCGGCGGTCACGCACGTTTGGCGTGAACTACAGGACAGGTTGACCGTCGACATGACATTCAAGCAGCAGGTCGGGGCATTGGCACGGATACTCGGAACGGAGACGCCAAAACTCTCGTGAGGCTGCCCGATGCGCATGGGTCTTGGAAGCTGCCATTGTGCCCGGGAGGAAGCGACAGATCACTGGTTTCGAAAAACTAAATTTTCCAGGCCTGACACCAGACTCTGCAGTGAGATGTCACTTAGCGTAGCCGATGGCGTTGACGGGTTGAAGCCTCGCTGCGCGATGCGCGGGGTACAGGCCGAAGAACATGCCGATAACGACCGAAAACGCGACCCCCAGCGTGATGTAGGTCGGAGACAGGCTGAACGGAAGCCCGGTCATGAGCGACACGCCAAATGCGGCCGAGAGGCCGAGTG
>Ga0315282_10005744_pt1 | contig 21029 bp, 16 predicted proteins | sample YL17G07_20_MG_FD_203693 | JGI IMG/M metagenome (GOLD analysis project Ga0315282, IMG submission 203693) | Sediment microbial communities from Yellowstone Lake, YNP, Wyoming, USA - YL17G07_20 | ecosystem: Environmental > Aquatic > Freshwater > Lake > Sediment | place: USA: Wyoming | collected... | reverse complement strand
AAGCGCACTAATCAAGCCAAGTTTCCATGGGCAAGTCGGATCGTAACCATGATAAGTAGCATGGACATCATATTCAGGCCCTACAATACTCGCGGTTCCCGTAGTAGCGCCATTGTAATCCGGATAGCTATAATTCCAGATATATGTTTCGCCGGGGTTGAAAGTAATCTTTTTCTGTGTCACCACCCTCGAATTAAGCTCAATTCCATTGAAGAAAAAGACATGGTTTTCATAAGAATATTCAAGAACGCCCCCGTAGCTTTCCGTGATCTTTTTTAGTTCGTGGCTAGAGTTATATTCAAAAGATGTCGGAGACAACTCAGGCCTTGTAAAACTGGCCAGCGCATAAGGGCCAGGAGTGTGGCCTAGCACGGAATAATGAAGCCTCTCCGCCCACTCGCCTTTTTCGTTCCGGAACGAGATTGATATAAGTCTACGAGGCCCCGCCTCCACTGACGATTCAAAACCGATGACCCTGCCATAGGCATCGGTTATCGTAGATATAATTGGCAAACTGAGAACATAGACTATATCTATGTGGTACCCAAAAGAGTCTTCAATCCTCGTGACCATCCGGACTGGGTCGGTGCCGCCATCCCAAAGTGTAATTTCTGACTCATGGCCAAATGTCCATATAATCCCATTCTTGAAATATAGTTTATGTGCGGATTTATCATACCTAAGAAAATCGCGTATTATATGCTTATTAACGCCATAATTATCTGGATACGCTGTCTCTCGCCTCCCGTCTGGGAACTCGATTACCGGAGTATCGGATGTTTCCTGATGGACCATGCCCATGTGCATTGTCCAACCCATCCCGACCCAGGACTGGTGCCAGGCCTGAATGCTTTCCGGCTGTCCTGTTTGTCTGTCTTTGTATATTTTTGAATTATAGACTCGCCATACCTCGACATTAAGACCGTTCGGTCCTGGAAGAAAGATATCTCGATAACGTAACGTGACATTCCCGGTGAAGAGGTCAATATTTTCTTCCGGGAGTGAGCCTTGGAGTCCGTGTCCGGGGATGATCCCGACACGGTCGAAAACTCCGCTTTGGCCATATGAAAAGCTGACGGCGCTCAACAAAAATAGAATAGCAATCTGGAATGAAAAGAAGCCCTTTATTTTACACATTGACACCCCCACTCAGTTGACCTCGGTAAAATTTATGTCATTCTGTTCGCTTTGTCAAGCCGATTTTTAACCTCAATGGGTCAAATAAAAACAGATTGGAGCAAATTTTTTTATTCTAACAAATATCGCTAATAATCGATCACTCTATTCGCCGGCCGAGATAGCGAAGATCCTCGAGGCCGCCAAGGATATCGAGGCCGAGGCCAGGCCCCAGGACGGCATCATACGCCGCGCCTATCGAATCGTCCGGCTCTTGGCACTCACGGGCATGCGGGACGGCGAGCTGCTCAACCTCAAATGGGAGTCCGTCAAGGATGACATGATTGTCCTCGTCAATACCGCCACGAAGCAGAGGAAAGAAAACATAGTGCCCATCACGTCGACCATCCGCGGCATCCTGGACTCGCTCGCGGCCGAGCGGAAGGATGACTACGTTCACCCCCTGCGAAGGAAGGGCGGCCGCATGGAGGCGTCTTATTGCTACGGGTTGATCGAGCGGATCTAGGAGAAAACCGGCATCGAGGACTTCATCCTGCACGGCCTGCGGCACCGGGCCATCACGGTCATGATCGCTGAAACCCTCGGCCGCGGCGCCGGCTTGATCGACATCATGCGGATCGTCGGCCACAGCCAAATGCAGACGACCCTCGGGTACCAGCATGCCGACGTCGAACGGATGGTCAAAGCCCTCGAGATCCTGGATGCGAACACCCCCTCAACCCCCTCGAAATCTTGACAATATCTTGACCAAAAGCGGCCAGCGCGGGCGGCGCGCATATCCCCTCTTTGGCTCGTACGGCGGATTTCTCCCAGGGGAAACGGCAAAGTCAAGGGATTATCAGGCGGGAGGGGATTGAGCTAACGGGCCGTAAAACTCCAATAGTTTAAACGAGTCGGCGCGTCTTGTCAAACGGTCGGCGGAAACGTGCTAAAATGAGCTGCGGAGGCGCAAAGCCCGATGCCCGGTCACGGCCCGATCGATAAGCCCGGCGACGAATCAGACGGCGAGCTTGCCGGCAATTCCGGCGACGACCTCGTGGAAATCCCGATCGACGGCGTCCTCGACCTCCACACCTTCAGCCCCAAGGACGTCAAGGACCTGGTCCCCCGCTATATCGGCGAATGCTGCAGCCTCGGGATCACCGAGCTCCGCATCATCCACGGCAAGGGCACGGGGGCGCTCAAGGGGATCGTCCACGGAATTCTCAAGAAAGATTCCCGCGTCGCCGCCTTCGAGGACGCCGACCCGGCGGCCGGCGGCTGGGGCGCGACCCATGTCCGGCTCAAAAACGACCCGATTCCCCTGCCCTGATCCCCTTTCGACCGGGATTCCTTCGACCTATCATCTCTTCGCAGGGCATCTTGACGCGGCCTCACCGCCGGAGATACCATCTCCGCAAGGATTTATGGAAGTTCCTCAAGGGACGCGGGGCGCCGGCGAAAAGAAGACCGATGCCCGGCGGCCTGGAAGAAGAGGGTTCATGAAAAGAAGACTCCTCGACAAGGGAATGGGATTCAGCCTCCCTGCGGCGCTGGCCATCGTGGGCGTCTCCATGGCGGTGACGGCCATGCTCCTGGCTGGGTCGGCCGCCGATAAGGACAAACCCCGTGGCGGCTTCCCGCCCCCCATCGATCCCCAGAGGGTCCAGGACCAGGACCTCATGACCTGGGAGGACTACCGCCCCATCCCGGGCCTCGACTGGGCCGACCCGGCCCTCAAGCCGAAGCGGGGCTTCCGTCTGGCCGTGGTCGCCATCGACTTCCCGGACCAGCCTTTCGTCATCACCATGCCCAAGGGATCGGATCCTTTCGGCAATCCCCAGATCGATCCGGTGGCGCGCGAGAGCGTCGCCCAATTCTACGCGGATTTCTTCATGAAGCCGGGCGCGGTCAACCACGGCCGGACGATCAACGGCTACTGGATGGAGCAGTCGCGCGGCCGCTTCGGCATCACCAAGGTCGACGTCTTCGGCCCGTACCGGATGCCCAAGCCGCGCTGGACTTACGGCCTCAACGAGTGGGGCCAGAACGACTTCACGCCCGACGGCACGAAGGCCCTGGGCCGCATGGAGGACGATTGCGACGCCGTCTGGAAGGCCGCCGTCGGCAAGGACGTCCGCGACAAATACGACGCCGTCCTCCGCCTCTACGCGAGCTACGACGAAACGGGCGTCTGGCAGGAATTCGGCGAGATGAAGTTCAACAGCAAAGAAGACATCCCGCCGGACTGGGGCAACCCCGATCCGGCCAAACCCCGCTGGCTCCCCACGCGGTACGTGCCGTGGACGAGCTGGCTGGCGGGGGCCCAGCAGTGGGGACTCTCCAGCATGCGCCAGGCCGAGAACTCCGGCACCATCACCCATGAGCTCGGGCATTTCGCCTTCGATCTCCCCGACCTCAACAACAATCCCTACATCAAGCCGTACCGGCGGGCCGCCGCGGGGACGTGGGACATGATGGACCGCGGCTGCTTCAACGGGCCGGGCGGGCCCCACCGGCGCTGGGTCGTGCCGCCGATCCAGGGAGCGGCCATGCCCGCGGGCTTGATGGTGCGCAACCGTCTGGAGAACGGCTTCATCGGCGAGTCCGACCTCCTGCGGCTCGGCCGGGAAGGCCTGGCGGAAACCGGGCTGGCGGTGGCCAGGCTCACGGCCCGGGCGGTCGATCCCCTGCCGGGCACCTACGCCGGGATCATCGTCAGGCTCGACGGCCCGCGGCCGGGCGATCTAACCCCGCCCGACGATCCGATCGTCAATCCCCTCTCGCCGGGGACGCCGGACTACAATTTCTACACTCTCGAGGTCGTCCAGCGGATCGGCTACGACTCGTTCACGCCCGACAACGGCGTCCTCATCGCCAAGAATAAGGACGGCCTGAACGGCCCGAACGGCGGCCCCAACGCCTTCAACAGCTACATCTGGGTCATCGACGCCCACCCCGAGGACATCAACATGGTGGATTACGTCAAGCCCGACGGCGAGAAGGTCATGCGGACCGTGGCCGACTACCGCCAGCTCAACGACGCCCTCTTCCACGCCGGGCTCGACTCGGGGAGCCTCTGCGAATGGGAGGACACGCCCAACCGCCTTCATTTCTACGTCGTCGACCTCGAAAAGGACAAGAACGGCATCCTCACCTACACGCTGGCCGTCCGCTCCCTGGCCGGGGCGGGGACGAGGCCGCGGGGCGCGGCCCTGGCCGGGGCGGCGGGAGACGGCGCGGCCGGGAGAAAGACGGGCAAGCCCGTCATGTTCACGCTGAGCAACACGGCCGCGCCGGTCGAGGGGACGGGAGCCGAGACGGCGGGAACAAGGGCGGACCGGCAAGGCGGAGCGGCGGCGCACTCGAATTTCGACGTCTACCGGCTGTCCGCATCGGTCCAGGGAAAAGGATGGGCGGTCCGCCTGCTCAACGGGCTGGCCGCGGTCGCCTGCGGCGGCTCGAGGCAGGTGGCCGTGTACGTCGCGCACGAGGACGGTTGCGCCCGGACGGCGACCGTCAAGCTCCAGGCGACGTCCGAAAGCGATCCGTCCAAGATCGCGACGGCCTTCGTCACCGTCTCGCGGTAAGGGCCTCCCCTTTTCACTCCGCCGGCAGAGGCAGCACCGTCACCTCTCCCAGTTTCTTCAGCGGCTCGAGGAGGTCGGTCTTCTTGCCGACGACGAGGATGACCAGCTCGTCCGGGTGGAAGAAGCGCTTTCCCATCTCCAGGACCTTGGCGGCGTCGATCTTCCTGATCTTGGCCAGGTATGTCTCGTTGTAGTCGAGGGGCAGGCCGTACGTTTTCTGCTGGATCGTGCGCAGCAACAGGCTCTGCGGATTCTCGAAACGGAAGACGAAGGAGTTGATCTCCGCTTTCTTGGCCGTCTCCAGCTCCTCGGGCTTGACGGGGTTCAGGGCCATGTCCTTGATGACGTCGCGTATGACGGAGATCGCCTCCGCGGCCGACTGGTTCTTGGTCATGCAGAAGGAGTAGAAGAGGCCGAGGTCGCGGCCCGAGCCGACCAGGCCCGAGGCCGAGTAGGCCAACCCCCGGTTGGAGCGGACCTCGCGCCAGAGCCGGGAGCTGAAAGCGCCGCTGCCATAGATGCCGTTGAAGACGCTGCTCTCGGCGATGTCGGGGTCCAGGCGGTTGATGCCCAGGTGGCCCATCATGATGACGGCCTGGTTCATGTCCGGCTTGTCGATCAGATAAATGCCCGGCTTGGCCGCCAGCCTGGCCTTGGGAATGTCGAGCTTTTCGGGCGGCTGAGCCTTCCAGTCGGCGAACGAGGTCTTGATCTTCGCCGCCAGACTGGGCCCACTGAAATCGCCGGTGGCGGCGATGATGATGGCCCGGTTGCGGAGATGATCGTCATAGAACTTGCGGATATTTTGGTCCCCGATGGCCTCGAGGCCTTTCCGCGTCGTGCGCTGCACTTCGGGGAAATCCCGGCCGTAGACGAGGTCCTGGAAGAGTGTGAATCCGACCATCATCGGTTGGTCCCAGCGGCGGAGGATGGCCTCCATCTCCTGTTTCTTTCCCAGGTCGAGCCGCTCCGGCGCGAAGCGGGGATGGAGCAGCAGGTCCGTCAGGATGTCCCAGGTCTTGTCGAAGTTCTTGACCAGGCTGAAGAGCTGGATCTGCCCGTACTCCCCGGCGGAATAAGCGTAGATCGAGGAGCCGAGAAAATCGAGCTGCTCCTCCACCTGTTCCGGCGTAAGCGTCCGGCTGCCGCCGATGGCCAGCAGCTGGTAGGCCAGCTGCGACAGGCCGGGCCTGTCCTTGGGATCGAGCAGGCTGCCGCCGCGGATGATGACGGTCAGGGTGACGGTCGGGGCCTCGTGATTCTCCTTGAAATAAAAGTCGAGGTTCCGGCCGATGGCGATGTGGTCCGGCTTGAGCGGTTTGAATTCGAGGTCGGGGTACTTGAGCGTCTTGGGATCTTTTTGGGCGGCAAGCGGCAGGACGAGGGCGGCCGCCAGGGCGAGGATGAGGAATCGTCTCCGGGCGTTCATCGGCTGCCTCCTTTTTTCTTCAGGATGCCCACGGTGCGGTTGTCGAAGGCGAAGGTGCGTTTGGCGACGTCCATGATCTCCTCCGGCGTCACCTTCTTCAGCGCGTCGATGAGCCTGAACTCGGTGTCGATGTCACCGTCGATCACGGCCCCCCGCAGCAGGCGAAAGGCGATGTAGAGGTTGTTGGCGAAACCGCGGTAGAGTTGCGCTTCAAGCTGGTTGATGACCTTCTCCAGTTCCTCTTTCTTGACCGGCTCGGTCTTCAGCCTCTCCAGGTGCTCATAAACGGCTTTTTCCAGGTCCTCGGCGCTGTTGGGCGAACGGGGCACGCCGTTGACCATAAACAGGCCGGCGTAGCGCTGTCCGGTCCCGGCCGAGGCGTAGATGGATACGGCGAGCTTGCGGTTGGTCACCAGGTCGCGGTTCAATCGCGAAGAGTCGCCAAGGGACAGGACGTCGCCGATCATTTCCAGCGTGTAGGCGTCCTTGTCCGGGGTCTGGGGCATGTGGTAGCCGATGAGGAGCTGGGGCTGGGCGTCGAATTCGGTCGTGACCCGGCGTTCGCCCTTCTGCTTGGGCTCCAGGAATTCGGGCCGCGGCGGATCGGGGCCGCGGGGGACGTCGCCGAAGTATTTTTCCGCCAGAAGCTTCACGTCCTCGAGCTTGACGTCCCCGACCACGGCGGCGGTCAGGTTGTTGGGGATGTAGAAGAGCTTGTAGAAGCCCAGCGCCTTGGGCCGGGTGAAGGTCTGGATGTCCTCCATGTAGCCGACGACCGAGTGCCGGTAGGGATGCAGGGTGAAGGCGGCGTTTTCGAATTCCTCGTAGAGGTTCTCGCCGGGCATGTTTTCGCCCATGCGCCGCTCCTCGGCGATGACGTCGCGCTCGGAGTAGAACTCGCGGAAGGCGGGATACTTGAAGCGCTCGGACTCGATCATGAACCAGAGCTCGATGCGGTTGGCGGGCAGGGTGATGAAGTACTGGGTCGTGTCCTGGCCGGTGGAGGCGTTGAGGCCGCGGCCGCCGTTTGTGGTGTAGATCTTGCCGAGCTCGTCCTTGACCGCGTACTTCAGGGCGTCGTTCTGCAGTTTCTTCATCTGCTCCTTCAGCGCCGCCATCTTCTGCGTGTCGGCCTTGTCGCCCTTGGCGTATTCGGCCGACCACTCCTCGCCCAGCTTGTCGATCTGGTCAAGGATCTCCTTTTCCTTGGCGTAATCGGTGGTCCCCATGACCGGCGTGCCCTTGAAGGCCAGGTGCTCGAAGAAGTGCGCCAGGCCGGTCTCGCCCTTGCGCTCGTCGACACTGCCCACTTTGGCCATGATCATGCCGCAGAAAGTCGGGATCTGGTGACGCTCGTAGACGTAGAACGTCATGCCGTTGGCCAGGGTGAACTGCTTGGCCCTGTCTGAAAACCCGGCGCCGTAGGCGGCGGGGATCAGGAAGGCCGCCAAGAGAATGCAAACCCATGCTTTCCTCATAGAGCCTCCTTTAAAGACGGGGATTTCGACAAAAAGAAGGGGAACGGAAAATTTCTTTTGCTCGTCACGCGCTCGGCCCCCTTGAGCTCCGGACTATTGCCTTTTTGCCGAGATGATAATAGTGCCGGCCGCCCCCCTTGTCAAGAACCCGGCGACGGCACCTTCGAAGAGGGGGAAAAGCCCAAGAACAGGGAGAATGTATCGGTCAGGAGCTTCCGTCAGCCGCCCAATGGAGACGAGCCTTCCTTCCCCACTTCCCTGACCGCGTTCGCCAACTGGACGCGATTCTTCACGCCGATCTTTTGGTAAACTTGGTTGACGTGCCGCTTGACCGTATGGAGGGAGATGAACAGCGCCTCGGCGATGGCCTTGTTGCTCCGGCCGGCGCAGATCTGGGCGATGATTTCCGCTTCCCGGGGCGTGATGCCGTATTTGGCGAAGGCCGGGCGGAGGATGGCCTCGTCGACCGGCGTTCTGGCCTCCTGCGCGGCGTATTTTTTCAGGAAGCTCGAAAGATAGAAAAGGGCGGGCAGGGGGAGCGCGGCGGCGACGAGAGCGGGGATGTTGAAACTGAAACTCCGGAGTATGATCACCCACAATCCGGCCAGGGAAACGAAGCCGATCCAGGCGAAGGTCCTGAGGCCTCTTTGCCGGAGGCCATCGACGGCAGAGGAGGAACGGACAATGCCGAAGGCGTAGATCGCCAGGACAACGAACGGTTCCCGCCAGATGGTCAGGTTTTCAAAGGTGATCGCGCCGTCCGGGAGACGGCCCTCTTGAAAGAAGCGAAACAGGAACATCCAATCAAGGGCGAGAAAGCCTCCCCAAAAAAGAAAATAGGCGGCGGTCACGGACCGCGGGACTTCTTTCCCCAGGAAGGCGACGATGCATTTCAGGAGAAAGAACACACTGAGAATCCATAGGGGCTCTATCAATATCTTGCCCATCAGCCACTGAAACTGGTCGAGCTGCAATCCCCTCAAGTGCATGCTATTGGAGATGAGTGACGTCAGGGGTTTGCCCAACAGGGCGAGGGGGCAGCGGAAAAGGAGGAATGTATAGTAATAGCTGACGAAATCCTGCAGATATGTCCGGTTGAGTCGGTGGGCGAAGACGAGGACGAGGGCGGTTATCGCGGCGGCAAGGCCGCAGACGACGATCAGGTCGACCGGCATGAAATATTTATAACACAATCATTCCCCCCTGGCCAATAGTGCCATTTTGACCGTTTGATACCAAAGTGCAATGGAAACCTGGTCCGGGTTCTCTATTGTATGCCCTGGACGGCCGGAGCCGTCGCGTCAACGAAGTTCTTCAAAAGGAGTTAAAAATGAGAACGAGATCGAACACGGCGGCCGCGAGACGTCTCACGTTAGCGTTTTGTCTGGCGGTGTCGGGATGGCTGTTCCTTGCCGCGGGCCTCAGTGCCCAGGATATCCTCGAATATTCCATTCAATCAAGAATCCTCAAGGAGGCCAGGAAGATTCTGATTTCCCTGCCTGACGATTACCGGGAAACGGATGATCAATATCCGGTCCTGTATGTGCTGGATGCCTCAAGCAACTTTCGGGTCACTCTCGAGACCGTCAGGTACCTCGATTCCTATGCCTTCCTTCCCAAGATGATTGTCGTCGGAATTCGCAATTCCGACCGGGAGCGGGATATGACCCATCGCCGGAGCACGATGCTTCCGGATGCGGGAACAAGCGGAGGAGGCTCGGCTTTCCAGCTTTTCTTGAAAAAGGAATTGATCCCCGATATCGACCAACGATATCGGACGTGCCCTTTCCGGGTCCTTATCGGTCATTCGCTCGCGGGACTGTTCAGCTTCAACGCCTTTCTGAATGATCCCGCCCTTTTCTATGGGACAATCGCCGTCAGTCCGAGTCTCTGGTGGAACCACGAGGAGGATATCGCCAGGGTCGACGGCTTCATCAAGGATCATCCTTCCTTGAACAATTATCTTTTTGTCTCTTTCGGCAATGGAGAAGGGCCTTTTGTCCAGCCTGCGCTGGAAAAGCTCAGATCATCTTTTGAAGCCGCCCACATCGACAAGTTGCGGTTCACATTCAAACACTTTCCGGATGAAAACCATATCACGACATATGTGTCGGACGTCAATTCTGCTCTGTTCGATCTTTTCTTCGATCAATGGGTCATGCGTCCCAAGGAGGTTCAAGGAGGATTGGCGGCCGTCCAGGCTCATTTCGGGAATCTGGAGAAAAGGCTCGGCTATAAAATCCGGATTCCCCAAACCTATCTCAGCGGCATCGGCGATTATTTCCGAAACGACAAGAACTTCGATGAAGCCGTCAAAATCCATGAATATAATATCGCTCTTCATCCGAAATCGGCCGTTCTTTATGTGAAACTCGGAGATACGTATCGCGTCAGCGGAAATGCGGAAAAGGCTATCGTCTGCTACAAGAAAGCCCTCGAATTGGAGCCGGGCTTGAAAAAGGCGCAAACGGAGCTGGATAAGCTCGTCAAGGGATAGCCGCGCGCCCCGACGACTGTCCGGTTACCGATCCCGTCAATTTTCTGAAATACGATAACGTCCCGGATCACGAGACGGCCGGGAGATGTCCGCTTCGCTCCGCCTTCGTCGCCCTGACCCGGATCGGTCCGGCCCTCACTTGAACTGGACGACGGGCACGAGGTCGCTGACGAGCCCGGTCTTGGGATCGAAGACGAACGCGTAGAGCCCCGGAGCAAGTTCGGCCTTCTCTCCTGCCGCCTGTTTGGCCGTGACGAGGGCCGCGGCGCTTTCGAGGTAGCCGGCCAGGGCCTGGATGGTTTCCGGGATTTTGGAATCACGGACTTCCCCGAATTCGGTCAGGTTCCAGCCGTTTTCGAGCGTGAATTTCAGGTTGGTTGAGCCAAGGCCGGACTTGACCCTGATCGCGTATTCCTCGCTCTTATCGGGAAGCCAGATGATGACCCCCTTGAGGCTCCCCCCATTGCCCTTCGTGTCTTTGTCCTTCGTCACCCAGAGGTAAGGATGCGGACGATAAAACCTTATCCCGGCCCGAGCCTCGTTCCCCGGAGTGACTTTCGACACGATCACCCGGGCGCAACCCGCGGCCACGAGAATGAGAATGCCCAAAAAGAAAATACGCTTCTTCATGAGTTTCCCTCCCCTCCGACTATCGCAGCCTGATGGTAACGCCGGGCCCGACGGCGAGTCAAGCGCGCTTCGAGCGAGCTTCGGCGGGAGGCGTCAAGGGAAGGTCCAGCCAGGCGAGGCCGATGTCGCGCCGCATGTGGCTCTTGCTGTCGCCGCCGGGCGCGTCGTAGAGAATCGCCAGTCTGTCCTTCACTCGGATCACGCTCGGCAGCCCGATACATTTCCCGCTCCAGGCGCAATTCCGGCCGTCGAGCACAACCGCCTTGTCCGCCGGATTCCACTTGTTCAAGTCCTTCGACCAGTAAACCCAGACGGCGTCGGTATATTCGAAGCCTTCGAGGCCGATGTGATTGGTGAACAGGAACCAGGTTCGGTTGGCCGGCTCGAAGTAGAGCGAGGTGTTCTCGACCTGCTCCGCGGGCGGCACGATCGGCCGGGGATCGATCCGCCAAGCGCCGTCGAGGTCCTTTGTGCGGGCGATGCCGATCGTCCGGTGCGTGCCCCGGCTGTCGTTCGACGCGGCGCTGAAGAACATGAGGTATCCGTCGCCCTGCCGGATGATCTGTCCGGGGCTGGCGGTCACGCCGTAATAGGTGCCCGGAACGCAACGGAACGGCGCGACGTCGCCCTGCTTGATCCACGGCCCGGCGGGCGACCGGCCCCGGGCTTTCATCGTCTGATATGGAAACGCCGGGATGAGTTCCGGCGCCGGAGACGTGTGCGGCGTGCCGAGGTAGAACATGTGCCAGGTCTTCCCGTCGAAGTACGTCACGCCGTAGGAAGCCGCCGCGGCATCCTCCTCGCCGGATTTGCCGAAATCCAGGACCGGCCCCTTCTTGGCCCAGTGGACCAGATCGGCGCTTGTGGCCAGGCACGCCAGCCAGCCCTTGGGCCCGGCGCCGTCATAGTGCATGTAGTAGGTCCCGCCGACCTCATAGACCCAGATGTCCCGCGCGCCGAGCGCGTCGCATCCGCCGGGCCCGTCGCCGTGCCTCAGCACCACGCCCTGGTCCTTGGCTTCCAGGCGAAGCGTCGCGACCGGACGGCCGTCCGGATAATCGGCCCCGAGCGACGGCGCCGCGGCCAGGACGGCCGCCATGACCATCAGGCGGAGTTTCATGGATTTTCGCTCCCTGTCAGACCTTGGCCAGCGTGGCGAAGCGATTGGCGATGGCCAGGGCCGGGTCGAGCGGCACCTCCTGGCGCTTGACGCCCTTCGGAACGACGATCGCCGGCACGGGCCGCAGCTCCCTTCCGACGAACTGCGGCAGCCATCGCGCCTCCGCCTTGAGCATCTCGGCCGTCATGTCGCGGATCTCCTTGAGCGTCAGCACGGCGGCGGTCAGTGGATCGAGGGCGACAGCCTGCATGACGAGCTCCGGGTCCCCCGTGAACGCGGCCTCGACGGCCAGGCCCTGGACGAGGACGTTGGTCATGTTGAGCGCGGCGCACTGGGGCGGCAGGGCGCCCACGACGGTCGGGTGCAGGCCGGTCCGGTCCACGTAGATCGGCACCTCGACGCAGCTGCCGGCCGGGAGGTTCGTGATGTAACCGTCGTTGCGGACGTTTCCGTTGAGACGGAACACCCGGCCGGTCTCCCTGGCCTCGACGATGTGGGAGCAGTATTCGGCGCTGCGCGGGCCGAGCCGGGTGGACTCGATGGACAACGGATCGGTTATGGCGAATTTGTCCGCGAGCATGGCGCAGTAGTGGTAGTAGGCGCCGGACTCGCCGCCGAAGGCCGGCTCGTCGCAGTAGAGGTCGAGGGCCTTCCGGTTCTTGCGGAAGTAGGGGAGGTATTCGGACAGGTGCCCCGTGCTTTCGGTCATGAAGTAGCCGAAATGCCGCAGGACCTCGCCGCGCACCTTCTCGTTGACGTAAAAGCCGGGCTTCTCGAAGTTCGCCTTGAGCGCCGGGTAGAGGTCGCGTCCCTGGTGCTCGAGCTTCAGGAACCAGGCCATGTGATTGATGCCCGCGGCCGTGAAATTGATCCTGTCCTTGGGGATCCCCACGTAGCTCGCGATGAGGTCCATCGTCGTCTGGACGCCGTGGCAGAGGCCGACGAATTCGAGGCCGGGCACCCGGCCCAGCGCCCAGCAGCACATGGCCATCGGGTTGGCGTAGTTGAGGAGGATGGCGTTCGGGCAGAGCTCGCGCATGTCGCGCGCGATCTCCAGCAGGGCCGGGATATGCCGCAGGGCCCGGAAAATCCCGCCCGGGCCCATCGTATCGCCGATGCACTGGTCGACGCCGTGCTTGAGCGGGATCTCGTAATCCTGCCTGAACTCGGCGACGCCGCCCGCCTGGATCATGACAATGACGTAATCGGCGCCGCGGAGAGCCTCGCGCCGGTCCGTCGTGGCGACCGCTGTGGCCTCGACGCCGTTGTCCTTGATCATGCGCCGGACGAAGGCGTGCATCTTGTCGAGCCGCGTCCGCGTCAGCGCCATCAGCCGGTACTCGCTGCCGGCCAGGGCCGGCGTCGCCAGCATGTCCGCCATGAGCGTCTTGCCGAACACCAGGCTCCCCGCCCCGATCAATGCGATTTTGGCCATGGTCCTGTCCCCCCTTTTCAAGCCTTGACGTCGGCCTCGACTTCGTAGTGCTGGGAACGGAGGTCGAACCTGGAGAGGATGGCCCTCGCCTTGGGCGGAACGACGCACTGCTCATAATCCTCGCCGGCGAACGTCCGTACGGCGTCCAGCGAATCGAACCACATGACGGTGATGAACTCGACTTCGGCGCCGACATTCCTGCGGAAGAGCTGGATCTCCCGGAATCCGGGAACGTTCCGGCCCTTGATGCCGACGAAGATCTCCTCTTTGAGGAGCGCCTCGTAAGCGTCCGCCTTTCCGGGCATTGTCCAGCCGTGCCAGATGCGACCGATCATTTTTCCTGCCTCCTGAATGATGGCCAGATTCTAGCGTAGGGCGGCCGGGATATCAAGCGCGGCCGAGGGCCGGCGAACCGGCCTCCGCGCGGTCCATTCCGTGGATGGCAATCCGGTTCGATTTCATCCTATAATGGGCGGAGCGAGGGAGACCCATGAACAACCGAACGACACTGACCAGACGGCAATTCCTGAGCCGGGGTGCCGGAGCCGTGGCGGCCGCGGTCGCCGCGCCGGCCATTGTCCCCGCGTCGGCCCTGGGCCGGGACGGTTTGATCGCGCCGAGCGAACGCGTCACGATGGGCTTCATCGGCGTCGGAGGCCAGGGCACCGGGCATCTCCTCGGCGGCGCCTGGACTTATCTCGCCGGAGGCTACACGGCCCGCAAGGACGTCCAGGTCCTGGCGATCTGCGACGTCTGGCGCGACCGTCGCGAGCGCGCCCAGCTTCGCGTCAACCAGCACTACGCCGAGGTCTATGGCAAGGGGAATTACCGCTCGTGCGAGGCCTACGTCGATTTCCGGAACGTCCTGGAGCGAAGCGACATCGACGCCGTGCTGATCGCCACCCCGGCCCACTGGCACGCCGCCATGGCCGTCATGGCCGTCGAGGCCGGTAAGGACGTCTACTGCGAGAAGCCGACCGCGGCCACGATCGAGGAAAGCCAGGCCGTCCGGGCGGCGGTCCGCCGCAGTGGGCGCATCTATCAGGCGGGGACGCAGCAGCGCAGCGAATACAACGGCTACTTCCGCCGCGCCTGCGAGTTCGTCCGCAGCGGCCGCATCGGCAAGCTGCGCGAGGTCTACGCCTACCGCGACGGCGGCGCCCTCGCCTGGCCGAAACGCTTCGGCCCCGCCCAGCCGGTCCCCGACGACCTGGACTGGGACCTCTACCTGGGGCCGGCGCCCGACCTCCCCTACGACGGCAACACCGGCGCCCACCGGTTCGACATCGGCGAGCTCAACTGGGCCCAGCACCATTACGATTTCATCCAATGGGCCACGGGCTCGGACGAGACCGGCCCGGCCGAGCTCTTCACCGAGAACGGGCTCTCGAACTATAGGTACGCGAACGGCGTCGTCGTCTACGGCAAGCCTTATCCCGGCGAGCCGATCGGCGGCGACGGCGGCGCGGTCTTCGTCGGCACCGAAGGACGGATCGCCGTGGACCGGGACGCGCTCCTGTCCGACCCGCCGCGCATCGTCAGCGAGCCGCTGCGTCCGGACGAGGTCCACGTCTATCACAGCGAAAGCCACTCGGGGAATTTCCTCGAGTGCGTGCGGACGCGCCGGAAAACGATCTGCAACGCCGACGTCGCCCACAGGGCCGCCAGCGCCGTGCTCCTCGGCGGCATCGTCAAGCAGCTCGACCGGCCGCTCAAGTGGGACCCGGAGAAGGAAGAGTTCGTCGGCGACGACGAGGCCAACCGGATGCGCTCGATCGCCTGCCGCCCGCCGTGGCGGATCTGAGAGGAGAGCCGCGATGACGATCATGTTCACGATGAAGACCAGGATGCGAAAATCGGTCGGCTTCAACATGACGGGCGTGAAAACGATTGTGTCCAGGGCGAAAGTTGCGGTGGCGGTTCTCTTCCTCATCGGCGCGGCGCTGGGCGTCTTGTGCTCTTCTCCGGCCGTTATCGCGGCCCAGACCGATAACGAACAAAGACTCATCGAGGTCTTGAAATCCACCACCGCCTCCCCCCAGGAGAAGGACCAGGCCTGCGCGGAGCTCAAGCGGGTCGGGACCGCCCAGTCGGTGCCCGCCCTGGCTGGCCTGCTGGCCGACGCGGACCTTTCCCATTCCGCCCGCTACGCGCTCGAATCGATGCCGTATCCGGAAGCCGGCCTGGCCCTGGTCCAGGCGCTGGACAAGACGGACGGGCTCATCAAGGCGGGAATCATCCATTCGCTCGGCCGGCGACGGGAGGAGCGGGCCGTTCCCGCGCTCGCAAAGCTGATGAACGATCCCAACCCGGTTGTTTCGGGCGCCGCGGCCGCGGCCCTGGGCCGCATCGGAGGCGCTCAGGCCGCTAAGATCTTGCTGACGGCTCTGTCGAGCCCGGATGAGAACGGCCGGCGCGGAACGCTTTTCGCCGCGCTCCTCGAGGCGGCGGACACGGAACTCTCGGCCGGGCGGCCCGACGGCGCATCCCAAATCTTCCATGAAATATATTCGACGCCGGCGCCGGACCACGTCCGGACGGCGGCCTATCGCGGCCTGATCTCCTCTTCAGCGCCGGCCCGCGCCCTCGAACTCGTCCGGACGGCGATCCGAGGCGCCGATGGCCCGGCGCAGCTGGCCGCCGTCCAATCGGCCGGCGGCCTGAAGGTCCCCGGCCTGACGAAGCTGCTCTGCGAATCGCTCGCGACGGCCGCTCCCCCGCTGAAGATCGCGTTGATCGAAGCCCTCCGGCAAAGAGGCGACCCGGCCGCGGCGGCGTCGCTCATGGCCTGCGTCCAAAGTCCCGATCCGTCCGTTCGCGTCGCGGCCCTGGCCGGATTGGGTGAACTCGGAGATGGCACGGCCGTCCAAGCCCTTCTCGAAGCCTCCGTCTCGACGGACGACGCGGAAATCCGGGCGGGGCGCCAGGCCATCCTCGTCCTGAAGCGCGGCGACGCGACCCGCGCCCTGGTGACGCAATTGACCGCCGGGAAACCCGCCGCCCGGGCCGAAGCGGCGAAAGCCCTGGCCGGCCGCGGCGACAAGGACGCGGTGCCGGGCCTGATCACGGCCGCCGGCGAGAACCGCGGTACGGCGCAGGCGGCGATCTTCGCTTCGCTCGGACAACTGGCCGGCGCTTCGGATATCCCCTCTCTCGTCAGTCTGGTCATCGGGGCCGAGGATGAGACGGCACGGACGCTGGCCGGAGATTGCCTGGGCGCGACCTGCCTCAGGCTCAAGAACCGGGGTATCCCCGTCGAGGCGAAGCCGATCCTGGGCGGCATGGCCGGCGCCGATGCCAAAACGGTCGGGACGCTTCTTCAGGCCGCGAGCGGGCTGGCCGACGAGCGTCTCCGCGGCTCATTGCGGAGCGCGCTGGCCGGTTCGGATCGGGACCTGCGGGAGGAGGCGGCCCACGCCCTTTGCGCGACGCACGATCCCGCGCTGCTTCCGGACCTCCTCAGCCTGGCCGGGCAAGCCGCGGAGCCGGGCCTGAAGGTCCGGGCCGTCCGCGGGTATGTCCGCCTTGTCGGAGAGATGGACCCGGCCCGACCCGGTCCGGCCGAGCGCGTCAAGGCGCTTCAAGAAATCCTGCCCCTGTCCCGGGCGGAAGAGAAATGGCTGATCCTTGCCGGCCTGGCGAAGATCCCGGACCTTTCTTCTCTCGAATTGGCCCTGACCATGCTCGACGACCCGGCCGTCCGCGCCGAGGCCGCGCAGGCCGTGATCGCGATCGCTTCGAACCTCGGTCCGGCGCGCCGCGAGCACGCCCGCGTCGCGCTCGAAAAGGTCCTGGCCGTCGGCCCCGAGCCCGACCAGCGCCAGGCGGCGCTGGCCGCTCTCCGGCAGATGGACCCCGCCGCCGGGTCCGGTTCGTCCGTGACGTTCCGCCGCGTCAAGGTGGACGGGGCGTTCCGGAGCGAAGGCGTGGCCGTCGCCGACTTCAACCGCGACGGCCGGCTCGACATCGCCACCGGCAACCTCCTCTACGCCGGGCCGGACTGGAAGCCCCAGCCGATGCTGGGCGCGGCGAGGGAATACAAGCCCGAGAATTACAGCGACGAATTCCTGTGCTTCGCCGAAGACATCGATCGCGACGGCTGGACGGACCTGATCGTAGTCGGCTTCCCGGGCGCGAAAACCCGCTGGCTGCGAAACCCGGGCCGGCGCGGCGGCCCCTGGAAAGAATTCCCGGCCATCGAGAAAACCGGCAACGAGAGCCCCGATTGGGTCGACATCTTCAAGACCGGCCGCAGGGAATTGGTTTTCGTATCGGAGAACGGGATGGCGTTGGCCAGGCCCGGCGCCGATCCCACAAGACCGTGGCCGATCCGCGTCATCTCCGCCCCCGGCGATCCGCGCCCCGGCCATGGCCTGGGCGTCGGCGACATCAACGGCGACGGCCGTAACGATATCGTGTGCCCGCTGGGGTGGTGGGAAGGGCCGGCCGACCCGTCGCGCTTTCCCTGGACGTTCCATCCCGCCAAGCTCGGATTCGAGGCGCCGGCCCAGATGCTGATCTTCGACGCGAACGGCGACGGCCGCGCCGATGTCGTCAGCAGCGGCGCCCACCGTTACGGACTGTGGTGGTACGAGCAAACTCCGGAAGGCTGGCTGCCCCGCGAGATCAACCGCGATATCTCCCAACTGCACGCCCTCCATGCGGCCGACATCAATCGCGACGGACTGCCGGACCTCGTCACCGGCAAACGATTCTGGGCTCACCGGGAGGGCGACGAGGGCATCGACGACCCGGCCGTCCTCTGCTGGTTCGAGATGAAGCGCGAGAACGGCAGGCCGTCGTGGATCAGGCACGACATCGACTTCGACAGCGGTGTCGGCCTCCATTTTCAGATCGTGGATCTCGACGGCGACGGCCGCCTGGACATCGTCACCTCGAGCAAGAAGGGCGTCTACGTGTTCCTGCAGGAGAACAAATAGCCCGCCGGGGAGTGTTGCCATGTCCAGAAAGCCAATGAGCGTCGTGATGCTTGTATTTCTTCTCACGACACTAGGGGAAGGCTTTATCGTGCCGACCTTCGGCTGCGGCTTCGCCTCGTCCGTTTCGTCCGTCCCCGCAGCCGCCGCGGCCGTCAGCTCAAGCGTCCCCGCCCGCCCCGACGATACGGCGCGGATATCCGGCCGGGTGACGGATTTCGAGAACAGGCCCATCGCCGGCGCTTCCGTCCTTCTGAAGGACGCCGGTTTCGAGACCGTGGCCGCCGCCACCTCAGGTGCCGACGGACGATACTCCATGACCGCCCCGAAGGGAGACTATATGGCCCTGTTGGCCATCAAGGATTATCAGATCAGATTTCTCGAGTACTGGGCCTGGAGCGTGCCGCTCGACGGGGACCTGGAGATCAATCCCCGCTTCGACCGCCTCGAAGTCTACGCCATGAACGCCTGGCGGCCCCAGGGGGGCTATCCTTCCTACCAGATCTATTTCCGGCCGATGAGCCTGACCCGGGCGCGGAAAATCATGACCGAGGCCGGCGGCCAGGAGGGATTGAAAAAGCTCTCGCACATCGACATCGCCCCGGTCCTCACCGCCGGGGACATCGCCGTGACCATCGACGGAGAGGCCGTGGGGATACTGAAGGTCAACAAGGTCCTCGAGGCCGCGGGACCGACTCAGGACATGATCGGCTATGTCGTGCAAACGGAGCTGCCGAAGGGAAAAACGCCCGGGGGGCACCGCGTCATCACGGTTGTCATAACGGACCGCGAAACGGGTGAAAAAGGAGAGGGCTGCCTCTTCCTCGATCCGCGACGGCTGATGTGAGCCGGCCGATCTGAGCCGGTTCTAGCTTTTTTCGCCTTCGGGCGATTTTTTCGGGGCGGCAGCCTTGGCCTCGCCCTTCGGTTCGCCTTTGGGTTCGCCCTTGGACTCGCCTTTGGGCTTCTTGGCCTTGCCTTCTTTGCCCTCGGCGCCGCCCTTCTTGGGCTTCTCGCCCTTCGCGGCTTTCGGGGCTTCCTTTTCCTCGACGCCGGCCGCGGCCCTGGCGGCCTTGGCCACCTTGGCCTTGGCCAGATCTTCCGTCAGCTTTTCCTGGGCGGCGATCACGCGCAGCCTCTTATTCGCGGCCTTGACGTTGGCTTTCCATTTTTTCACGAGGGTGTCCTTGTCGGTCTGGGGAGAGGCGATCCCCTTCCCGGCGAGGTAAGCCAGACGGTCCTTCAGCTGTTTTTCGAAACAGGCCTTCTGCTCCGCGAGCACCTGCTTTCGTTTCAGTCCCATGTCACATCTCCTCTACGATTCTATTTCTCCGGCGGATCACAGATGAGGGCCAGCCCTCTTTTCCCTGCCCGCGGAAAATTGCAGACATTATGTATACCAGGATTTTCGCTAAAAAGCCACCCTCTCCCCCGTTTTTGGGGGCCGCTATTCGCCCTCTTCGATGAGGGGACTGCTCTTCGGATGCGTGATCCGGAATTTCAGCCTGATCTCCTTTTTCTCCATCGGCGCCAGCGTGATTGACCAGGACAGGATGCCTTCGTTCGTCTGGCCCGGCTCGACGACGGCCTTCTGGGGCTCCGGCGTGACCTCGAGAACGTCGATGGTCACGTCCTTGCTCGTCGTGACGGGGATCTGGTCCTTGACCGTCACCGTCCGGGGGACACGGAGCAGGCTCTCGAGCGTTATGGCGATGTCGTAGGTCAGCTGGACCTTTTTCCCGACCAGGCCCGTCTCCGTGCGCGTCTTGCCGAGAAGGCGCCAGCCGACCTTCACCCCGGGCACCGCGCCGACGCCGACAGAGAAGCGGTCGTTGGCGCCGACCAGAGGGATGGGCGCCGTGGAGACATAATCGGTATCATAAAAGAGGCTGGCGTCGCCGGGCAGGAGGCTGAATTCGGCGGCGTTCGTGATCTTGGCATTGAGCGAGACGGTCTCGGCCAGCTTGGGGATGGACAGGAACTCCTTCTCCACCGGCAGGGCCTCCACGGCGATGGTCACTTTCTTCTTCTCGCTGGAGCTGGGAACGTTCTGTCGCTGCTTGATGGCGAAGACCGTGGCGACGGTCCTGTCCGCCGATTCCGCGGTCTCCATTTCCGCCTCCTCCTCCGCCGGCGCGGCAGCCGGAGCCTCGGCGGCGCCGGACAGGTCTTCATATTTGACTTTGAGATTGACCGTCATCGACTCCTCGAGCGTGGTCTGTTCCATGGGGATATCCAGGCGGGCCGTCTTGCCCCCCTGGACGCGGAGCCTCGGGCGCGAGAGGTCCTTGAAACCCTGCAGTTCGGCCTTCAGGTCATACAGGCCCGGCCTGATATTGGAGAACAAGACCCAGCCGTTGCCGTCGGCCGCAACTCTTTTGCGGAAGGATGGGGAAGAGAGGGTGATTGTCGCCGGCAAAGGCGCCCCTTGCGCGTCGGTGACATGGCAGAAGATGGCGCCCAGCTGGCTGCTGCCGGTGTTGACGAGCCACGGCGCGAGCTGGCAGAGCCGGCTCTTGAGCGCCGGCTCTGCCGTGGATAGGGAGAGCTCGACGTTGTTCCAATCCTCTCCCGTCGCCTGGCCCACCATGGCCCGATACGTCAGGACGGCCTCGTTCTTCTGGGAGTCGATCCTCAGATCATAGCAGGGCGTCCAGGAGACCGGGGAGACGACATAGGAGATCGACAGCTTTTCCGTTCCGGCCCGGCTCACTTCGACGTCCACGAGGATCGTCTTTTTCCAGCCCTCCTGCGGACCGAACTGCTGCGCCCGTTCGATCTTCAAGATCGTTTTCTT
>Ga0315282_10005743_pt1 | contig 21031 bp, 32 predicted proteins | sample YL17G07_20_MG_FD_203693 | JGI IMG/M metagenome (GOLD analysis project Ga0315282, IMG submission 203693) | Sediment microbial communities from Yellowstone Lake, YNP, Wyoming, USA - YL17G07_20 | ecosystem: Environmental > Aquatic > Freshwater > Lake > Sediment | place: USA: Wyoming | collected... | reverse complement strand
CCTCCGTAGAAGGGGCGGAAGCGTCGCAGACATAGCCATTCTTGTGATTGACGTTCTGAGAGGCTTTGAAGCTCAAACCTACGAGTGTATAGACATTCTGAAAAGCCGAAAAACGCCGTTTCTTGTGACTGCAAACAAGATAGACCGTGTGCCGGGGTGGAACAGCTACCCCGACACTCCGTTCCTGAAAGTGTATCAACTTCAAGACCCGTACGTGAGAGAGGATTTGGACAACAAGATCTACGATATCATAGGTGTGTTTTCCCGCCTAGGATTCAACGTAGATCGTTTTGACCGCATAAAGGACTTCACGAAAACCGTAGCCATCGTACCCACCAGCGCCAAAACAGGCGAGGGATTGACCGAGCTTCTCGCAGTTCTCGTAGGTTTGACGCAACAGTACTTGAAGAAGCGCTTGCAGACCACTAAGGGCCCTGCAAAAGGCACTGTCTTAGAGGTCAAGGAGGAACCCGGGCTGGGACTCACACTCAACACGATAGTCTACGACGGAGTTCTCCAGAAAGACGACTTAATCGTGGTAGGCGGGAAGGAAAAACCCATCGTGACGCGAATACGAGCAATCTTGGTTCCTAAACCATTAGACGAAATCAGAGACCCAAGAGACAAATTCTCCTCGGTGAAGTCCGTCGCTGCTGCGGCAGGAATCAAAATCGTTGCGCCCGACTTGGAAGGAGCTCTAGCTGGCGCGCCGTTGTATGCTATTCCACAGGGCGAAAAGCCCGAAAAGTACGCTGAGCTTGTTTCTGAAGAAATCCAAAAGATTAGAATAGCCACTGACGTCGACGGTGTTGTTCTGAAAGCGAACACGCTTGGTTCACTGGAAGCTATTGCAGATCTTCTAAAGAAGAATGGCGTGCCGATTCGGTTGGCCGATGTTGGAGATATTTCGAAAAGAGATGTCGTGGAAGCCTCGGTCGTAAAGGAACATGAACCATTGTACGGTGCAATCTTGGCTTTTGAGGTCAAAACCTTGCCAGACGCTGAAGAAGAAGCAACGGCCAAGGGCGTTCAGATTTTCCGTGAAAGCATAATCTACCACGTAATAGAAAACTACCTCTCCTGGTTCAAAGGTCAACGCGAGAAAGAGTTTGCACAAAACTTCGATGCGCTCGTTAAACCTGGCAAGGTCAGAATACTCGAAGGCTACGTTTTCAGAAGGGCAAAACCAGCGATATTCGGCGTGGAAATCTTGGCTGGAAAAATCAATCCCAAATATGCACTTATAAGAGCTGAGGATGGCGAGGAAGTGGGCGAAATAGCACAGATTCAAGACAAGGGCAAGGCCTTGCCAGAGGCAGAAAAAGGAATGCAGGTGGCCATTTCAGTGGAAAAGCCCATAGTGGGCAGGCACATTTTCGAGAAAGACATCCTGTACGTTAAGGTGCCAGAACAACATGCGAAAGTGCTGGTATCAACGTTCATGGACAGGTTGACGATGGAGGAGCAGGAAGCGCTCAGCGAGTATCTGGAGATAATGAGAAAGAAAACCCCGTTCTGGGGGGCATAAAAGTTCTCTATTTACAGGGGAAGCTTCGTCCCAACCTTCGATTTCTTGGCTTTTTCATAGACGAGCGTAGCTGTTGTCATGTCTTCGATGGCTAAGCCTAGGTGCATGGACATGATGCGTTCGCTAGAGTTCTCTCGTCCAAATCTCTTTCCACTCACAATCTCGCACAATTCTGCGTACACTTCGGGTATGTCGGAGAAATAGCCTTGCCGCTGATAATATCGAAGCTGCTCCACATCGTCGGTGCAGAACTTGTCCATGGAATGCATGGCTTCTGGTTTCCAGTAGGAATCAAAATCCAGTGGGCACGTAAACCCGCCTTTCTTGAACCATGATGCTTCGATCACAGGTTTCGGATGCTTGAGAATAGGGCCTGCAGTGACCACTATGTCACAGTTCTCGATAGCCTTTCTCGGCGAGCCAGCGGGAACAATCTTCAGTCCATGTCTTGCTGTCATCTCTTCCACATATTTTTGCAGGTTTTCTTCACTAACATCATAGGCTTTTACCTCTTCCAAACCCTTGCAAGTCACGCTCAAGGCTTCAAGGTTGCTCCTGCCCTGTGCGCCGCAGCCCAGAATGCCCAAAACCTTCGAGTCTTCTCTGGCCAAGTGTTTTGCTGCAACGGCGGTCGCTGCGCCTGTGCGCTTGGCTGTTATCCAGGTGCAGTCCATGATGCATATCGGAAAACCTGTTTTTGAATCGTTTAGAATGAGCAGGCCGGATATGTAGGGCAAACCATGCTTCGGGTTATCTGGGAACCCGCTCACCCACTTGACACCCGCTGACACCATTTTCGGTACGTAAGCCGGCATAGCATGGATGAAGGCGTCTTTTTTAGGGTGAATCCCAGGTTTAGGCGGCACTTCTGTTCTTCCCGCTGCTTTTTCAAGAAAGGCTTCTTCAACGACTTGAATAACATTCTTCATCGAGATGCTCAGCTCTTCTATGTCCGCCCTCGAAAGGTATAGAACATTGCCCATCGAACTCATAACAGACACCTCAGTGAACGTCGTGTATTGGAGAATAAAACCTTATTGAAGGAACTACCTCATCTCGCTATTGCGTCGCCGATTAGCCTGCTCATCAAGTGAGCGAAAACCGGAGCCTACCATCCGAGAACCGCAATGACCACGAAACCGAGGAACGCCCCAAGCCATAAATTACCCATAGAGGTCACCGATACTCAGTATCCGCCTTTGCATAAAACAGTTATCATTCAAGAAAAGCCGCGTTAGCCGCCGCCGACAGGCGGTATAATCGCTAAAACATCGTCTTCTGCAAGCCTCGTAGCCAGTCCCTTAAGTGATGATACGCTTCTACCGTTAACCAAAAACTGAATGAAACCCTTGACCTCGCCGGTCTTGCCGTCATAAACGTATTCAACAAACTTCCTGCCATAACGTTGAGTTAAACGCTTGAGAACCCTGTCCACCGTCACAGTTTCGCCCTTCGGAAACTCCAAGGTCTCCTCTTTTTTGCCAGTTACCTCTCTCAGAGTTGTGAAGAACCTGACCGAAACGTGCAAGGACTAGCTCACCAGTACAAGAAGTGCTCGGGCTGAAATTTAAAGAGTTATGCGTGAAGCATGAGGCTGTATTGTTGTTCTGAGGTAAAAGTTTATATTTCCGAGGCTTTCTGCTTATTCCGAACAGAAATATTGTTAACTTTGAATGGAGAGAGTTTGTATGGCCTACCTAACGACCACAGCCACTGGACAACCAGTTCTGATTCTTAAGGAAGGAACATCAAGAAGCAGAGGGAAAGAGGCTCAGAGAAACAACATAATGGCAGCCCGAGTGATTGGAGAAGTGCTCAAAACCACGCTTGGACCAAGGGGCATGGACAAAATGCTTGTCGACAGCCTAGGAGACATAACCATAACCAACGACGGGGCAGCCATCCTTAAGGAGATAGAAGTGGAACATCCAGCAGCAAAAATGATGGTGGAAATCGCGAAAACACAGGATGACATGGTGGGCGACGGAACCACAACCGCCGTAGTTCTCTCAAGTGAGCTGTTGAAGAAAGCAGAGGAACTGTTGGACCAGAACATTCACCCAACGGTAATAGTGGCTGGCTACCGAAAAGCAGCACAGAAAGCAACCGAAACCGTGAACAGAATCGCAATCCTCGTGGATCTTGAAGATCGAGAAACACTCAAGAAAGTGGCGTTGACAGCCATGGGAAGCAAGGCAGTTGGTCCAGCAAAAGAACTTTTTTCAGAAATTGCGATTGACGCTGTGAAACAAATTGTTGAAAAACGCGGAGACAGAACGATCGCCGACATAGACAATGTGCAGATGATAAAGAAGACGGGAAAAAGTCTGTTTGAGTCGCAACTTGTCAACGGAGTGATAATCGACAAGGAAGTAGTCCACACTGGAATGCCAAAGAGAATTGAAAACGCAAAAATAGCGTTGCTAGACTGCCCGCTAGAGATTGAGAAGACAGAAATGAGTGCTGAAATAAGAATACGGGACCCACTGCAAATGAAGGCTTTCCTCGACCAAGAGAACAAGATGCTTAAGGAAATGGTGGACAAAGTCAAAGGTGCAGGGGCAAACGTTGTTTTCTGCCAGAAAGGCATCGACGACATGGCGCAACACTTTCTAGCAAAAGAAGGCATAACAGCCGCCCGAAGAGTAAAACAGTCAGACATGGAAAAACTGGCAAGAGCAACAGGTGGAAGAATAATCACAGACTTGAGTGACTTAGGCTCAGAAGATTTAGGCTTCGCAGGCATCGCCGAGGAACGCAAGGTTGGCGAAGACAAGATGATCTTCGTCGAGAAATGCAAAGACCCCCGCTCAGTGGCGATTCTCATACACGCCGGACTTGAGAGAATGGTGGACGAAGCGGAAAGAGCCATGACCGACGCACTGTCCGTAGTCTCAGACGTTGTGGAAAACAACAGAATAGTCGCAGGCGGCGGCGCAGTGGAGATCGAAGTGGCCAAGGACCTTCGAAACTACGCTACAAAAGTGGGTGGAAGAGAACAGCTCGCCGTAGAAGCGTTTGCTGACGCAATTGAAATTGTGCCCAAAACCTTAGCTGAAAACGCAGGCCTAGAAGCCATAGACGTGATCGTAGACCTTAGAGCTGCACACGAAAAAGCCGACGGAAAATACATGGGAGTAAACGTGTTCACAGGCAAAACCGAGAACATGCGAGAAAAAGGAGTCGTCGAACCAGCCATAGTGAAAGAGCAAGCAATCAAGTCAGCCGCAGAATCCGCGTCAATGATACTCCGCATAGACGACGTAATAGCCTCAACAAAACCAAAAGAAGGCCCAGGAAAAGGACCGCCACCAGGCGGACCCGAAGGCGAAGACTAAAGCAATTCCCCCAGTTTTTCTCATACCCCACACTGTTTTCGCACGTCAAAAATTTAAGCCCGAATGAACATTCTAAATCCAGATGCTCCGGTAGTATAGTCCGGTCAAACCTTGTAAAGGACCATGTATAGCGGCCTCTCGACACCACAGGTGAGAGAAAGTCGCGGACCCGGGTTCAAATCCCGGCCGGAGCACCACACAAAACAAGCTTGCTTCTGTCTCATTTCTATCAAAAAAGCTTGATTTGAGCACATCCGAAAACACGGTGAAAATCGGGGCACGTCTTTACTGGTAAAAACACTAAGAATGATGGCAACTCGGGATAGCTTCAAACCCTCACTTCAGACTTTTCCCGCCTACTATCATTTTGCGAGCAAGAATTAGCCTAATGCGATTGAAACGAATAGGCCTTGCCTGCATTGTCGCCATTCAGACGAGGACTCGACACTTCAGGTCAGGCATGATAAGCAATGAGGAATGGAGCCTATTGGCTGTTTTCACATAGGCCCGACTAGATCAATACACAAGGTCGGTCAAACATAGCTTGCTTTACTTCTTTTCGCCATAGAACAGATTTTGGTCTTAGTGCATATGTGCAGGTCTGTTCCGTTTTGAAGTAGACCAAGGATAGTCAACCATTTAAACAGAAATGCCACTCTAGTGATAATGATATTAAAGGAAAGCATAGAAAGATTTGAGTCGAAAAGACTCTACTCCCTACGCAGAAGAACTGAGTAAGAAGCTCGATCAAATAATCCATAGGCTCGATCTTCTTGAAAAACTGATTCTCGATAAACCTGAATATGAAGGGTTGGCTGCTGCATTGGGACTGGCTAGGCTAGGTATAGGAATGTATGGTGAACCGTTGAAGATCGCTACACGCTTAAAGAACGCCGAAAAATATCTGCGCCAAAAACCCATTGTGCAAGATGACATCTCAAGATGCATCATCCAAGCCATAGCTGTCAAAGGAGCACTGAACATTTCGGCAATCACACGACAAGTAACTATCATGAGAGGAAAAGCAAGCAGGCGCATAGTGCGCGAAAGAGTGAAAAAGCTGCAGGAACAGAGTATCCTACTGAGAAAGGAAGGTAAAGCTCCAACTTATGAGTTAGTTAACAGGACTGACCAATAGACTGGTCACTTTTGCACAGAACACCTAACTACAGTGACCACTCCTATATTGTCCGTGAGGTGAAGAAAATGTCTCAACATGAACACAAACATGAAAAGATGGAACCGGAAAACATCAAAGAAATACTCGGCGTCGTTTCCTCTGAAGTTCCAGCCATGATCAAAAGTATACTTTCCTCGGTGTTCTCTGAAGAGGCTGGAAGAAACATGGGTAAGGCTGCGGCAGCATACTATAAGGAACTGAAAGACGGTGGACTGCCTGAACAGGTTGCCGTGAAGATGACCGAAGAATACATGCGAACCTTTACCAGCCTTGGCGACATGCTCAGGAGCGCCGGGAAAGGCAGATGGAGTCATGACGAAGGAGACGAAATAGGCAGGCAAATCAAAGAGAATATCAGCAAGAGATTTCAGCAAAAGAAGAATGAGGAAGAGGAATAGCTTTCTTCTTCCTCTAATGGCAGGTCGACAAAAAATGAGTGCAGCTTCAGCGGTCACAGCGGTAATAAAGTCTTCTCCTTACTTGGCTCGGATGTCTCTCAGTCTTTTCTGGATGTACCTTACTTTGGGCAGGAGAGTTGGAAAAACACGGAAAGCTTTTGAGGAACAGCTTATGCAGCAAGGCATGTCCAAGGAAGATGCAAAAAGGCTGAGTGCGTGCTTTGAAGACCTAAAGGATAACATCACGGGTATGCTTAAGCAGGGAATAAGACTGGGTGGCAACTGAAATGGCAGACTTGTTCAGGCTTATGGCTTTAGAATTCAAGATTCGAGATTTTCTCAGACCACGTAAAGATATCGTGAAAGAAGTAGGGTTGAAAGATGGTCTCCATGTGCTTGATTATGGCTGTGGGCCTGGGGGTTACGTGTCTGCGGTTGCTGAGTTGACTGGAAAGATATATGCGTTGGACATCAGTCCCGTTGCCATTAAAATGGTTAAGGAAATTGTTGTGAAAAAGCACTTGCCAAATGTGGTAACAATTCTTTCTGATTGCAGTACTGGATTGTCAGATGATAGCGTGGACGTAGTATTGCTGTATGATACCTTTCACGATCTGGCAGACCAGATGGCGGTTCTAGAAGAGCTGCACAGAGTGTTGAAGCCTGATGGAATATTGTCCTTCAATGATCACCACATGGAAGAGAACGAGATTATGTCAAAAATGACGGATGAAGGGCTTTTTGGACTATTAAGAAAAGGAAAACGGACCTATAGTTTTCTGAAGTGCAAAACATTTTAGCGCAGACGTTTAGCGCAGACGTTATTGCGCATCCAGCAAATCATTCAGAGACTGCGACTGAAGCTGAGAGTTTGAATGGTATCCTGACTGGGGTTCATGGTATCCCTGGATAGTTTCGAGCCCTCGCCAAGCACATGTCAGGCGTATTTCTACTAGTAAAAACGTGTTCCAATCCCGGCCGGAGCATTACATGATTCTACAGTATACATGATTAATGATTATTTTTATAATGAGAAAATTCGGAGGAAAGAGAGTGCCACCGCATTGTGACACGTTAGATGGACACGTTGTCAAAGCTGCGAGGATGGCTCTGGCGAAAGGAAAAGTCAACCTGATACTTCCATGGGTACCGAAGAAAGCTGAGGGCAGACTGAAAAAGGCTTTCGAAAAGTCCCTTCGCGTGAGGAAACTGGACAGACAAGCAAGGGACCTTGCTGACTACCGGTTCTTCGAAACTGTAGTGCGTTTGCACAGAGAAGGGGGAGGTGCACCCTAAACTGGACTAAAGCCAGCTGGGCTTGATTGGGGACCAGTGGTCCCAAAAGCCGAAAGGATAATTGCGAAAGGAGATCCGAAAACGGTGACACAGTTTCTGACGCACGTCGTTGATGAAGAGCTTCAGAAAAGGTTCAAGCATGCCATGGCGAAAAAGAAGTACGATATGAACGATGTGGGCACTGCAAGAGATTACGTGCAGGCGAATCTTGGCTTTGTACTGTTTTCGCACCACCTATACACGAAGATAACTGGCGGCGAAGAACATGAAGAAGAATGAACGAGTCAGCACAAACATCTGCAAGAAAGCCACATAGAATATTGAAACGTGCGGAACCTGTCGACGCCTACAAAAAAAGGAAAGGAGACTTAGTAGACTTTCGCTACGCCTCTCAACAGTAGCAGCCACGGATTTTCTTCTGTTTTCAGTAACGCCTTAGCTCTGAATGCGTACAGATTTCCGCCCCACCAGAAGTAAACAACGCGAACCCCAAGAGCTATCTCGTTGCCACTTGCATCTACGCCCTTGCATCTTACATATGCCACATGCCACCTTGTCAGAATCACGCCCTCACCACTTTCTATGATGTAGCTTGTTCCGTTGATGGCCACTGTGCCGTTAGCGTTTAGGACCTTAATGCGGGTGCCGTTTCTTTCGCCAAGCTCAAGGGTCAAAGCCAATTCCACATCGCATTGCCTGATGGTTTCATTGTCGACCCTTCTGAAGGCTACGCCTTTGGCTTTAATGTAAAGGTGCTTGTCTTGAGTTTCTGTTTCAGTGCTGTCTGCTGCAGTGGCGGGACTAATCATAGGCACATTCTTCATGGCTGCACCAGCCTTGGCTAGATGGGGCAGCCTATTAGAGAAATCAAACTACTGTTACAGACGCAAGAATCGCAATTAGATCACCCGTTTACTTCGACCTCACAGCCATTTTTGCTCCTTTATTATTAAGGTTGGCGATTGCCCTCAGAAGCAGATGGAACGATGTATACTGGTCTTCCTTCACTGAGGGCTTGAGCGGTCTTCTTTCTTGCGCTCTGTACAAGCCTCCATACTGTCCCTCTGGAGACACCCATTCTCTGTCCAGCCTCTTCTTGCGATAAACCTTCCAAGTCGACTAGTCTGAAAGCTTCAAGTTCTGCCATTTCCAATGGTATGGGTTCTAAGTTTCTTGGTGGGTTAGGAGTAAAACTGTTTATATGCGGAGTCATCCCTAACATGATGGGTTTTGGAAACCTTCCCCCTTCTGCCACATCTATGTCTTCGTCGCCACATTGCTTCTCTTCCTCTACTCAGTTGATGCTTTCAATATTCTGTTAGTACGTTAAGAGATTATCTGTCTCTTCAAGAACCCACAGTAAAGCTTGTTTTTGCTGCCTTTCTGGCAATATTCTTCTGTTCAGTGAATGGCCCTTCGGTCTCTCTCTCCTTTTCAAGACGCTCCAGCCGTTTTCTAACCTCTTCTTCCGACCTCATTTTCTTCATGTCCAATGGCTTTCCGAGTTTTATTTGGTTAATAATTATAAAAACTCAAAGTTTTTATAATTATGGAGGACCTCCATGGCAACGCCCTCCACCATAACCTCCCATTTTTTTGGAGCATGCATTGTATATTTCGCGCAATGTAGTTAGGAGTTGATGTATACGAGTTTGGAAAAGCTTAGAATCGCTATTCCAACAAAGGGGCAAGGCGGCTTAGAAGATGTTGTGTCTGATGTTTTTGGTAGAGCAAACACTTTTACCGTTATAGACATCGAGAAGAATGCGGTTAAAAACGTGAAGGTGCTTGAGAACCCAGCGGTTTCTTATGAGTACGGGGCGGGGCCGATTGTTGTGAAGATGCTAATAGACTCGGGAGTAAACATGGTAATCGCCGCTGAATTTGGGCCAGGTGTCTCAACCTTACTTGATCAACATAAGGTAACAAAAATTACAGTTCAAGCAGGCAGCAGTGTTTCGGAATCCTTTAAAAATGCTTTATCTAAAGTTCAAAAGTGAAGCGTTGCTGTGGAAATAAGTCGTGAAAAAGCTCGAAGGCAAGTCCTCGAGCAGTTCAAATATATTAAAACCTGCATACTGGCTCGGGAACTTTGCCTCCTAGTCCGAACACACAGAGCAGTACTTGAAAAGCAAGACGTCCATAATTGCTGCAGTTTTATCTCTACGCTATGTAAAGAGGCTGGTTGTACCGAACCAAGTGAGCTATGCGCCAAGGCTGCTGAAGCTGTTCTAGGAAGCGAAGAAAAATACCTCGAGTTCTGCGAACAAAGCTGCAAAAAATGCAGCGAATCGAGGATGCCTAGAAAGCAGCCTTCTGAAAGAGCTACGTACGTTGCCTAAATAGCCATTGAGCAACGGTGCGAGTATGGTATGCGCAACACGAATTCCTATTCATAAGGAATGCACCAACTTTAGAAATGAACTGTGCATTCCTTTTAACTTGAAAGCGTTTTCTAAAAGGTTTGTACCGAGGTGAGGTGGGAAAATGAAAGATGATTCAAAGAAGTGGTTTGAGGAAGTTGGTGAAAAGTCTTTGAGACAAGTAGGGATTAAAAAAGGTGATATCGTGTTGGATTTTGGATGCGGCTCAGGCAATTATACAATTCCTGCTGCTAGAATCGTCGGAGAAGAAGGGAGAGTCTACGCTATAGACAAAGACAGAATAGATCTGAGCGAGTTGATGCGAAAAGCTGAGTCAGAGGGGTTGAAAAACATAGAAAGAATGGAAACGTCCGGAGAACTGAAAATCGACTTAGAAGACAAGTCTGTTGATGTGGTTTTGCTTTACGATATTCTGCATTACTACTATTTTCCAAGAGCAGGCGATAGAAGGAAGCTGCTATGCGAAGTTTACAGAATTTTAAAGCCATGTGCTCTCCTTTCAGTCCATCCAACCCACCTTCAGTCATACAGGCACCCGAAATTAGAAGACATAAAAAGAGAAATAGACAGTGCAAATTTTCATCTGGAAAGAGAATGTTCTGCAATGCTTATTCATGAAGAGACTCTTGAAGAGACTCAAGTACTAAACTTCAGAAAAGCGAGAAAGAATAAAAAAAGCAAGTAATAGCCTAAATGGTTATAGGTGAAATAAGATGCTTGAAACCCTCAAAAAAGATTCGAAAACGGCTTCCAACAGGTTTTTCGTTGCGGTCGACCCTAGCAAGTGTGTTGGCTGTAACGTTTGCGAGTACATCTGCGCATTAGAGAAGGAAGGTTCTTTTAATCCTCTTAGATCTCGGATTAGAATTGCCCATTTGCATCCACTAGTTAATGTGGTAGCAGTTTGTAGGTTTTGCGAAGATGCTCCATGTGTACGTGCGTGCCTAAGGAATGCCTTAAAACAATCTCGGGAAAATGGTGTAATTCTCATTGGTGAAGAGAAGTGCGATGCTTGCGGATGGTGCATTCAAGCTTGTCCTTATGGCGCCATGATGTTTAACCCAGAGAAAAGAGTTGTTATGGCATGTGACCTCTGCGGTGGAGAGCCTAAATGCATTGATTTCTGTCCAGAAGAGGCGTTGTCACTTGTAGCAGAGAACATTGATTCTCAAAAATCTGGTTATCCTCAATAGAGAAAGTTTTTCAAGAAGCTAGTAGATTAATGGAATCAATCAAAAGCAGAACACTGAAGAACATTTTCGCAGAAGCAGACAAGAGAGCGAAGCGATTAGAAGAAAAGTTAGAAGCGCTCAGCAAACGCGAGCTAGAACTACCTGTGGCATCTCAATAATTAGTAATCTTCTTTGATGAAAAGGCGAATTTGAGATATGCCAAAAAAGCAAGAGAACTCGGCTACAGACATTTACCAACTCTTGCAACATGCTTCCGAAAAGAGAAAGAGGGAGGAGAGAGCTCAGCTCCTCGGTTCTATTGGGATAAAGGAATATTTTGAAGAAGGAAGCATCAGCATCAACAAAAAAGCCTGCAGAGGAGTAGAGTGTAAGCTATGCATTGAAGCTTGTCCTACTCACGCTCTCTACTGGAGATTTGGCGAAGTCGGCATTAATGAAGATTTATGCGTTTTTGTGCAGCTTGCGTCTTAAATTGCATCGTAGACGATTGCATTCAAGTAAAAAGAAAGCGTGTTGATGGGAAAGTCGAGGAGTTTAGCAATCCCAGAGAAGCCCTGATGCTCCTACATAAAATAAACGCCAAAGAAAGAAGGGGTAGAGTAATATCTCGTTTAGAATGGGCAAGAGAAATTCCCACCATACGTAAGATGCGCCGTATAATTATTACAAAGAAGCGGATACTCTAAAAGGAATATTAGCAATCGTTTTCGAAAGCTTACTTTCCTTAAAGTTTTTATACTATTTTGTGCATAGTCACACAAAGGTGTCTAGTATGGCACATTCAACACGAAATAAATTTCTAACCCATGGAGACTGTGCTAACTTCAGAAGAGGAGTATGCACAATAAATGAGATTGCCGTAGATCCTAACGGACCCGTTTGTCCAAATTTCATACCAAAAGGCGCGATGGCAACGCGGCCAATGGCAAGGGCGCATTCGCAAGCCAGACAACCATATAACCTCTACACGCCACTCATACAAAGTTATCCGCAGTATACGCCTCTCTACCCAACACCGACTAGTTATAGTTTACTACCACAAACATTCTACGACTATCGCAACCGATATACTGATAGCCCTACTCCTTCAACTCCGACTGCTCAAAAAGTAGATCCTGCAATTTTTTTCTCCATGTCGAGGGGCCGCGGAGGTAGAGGCATGAGAAGGGGAAGGGTGGGTGGGTTCACGGCCGAACCCGGAGGATCTTGCGTGTGTCCTAGATGTGGGTATACCACACCCCATGCAATAGGCGCCCCCTGTTACCAGCAGACATGCCCAAAATGTGGAAGCAGAATGACAAGAGGAGCATAATGCTTGCTACATATAAACGCGCGAGGTATTTAAATGGAAAATAAGGAAAACGAGGAATTAGAAAGAATTAAACAGGCAAAATTGCGAGAAATGATGAAGAATATGGCTTCCGAAAAACGAAAAACAGCCTTTGATAAACCTCTTGAGATAAATGATGCAACGTTTAAGGAAATAATTCAGAATCATTCGCTTGTAGTGGTTGATTGTTGGGCGCCTTGGTGCGGTCCATGTCAAATGGTTGCGCCCATTATAGAGGAGCTGGCGCGAGATTATGCTGGGAAAATCCTATTTGGAAAGCTTAATGTGGACGAGAATCAGGAAGTTAGTATACAGTACCAGATAATGGGCATCCCTACGCTTTTAGTATTCAAGAATGGGAAACTCGTAGATAGGATCGTCGGAGCGATGCCAAGGCAAATGTTGGAACCGAAAATAAAAAGTTATCTTTAAGACTGATGAAATTGATTGTAGAGATAAAAATAAACTATGACAAGTGCATTAGATGTAAGGAATGCATTAAAGCATGCAGCTACGGAGTAATAGAATGGCTTGACGACATGCCTATGGTCGTAAATCCTAAAAGTTGTGCGCTTTGTTTGGAATGTGAGAAAAGATGCTCTGTTAATGCAATAATTCATAAGGAAAAATAAACAAAATACGTAAATGAGAGAATAAAAACCTAAATATGGGATAAGAAATGGACCAAGAATTGATAAGGACGTTTTTGAACAAGAAAAACATTTTCGCTGTTGTTGGTGCGAGTCGCAATCCGAAAAAATATGGTTACGAAGTATATAAGGATCTGAAGAATGCTGGTTATGAAGTTTATGCCGTAAATCCGAACGCAGAGGAAATCCTAGGCGACCAATGTTATGTGAGTCTTGAAAACCTGCCTGTAAAGCCCGATGTTGTTGATGTTGTGGTTCCTTCGAAAGTCACAGAGGAAGTAGTTAAGACCTGTGAGAAGCTTGGGATTACTAAAGTGTGGATGCAACCCGGCTCAGAATCTGAAAAAGCAATTAAGTTTTGCGAAGAAAATGGAATAAACTTAGTTCATGGAGTCTGCGTTATGGTTGAAAGGAGGAGCAGACGAAACTAGTAGAGACATCTTTGACGCTTTCGCAGCAAGATATGACAGATGGTATGACAAACCCTTTGGAAAATCAGCCTTCAACTTGGAAAAGGCTTGTATGGAATCACTATGTAAGAATTTAAGGCAACCTTTTCTTGAAATAGGTGTAGGCTCTGGAAGATTTGCAGAGGCATTAAAGATAGAATATGGAATTGACATCTCCACTAGTGTGTTAAAATTTGCTAAGAAACGAGGAATAGCAGTTATCAAAGGGAAGGGTGAAAAATTACCATTCATAAACAACTCTTTTGGCGCAGTCTTTATCATTGTCACTCTCTGTTTTGTTGACGACCCCTTGAAAGTCTTGGAAGAGGTTGCAAGAGTTTTGAAGAATGAAGGACGCATTATTCTCGGCTTAATCTTAAGAGAGAGTTCTTGGGCAAGTTTCTACAAGAAAAAAGGCGAGGCAGGCAATGTTTTCTATGGAATCGCAAAGTTCTACAGCTTTAAAGAGTTAAAAGCAATGGTTGAAAAAGCTGGACTTAAAATTATGGAGATAAGCTCTACGATTTTTCAAGCTCCAACTGAAAACCCTCTTCGTTTTGAGTCTCCAAGAAAAGGTAACTATAAGAAAGCGGGGTTTGTAGCTGTGAAAGTTAGAAAAATCAACTCTAAACATTTTGCAATAATGAAAGACGCTTAGCTGATGCTGGTTGTTGTTAAGCTTCCGTCTCAGAATCTGAAAGGTTATCAAATTTTGTGAACAGAATGGTATTGATGTCGCGTATGGCGTTTGCCTGATAATCGAACGTGCAAAGCGAAGCTAGAACAATTGAGCTAAAATAAAGTTTAGTATTTCACTCTAATAGCCAGCTTTTTTCATGAGTTCTTTTACTGAATTATACGCTGAGGATGAAGGAGATATTTCAAGTAGAGATTTTCCAGAGAGAACATAATTTTCAACTTCTCCGTCATAAGCGATTTTTCCAAGGTATTTCAAGTTTATTCTTTTTTTAACCTCAACTTCTAGGTTTTCTGGAAATCTATAGCCTCCGATAACGTAAAAGTTCTTGAAATCTATCTTAACACTCTTTGGCAACTTTGTAGGCTCTTTCCACATGTTCAAAGGATTTTTGGGAGGGATCTATTATGTCCAATATGTCATCTACTTGAGCGACTATTCTTCTGTTTAAGTGTTCTAATCCTGCTGGAGAATCAATGAGAACATATTTATACGTCTTCGTTAAACTTTCCAAGGCGTTTTTTAACGCCCCGTCTGGTAGGCAGTAACAACCTTCTATAAATTTTGTTCCAATCGCAATCAGATCAAAGGAGTCGCCCTCGTATATTCCCCCTGCCCAAATTCGGCTCTCTATCCTTTCTGAAGGAGGAATTCCAACGGTGGTGCCTCCTTTTTCTAGAAAGGTTTCAAGTAACAATTCAGATATGGTTTTCTTCCCTTGTTCTTTAAGGTCTATTCCAACCATTTCTCCCAAGTTCTGATCTGGATCTACGTCTACAAGAAGTAGGGGAGTCGCACCTTTCTCGATAGAATATTTTGTCATGAGCGCGGCAGAACTTGTTTTGCCGCTGCCTCCTCTGCCCATAGAGACGTTTTTTTCATATATATATCCTGATCAATAACAGTCTTTTACCCGTGTGCTCAGTCAATGCATACTTACAACGAAAGTGGCAGTTTTTTATCATAAATCTTTTTATTTGCAGCTCGGGCAAGTGCCTCCTGAACCCGTAGTGCTGCAAACCATACGATTTTCATTCCAAAGTTTCTTCCAACACTCTTGGCAGACCATGATACGGCCAAAGTCCTTGTGATTAGCTGAAAGTAAAGTTAGGTTTTCCCCATTTCTCCCACAAAGTTTACATTGCCCCATTTCATATGTCCTTCTTTTTATTTTTTTATTGTTTAAACTTGTGCATATGCATGAAAATAAATTTTACGGTTACACATAAGACAAGAGAATGGTATTAATGTAACATATAGTATTTGTGTAATAATTTAACATGCAAGACACGGCATAAAATAAATAAAACTTATGTTGCAATGTATTAAAGAATTTTATTACTGCGTAAGAGGAAAATGAATTGGAAAAAGAAGTTGTTAGAATCGCGAAACAGAATCTTGAAGATGGTGAACATTGGCACAAGAAGGTAAATGTTAGAGAAATAGTGTTCGGGTTCAACGATGGTTCTATCCCGGGTTTAGAGATGGTTTTTGTGGGAGTTTTGGCGGTTATGATTCCGTACTTGGTTGGAGACATCCTATTGTCGTTAGTCTTACCATAGTTTGTGTGTTAAGGTTATTAAAGCAAAAGCTGGTTCTCTCACGTTAGATTTAAAAGATGAACTCGCGTAGTGGGTTACTTCCGTGTGAGGTTGGTGTAAGATATGAGTGAATATCCGCTTGGAAGCGTTGAAGATCGTGAGATGCTGGCTAAAATGCCCATAGAAAAGTTGCTTGACTTCTTTTTTCTCCAAATTCGCACTTGTGGAGGGTTGACGGCTTATACTTTTTGGGTGTAGAAAAGAGATTCAGCACAGAAGCTGCTACTGAAATTGATGCTGGAGTCTGGGAAAGCATGGCTGGAATCGAGGCTAAAGTCTTGCAGAGAATGTTTCAGGTCGGCGAAAACACGGACATTCCAATGATCATGAGTCTACTGCGCAAGTCGAGCTGGGCTCTAGATCAACCATTCAAAACTATTGAGATAAGCGACGGACGAGCTGTTTTGTGCGTTGACAGGTGCAGAACACAGGAAACCCGTATAAGCAAGGGCTTAGGTGAATTTCCGTGCAAGCGAGTGCGGTTTGGCTATTTACGAAATTTTGCAAAAGCGCTGAACCCAAAGGTTGAAGTGAACTGCCTTGTTTGTCCGCCTGACGAGCATCCCAAAGACCTATGGTGCAAATGGGAATTTACACTCTAGTGCTGAATAGTTTAACTCATACTCTTCTGAAGTGGTCTCGTGAAATGTTCAGCAAACTATTAGTACAATATCACCTTATTTGGACAGCGTGATATGCATGTCTGTTCAGCAGAAGAAGAAAGTTGGTATAATTATCTGTGATCGCTACCGCGATTGCACTGGAGGAAAATGCCTTAGATCCTTAAAGAATCGAGAGGGAGCTTTTAGTATATACAAAAACCAAGATGTAGAACTTGTTGGATATACTACTTGTGGAGGATGCCCAGGCGGAAACGTGGAGTATTGTGTTGAAGAAATGAAGAAAAATGGCGTTGAGGTTGTTCATTTTGCAACTGGAATGGTGGTGGGTTATCCTCCATGCCCCTACATAGATCATTTCAAAGAGTTTGTGAAGCAGAAATACGGCGTAGACGTTATCATTGGCACTCATCCGATTCCGCAAAGCTATTACAAAACTCATACGGCTCTAAGAACTTGGAGTTCAAAAGAATGGAAAGAAAAAATCAAACGTGTATTAACAGATGAACAAACGCGGCTAAAATATAGCTAAAACTAATCACGCACGCCTAGCAAAAGCTGAGGAAGCAACGCATCAATTGAGAAACATGAAAATGTTTGGTCGCTATGCTGTCCTTTGGTTAAAGAGGACCCCGACAATATTTTGTTGCTGGGCAGCCTAGACATTTCTTTTCTTGATAACGTAAGCATTTACCGCAGTTTATTCCGCATGGTGTCATTTCTGACCGTTTGTTCATGCACTATGGTTCCGTTGTTTGCAGGTATACTATATACTGGCGCGCGTATTGGTCCAGCAATAACATTTCTGCTTATGGCTCCAGCAGCTAACATTCTATCCATCTTGCTTACTGGGGAGATGATCTCTTGGGAATTGGCTGGAGTGCGCATAATAGCATCAGTTGTCGTCGCATTGACAGCAGGAATCATTATCTCTAAAACTCCTTGGGGAAAGGCAATTGAAAAAGAACATCAACTGAACAATTCAAGCCCAACATCTAAGGTGGAGATTGTCAAGCCTCCTCTAGACGAAAAACTCTGGTCTGCTCTGAAGTTTGGGGGTTACGTAGCAAAAAAGATTCTGCCATTCTTTCTTTTGGGCCTCGTTGCCGTTAGCTACGTAGAAGCATATTTGCCGGAAGACATCGTGGGAACGTATCTAACGGGCGTCAGTGGAGTATTGATCGCTTCCGTTATTGGCGGGCCGCTCTACACTCCTACCCTTGTTGAAATTGTTCTGGGGAAGGGGATGTGGGACCTGGGCATGTCAAAAGGGGCGCTTCTTTCATGGCTTATGGGGCAACCCTATGATGTTGCCAACGCATTAGCTGTTTCAAGGATAGTGCGATGGAAGGTGGTTCTAACGTACATGGTCATAGCTTGGGCGGGCAGCGCCATATTTGGACTTTTACACGGAGTGTTAAGTGGATGCTTATAAGAGGTGAATGGTGTTCGGGTTTAACGATAGTTCCCTGTTGAGCTTGATACTTCTTGTTACAGATGATATTTAATAAGTGTGAGCAGTATTCTGGTTTTGGCGCAAAAGTATGGTTTGGCTTATTTTGCTGAATAAGGTGAAGTTTAAACGTTAAACTGTAGAACAATCTGCGTTTGAGCTTATTATACACATGTTTAGAGTGTGGCGTGTGGGCATATTTTTGCGTTTTTCAACCAGAAGATGGAAGCTGCTTAACGTTTGTTCAATTGTTCAACCCAAAACCCAGCCAGAAAACTGGACAGCTCAAACCATAAAAACAGATTTCCAGCCGAGAACAGCCCATCACAACCTTATTTGAACAATCAGAGGAAGATACGAATTTTACGCCAAAACCCAGCAATAGCTATTTTGACCGCGGCCAGTAACGGATCTTCCGAATCTTCAACAATAAATTTAAGTTTTGGATAAAACTCTAGAGCCATATAATTGTATTTTTCCTTCAACTGATTATATGGGTCAATGTTACCCGTGACTCTTTTGACAATTCTATGCACTTTTGTGCCAAGCTCAGGTAAAATTTCAGTCCATTGTTCATTTGAAAGATAAATCATAACTTCCCTAAGAGAATTTTCTCGCATTATTTCATCAGTTACACTCATTTTTGTTGCCTCCAATGCCTGCCTCAACAAACAAGGAATGCACTCGAGATGGACTTTCACTTTTCGTCTTCTCTCCTACTCGGCAGTTTCCTCGTATAGTATCTATTTCCTTCATATTTAAGCTCTACAAGTTTGCCTTCACGCAAAAGTTCCTCGATGAAACGCCGATCTGCTTTTGCCTTCTTCAAAAATTCTTTAACTGCATGTTCGCGCATGGGATGCACAGCCGTTATGCTCAGCAAATCTTCTTCAACATTTCCAGTAAAGGCGAAGGCATTTCCCTCGTAACCTATCAAATATTCAACTCTGTCAGCGCCAAGCTTTTCGGAAAAAACTTGAAAAGCAGCATTTACGTTTTCTTCTTTAGCAGGTTTAGCCCACTGTTCTGTTGGCGGTCTTGTCGGAATTGCAATATAAGCCTTGTTCAGCTTTTTCAACTCTCTTAAAAACTCTGCTACCCTTTCAAATTCATCTCCATAGCTTATGACATCTATGAGCATGGTTTCGCTGACAATTGTTCCTTTAAATTCCTCCGCAAACTCTTGTATGCCTTCCAAAATGCATGCATGCATGCAGCGAAATAGGTTGCAGTCACCACTCGCAGGAAGATTCCCACCCCGAGGATTAAGAAGCCCAAGTAAAGCAGAAAAAGCCCTTTGGCACCTGAAGCCTGTAGCCTTTCATGGCGTAGTAGCCGACGATGAAACTTATGAGGGAGCTGGCAAACTCATCAATATCACTGTCAGCCCTACCAACTGTTGGGACATTGCAATTGTCACCAAATACGAACGAGTCTTAACCGTATTCTTCTAGCTTATGCACGAATCATCTATGTTAATTTTCCTCAAAACGTGCCTAGAAAACTTTAAACCAAACACTTTTCGTCTTATGGATAATACGGGGATATTATGGCCAGACTTGCCCAACTCAAATTCGCAATGGGATCATCCATATTCATAGTAGGCTTCATTTTCGCCGCATTCTTGGCAGCAATAATGTTCATCATCCAGCTGAACCTGATTTACTCGGTAATCCTCACCGTTCTCTTCATTCTGTTTCAGTACCTCGTAGGACCAGCAATCGTCAGAATGACAACGCGGCTTCAGTACCTGAAAGCCGGAGAAAACCCATGGCTCGAATCAACCGTCAAAGGACTTGCAGACAAAAGCGGAATACCGATGCCGCGGCTGGCCACAGTCCCAGACAACACGCCCAACGCTTTCGTTTTCGGCAGAACCGCAAGCGGCGCCACCCTGGCGCTTCATGAAGGGCTCTTGCAAAATCTGAACGAGGACGAAGTCAAGGGCGTCATCGGACATGAACTGGGGCACATAAAACACAAAGACTACATAGTCATGACCGTGCTGTCGGCGCTTCCTCTGCTCGCGTATCTTGTTGCACGTGGGACATGGCAAGCAGCGTGGATATCAGGAAGGTCAAGAGAAAAAGACGAGGGCAACATGAGAGCAGCGCTGTTTGCAATCGGAATACTCTCCTACATAGTCTATATCATCTCACTATTATGCGTGATGAGACTGAGCAGACTGCGCGAACATTATGCAGACGCGTACTCAGCCTACGTAACGGGCTCACCTAGAAGCTTAGAAAGCGCCCTTGCAAAAATCACGTATGGACTGTCACTCTCTCCGAAGGCACCGTCAGGAGCAAGAGCCTTCTACATAGGCGACCCAGCACAGGCCAAACAGGAAATCCAGCAGATAATGGATAAGAAAGAGGAATACGACCTAGACCATGACGGTGTGCTGGACGAGAAGGAACTGGAACTCGCCATGGAGAAAGAATCCAAATCCACATGGACAAAAATGAACTCTTTGTTCTCAACACATCCGCCAACCTTCAAGCGAATATTGCTACTGCATGAGATAGAAGGAGAAATGGAAAGCGGAAGATACACAAGCGACCGCGTTTACACCCACGTCTGACAAAGCAAATTCTTTTATTGCTTTCAGCCTAAAATGAGGAGAGAGGACAGAATTTGAAGGTTAAGCTTCTCCGCTATACTAAAGACGCGGAGCTTCTGTGCGGAGCAGCAGCATCAACATCAACGAAAAGCGGAACCCCTTCCGAAATTCTCGAAAAGATGGACATGGAAACCGCAAAACGACTCATCAAGCGAGTAACAGGTTACGGGCATGGCTCAGTTGTGGAACACGCGTCCTTCACGTTCAGCATTGAAGGCGTTTCGAGATCCATGACGCACCAGCTCGTCAGACACCGCATCGCGTCATACACGCAGCAAAGCCAACGCTACG